>Ga0065714_10065415_pt1 | contig 10189 bp, 5 predicted proteins | sample MisRhiReplicate2_FD_59101 | JGI IMG/M metagenome (GOLD analysis project Ga0065714, IMG submission 59101) | Miscanthus rhizosphere microbial communities from Kellogg Biological Station, MSU, sample Rhizosphere Soil Replicate 2: eDNA_1 v2... | ecosystem: Host-associated > Plants > Roots >... | reverse complement strand
ACTATAACGGAATTGTTAGTTATGTACTGGAACAGGCTTATTTGCTGGATGAAAATCCTCAGCTTGCTGGGGTAGTTGCTGCTAAGTTTGATTCAACAGTAACTCGAATGCAGGAACGAACTTCCACGCAGTCAGATTATTACCCCTTTATTACTGTAATCGAGGATTAAAATGCCGGGTTCACCTGTTAAAATCGGTCCCTTTGTTGGGGGGTTGAATAACGTATCTCTCGCCGGGGAGTCTAAGGATAACGAAGTAGTCGAGCTAATTAACTTTGAATTGGCTTTGGATACTTCTCTGATTTCTCGACCGCCTATTGAAAATGTTGTCGGGACGATTGCTAATACGATCAATCGCTGGGAAGTTCTCGGTATTTATCGTATTACAGCAGGTGACTGGTACGTTATTGTTAATAAGCCCACAGGAACTACGACGTACGATGTTAACGCGTATCCTTTGGGTGATTTCTCTGCTTCCCCCACAACCATTAAAACAACTACAGGGCTCGCAAATAAACTAGTTTCTTTTGCTCAGTATAATGACTGGTGCTATTTCAATGTAGCTGTTGGGGCATCTGATACCGGTTTTCGTTGGAAGAATGGATCAGCTGTAGCCGCTATCGCAACAATGCCACGCGGCTCAGTTATGGTTAGTTGGAAAGACCGTCTGTGGGTAACAGGTACAGGTACTGCAACTGATGGAAACTATGTTTGGTTTTCAACAGTTGACGGAACTGGTCCGCATCCAGAAACGTGGAATACCGCAGTTGACTTCTTTAACACTGATCCCGGTTCTGGTGGTCTTAATACTGCTCTTTTGGCTCTAACTAACTCGATTCTTATCTTTAAAGAAGATGCAACTTACCGGTTTAGTTTCCCAAGTGCTCCTAAGAATGGTCAGGTTGAAAAGCTCTCTGCTCAAGTAGGGGCAGCTGGCGGTAATTCTGTTATTGCTTTCGAGAACTATTGCTATATCTACGATCAGGGTCGAGTTTACGAGCTCATTAATCAGAAGTTCTCTCAGATTAACTTGAACGTAACTTTTTCTGTAGCCCCTGATTCTCCTGATGCTACTGCTCCCGGCGTTGATCTTTCGATTATTAACCGTCGTCTTGTAGTTCGCTATTTTAATACTGTTTATTCTTACAATATTGATACACGAACTTGGTCGCAGTGGAAAATCGAAGGTGGAACACCGGGAAAGTTTCTTGAAATTCCCGCTGATTCAGCTTCATCTGATCCAAGTCAGTATATTGCTGCATCAAGGGGTTTGACTCTTCTTCCGGGAAGTAACAGAATCGTTGACCCTAAGTTTATTGACCCAGATATAACAGCTGACCGGTTGATTACCCCAAACCTTATTGGTACTGCTGTAGCTGCTAATAATAAAATAACAGTAACTAAAGGGGCTTCTGGTTCGCCGGAGCTTTATCTTAGTGAAACTGGAGTACAGACACCAGATATAGCTGTTGGTCCTTTTCAAAAAGTTACTTTCTCTGCAACGGTAACATCAACAGTAGCTGCCGCAGGTAAGTTGGATTTGCTGGCAAACTATCTGTTGAGAGACGGAACGATTGTTACCAATACGGTAGGTATTGTTGCGGCTGATCTTCCTGCTTTGTCGAAAGAGTACCTGATACCATCCACAGCCGTTCTTATGACTATTTCATTGAGAACAGCCGCGGGAGCAGTATCAGGAGAATCCTTTACTGTTGAAAATCCATCTCTTATTCGATCAGCTGTTGCTTCTCCAACATCAATATTGCGATTGATCGATCAGTATCAGAACACAGATATTGTCGAGTATATTGATTGTTGGGTTAAAACAAAAGCATACGACTATCAGGCGAACTCCGTGTTTAAGCGGCTCTTCCTGTGGGGATTGGACGTAAAAACAACTCGTCCTGTAGAAATGCAAGCTATCCCTTTGGGAAAGAAACAGCCTGTTACATGGGATCAGCTTGAAGCGTATACATGGGATCAATTGGAAGCTGGAACGTGGGATAATCCACTATCTTGGTTGGGGCTTTCAACAACTATTGTTGATACTTCTGGTGAAATCTCTGATGTATCTGAAAACGGTCGTTTCTTTATTAAAGCTCTCAAGTCTCTGAGATTCCGACAGATTCAATATGCTGTCAGAATGTCTACTTTTGGGAATCAAGAAACGGGTCCGATTAAGATATTTTCTCTGACTAGTTACACTAAGGCTAGTCAGATGGTCGTTGACAAATCGACATAAGAAAGGATAGAGTAATGGTAAATAAACCAATACAACCGCCGGAACCTCTCGATCAGAGACAACTCCAAAAGCGTTATCTACAGGGTCAACAGAATCAATTGACTGGTAATCGTGTTTATAACGGGATTGGTTCAAGTCCTCATGCAGGTGGCGGACTTAATAAGTCTGGATTCCAGAAGCGGGATCAACAGGCTCAGGCAAAGAAAGATTTTATGATGCGACGTCTTAAGTCGGGAGGTTTCTAATGGCTCGTCAGATATTGGGCGATGGTAGTAATGGCGGAACTAGCGCTGGTTCTGATTTTAAAAAGGGTTTTATTTCTCCTACAGCACCTAAAGGTGTAGCTGGAATTGTAAACACTAATCCTTCTGCCGGTGTTGGTGGATTGGTTCCTAGTTACCAATCTCCTTCTTATTCACAGCCTAGTTATGGTGGCGGAAGTTATGCACAAGCTCCTGCTACTCCTTCATTTGGAATTGGTGCTCCTACAGGTGGTGGAATGGGTGGCGCTCCTGCTCCTGCTCCACAATCCAAACCAGTTATGTCTGAGGGAGATTGGCTTTCTGGGGATAGTGAATATCAGGATCAGCTAACTCAGTATGGAACAGCACTTACTGATTTTCTTGCTCGTTTGACTAAGCAGAAAAATGACTTCACACAAGATTATGAAGTAGCAAAGCAGGGTCTTGATCGTAATGAGACTAATGGTTTGCAGAATCTTGGAGAAGATTTCACTAGCCGTGGTCTTGCTAACTCTGGTTTGTTTGCTAACTCCCGTAAGGAAGCGCAGACTAACTTTCAGGGTCAGCGGGATGGAATGAATACGGCTCGTGACCGTGCTTTGTCTGACTTTACAACTCAGGAAACTGATAAGCGTAACTCTACTAAAATGGCTCAGGACAATGCACGTAAGTCTTCACTTGGTCGTATGTCCATGAATCAGCAATTCTAAGGATAATCATGGGCTTCTTTGAAGATCTTATTAAAAAGGCTGATGAACTTCGTAAGCAAAAGAACCCATTTTATAATGAAGAATTCGTCAACGATGCTAATAAGAACATTAGCAAGTTGTTTGGCGGAAACGTCATCAATAATTTGGCAATGCGGGCTGGTGCTGATATTGGGAGAAGTGTACCTACAGCACATAAGTCAGCTGATATTCATCCAAGTCATGATATAGGTGGAGACTTTAAAAAAGGATTCACTACAGGTCGTGGTGTTGGAAACCTTCCCATGCAAGAAACCGATCCAATGGAAGACCTTTGGAATCTGTTGAATGAGAAGTATTCAGGTAGTCCAGTAGATACTTCTTTCTTGCAGGAAGCTCTTAATGCTCAGACAGGTGCTATTGATAATGCACGCAACCAAGCTCAAGAGAACTTCCGCACTTCTGATTCTAACCTTGCTGGAATGCATGATGCATTTCGGAATGATATTCTGGCTCAAGCTCCAAAGATTCAAGAACAGAATCAGCAATACCAGACAGATTTGAAGGGTATTTTCGATAATACTCTCCAAGAGAATGCACAGCGTCAAGCGGCTAATAAAGCACAAGATACTGAAATGCTTTCTCGTTTGGGTATTGCTCCTGCTGCTACACAGCCTGATCTTGTTGGTCAAGAAATTGAACAAGGAAATCAGCGCGCTGTGGGTAGTAGGGATGCTCGTTTGGCTGAATCTGCGACAATTGGTAATTCGGAACTTCAACGAAATACAGCCGCAGCTAATTCAGTTGGAGCCGCTGGGGTTCAACGCCGTTCTGATTTGAATATGCGTTTGCAGGAAATTTTGGGACAACTTGGTGGAAAAGAAGCCGATGTTCGTTCTCAATTTGCTCAAGCTCAGGGACAAGCAGGACAAGAAAACGAACAAAGGCAATATGAGCGATTCCTTCGGGATCGTGACTTTAACCTTGATCGTTATGGCAATGAAATGGAAAACCGTCTTAAAGCTTCTGAACAGGATAGTACCCTACAGGGCTTTAATGGACTCCAAGCTACAACGAATCCTGATGTTCAGCGAGCTATCGTAGATATTATTTCAACACAACCTGATCTGGATATTCGTAATCCTAATCAGGTGATGATTGCATTGCGAAAGAAATATCCACACATTAATCCAGATGAAGCATTCTCTTATCTGGCTCAGTACAACAACTTGGGATCGACTAACAAGTTCCCAGTAGGGTAAGGAAATTATCATGGCAGGTGCCGAAGAGTATTGGGATCGTTCTGCAAAGAACGCTCGTGATTTTGAAAAACTGCATTCGGCACCAAAAAAGGCTAAGAGTACGGGAACTAAAGAAACTAGTTCCCGTACTTTTGGTGATCTTTCCGCAGCTACTGGTGCTGATAAGCAGTGGTGGGAAACTCCTGTTGTTAAAGGTATTCTTGATGCTCTTTCTACAGGTACTTATTCAGCTGCAAACTATTCTCTTTCCAGTACAGGAAATGAGAAGAACCGCAACGATCGTGCAATTAAAGATCTAAAAGACAACCCTGATGATGCTTTTGGGGCGGCTCTTGATCTTTTGCCAGCTTCGCCCGGTACTGCTCTTTTGCAGGGTCTTTCTGCTGGTTTTGGCGGAAATACTAATGATGCTGTTACGCATTCTGATGTAATTAAGCAAGGCCAGAAGAATAATGGTATCGATCCTAATTCCAAAGAATCAGAAGTTGTATCTGGAATTGGCGGTTTAATTGGTGATGTGGCCTTCGATCCTACAACGTATATTGGGCTAGGAGCAGCCGCCCATGGGGTCAAGGGCGCTGTTACAGGTGCAAGAGACGCAGGAATAGCTGCGAAAACTGCCAAAGAAGGCGCACAAATAGGTGGGGAAACCTCCAGACTTAAAGGCGCTATTGAAGGTGCAAAACAGGAAGTAGCTAAGCACCGCTGGGACGAATTTCAAAAGCAGGAAGCTAAATCTCTTAAGCGCGATCTTAAAAAGGGTAAGCCGATTACGGATTACACTGAGACTGTTGAGGGTTTTAAATTTCTGCCTGAAAAGCTTTTGAAGGGTGAAGCTGGAAAACTCACGTCCAAGGACCTTCGAGCGGCCGTAAAGAAAGAACGAGTCTTTAATAAAGCTGTAGCTGATTCTGGTAAGTCCGGTGCTCAAGCAACAGAACTTATTAGCAAGCTTGTTGGTGGAGATATTCACCCACAGGAAGCAGAAGCAGCACTTAAGTCTGTAGCTAACGCAGTCGAGGAATCTCCTGTGGGTATAGGTGATCTTACGGCAAAAGTAACTCCTGAACCTAAAACAATCGGTGAATCAGTTACTTTTGAGAGGGCACCTAAAGCAGGTAAATCTGACGTGCCTGACGCCGAAGTTATTGTTGAACCTAAGAAGATTATTGATGATATTCCGAGTGAAGCTAAGTTTGGCGATTATGCAAACTATACTCCCGTAGACCGTTTTGTTATGGGAACTGAACACCTTACTGCTCCGAAAGCTAAGTATTCGGCCCCTGTTGCAGCTAAGGTTCAGGCTTTCATGCAAGCTAATCCTGATCTTAGTGTTCTAGACTATGACGCTCTTTTGGCTACTGGAGTTAAAGAAGCGGACGCTGGTCACGTTTTGACTAACGGTTCTGTTGAAGGACTTACAAAGAATTCGGGTCACTTCACTGATATCTTTAAGGGAATCAAAGCTGGAACTGTAGATCAGGCTGACGTAGATAAGTTCCATCAATTCATGAAGGGGTTCACTGAGAATCCTGAATTGACCCTTGATGAAGCTATCGATAGCGCATCCACATTCGTAAAGAATAACAGTGAAGCTATTCAGAAGTCGTCCCGTTCTTTTGCTCCGACAGCTGTTAATGGCCGTCTGGTTAATCTGAATGCTGGGGCAGGTAAATCCCCTGCTATTTCCATCATGCAGACGCTTCCCAGTGATGTTGCAGCTAACTTCCGCCGTCCATTAAAATTCGAAGAATCTCAGGCGTACCTTGGTGACGCTCTGGAAACGACGAAAGCTAACATCATTAATGGTGTGCTCCCTGCTGAGACTGCTGCTATTCTTGATAGGGTTCTGACAAAACACTTTAAGGATTACTCTACTCCGTCAGGTCCTTACCGGACTAATACGAACTGGGGAACGTCAACTCAGCGACTTATTGATGGTGATCCTAAAAAGGAAAACTGGTGGACTACTCATTCAGCTATTGATTTGTTTAGGTCGCTTAACAGTGAGATTGCTAAGGAACTTAAGGGAACTGGTCTTACCGGTGCTAAGTACGCCGAAGCTAAAGATTCCATGTTTATGCGAATCGCGGCTAATATTGACGTAACTCTCAAGGGTTATGGAATTTATCCTTATCTGACGAATATTATGCCAGAAGGTGGCACAGCTATTAGGGCATCTATGTATGATGTTCTGGAAGCTATGGGTCCATCTATGCGTTCGAAGTATATCTTTGTTCCTAAGAATACTCCGACAAATGTTATGGTTACTCAGGTAATGGACGTAGCAGAAACTCTGATGCGTTCTATTGCTGGTGTAGAACCTAACGGCAAGATTGATCTGGTTACGATTAAGCCTGATGCTATTCGTGTACTTAAGGGTGAGTTCCGCAATATGGCGGACGAGCGGGGAATTGTTCGAGCAATCGAAGAAAACCTTGACCCACAGGTAAAGCTGTTTAATGACCGAATTGTTGAAGCTAATATCGCAGGATATAAGCACGCAGCTAAGGTTCGTAATCACGTCTACGGTCGCATTTTCGATGATTTTATTAAGGTCGGAGAAGACGGAATGTCTCCGGTTCAAAAGCTGGCTGAAACGGTATTGAAGAATACTTCTCTGCATAGTTCTCATCTGAGTCATACAATTGTTACCGCGTCCGATGAAGCTTTGCAGCGGCTTAATTCAGCAATTGAAACCGGTTCTGTGGGTAGGTTCGCTCAGCAAATTGGTGATTTGGTTCCCGTTAAGTCGAAGCTTAATCCCGAAGCAGCACAACTCCTTAATGAGGAAGTTGCCAAGATTAAGCGTCAGTTTGTAACTCCAAGGGAAGAGATTGCTTTTGATGCTCAAAAAGAAATCACTCGTATATCTACCGATGGACAAAAAGTTACAGCGGGACAAGCTGCTGCGGAAGGTAAAGAACTTCTCCGAAACGGAAAGCCTAAGTCAACTGCATGGGGTAACGGTCCAAAGGGAAAGATTTCTGCACAAGCTCGCAAGGCTGAAATTGCTACAGCTAAGGCAAATGCGAAACTCGCAGGTCGAACAAAAGACCCACGACTGAGCGCTAATAGTCTTGAAGAAGTTATGGCAAACGGCGGGACTGACGAGATTATCAATCTTTCTAGGACCCAGCACGCTTGGGATACTGTAACCCGTCTTTATGGTGGAAACCGTATGTTTAACCGTACTTTTGGTATGGAAAAGTCATACGCTGCTGTTACGGCAGGTATTCACTTGGGAACACATCTTGAAACTGCTCTCCATGAAGCGCTAAATACCTTTGCACGGACTCATTCGTTCGAGGATATTAATATTGCTTTTAGGCAGTTGCAGGATACTGATGGGGATTTCCTTGAACTTCTTGCAGCTAATCCGGAACGTTTTACTCCGGCAGCGCAGGATCTCGGTAAACTGACAAGTTGGATGTTTGATTCGTCAAAGAACAACTTCTATAACCGTAATGGTATTGGTCCTGAGCATATGAATTCGATCCTGAATAATATGACTCACGTTCCTAGTGAATGGCGATTCCCTGCTGGTGCTTCTCCTGACCAAATGGCTGACGCTTGGAAGGCTTGGACTAACGTAAAGAATCCTTTGAGGGCTATTTCGGCAGTTCATACAGCAATGGTTAAAGCGGCCGAAGATGTATCTATGGGTGCCCGTTATTCTGAACTATTTGGAGTGAAAACTATACCCACAGGAGAGCGCTCTCTGTGGGCAAAGGTTAGTAATCCAGATGGAAAGAATGCTTTTGCTAAGTTGATCGACACTGATCTGTACTATCCAAAAGATCTTATTGATGAACTTCCTGCACTGAGTAACATGATTACCGAGTCTCGATCGTTTAAGAATGAGACGCTGAATAAATGGGTTAGCGAAGTATTTGACCCTATTACCTCAGCTATTAAGCTCACCCAAACAACGATGAAACCCGGCCACCATGTTATGTCTCTCGCAGGAGATATGCTTCGTAATTCCTTGGCTGGTATGAATTTCGGTACCAAAGCTTATAGGGATAACTGGCGTATCTTGCGGACGCGTCGTAAGGCACTAGCTGAAATGTCTGGGATGGATCAATATGCTCGAATTAAGGAAATCTCAGCACAGGTTCAGATAGACGGTAAAAAGCCGGGAACTGTATTTACTATCGGTGGGAAGAAAGTAAATATCTCTGACGACTCATTAGCGAATCTTTTTGAGCAGAAGGATATTTATCTTCCGATTCACTCCGCAGGTGTAGCAGAAGATTTGCTTACAACTTCGGCTGACTCATTTACCGGTACTAATGCTACGGGGCTGTTCAAGGGGGCGTCCAAGGCCGCAGGTGGAATTAATAAAGGCATCACAAAGCTCACCAACAACAAGCTTATTAAACTCAACAAATTTAGTGCTGAGCGAGATAACCTAATGCGCGGTGCTTTGGCTCTCCACTTTATGCAGTCAAAGAACTTCAAATCTATTGAGGAAGCGGCTGAATACGCATCTACACAGATTCGTAAATGGTCGCCTACAGCAAGAGATTTGACAGCAATGGAGTCAAAGTCTCTTCGTCGAGTATTTCTTTATTACACTTGGCAGAGAGGTATTATTCCACGCGTAATTGAAAGTGCTATTAAGCGACCCGGCTGGTCTACAATGCCTTCCAAGGCTATGTATAACTTGGCGATAGCTAATGGTATCGAACCTGAGAGTTTGGGTGACCCATTCCCACAGGACCAGTTGTTCCCGGATTATTATCGACAGAATGTTTTGGGGCCACAGTGGCAGGATGATAACGGAGATTATTGGGGACTTAACCCTACTTCCCCTGTAATGGACGTTATGAATTCTCTGGGTTCTGGAGTTTCTTTGGCAAATCTTGCTTCACCATTTGCACCAGATAGTGGAGAAGCTAGGTTGTCCAAAACTCTTATGGGAATGATTCACCCGGCATTTAAAGCACCAATTGAACTGGGAACGGGAACGAGTCTTTCAACAGGAGCACCTATTATTGACAACGGGCAGTATGTGTCTGATATAGTTGGTCCTGTACGTTACGCATCAAAGGTAACGGGTCATACTTTGTCTCCGAATGGTATTATCCCACGTCGTACAGAAGCGAAATTCCGCGACGGTATTGCAGAAGATGATTGGGTTAATAATGCCGCTCTGGAAACACTGAATTATCTCACAGGTGCACAGGTTAAAAACTTCAACTCTGACTCAGCAATGAAAAGCGCTGAGTTTGACGAGAAAGCCAAAGAAAAGGCAGAGAAGCAGACCTCTAATAGAACGGAATGGTGGAAAGAGTGACGACTTCATTATTCGAAACGCGGCCGTCACTAGGTGTTCCAGCAAACGATTACCTAGAGCGTCTTAAGAAACAATCTGCTAGGTATATGAATATACCTTCTGTGGGTAATAAACCAGCTACGGGCGTCTTGCAGCCAAATGAGAACTTCACAGTTCAGCAAGCCGCCCGTAGCGGTAACCTAGTTACACCAAAACAAGATATTTTTGCGGGTATTGACGACCGTGAAAACGAGATTGCTAAAATTGGTGATATAGCAACTGAAACAGAACAAGCTAAATTAGCACAGCGACGAGCAGCACTTAATGCCCAGAATTCTCAATTGGGACAGAATGCTGATGTAGGCGAATTTGCTGGTGATGGTTCTGGATCAGGGCTCGATAATGAGCAACTTAATTATGCTCGGATGATTGCCAATATAGGCCGTCAGCGTGGTCATAGCGAAGAAGATATTCAAA
>Ga0065714_10065414_pt1 | contig 10189 bp, 14 predicted proteins | sample MisRhiReplicate2_FD_59101 | JGI IMG/M metagenome (GOLD analysis project Ga0065714, IMG submission 59101) | Miscanthus rhizosphere microbial communities from Kellogg Biological Station, MSU, sample Rhizosphere Soil Replicate 2: eDNA_1 v2... | ecosystem: Host-associated > Plants > Roots >... | reverse complement strand
CAGCGGTAGCGGGCTGACGCTTTGATCTGGGTGCCTGTCATCGATTGCTGGAGATGTAATGCCTAGAGGAAAGCGGACAGGACCTATGCGCAGCTATAGAGCAATACATGATTTAACATAATATACATTATGCGAACCATCCTATACAGGCCTTAGGGGCTCTGGTGATCAGATTTGAAGCCTGGCGGCGCCTCCTGCTTTCAGCTTGGCGGTGCTTGCCACTGCATGCTTGAATGCCGCCCGACAAACGTTGCCTCACCAATTGACGGAGAAATTGCATGTGGCTTTGTACAGAATGGAAAATTGACTGGGACGCTGTAGCTGCTGTGGCGACGGCTGCTGCTGCATTCATCGCACTTATTATCTGGAGCTTTGATAAAGCTCAAAGGAAACGTGAACGAGCCGCAAGCTCCAAACTTCTAGCACAAATCATGACAACGCCCGTTGGAGCCACCCAGATAGAGATCGCAAAATTCAGATGCTATGTAGTGCCTTCTGATGACGATCAGACCTATTTGTTGGACGTGCTAAATGATGAAAACGCGCGGAAAGATTTGGCTGCTCAAGCAACGAAAATTACCATCGATCTACCATCGCAATTCTTAGATAAAGCTGACATTTTCAGCGAGACAGTCAACAACAGGCTTGCCAATGCTTTCTCACAAGTGAACCGCCTAAAGAAGATGTCGAGCCTCCTAGGTGATCTACCAAATTCGGCAATGGAAGAGGAAATTTCCCAGCACCTTATGGCAGTTCTCAGCCAAATCAAAGAAGCAGAACAAGCCACTACGGAAGCTTTCCAGGCCCTTTTAAAAGCCGGAAAGTCATCTTGAGTTAGGCGCACCCTACTCCGCACTAATGACCAAATGTTATAACTACACTAAATAGTCATTTAATTTAGTTATAACAAGAAAAGCAAAATAGTGACAATGTACTAAAACCAAAAAAATAGCTCACAATGTGCCGGTAGTAATCGGGTGGTTACAGGGATCTCACGATCGCACCCCGTTGCTGGATCAAACCAGTTCGTCGATGACGATGTAAAAACGTCCTGCCCTGGTGCTGCAACAGCACCGGCTGAGACCCTCCTCAAGGAGGGTCGAAATTAGATCACTCAACAACCAGCACCGGCGTGAGAAAGAGAACCAACTCAGTGCTGGTCGACACGGTCGAGCTGCTGGAAAACAACCATTTGAAGCCAGGGATTTTGCCTAAGAACGGCACGCTTCTAACCACGGTTGTATCGACATTCGAATAAACACCACCCAATGCAATAGTCTGGCCGAAAGGCGAAAAAACCCGGGAAGTAAGCGAGGTCGTGTTGATCGGCGGAACGCCGTTCATCGCGTTGGAATAATCAGGCTCATCCTTTGAAAGGATGACATCGAGCAGCACGCCCATATCGTTAACGATCGGAGTCACGTCGAGCGACAAAGCAGCCTGCTTGAAGGATGTAGACGTTGCACCATCGCCGGCCGATTGCTGATAAGGAACCTGAGAACCTTTAACAATTTTGGCTTGATGACGGTCAGAGGTATAAACGCGAGGGCTGGAAATCACCCTGCCCTTACCTTCCTGCTCCATAGCTGAAAGCCTGGCATCGAGTGTCAGGGCGCTTGAAACAATGCCAACAGCACCGATGGCACCGGAGGCAAAACCAAGCGGCACAGAGCCTGAAACAGTCCCTGCCCCGCTGCCCACAGTGCCTCCCCATTGAACGCCCAGATTCTTGGAATACGAGCGATCCACCTCGACGATACGAGCCTGGATCATCACTTGCTTCCTGGAATAATCAACAGCAGAAATCAGGGTTTTTAGTTGCTCTAAACGCGGCTTGCTCATCCTGGCAACGATGATTGAAGAACCGTCCTCAAAATTCAAAGTTTCTCCAGAATCGAGAGGAAATGCTTTGATTGCATCAGACGCCAAAATATTGTGGACCTTGAAAATAGAAACATCGAAGGCAGGGTTAACGCCAGAAGAAAGGCTGTTTTGTAATTGGGAGTATTGTTCAGCCGGATACGAATTAGCTGAATATGAATCACCTGGGCGAGAGTAAGCACTAACACGCAAAAACTTACCTTCAACTGTATATAAAAGACCTTTTGCCGATGTTACATACTCAATGGCTTCATCCCAGGTCACATCCTTCATGCGCATAGAAAGTGAACCACGGATATTTTCGTCTAGCACAAGATTCAGACCGCGGTAATCAGCCAGAAGTTGTAAGGCGGCTGAAACCTGAATGGTCTGAAAATCAAATGTCAACTCTTGAGGAATAGTTTCAGCTTGGGAAAAGGAAACAAAGAAAAAAAGGAATGCGGAAACGCAAAGACGGCGAAGAGACTTAAATGTATTCATGGAATGAGTTCCAGGTGGGTGGTTGATTAATTGGGCGCGGCCTTAGCGCTACGCTAAAGACCACCCCCAATTAATCCACCTGTAATTGGATTAGGTTTTTTTAATGACCAATTAGTTATCTTAGAACCGTCAACTACACAATAAGCCTCGGTAAAGTCAGGGAAATAACGACAGTGAGCGAAAGAAATGTACCGAGTATTACCATTGTTGTCGGCTACCAGGGCAAGCGCCTCTGATACTACTTTTGAGGATGGATCGGGCTTTGAAGGATGGACAAAACCGACAAGACGCCAGGTAGTTGAAATTGGAGGCTCAACTGGTGCGCTGGACTGCTTGGGTGCAGCAGCAGAGGCCTGATGCTTTACACCAGGTTGATCGGTGGTAAAAAACCTGTGAACGAAATACCAACCCATGCCAATGCAGAAAACAAAAGCCCCCAGGGCAGACCACAAACCGAATGAACGAAGAATGCTTGAACGCCCATCAGCTGACGACTCATCACCTACATCGCCGGAATTGGATTGAGTTGCGGATTTGTAAAATGAATACACCGATGATTTGAAGGTACCCGCTGTAGTCCGAATTAATTTGGATTTTGAAGGTGAATCGCCAGTTACTGCACCGGTGTAAATATCAACCTTAAACCTCTTCTTGGTAAATTTCCGAATCCGATAAGTTGTCTCAATCAACAGACGAACCCAAGAGGAAATTTGCGCAAGATCCTGAGTTACGAGAACCACACGCATCGAATTATTTCTATCGTCAACACGGTGCCTATGCTCAGCAAGCAATGACTTATCAGTAAGATTGGCATGATTTACATTCTGGCCCGCAGGCCAACGTCTCCAGCATTCGTCGATGATGGCAACGCTACCAGGAGGAATAATCTCAGCTAGATCAGTCAGCTCATACCAATCAGCTGGAAGCTGAGTAATTTTCCCGCCATAAGTCGCTAAAAGATCATCAATTGACAAAGGGATATTAGTAACCACATGCCTATCTTGTTTAAGAGACGGAATTACAACGTGTTCAACTACACCGTAACTTTTACCGTGACCGGGTTTGCCAACATAAGCATGGATTGCCATAAATCACCCAATAAACGGAATGCGACGAACAAGGAAGCGCAACAGATAAGCGCTGGTAACAACAGTGATCCCGAACGGCAGTTGCATGAGATTCATGAAGTACCAAACAGAAGGGGAAATGTTGGTAAACAACTCTCCGGCACTACTCAGGAGCCCCATGATGAAACTCGAGCTAATTAACTCCAGGAGCGTCTGCCAGAGCCAGTCGGCAATTTGAACAGGCAGATCAACAATGAATTGTAGAATCTCGCGGAGGATGGATAGAAGCCAATCGCCGAACGCAGTCATAAACACCCCAAAATTTTAGCGGCTGAAATTACGCAGAAAGGAACACGCGCAAGGCGAGAATCGACCAAGCGGCAAGAAAAACGGCTGCAAGAATTGGTGAAACGGAGTCGAACAACGCGCAGTGAGCGTCAAAAGTAATCATGGTTCCAAGAAGGTAAACATCAGCAGTAGGACAAGCCGCCTGGGAACCACCAGCCGCCATTTTTTCTTTAAATTCAATAAGCGCTTTGCCAAAACCGGATTCGTTTAGATCAACTTCCATCCCTCGAACAAAAACACCGTAATGAACGGCATTGACCTCACTGTCAAGGATGGCATCACCCTCTAAGGCTCCTGGATTCTTGAAAGACAACTCACCGTCAAAACCGGAATCACCATCCCCACCGTCACTACCATCGCCATCACCCCCGTCATCCCCTCCACCAGGATTGGAGCCATCGTCGCCGCCGTTGCCAGGGTCAGTAACGGGGGTGAGAGGATCGCCAACGGACGGAGCCGTATACCCGGATTCAGCACCGCATGAAGGACTGGCGGAATTAAGACCCACAACGAAGTTACAGAAACCAGTATCTGTAGCGCCTGGAGAGAGATAGCAGGTACTACCCGAGGCAGAACTTGCGAGGTAAGAACAAGAGTTATGACAAACATCAGCAGTAACAGAGTTAACAGACCACGCGACATAATATTTATCTCCAGATTTAATAGCTGCGGCATTAGGCCCCCGAACCTCAACGGTATCAGGGCAAACTATCGCCTCCTTAATGGCACCGATACTGTTATTCATGACAGTGCCAAAAGAAGTCCAAGAATAAGCACAAATGGCATTGGTAGTACCGTTCATGGTACAGACACCAGCTTTGTAATCCTTTCGATTGACGTTGGTGTTCAACGCAATCACAGCATCTACAAACGCAGCAATCAATGATTCTGGCGTATCTTGGACACCTGCCCTGGAACACTGACTTGGATAACCAGCAATCGTAGAGCTATTGCACTTCCAACCAGCAAAAGCAGACGACGAAAACAAGGAAACAAAAAAAATAAGCAATAGATAGAGACGCTTCATTCTACCACCCCGAAAAGACAGCAAACGAACAGCCGGAACCAATGCAGAACATCGCGAGGTAATAGAGTTGGTCCATGTAGCAGCCTCAAATTTTGAGAAAAAAAAGGGCGCCCGAAGACGCCCAGGTCACGCTTGACGTGCGACTTAACCGCGAAGGAAACCCAGCACGATCTTGGCACCTTTGATACCAGCGTAAACACCAGCGAGGATGCCCGCGACGGCCAGAACACCCACGGAAATGGTGCTGAAGTCGATGGACGAAGTCAGGCCGGTATAGTCCCAGCCACCGGCTGGGTCAGCAGCGAAAACCGAAGGTGCAACAACAGCAAGGGCAACAGCGGATACAGCTACAGCGGAAGTCTTTTTGAACATGGTGAATCCTCAGGATTGTTTGATGAAGTTTAAAAACGCACGAATCCCCATCGACATAACCATAAAGCTAGCTACCAATGTGAATCCGGCGCCAAATGCTTGAGCCAAAACAACTGGATCAAGTTGTGAAGGATCAAAAGGAATAATGTACGGAACAGAAACCCAATCGACCGAGCACGAAGGAGCACCGCCCTGAATAATTAGATCACCAGGGCAATGCAATAAACCGGACATTTAAATCACCGCTATGAAGCTTTGGACGGCGTAATTTCGAAGTTCTGCGGTTTACCATCGCCAGAGAGGTAAAAATCGAAACCTGCATTACCAGCCTTAGAAGCCCATGCAGCTACAAATACAGGTACTGAAACTGCTTTGCCTTTGTATTGGTTCCAAACGTTGTTGAGCCCCTGCTCCATATTTTTCTTGGAGAGTTTAACCTTAAGGGTTTTCACCTCTGGAAGCCCATATTGATTAACGTCCTGAACCTCAAGAAGAATGAGATTTTCGGTGAAAGTATTTTGGCCAACAGTACGGTTGTCAGTATGAAAACCGTGGCACAGGCCGGTTAGAGTCAACATGGTTTACCTCACAGGATTATATTTTGGGCGAGTGCCCGGTTCACGATATGCCCAGCTAGGAATTTGGGCATTTGGATCTCGACGAAAACTACGTAGCGCAAGGCGTCCTTTATTTCTTTGGACGACTTCGGCGCATGAGAACGAAAGGAAGTGACGCATGATCGAATTAACTAAAGCGTTCGACTCAGCAGTTGCACCCAGCTGGTCAATCACTTCTAACTCAATAGTGCTGCGCAGGATCAGGTACTTTGACCGTTCCATTAAGCTGCCTCGACAGTTGGTTCTACATACCAGCCAGGGCGCTGGGCATTGAAATCGACCTGCACAAACCGAAGAATAGGCACGATATTATTTTGCTGATCGGACACTTTGAGTTTCTGCAAAGCGGCCTTTGAAATACCGCATTCGCAAATGTCTCTGATGTGGTTGTAAAAGCTGGCCCGATTCATCGAATCTAGGGTTTCTTCCCAACCATAATCTTTCAAGCTGCGGTACGTCCGGAACAAGCTACGAGCGTAAGCGTCAGAGGTTTTACCAGGGACAAAAATCGGAGGAACAGCAATTCCACCAACCATCTTTTCCTTGGTATAACGGCCTTTGCCTTGTTTAGTGTGTTTTTCAAGAAGTGCGGCCAGCACTTTTTCATCGTTAATAACTCGCATCTGGATTCCCTCAAAGGCCGCAAAAAGGTCTTTAGTAACTTGCTCCCAACACCACTGAATAAAACAAATGCCCTGCTCTGACAGCGCTTGCTGATGACGAATCAGGTCATTAAGTAAGTTTGAAATTCCGCGACGGTTGAACCACCGCTTGGCAACGGTCACTTCAAGTCGAAGCAGGTTTTCTGACCATGCTTGCAGGTCTGGATTGCTGAGAACTTTTACAGTCCTTGCAGCGGACAGATCGCCGCGACCGGCTTTCTTTGCGTCATCCAGTTGCTTCATGAACTCTGGATGCTTGAGGTAAATCTTCAGCCGCCGTAGGCGAGAATCTTTGGCTCCGAAATATGCCGTAGTTTCGTAGTCGTCTCCCCTGCCCTTCATTTGGCCGTTGGAAACACCACGAATGGCCTGAATAGCCTGTCTTGCCGTGCGTTCATCAGGGAGCCTGCTGGAGTACGTACAGTCAATGTCGTAGACCTCGCAGCAGTCCACGGCGAGCATTTCAAAAAGCTTTGGATACGTGCCTGCAAGCCACTTGAGCATGGTCAACGCACCTTTCTCAATGCAGGTCGGGCCAAAAACGTTGTGCCCTTGCAGCAGCTTTGCGGGCGAAGCTTTCAGCTCAACACCTGGCATCAGGCGTTTGCCCATGCTTTCGTGGAAAACCTTCATGGCCATCGGGGTGAAACCAGTCCCCAACGATTCCCAAGCGTGCCGCAGATAATCAGCGTGCTTGGTGCCCTCTTCATCCACGGTAATTTGAGCCTGAAGTGGAATGCCTAATGACTCGATATCGACCAAATGCACGGGATCAGCTCGACCATCAACACCTAGCAAGGTGATGTGCTCCAGCTTGAACGGCACAAAGAGGTGGATTCTATCGAGCATTCGGATTCACACAAAAATCGCAAGCGATTTGCCGCATACAATTAAGCAGCAATCTGCACATCGTGATGCAGCGTGAATTTTCAGTCAAGAGCGCGCATGCGAAATATCACGGATAATCTTCATTAATAGTCGATTAGTCGCTTGCGAGAGGCAGAATCATGGGTATCGGAAGCAGAATTAGGCAGGAACGGCAGCGTCAGAGCCTGGACATGAGAGAGCTGGCGAAGCTAAGCGGGATACCCGAAAGGACGCTGGCTGATATTGAGCGGGAGGTGACAAGCCCGAGAGCTGACAATCTCAAAAGACTCATTATTTCCTTAGGCTGCTCCGCCGATCAGATCATGTTTGACGATGATGAACTGACGGAAGACGGCGATATGGCAGTGTTGGTAAGAGAGCTTGCGAAAACAGAAGAAGAAACACGTCAAACAGTCAAGCGTGTGATCAGAGCAATGCTCGTCCAAGAACGTGTATTTGAGCTGGAGCGAATTCGTGCTTTCGATGACGCTCACAAAGACGAAAATAAAACCCGACAAAACCTCGCTATGCCGCCAAAGCTTTACGAAAAAACGAGCAAGTAAAAATGATGGGAAGCCACCAGTAAAAGTCTAACCGTTAGACAAGAGTCCACCATTAGAGATAGTGGACCCTGCTGCGCAGGGAGTGCCCATTCCCTACCCTCCTTCGTCTCGATCTGAGCTCGTTATCCAGCTTTTTTCGCGTACGCGAAAATGAGGTTTTTAACGCAGTTTCAATGCGTTAACCTCGCACCCTCCCAGCCAAAACGGCTGTTCAAGCTGCTCAAGGCCCTCTAAGGAAGTAACCATGGCATCAGATAAAAAGCAGGCTAAACGGGCTAAGCGCGCCAAAGCGAAAGCCAAGCAGGCACGGACAGTTCGCAATGGCACGCCTCAGGGCGAGTATGTGGAAACGATCGAGGTCGCCGAGGGAATGGTCAACTTACTCGTGCGGCTGGCAGAAGCCGAGGCAATTAGCCAAGTCGAAATGCTCACCACTTTGATCAGTGACTCGGGCATGTCCAAAGCAGAAACGTTAGACGACGAAGTCGATATGCAGATCGTGCTTCTCAAGGTTTACGGAAGGAAGATCGAGGGAAGATCAGAAGATTGGATGGAAGACGCTGGATTCCTAGAAGCCTATGCAGAAGCTGCGCGCAGGCTCGGCCGGGAAGAGCTCATCGAGGCTTGGCATGACGCTCACGACTTTTAATAGCTAGTCGCTAGAGAATCGGACCTGCCGGGACCTGTGCAGATGCAGCGCTGCACGTCATGGGTCCGCGGAGGCTACGCAGAAAATACGTGCATAAAAGCTTGGTTAAACAATGCGCGAAGTGCCTTCCTCATGTCCTGGTAAAAGCAGGCCGCGAATAAACCCTCAGTGACTTAACAATCGCTGGGGGTTTTTCTTTGCCTGAATACCGGCCGGCGTTGCCGGGTATCGGCGCGGAAAGATCAACTTTTCACGGTGAAAAATCATGGCGCCTAATGCCCTTCGGGCAGGTCGAGGTCAGCAGGATCGAGGTTAGCCACGCTCAAGCCGCCACGCGTCCTGGAACATGGATTTTATCGCTAGCTGGTCCTGCTTGGTGAACGTCGAGGTGCCCTTGCGTAAGTAAGGATTTCGCCAATGCTCATTGCGTAGCAACTGGTGCCATGAGATCTCCTGAGCGGTGATCGTGGGCTGATCCGTACCGTAAATGAAACCAGTTTTAAGTCCAAGGTTGTGACGGTTGGAAATGATCCAGGACGAATCTGTAATTGCCTCGACCGCTTCCGCCAGGGCGGCACACGCGTCACGAAACTGGGGGGCTGAAAGCCCCGCAGCAAGAATCGACTGAACAGCTTCTGCCTTGATCGAGATGGCCAAGGCCTGCTGCTTCTCAGTTCCCTGCATATTCACACCCTGTCAAATCATCGTATTATCGCGCCTGTAGCCTTTAAGGCACTTGAGATTTATCCCCTTGAGGGACTTGCAAAGCCCGGTCAACGACTGGGCTTTTGCCTTTCTGAAAGCTGGAAATGATTGCATTTTCGATCCTGGCGTTCGATCAACCTGGTCGAATAATGCAATCACAAATAGCGTAAGAGTGCTCGCAGATACAGAAACCCTGGTCAATCAATGCGTCGGGTAATCAAACCCTACGAGCCTTTCACAAGGCTACGAGCCTGGATCCACAGCACGTTCGCGTTATCAACCCAGTTGTAGACGTTTTCCGTCCCACCACCAGCCCCATGCGACATGACCCATTCTGTCGTGTTCGGTGTGTTTCCAAACAGCGCACCGGCGTCAGCAAGCCACTGGCCAAGAGAGTTCTGAACACCCCAGCCCATCTCTATTGCAGGATGTCCTTTGACGTCCTCAATAGCGTTGACTGGCAAGACAGATACAAGAATCGTGTGGCTGCCAGAACATTCAGAATGTCCACAGGGGAAGGAAACTCTGTAATCAGGCTTCCAGTTTCCCACGGCTGAAAGGCCCCTATCCCACTCCCAGCCAGCAAGATCAAAAAACGCTGCCCACTGGGCCAGCAGCTCGGTTTCAAACTCCAATCCGTTATAGCTGAGAGACATACCATTCACTCTTGAGGGGCTGATGACGAAGGCTCCCCCAGACAGACTGCACTGTCAACGGCCTCGCATAATGGACGTTATGGCTAAATTCAGCGCCGGGGCTTCGCTATTATCCCGGCGCTAAATTCGTCGATCACGACGGCATAGCTACCATAACGTCACAGAAATTACACGTAACAAGATATTTCAAGATTAGCCCGGTTACGCACAGATTTTGAAGCAATCAATTCACCTCAGCCTCATTTGCCCGTCAGCCTCTCAAACAGCTGCGAATGTTCGGGAAATTGCTCGCTAA
>Ga0065714_10003337_pt1 | contig 10192 bp, 7 predicted proteins | sample MisRhiReplicate2_FD_59101 | JGI IMG/M metagenome (GOLD analysis project Ga0065714, IMG submission 59101) | Miscanthus rhizosphere microbial communities from Kellogg Biological Station, MSU, sample Rhizosphere Soil Replicate 2: eDNA_1 v2... | ecosystem: Host-associated > Plants > Roots >... | reverse complement strand
GCTTTCGCAGATTGCCGGGGTGTCACTGCGGCAATTGCAGCATGCATTCAAGGCTTATACCGGGATGACCCCGACCCATTGGCTGCGCTTGCGCCGACTCAACAGCGCACGCCGCGAATTGCTCGGTCGCACAGCGACGCAAACCACCGTTGCCGAAGTGGCGATGCACTGGTCGTTCTGGCATTTAGGGCGATTTTCCAGCAGTTATCGCGCGTTGTTCAACGAACTTCCCAGTCAGACGCTCGCCCGCAAACCTTGTGGCGCAACAGGTCGCGGGTAAGCCGGAAATAGTCAGCGGCTTTGTGGCTTACGCAGCAGGGGCCGGTTTGGCCAATTTGATGCCGGCCGCACTCAGTCGCTTCAGGATCTCAAAGAGCAGATCGCTCTTGGTCGTACTGACAATCCTTGGGCTGCTGACATACCCGGTGATGGTCAGGGTGATGCCATCAGGGCTCAGATGGCTGAAGCGGACAACGGGAGCNGGTTTGTCGAGGATGGTTTCATGCTCCTGATAAGCNGTGTACAGCAGGTTTTTGACTTNTTCGGGGTCGATGTCCAGAGGGAACACCAATTCGAGCGTGGCCACCCCTTGGGCGCTTCCGCCCATGGTCACATTGCGCAGGTTCTGGGAAATAAGCTGCGAGTTGGGCACGATCACAATCGAACGGTCGCTGAGCTGTATCTCGGTGGCCCTGACATTGATTCGTCGGATATCGCCTTCGACCCCGCTGATGCTGATCAGGTCACCGACCTTGACCGGACGTTCGGTAAGCAGGATTAACCCGGATACGAAGTTCTTGACGATCTCCTGCAAGCCGAAACCGATACCCACCGACAACGCACTGACGATCCAGGCCAGATTCGTCCATTTGACGCCCAACGAAGACAACGCCAACAGGATGACCAGGACGTACCCGATATTGCTGAACAGGGTGCTTAGCGACGCTCCCATGCCGGGGTCCATATCGGTTTTCGGCAGGAATTCGTTATCCAGCCATCTGCGCAGCGATCGAATCAGGTAAATACCGATCAACAGCGCGAGGACCGCATTCAACAGGTTGCCTGGAATGATGTTCAGCTTGCGCAATCCATCGCCGCCGAGGATCGCAGAAACCCTGTCAGTCAGTTGGCCAAAGGTCGCCCCTATCCCCCCCACAAACGTTGTAATGACGGCAATTAACAGTAACGCCGCTCTGCCAATACCCGCCACGACAACCTCGATTTGTTCGAGCCGTACATCACCGATACCCAGCAGCTGTTTGATCGCCTTGCCGCTTGGCTGTTTTGGCGAAAACAGGTAATCGCACAAGTCCCTGAATAACTGCGTCAATAAATAGAAGCTGGCGATAACGATATAGAGCCAGACAATTTCGTAAGTGATGAATCGGGCCAGGGAGATGTAACCGATCAACAGGCCAAATATGGAGATCAGCACGGCGATACTGACACCGGTATAAATCACCCCCGCCAGCGTAGTGCCTGACTCGGGATGTTCCCCGGCAATCACCATCGCTCGGCGGGTTCTGCTGACGCGTATCAATAGCGCACCGATAATCATAATGACCACTAATGACACAACGCCCCGGCTGAAGAGCACCACTTGCGTACTCATACCCGTTGCGTTGGTGACTTGTACCAGCGAGATGAGTATCAGCATTGACCCGGCCAGCAGTGCCGGAAAAGGGTTTATTGCAAGTGCTACTTCATCGGCGATGCCAGGCAACCGCCATGAGGGATTGCGTTTGGACAGCAGGGCCCGACTCAAACCGACAATCAGCGCGCAGGCGTAAGCGACTTTCTCGACATCATCGAAGTAACCTTGAAGTGGCTGCGGCAATGGCTGAAAGCGGGTAGCCGCAGCGGAGATGAGCTGAATGGCACACACCGCGCTCAACATCGTGGCAACTACCGTCGCAATCGCCAATGAACTTCTGCGCAAGCGACCTTCGGGTACTCGATGGATACAGATCCATGTCAAACCCCGTTCAGCCAGTCTTCGTCCCGGCGTCCAGAAGGCCAGGGCCAGCAATAACAACGTGACGGTCGCGGCACGCCGGCCGGGTTGCCAGACCGACTGGATGACACTGTTGGACTGATCAATCAAAAACCTCAGACGGTTTTCATCCTCCCGCAACGGAGAAAACAGCGGTAGCCAAAAGCGGGGGTTGAGGAAGCTGGCAGTGCGCTGGGCCAGCTCGGTTTCCAGTTGAGTGCGCCGAATGGCGGCAATCTGGGTGATGAGGTTAGTCGCGCCTTCCTTGATGGCCAGCAGTATGTTGAGATCGTTATCGATCTTGTCTTTTTGAGCGGTGAGATAGGACCTCTGTTTCGCCAGTTCGGACTTTTCCATGGCCACGCTGGTGGCGGATGTCGTTCCGAGCACACTGAGTTGTGCTTGCAATTGAGCTTGCTCGGGAAGTAAAGCGGTCACCAACTTTTCCACATCACTGAAGAGCAACTGAACCTTGTCCTGAAAGCCTATCAACTGGGTGTAGTTACTGGTCAATGACACCTGCTGCTTAAGGTTGTCCAGCCTCAATTGCAGTGCTTCCAGATCGCTTTTCGACACATTAACGGTTGCGCTGGTCTCACTGTTGTTCGAAGTGTCGGGCAGTTCATCCGCCGACAGTCCGCCGATGTTCGCCCCCATCAGCGCAAACACAACGAATATGAGTAACTTCAATGCAGGATGCATAGGCATGCCACCAGCGGCTTTAGCCATTGAGGTTAGGTCATGACGTGTGCAGGCGCGAAAAAAATCCGCTCGTGATCATTAATAGGGAAGGGCGCGCGCGGGTGAGAAGGGGTGATCTACAATCTTTTATGCTGAACCACGCTCAGGATCACGAGGTGTGACGGATTGAGCGGTCTGTTTACTGACCCAGTGTGCTTGCAAAATGCCGGGCCCTGTCGGAGGTCATCATGAAAAGCTTGTCATCCATAAGCCTGTGCATTGCACTGTCGGTTTCCTGGACCCAGGGTTGGGCGGAAACAGTCGTGCCGATGAAAGGGCAGAGTTCGCAACAAACCCAAACGGACATTGCCGAATGCCAGAATATCGCGGCCGGCCAGAGCGCTTCGGCTACATCGCCTTCCGGCGGAAGACTGAAGGGCGCCGCGGCGGGCGCTGCCGCCGGTGCGGCGGGGGCCCAGGTGCGTGGACGTCAGCATGACGAGTTTTATGATCGTGTCGACGATGATGTTAAGCAGGATTATCGCCAGAATCGCGCCAAGGAGACCGCCGTGGCAGGAGCGGTCGTCGGTGGCTCGCGTCAGCGTCAGGAACGTCGGGCACAAGAGAAAACCAGCGCTTCAACCAGCTCAACCGCCTATACCAGTTGCCTGCAAGGGAAGGGCTATCAGGTTAATCCTTGAACGTCATTTTGCCGCCGTTGATCGAGCAGATGAACCATCAGGCAGGCATACAAGGTCACGAGGATGAACAAGCCCATGCGGATGGCAAACGCGGTGTAAACGTCCTTGCCTGCTGCGCTGTCCTGTACCGACTGGCCCAACAGAATGATCAGGGTAATCAAGGTGTTGAGCCAAAATCCCGGGGTAAATCGCGTCGGACTCAGGGCATACAGCTTGCGCGCCAGCACCAGTCCGAACAGCAACATCCATAGAAAGAACATCCACAAATGCACAAACAGGCTGAGGGCGCTCCAGAACAGGATCGCCAGCAGGCCTGCGAGTAACGTCGAACCGAGCAGTTCGCGACCGGCAATGCGGGCGTTTGTCGTGGAGCTTTGCTGACCCAGGCTGACGGCCTTCAGGATGATCGGCAGATAACCGGCCGGGTCGATCAACGCCAGCAGGAATGCCGGTAACACGATCAGGGTTGCACGTAGCGCAATCCGACTGACCTCTTCTGTCGGCAGGGGTGGGGCGGGCGGCGGAGAAGGGGCGTTGGGTGGATCGGGGAACAACCCATGACTGAACCCCACGACGACAACGGCGAGCAGCAAGCCCTTGACCAGTGCGCCGATGACCATCGCCGCCAGTTCGAATTCGGCGATACCGGCCGAGGAAATCATGGTCAGGCCAATCACCAGGAAGGTCATGATCAAGGTGTTGCCGCCGCGCAGGCCAAAACGGAAGGCCAGGAACAGACCGACGCTGATCAATAGCACGCCGCTAACAGGGTAATAACGCAGGAGCGGGATCAAAAGCAGGCCGATGCCGGTGGTCAACAGCGCGGCCAGTGCGAGAACCAGTCCGGCCTTGAACGGCAGCGGGCGATTGATCGAGGCCAGTAACAACAGGCAAAGCACCGGCGCCAAAAAAGGAATCGGCAAGCCCAGGCCGAAACTGGCAGTGAGGCACAACGCCGTACCGGTAGCCAGGCGCAGTGCGCGTTGATCTCGCGGCGTGCGCCGGGTAGACATACCTTTAATAGGCATAGCTCAGCCAGCTCATGAACCCCACAAATACGTGCCCTAGAGGGTTCAACGGATTGCCCTCGGTGGGGAAGGCCATGACTTCAGCCTGCCCACCGGCACGGATCCCTCGACTGTCACGCAACGTGTTCAATGAGTCTGGCGAGAACTCGATAATGACTGGAAAACGTTGGGCCGGACGTAACCAGTCGCGGCTGTTCTGCACGCTGGGCAAGGTGCCCGGTGCGGGTGTCTGTCCCACGCTGACGCCGTAACCGACGCTGCGCACGCGCCCCTTGAATATCTCGCCCGGCAGAGCATCCAGAACAATCGAAACCGGCGTATCGAGCTTCACCAGACCGAGGTTGTTCTCGGTCATGTCCGCACTGACCCACACATCATGAAGAGCGATCAGGGTCATGACCGGACTACCGGCCGCAGCGAATTGACCGGCGTCAGTACGCAGGTCCGTAATCAATCCGGCCGAGCGAGCGCGAATCTGCGTGTTGGACAGATCCAGTTCGGCTTTGGACAACGCCGTGGCGGCACTGCGCAGCAAGGCGTTGTCCTCCTCGCTGCCACCTTCCTGCTCCCGCGCACGCTGCACTTCGGCGCGGGCCGCAGCGACCTGACTCACAGCCTGTTCGCGGTTGGCGCGAGACACCTCGAGCAGTCGTACGGAAATGGTGCCAGGGTCTTCACGATACAAACCCTCTAGACGCTGATTGTCCTGGCGCGCCTTGAGTTCATTGGCCTGGGCTGCCCGCAAGTTGGCTTGCGCCGAGGCAATGCCGGCGGTGCTCGCACCGATCTGCCGACGGGTGGATTCAAGGTCGGCACGTGCACGGTCGACGGCAATCTGGTACGGCTGAGGGTCCACCTCGAATAGAACTTCACCGGCCTTGACGTCCTGGTTGTTGCGCACGTTCACTCGGATCACGCGGCCTGCCACTTCCGAGGCGACCGGAATCACAAAGGCGCCCACCCGAGCTTGTTGTGTATAGGGTGTGAAACGATCCGCCAACAGGTACCAGGTCAGACTCAGGAGGATCAATAACAGCACCCACTTGATGCCTTTTTTCGCCGGGTCGGCAGCCGGCGCTGGCGCCTGGGTGACAGGTGTCTCGGGCGTTGGCTTGGCGGCTTCACTCATTGGTCTTTTACCTTGTAAGACATTGGAATGGCAGGCTGTGCAGCGGCGGGCTCTTTCAGCAGATCGCCCCAGTCGGTGCGTTTTTCCATTTGCTGGCGGGTGGCTGGATCAACTTTCGGCTGGGCGCTGTACCAGCCACCGCCCACGGCTTTGTACAAGGCAATGACATTACTCACGGCATTGCTGCGGGCGACCAGATAATTGTCCTGTTGTTCGAGCAAGGCTCGCTGCGCATCCAGCACCCGCTGGAAGTCCGAATAACCTTCGCGATACTGCGCGCTAGCCAGCACCAGCGAGCGTTTGGCCGCCACTTCGGCCTCACGCAGGATGCCTTCGCGCTCCAGGGATTTGATCAGTCCATAGGCCGCATCGTCCGCCTCGCGTGCTGCCTGGCGAACCTTGTCGCGGTAGGCTTCGATCAGCTGCTGCAACCGCGCATCCTGGACGCGAACGTTGTTGCTGATCTGGCCGTGATCGAACAGATTCCAGCGCAGGCTTGGGCCGCCGATCAGATCCAGATTTCGGGGCGTGCCACTGAGCGTGTCGGTTGACCAGACAATGCTCCCCAGCAAGGTCAGCGACGGATAGAAATCACTTTCGGCCACACCGATCAGCGCAGACTGGGCGGCGACATTAAGCTCGGCAGCGCGTACGTCGGGCCGACGCAGGAGCAAGTTAGCCGGCACATCCTGCAACACAGCACGATCGACCAGCGGGATCAATCCCATGCTCTGGGCCAGTTGCGGCAGTGCGCCAGGCGGCTGACCAACCAGCACCGCCAACGCGTTGCGGGTTCGTTGCAACTGGTCTTCGAAATTGGGGATGGTGCTCAACGTGCCCAGGTACTGGGTTCTGGCTTGTTGCAAGTCGAGTTCGGCAGTTTGGCCACTGTTGAAGAGCTTCTCGGTAATCTCGAAGTTGCGTTTTTGCTGCTTGGCGTTTTCCTGGGCGACACGCAAACGGGCTTCGGTGGTGCGCAGCGAGAAATAGGTATCGGCCACTTGTGCGCGCAGCAGTACCAGTACGTCTTCATAGTTGGCCTGGGCGGCAAAGTAGCTGGCATCGGATGACTCAATGGCGCGACTGAAGCGGCCCCAGAAATCCAGCTCCCAACCCACATCGAACCCCGCGCTGTGTTGCCAGAAATGACTGTCTTGCGGGTTGGTCCCGCCGGATTGCCTGCGGTTGAAGTAAAGACTGTCGACACTGGCTTGCTGCAGTTGCGGGTAAAGCCCGCTTTGAGCAATGCCGAGTTGAGCGCGGGCTTCCATGACGCGCAGACCGGCGATTTTTAGGCTGGAGTTGCGTGCATCCGACTCGGTAATCAAATGATCCAGGACAGGATCGGCAAAGACATGCCACCACTGACGAAAGTCCGGGTTCAGGCTCCGCTGGCTGGATTGCTGGAGGGCAGGGGTGCTCCAATGTTTGACCCATTCTTCGCCGGGCGGCTGGAAGTCCGGCCCGAGTCGTACGCAGCCACTGAGGCCGAGTACGCCAAGCAGCGCGAGCCGGCCTGGCCAATTCAGCAGGGTTGTACCTGGATGCATTCCACATTTCCCGACCAACAAAGTTCACTGGAGCATAGTCGTCCAAATGGTCACATGGCTGCTACGCTTTTTAAGCGCCATCAAATCTACTGTGATCAGTCAAAAAAGGTACGGAAATTATGAGTAACACCGAAGGTGTCGCTGAATCGCATTCAGCCAGCTGGCGCTTTAAGTTGGGGATAGCAATTATCTGCTTGATGCTNGGCTCCTGGTTATTGGTGCCTCTCGCCGCNGCTGCCGANGTGCCNGGATCAAAGATCGCTGCACTGACCGGCGTGCTGTTCATCAGCAACAAAGTCCTGTTGATCATCGTTATAGCGGTGATGGGCAAAGCCGGATTCCAACAGCTAAAACGAAGCCTGTTCGGATATGTGTCCTCACTTGCACCTAGCGCAGAAGTCGAAGTGGGCCCATGGCGTCACAGAGTTGGCATCGTTATGTTCTTCGTGCCGCTGATTTCTTCTTTTCTTGAACCCTACATCGACAGCATTTGGCCAGGGCTCAGGCCCAACCTCTGGCAAGCTCAAGCGCTGGGTGATCTCATGCTGATTGCCAGCTTTTTCGTATTAGGGGGTAATTTCTGGGAGAAAGTGCGCGCCTTGTTTATCCGCACGGCTCGTGTCGCAAACACCAGTGCGGCATGAATAACAATAGGGGGCGAGGTAATGAGTACTCGCCTGTTCAAGCTCCTAATGGGTAGCTCGACTAAAGAGCTATTTAGCATAGTTATTATTAATCGAATCAAAAGACACGATAGCGTTAGAGCATTAAATGCACCTTATTTCACATGATTTACCAACACCTTTGATGAACACATTCCCAGCGCTACAGGCTGTAGTCACAGCGTTGAGGCTCCCACATAAAAACGGTTTCTAACGCAGAACCTTTCAAGCTCAACACCACGCGATGGTTGGGACCGCTGGCGGTCGGCGCTGCCTGATGACATCTGTTTATTACTTGCTGATGAAGAGTTCGCCGATGGTCATTTGAACCAATCAGACATCGTGCATTTAATACCAAGTGGGAGATGCAATTCAGTGCAGGCTGATTTTCCGGACGGCACATTAAAAACGGTGTGATGGGCAATGATGAATCGCGCCGAACAATGTCTGCTGTTTACATGTCCCGGGGGGCGTCTGGAAAAGCTCCGCAGCTTACAAATGGATTGGCGGGATACGGTCTGGTTGGTGAAGCGGTTACGCCAGGGTTTGATTTTGTAGATATGGAGTTGGTCGGCCAGCAACATACAGAGTAATTTCCCGAACACACGCAGCTGATTGAGACATTGAGTGGCAGAGGTGATTTGAACGCTGCAAAATCTGCGCGCAGCTGGGTTAATCTCGAAACATATCGTTACGTGTAATGTATATTATGTTAAACGAGGTGCTATGTTAAAAATGTTCATGAGTCTCGTAAGGCACTGATTCGACATATCTGCTTCTGGCATCCATTCTCTCAACGGGCCATGTCCTTCGTGTTCATGGCGAGTCATTGAATGAGGTGGCTGCCGATGAAACTGATTCAGTGCCGTTTCTCTTCAGGTCAGCGTGTTCCGCTGCTCGTGCACGCTGGCAACGCGGAGCCGTTGCCCGTACTCGTTCCGTTCATCTACGTCCAACTCAGACTCAGGCACCGGGCTTACAATACGGCGGCGGCACATCTGCGCGCGATTCAGGCTTTCTATATCTATGCCAAAAGCCGTGACCTCAATATTGATGACGCCATCTTGGCCTGCCAATTCGAATCGATATTGGCTTTACTGGACGGTTACGCCATTTGGCTCCAAAGCGGCCGTCAAGCCGACAACCTGGTCGCCCGAATCGGCAAAGCTGAAACGGCACTTTTTCCGCAGATCGATCCGCGTACTCGTGACCAGTACCTGCGTTTGCTGAAGCTATACCTGTCCTGGTGTGTCACCCGATACATCCCGCGCGCTCGTCAAAATTCAACCACCCTGGCTAACATCGAGGTTGTATTTGCAGATGTCGCCGACGTCATTGAGCGGCGCTTTGAGAGCCATATCATCAACGTTCGGCAGGACCGCGCTCGTTACCGCAGCCTGACGGATACGCAACTCCAGATCATTCGCACATTGATTCGCCCCGGCGCTACGGAGAATCCGTTCCCGGAAAGGCTGCAGCTGCGCAATTGGCTAATGATTGAATTACTACTGGAGACCGGTATGCGCCGAGGGGAGCTTCTCAAGCTCTACACCACCGATGTCAACGAGGGTTCTCAGCATGCCTATGTCAGCATCAATGACCGCGAACATGATCCCGGCGACCCGCGCGCTGAAGAGCCTGCGCTGAAAACACACGGACGGACAGTAGGTATCTCCGCGCAGTTGTATGAGGTCTACGAGCGTTATATCCAGGGCGAGCGACGCCCCCTGCGTAATGGCAAACCAATGAAATTGCTGTACCGCTATTTGTTCATCTCTGACCGAGGTCGCCCGCTGTCGATCCGCGCGTTGTCTAACGTCCTTGATCGGCTGTTTCTGACCATTGAACTGGCTCATCCGGGGTTGTTGCCTACACTTTCCGCGCATGACTTTCGCCACACCTTTGCCNACCGGTTTTTGGCTTACCTGGTCGAGAAGCNTGGGTATGACCTCGAGCGGGCCACNGACGAACTCCGGCGAGTCTGCGGTTGGTCTGACACTTCGACGATGCCACGCCGTTATGCAAGTCGTTATCTAGCCGAGTCGGCCAACCTCCACAACGCCCAGCGTACCTCGGCAGCCTGGAGCCGACTTGAAAGTTAAGGAGGTTCGCTGTGACCAAATCAGCCGATCAAGAACACGCTTCACCCTCCTCCTCTTTTCCGGCCTACGTGTTCGAGGGCCCGGCTCAGGTTGCGATTCGAACTCGCACCAATGACCAGCCACGATACGTCGATACCCGGCTGCCGGTGTGGACGTGGTACGACGGTGGGGTCGCACTGAAAATTGACTGGGCCTCGCTTGACTTAACTCCAGAGCTCAATGAAATAGCCAAAGGCTTTATGGCATATGCGTTGGAAAAATATGCTCCGCAGACAGCATTCATGTTTGTAAGATCTCTTGTCTATTTATCAAGCACCGCGCTTGCCCGTTACTTTCCTTGGGATTA
>Ga0065714_10004589_pt1 | contig 10199 bp, 4 predicted proteins | sample MisRhiReplicate2_FD_59101 | JGI IMG/M metagenome (GOLD analysis project Ga0065714, IMG submission 59101) | Miscanthus rhizosphere microbial communities from Kellogg Biological Station, MSU, sample Rhizosphere Soil Replicate 2: eDNA_1 v2... | ecosystem: Host-associated > Plants > Roots >... | reverse complement strand
TTGTTACGACCCATCTTTTGAACAAGAGCTCTAAAAGTATTGGAAATAATAACACAAAGGTTGAGGTCCCTGCCAATAGCGAGAAGGAAATAATGCAAACCATACAAGTGTCAGGCCCTATGCTTTGGACACCGGAAACGCCGCATTTATATCAGGCTCAGATTCAAATATCAAAAGATAAAATAGTGCTGGACGATACAAAAACCAATTTTGGTATCCGCTCTTTAAAATTTACTGCCGAAAATGGATTCCAGTTGAATGGAAAAACGGTAAAAATAAACGGAGGATGCGTGCACCATGATAACGGCTGCTTAGGTGCTGCTGCTTTTGACCGTGCCGAAGAGCGCAAAGTACAATTGCTTAAAGCCGGTGGGTTCAATGCAGTGAGAACTTCTCACAATCCCCCTTCTGAAGCTTTTCTTGATGCTTGCGACAGATTAGGCCTACTGGTAATGGACGAATCTTTTGATTGTTGGAAAGTTGGAAAAAACAGTAACGATTATGCAAAATATTTCAACCAGTGGTGGCAACGCGATTTGGAGGGAATGGTACTACGTGACCGTAACCACCCTTCGGTTTTCATGTGGAGTATAGGCAATGAAATCCCTGAGAGAGCAGATCCTGAAGCTGTGAAAACAGCCCAAATGCTTTCAGACGCATTAAAGAAAATAGACAATACCCGTCCTGTTACTTCTGCAATTGTAAATAGTGGTAAGAATTGGGAAATGTTCGATCCTTTGATGGCGGTTCACGATGTCGCCGGTTATAATTACAACCTGAATACTGCTCCTGACGATCATAAAAGAGTGCCTTCGCGTATTATAGTTCAAACAGAATCCTATCCCAAAGATGCTTTTAACAACTGGAAATTGGTGGAGGAAAACAATTTTGTAATAGGAGATTTTGTTTGGACAGCCATGGATTATTTAGGAGAATCAGGAATTGGCCGTTATTATTATTCTGGAGAAGTTCCCGGTCAGCACTGGGAAAATGATTTCTTCCCTTATCACGGTGCTTATTGTGGTGATATTGATTTGATTGGCTGGAGAAAACCTATCTCCCATTACAGAAGTATGTTGTATAATAACAACGAGAAACTCTACATAGCAGTTCGCGAACCAGCCCCGGAGCCGTTAGAAATCAAAGAAACGTGGTGGTCGGTTTATCCAACGTGGGAAAGCTGGACCTGGCCCGGTTTTGAAGGAAAAACAGTTGAGGTTGAGGTATATTCAAAATATCCAAAAGTGAGACTATACCTGGATAATAAATTGATTGGGGAACAATTAACAACTCAGGAAAAACAATTTAAAGCTACTTTTTCACTGCCTTATGCTCCGGGGATTCTTAAAGCTGTCGGAGTAGAAAGTGACACAGAAACAGCGTCGGTTATTTTACAAACTGCCGGCGATGCTGCCAAAATTAAACTTATCGCCGACCGAAAAGAAATACTGGCTAACGGACAAGATTTATCTTTCATAACTATTGAAATAACAGATAAGGATGGGACATTGCAACCTAACGCTGCCAATCGTTTGAATTTTAAAATTGACGGACCGGGTATCATTGCCGGAGTAGATAATGCTGATTTGAAAGACGTCGAACAATATATAGGCGATACCCGTAAAGTATGGAAAGGCAGAGTTTTAGTTGTGATAAAAAGCAACCATCAGGCTGGTGAAATTAAATTAACAGTAACATCCGATCAGTTGGAAGAAAATAGTATCGTTATTAAATCAACTCAAAATAAGTAATATTTGAGAGGGATCAAAAAAGAGGTATCAATTGATCTTTTTTATAGCATTAATTAAATATTGCAAATAAAAATTGCAGGAATTAAAGAATAGTGGTAAGTTTTTAATTTCTAAATACTTACGTCAGGCTGATCATCAGCTGATGTAGTTAAAGCAACTAAATTATGAATAAAACAGCGAAGAATACAGCCTTTAAAAAAGCAGGATTATGGTTACTGTTCCTATTATTGCCGGGCAATTATTTACAGGCCCAAACCGCAATGGCCAATGTTGAGTCCCGACACTTAACTGGTTTGAATGGTGAGTGGCAGGTTATTCTTGATCCCACCCGAGCAGGGGAATGGAAACAGGTTTGGCTGGAAAAAAAACCGCAAAAGAAAACCGATTTTGTGGAGTATTCCTTTGATGGCGGGCCCATGCTAAAAGTTCCTGGCGACTTTAATTCTCAACTACGCGAACTGACTTATTTGGAAGGTATTGTTTGGTATAAAAAAGTATTCCATTACAAATTTAATAATGAAAAAAGGCTATTTCTGCATTTCGGATCAGTAAATTATTTGGCGGAAGTATATCTGAATGGTGAAAAAATAGGAAGCCACGAAGGTGGTTTTACTCCTTTTCAAATCGAAATTACCAACAAAGTAAAAGAAGGAAATAATATCCTGATTGTTAAAGCAGATAACCAGCGTTTGCAGAATGGTTTGCCGGCTGCAGGATATGACTGGTTCAATTTTGGAGGAATTACCCGTGAGGTTAATTTGATTGAAACTGATAAAACTTTTATCGAAGATTATTTTGTTCAGTTAAAAAAAGGAAGCCTGAATAAAGTATTGGGATGGGTTCAGCTCAATGGAAGCAACGCAAAACAAAAGATTAAACTAAAAATTCCTGAACTCAACAAAACGTACAAAACCCAATCAGATAATAAAGGATATGCAAGTATAGCGTTTGATTCAAACCTAAATCTCTGGTCCCCCGAAAATCCTAAGCTTTACAAAGTTATAATTGAAAGTGAAACAGATACCGTTGTTGATACAATAGGCTTTAGATGTATTGAAGTACAAGGCAATAAAGTGCTGCTGAATAAAAAGGAAATCTTTTTTAAAGGAGTAAATATCCACGAAGAAAATCCAAATAAAGGAACCAGGGCCTATTCAAAAGAGGATGCCTTACTGTTATTGAATTCTGCCAAAGAATTAGGCTGTAATCTCGTTCGTCTGGCGCATTATCCGCACAATGAAAACATGATTAAAGAAGCTGAAAAATTGGGATTAATGGTATGGAGCGAACTTCCCATCTATCAGCATATTCAATTTTCAGACAGTCTCGTTCCAAAAAAAATGGAAACGATGTTAAAAGAAATGGTTCATCGGGATAAAAATCGCTGTGGGGTTGTCATTTGGAGCCTTTCGAACGAAACTTATGCGAGTACACCAAACCGAACTAATGCCCTTATTGAACTAACTCAAAAATGCAGAGCCCTTGATTCAACACGGTTAATCAACCATGTTATCAATACACAATCTTACACCAATAACGCATTCAATGTGTCAGATCCGCTCTATGAATATTCTGATCTGATTTGTATTAATGAGTACATCGGCTGGTATATTCCGTGGCAGGGTAAACCATCTGATGTAAAATGGAGTTTCGCTTATCCGGATAAACCGGTATTTATTTCAGAGTTTGGAGCAGAAGCTCTTTACGGAAGTAAAGGTCCTGCAGATGAAGCTTCTGGCTGGACAGAAGAATATCAAAAACAGGTTTATTTCGATCAGTTGGAAATGTTTAAGACCATTCCAAACTTATGCGGTATCTCACCGTGGCTGTTATTTGATTATAAATCATTGGGCAGGATGAATCAGGTCTATCAAAAAGGATACAACAGAAAAGGATTGTTATCTGAAAAAGGAGAAAAGAAAAAGGCGTGGTACATTATGAATGAATATTATAAAAAAAGAGAGGAAATGGGCAGAAAGCCTGTCGTAGATAAAAAATAAGGATTAACCAGTTGGGTAAAAAAGTAATAAACGTAACTGTAATAATATAAGATGATGAAGAAATATGTAATGGCATTGCTATTAATGATTTACGGAATAACCGCGAAAGCACAAAATGCCAGTTCCTATTTTCCTGATAAAAATCTGGTAACAACCGGAATCTATTATTATCCGGAACAGTGGAACGAGAACCAGTGGGAAAGGGATATTAAAAAAATTGCCGATATGGGATTTGAATTTGTCCATTTGGCGGAATTTGCCTGGTATAAAATGGAGCCTGAAGAAGGTAAATTTGATTTTGTATGGTTGGATAAGGTGGTAGAGCTGTGTGTAAAAAACAACCTTAAAGTTCTAATGTGCACGCCGTCGGCAACAACTCCTACATGGATGCGTGTGAATTATCCTGAAACTTTTATTATGGAGAACCATTACATCCGTGCTGAGAATGGTACACGAGGATTAGGCTCCATCACCAATGCTAAATACCGCACATTTGTTGAAAGAATTGTATCCGAAATGGCGAAGCGTTACGGGAATAATAAAAATATAATCGGATGGCAGCTTGATAACGAACCTCCCGCAATTTCAGATTACAGCCCTTCTTCTCAGGAGGCTTTCAGACAATGGCTTAAAAACAAATATAAAACAGTTGATACTTTAAACGCCGTTTGGGGAACTGCATTCTGGAGCCAATGGTTCAACAGTTTTGATCAGGTAATTATCCCCAATCCCAACTTAGTAGGCTGGTGGGGTAACAANCCTCATGCGTTACTCGATTTTAAACGTTACCTGGCCGATGCACAGGCAGAGTTTCTCGATTTGCAGGCCACAATCTTACNAAAATCTATTTTGGAAGGACAATACATTACTACAAATTATACAGCCATTTGTACCGGCGCAGATCCGGGACGAACAACGAAAATGGATTTCGCAACCTACACTGCCTATCCGAATGGCGGCACTGATAATATTGGCGATTTGGGCTTTCGATTGGGTAATAGTAAGGTCGTTCTTTTTGCGGCCGAATATTATAAAGCATTAGGAGGTGTTTCGGGAGTAATGGAGATGCAGCCCGGACCGGTAAACTGGGGATCTTATAATCCGCTTTTGATGCCGGGTACGGTACGTATGTGGTTGTATCATAGTTTTGCTGCTGGCGGCAAGATTGCCTGTTCCTACCGTTTTCGTCAGGTTTTGTACAGCGCTGAGCAGTACCATGCCGGAGTTATGCAGACCGATGGTGTGACGCCATCAGCAGGGGGAGAGGATTATATTCAATTCATAAAAGAAATCAAAGCGCTTAGAAAACAGTTCAGACCTAATGCAAAGCTGCCTGAAAAACTGGCTGAAAGATCAACAGCCATCCTTTGGAATCTTGAAAATTTCTGGTCTGTGGAGCGACAAAAACAAACTTTTCAGTGGGATACATGGAACTATCCTGTAAAGTTTCTCGAAATGACAAAATCCCTTGGCGCACCAACAGCCGTGATTCCGGAAACAGCAGATTTTTCAAAATATAAATTTCTTATTGTTCCGGCTTATGAACTGGCCGATCCGGCATTAGTGAAGAAATGGAACGACTATGCAGCAAACGGCGGTCATTTGATTATTACCTGCCGCACTGCGACAAAAAATCGTGCGGGACATTTTTGGGAAGGTGAATGGGCTGCTCCAATTTCTGATTTGATAGGTGCCCATATCAAAGCCAGCGATATGCTTTCAGGTTCTGCCAAAGGAGATATTCTAATGAAATCATCCCACTACAACTGGAACAATTGGGCCGATATTCTTGAAGCGAATAAAGGCACCGAAGTACTTGCCACCTATGATAATCAGTTCTATAAAGGCAAAGCCGCAGTGGTACAGCGCAAAATCGGAAAAGGAACAGTTACCTATATAGGTGCTGATACCGACGAATCCAAACTTGAAAAGGATATTTTGCGTGAAATCTACGCCAAAGCCGGAGCTGCTACTGAAGATTATCCCGAAGGAATATATGTTTACTGGCGCGATGGATTTTATATGGCGGTAAATTATTCTTCAAGCGACTATACAATGAATTTGCCTGCAAATGCCAAAATATTGGTTGGGGAGAAAACGCTGAAACCGGCTGGTGTATTGGTATGGAATGAATGATGAATTATAAAATGAGTTATTTTTTAAGTTGCTAAGAATCTAAGTTGCTAACGTTCTAAGGTTTCAGATACTAGCCTGGTAACTTTTAAACCTTGGTATCTTTTTTAATGAGTGACGAATCGCCTGCAGTATTAATCCTGGCGGCAGCAAATAAGGTAAATTAAAATAGTTGTTATGATTAAAATTACGATAAACTGTGCTCTTTTTTGTTATGATAGTGGTACCCTTAAAGTGCTATTATCAAAAGAAAACAATCGTGTAAATGCCAAATGGGGCATTTTAACGGGCACTCTTGAGGTTAATGAAAGTGCCGATGATGCAGCATCTCGCCTGGTACAGGAGTATGGAGGAGAAAAAAATATATTTATAAGGCAGTTAAGGACTTTTATTGATCCGGGTCAGCAAAGCGCAGATCGCAATGTAATTATTGAATATTATGGTCTGATAAATATTGATAAATATAAAATGTTTTTTGGCATCAGTAAATATTACAAAAGATGGTGGAAAGTTATTGATGTTCCTGATTTAATGTTGAATCATAATGAAATCATTGATTTAAGCCTCTATCAAATAGGGAATGCACTACGCGAATCTGCAATAGGTTTTGAGCTTTTGCCAGCAGAATTTACATTAACTGAGCTTACAAATCTTTATAAAGAAATATTGGATGTTGAAGCTGATGAAGTGCGTTTTTGCAAAAAAATTGTGCAGAAAAAAATCATAATACCTGTTGACAGCGAGCCAACAGCTACTGCAATTGAAACTCAAAAACGATTTAAATTCAACAGCAGGGAATACGAAAAGTTAGCAATAGAAAAAAGTGCTGTCATTTTTTAAATTTCACTATCCAAATACAATTGTAATCGTGACTAAAATTTATAAAAATAATCTATAAAAAATTATAAAAACTGCTGAAGGACTCAGCATAATCAAATACGTTTTATTCTGTATTTAATCTTTATATTATGAAAAAAAAAATTAGGCTCATTTTAGCCTTTCTTGTTTTGTTTGCTCCGGCTGTTGCATTGGCACAAGCCCAAAATCCAATAATTTTTGCTGATGTGCCAGATATGTCTATGATCAGGGTTGGTAAAAATTATTATATGAGCAGTACAACAATGCACATGAACCCAGGCGTGCCCATCATGAAATCGACAGATCTTGTGAATTGGAAAATAATCAACTATGCCTATGATACTTTGGCCGATATGCCGGAGCTAAATTTGACAGAAGGAAAAAACACCTATAGTAAAGGTTCATGGGCCAGTAGTTTGCGTTACCATAAGGGTATGTATTATGTAACCACTTTTGCACAAACCACAGGCGAAACTTATATTTTTAAAACAAAAGATATAGAAAAAGGAAATTGGGAACGAATTTCTTTTAAGCCAGCACTTCATGATCATTCTTTGTTCTTTGATGATGATGGCAAGGTATATTTAATTTATAATGCAGAAAGACTTAAAATTGTTGAATTAAATGAGGATCTGACAGGAGTTAAACAAGGCGTTCAGGAGCGAGTGCTCATCGAAAACGCCAGCGCACCAACAGGAAAAGAAGTAGGTCTTGGAGCCGAAGGATCTCAATTATTTAAAGTAAATGGGAAATATTATCTATTTAATATTTGCGCACCACGTGGTGAAATGCGAACTGTAATTATACACAGGGCAGATAATATTAACGGTCCCTGGGAAGGAAAAGTGGGCTTACAGGATAGAGGAATTGCTCAGGGCGGACTGATTGACACTCCCGATGGACGATGGTTCTCTTATCTTTTCCGTGATCTTGCTGCTGTTGGCCGCGTTCCTTATCTCGTTCCTGTCAAGTGGGAANACGGCTGGCCTGTATTAGGAGAAAACGGAAAAGTCCCGGAAATNGTAAACCTGCCAGCGAGTAAAGGTTTGATTCCNAATTTGGTGGCTTCTGATGAATTTAATCGAAAAAAAGGACAGGCGGCACTGCCTTTAGTATGGCAATGGAATCATAATCCGGATAATGCGTTGTGGTCTGTAACCGAAAGAAAAGGATTCCTACGCCTCAAAACAGGAAGAATCGATACTGATTTTCTTCAGGCCAGAAACACACTTACACAACGCACCATTGGTCCAACCAGCTCAGCTTCTGTTGCTCTGGATGTTTCCAAAATGAAAGAGGGCGATTTTGCCGGATTATCAGCTTTCCAAAAAGAGTATGGATCTGTTGGGGTTAAAATTGATGCGGGTCAAAAGTCCATAGTAATGATTACTACTGATAATGATAAGCCTGTCGAGGTAAAGCGAATTCCATTGAATCAAAACCAAATTTATTTCAGAATTGATTGCGATTTTACGGGCATGAACGACGCAGCGGATAGCCTTTATACTCTTAATGGGAAAGATGAAGCTAGTTTCTTTTACAGTTTTGATGGAAAAGTATGGAAACCGATAGGCCGACCTTTGAAGATGAAATATACCATTCCGCATTTTATGGGCTATCGTTTTAGCTTATTTAATTATGCAACAAAAGAAACAGGCGGTTATGCTGATTTTGACTGGTTCAGAATTAAATACTAAAATAATCCGTTTAGCTTAGTGACTTTGTTAATATCGGTTTTTTTGCCACAGATTTCACAGATTATAAGGATTAAATCTTTTAAATCCTTTAATCTGTGGCAAAATAAAAAGACAGGTATAAATAATTTTTTTCTTAGAGTAACTTTAAACGTATAAAAACATAGATTTTTGTTCAGTTTTTTTTTGCCACAGATTTCACAGATTATAATGATTAAATCTTTTAAATCCTTTAATCTGTGGCAAAATAAAAAGACAGGTATAAATAATTTTTTTTCTTAGAGTAACTTTAAACGTATAAAAACATAGATTTTTGTTCAGGTTTTTTTTGCCACAGATTTCACAGATTATAAGGATTAAATCTTTTAAATCCTTTATCTGTGGCAAAATAAAAAGACAAGCATAAATTATAGAACTCAATAACCATCCAAAAACAGAATTTGTATTAATTAAATAACTAAAATGAAACATACCTATAAACTAATAGCGTCACTAATCGCGCTTTTAAATTGTTCAATTGGTGAAGCACAAAATCCTATTGTGCAGACCAATTATACTGCAGATCCTGCACCAATGGTACATGACGGCACAGTGTATCTCTATACAAGCCATGATGAAGACGATGCCAATGCCGATGGCAAGGGTTTCAAAATGTTCAATTGGTCACTTTATACTTCAACTGACATGGTCAATTGGACAGATCATGGAATAGTAGCTTCTCTAAAAGATTTTAAATGGGCAAAACAGGATAATGGTGCCTGGGCAGTGCAGTGTATTGAACGTAATGGAAAATTCTATTTATACTGTCCAATGCATGGCGGAAATATAGGAGTTTTGGTTTCAGATAGTCCTTATGGTCCGTTTAAAGACCCTATTAACAAGAAACTAATCGATCATCATCCCTGGAACGATATTGATCCTACTCCTTTTATTGATAAGGATGGTCAGGCTTACTTGTATTGGGGAAATCCTGGCTTGTACTACGTAAAACTGAATAAGGACATGATATCCACTTCGGGTGAAGTGAAACAAATACCCAATACGCTGGAATCTTTTGGAAAGCGCGAAGGAGAAAAAAATGAGATAAGACCCACTACTTATGAGGAAGGGCCCTGGTTATATAAACGCAATAGTCTGTATTATTTATTTTTTGCCGCAGGGCCTATATCGGAACATATTGGGTATTCAACCAGTAAAAATATTACGGGCCCCTGGAAATATCAGGGCGTTGTCATGCCAACGCAAGGAGGCTCTTTTACCAATCACCCAGGCATAATTGATTTTAAGGGAAAGAGTTATTTTTTCTATCACAATGCAGCATTGCCCGGAGGTGGTGGTTTTACCCGTTCTGTTTGTGTAGAAGAAGCCATTTTTAATAAAGATGGTTCTATCGTGCAAATGAATATGACAGCAGGNGTCAAAAAGAGTTTAAATCCATTAAATCCTTATGACAAAACAGAAGCTGAAACTATTGCCTGGTCTGAAGGAGTGAAATCAATGCANGATAATGAGGNTGGTAATTTTGTTACGGCAAAACACAATGATGCNTTTATCAAAGTAAGAGAGGTAGATTTCCGGAAAGGTNCTTCGAAATTCACTGCAAGAATTAGAACAACACAAAATGAAAATGTTTCAATGGAAATACGTTTGGACACCAAAGACGGGGAGTTACTTGGAACTGTAAATGTGTCAATGACGGAAGGTAATAACAATTGGACATTGCAAACAATTGATGTAAAGAAAGTTTCAGGAATTCACGATTT
>Ga0065714_10002935_pt1 | contig 10205 bp, 9 predicted proteins | sample MisRhiReplicate2_FD_59101 | JGI IMG/M metagenome (GOLD analysis project Ga0065714, IMG submission 59101) | Miscanthus rhizosphere microbial communities from Kellogg Biological Station, MSU, sample Rhizosphere Soil Replicate 2: eDNA_1 v2... | ecosystem: Host-associated > Plants > Roots >... | reverse complement strand
CCCGAAAACCTCGGGTAACGGCCGCTACACCTACCTGTCGGCCTGGGGTTATGTGCTCAAGAACGGCGGTGATGAAGAGAAGGCCAAGGCGTTTGTCGGCAAGCTGTTCAAGCAAGCGCCAGTGCTGGATACCGGCGGCCGTGCAGCCACCACCACGTTCATGACCAACCAGATCGGCGACGTGCTGGTGACCTTTGAAAACGAAGCGGAAATGATCGCCCGCGAATTCGGTCGCGACCAGTTCGAAGTGATCTACCCGAGCGTTTCCGCCGAGGCCGAGCCGCCGGTCAGCGTGGTCGACAAGGTTGTCGAGAAAAAAGGCTCCCGCGAAGCCGCCGAGGCCTACCTCAAGTACCTGTGGTCGCCCGAAGGCCAGGAAATCGCCGCCGCCAACTACCTGCGCCCACGGGATCCGGCGGTACTGGCCAAATACACCGACCGCTTCCCGAAAGTGGACTTCCTGTCGGTGGAAAAAACCTTCGGCGACTGGCGCACGGTGCAGAAGACTCACTTCAATGACGGTGGGGTTTTCGACCAGATCTACAGCGGGCAATAAGAGAGGACAAGCTGTACGCGATCCTGTGGCGAGGGGATCTGTGGGAGCAAAGCTTGCTCGCGATGAAAACAGCGCGGGGCCTCTGGAACCGAGGTGCCTGTATCGCGGGCAAGCCTTGCTCCCACACAAGCTTGCCCCGACCACACAAGCTTTGCTCCCTCAGATCCCCTTGCCACAAAATCTTCCCAGCGTCCTTGTGCGTCCCATCATCAACTGCAAGCATGTCTGATATCAACCACAAGCCCTGTTCCAGGGCCCCATAACGCTTTAGCCTCGCGCCATCTTTCCTGTTCACTGACGAGATTGCCATGAGTGCTCATTCACCTACCTCGCCCGGCAGCCCCCTGACCCGCGGCATGGTCCTGCTCTTCGCCTTCTGCTGCGGCGCCATCGTCGCCAACATCTACTACGCCCAACCCATCATCGAACTGATCGCACCCGACGTCGGCCTGAGCAGCACCATGGCCAGCCTGATCGTCTCGCTGACCCAGATCGGTTATGCCCTTGGCCTGTTTTTCCTGGTGCCACTGGGGGACTTGCTGGAAAACCGTCGGCTGATGATCATCACCACCGTGGTGGCGATCGCCAGTTTGTTAGGGGCAGCGTTCACCGATCAACCGAATGTATTCCTGCTGGTTTCGCTGTTGGTGGGGTTCAGCTCGGTGTCGGTGCAAGTCCTGATTCCGCTGGCCGCGCACCTGGCGCCGGAAGAAACCCGGGGGCGGGTCGTGGGTGGGATCATGGGCGGTCTGCTGCTGGGGATCCTGCTGGCGCGGCCGGTCTCCAGCGTCGTGGCCGATCACTTCGGCTGGCGGGCCATGTTCATCATCGCCGCCGTGTTGATGGCCGCCATCAGCATCGTCCTGGCGCTGACCGTGCCCAAGCGCCAGCCCGACCATAGCGCTACCTACGGTCAACTGCTGGGCTCGCTCGGTACCCTGCTGCGCCAGCAACCGCTGCTGCGGCAACGGGCGTTCTACCAGGCTTGCATGTTCGCCACGTTCAGTCTGTTCTGGACCGCCGTGCCGCTGGAGCTGTCACGTAACCATGGCCTGTCCCAGACTGAAATCGCGCTGTTCGCCCTGGTCGGTGCCATTGGTGCCATCGCCGCGCCCATCGCCGGTCGCCTGGCGGATGCCGGCCATACCCGCAACGCCTCGTTGCTGGCGATGTTGTTCGCCAGCCTGAGTTTCCTGCCGGCATTCATCCATCCGCTCTACAGCGTGATCGGCCTGGCGGTGACTGGCGTGGTCCTGGATTTCTGTGTGCAGATGAACATGGTCCTGGGCCAGCGCACCATCTATGCCCTCGATGCCAAGAGTCGCGGCCGACTGAATGCGCTGTACATGACCAGTATCTTCGTCGGTGGCGCCTTCGGCTCATCGATTGCCAGTGCGGTGTACGAACACGGCGGTTGGTTGTGGGTGGTGATCGTCGGCAGTGCCTTCCCACTGTTGGCCTTGCTGCGCTTCTTGAGCACCTCGCGCAAGCCGTCCCTGGCTACGGCCTGAATACCCCACGCATAAAAAAGCCCGGTCGCCTTCAGCGCCCGGGCTTTTTGGTGGAGCGTGTCAGATCCGCACGTTGCCACGCGGCCCGGCAATCGCCCAGATGATCAGGCCCAGTACCGGCAACAGCAGGATCAGCAGCACCCAGAGGATTTTCATCCCGGTTTCCGCGCCACTCTTGAGTACATTGATGATCGCCCAGATATCGAGCGCCAGGATGATCAGGCCGACCAGGCCGTTGAAGGTGGAACCCATGGTGTCGCTCCCAAATGGTGATGTGCACACTTAGGATAGCGGGCCCCAGGCAAGGGTTCCGTTTTATTGCTTCAGACGTGAACCGCGACCTTGAGGGCTTCCAGGGAGGGCGCGGCGGCAATGCCGACCTCGGCACACAGCTCCAGCACCCGCGGCACATCGTTGCCGTACACCAGCACCATCTGCAATTCATCGTCGAGCAACTGGCTGAAGTTCATCAGCACGTAGCCACCGTTTTCCTTGTTCAGGCTGCTCATCTGGATCTGTATGCGGTTGAGCGCGGTCAGGGCTTCGGTTTTCGCCAGTTGCTTGGGCTTGAGGTTGAACGCCACGCCGGGGCCGAACGAGGCGACGATCTGTTCGAACAGGTCCACGTAGGTGTCGGCCTGGAACAGCACGGTGTCCGGCAGGCTGCCCACCACTACCCACTCACCCAACGGGATCGGGAACGTGTCGTCGTAGTTGATATCGGGGTTGGCCGCCAGGAAAACCGCCGTATCGGCGTAGGCCTGGGCCGCTTCGTCAGCGATTTTCGCGATGTCCGCCTCGCCGAGGCAGCCGGAGCTGATTTTACCGATGAGTTCGATGAGGGCGGCTTTCATGGCGGTGAATCCTGTGGCGAAGGGTGTTTTGAGGGCGGGCAGGATAACGCATTCGCTTGCGGATTAGGATTGGAGAAGGACCTGTGGCGTTGTGGGAGCAAGGCTTGCCCGCGATGAAAACAACGCGGTCTCTCTGGAACCGAGGTGCCTGTATCGCGAGCAAGCTTTGCTCCCACAGTCTTTCAGGCCAACAACTTTTCCAACTGCGCCGTGGTGTCCACCGCGCCCATGGTCTTGGCGGCATCAAGGGCCGAGACGCCGTTGGCATCCTTGGCTTTCGGGTCGGCACCTTTGCCAATCAGGTAGTCGACGATTTCCACGCGGTTGAACATCGCTGCCATCATCAGCGCGGTACGACCATCGAAGGAGGCGCCTTCCACTTGCGCGCCGCCCTCCACCAACGCCGAAACCACTGCCAGGTCGCCCTTGAACGCCGCGCCGGCAATCGGGCTCTGGCCGTTGTCGTTGCGGATTTCCGGATCGGCCTTGTGCTCCAGCAACACTTTCACCGTTTCCACATGCCCGTGGTAAGCGGCCAGCATCAACAAGGTGTCGCCCTTGTGGTTACGCAGGTTGGGCGGCAGACCCTTGCTCAGCAACGCAGCCATCATGGCCGCATCACCCTGGCGTGCGACGTTGAACACCTGTTCGGCAAACTCCGCAGCCTCTTCCGGGGTCATCTGGCGGCTTGTATCGGACATGGGAAACTCCACTCGGCTCTTCGCAAAGCGGCTAGTTTCACGAGGGACCCGGGCGCTGTCATCCCTTTTTTCACTGTGCCCGTCATAGCCAGAATCAATAACGCAATTGTCCGCCCTGAATCCGAACTGCCAGCTGCCGATCCACCCGCACGTAAGTATCGGTGCCCGGCAACCAGGCGTAGACCGGCTCATCCCCGGTGACGCATGGGTCGAATGCTTCGGCCTTGAGGCGGGTCTTCTGGTACTTGAAGGTGCCGGTGGTGTCCATTTTCACCTTGATGCGCAGGAACAGCGGCACGGCATAGGCTGGCAGCTTGCATTGCAAAAACTGCAACAACTCGCTGAAGTCCAGGGTCGCCAGGGATTCGGACGGGGTGATTGCCGCCATGCCCGCACGGCCATTGGTGCCATTGATCTCCACGCCATAAGCCACTGCCTCGGCCACCTGCGGATGTTGCAGCAGCACATTTTCGACTTCCGTGGTGGAGACGTTTTCGCCTTTCCAGCGATAGGTGTCGCCGAGGCGATCAACAAACTGCCCATGCCCGAAACCAATGTTGCGCAACAGGTCTCCGGTATTGAAGTAACGATCGCCCGGCGCAAAGACATCCCGGCAGATGGTTTTTTCGGTCAAGGCCTGATCGGTGTAGCCATCCAGTGGCGCCTTCTCATCGATCCGCGCCAGCAACAGACCCGGTTGGCCCCTGGGCACTTTTTGCATGCGACCTTGCAGGTTGCGCAACGGCAGGCCGCTGGCATGATCGTACTGCACCAGCTCCCAGCCCATCAGGGAAAACCCGATGGTGTTGTCGAAATTCAGGATGTTGGTGAAACCGATATTGCCGTCGCTGGCGGCATACAGCTCACAGATGTGGTCGATGCCAAACCGGCTCTTGAAGGTCGACCAGGCCCCGGGGCGCAGTCCGTTGCCGATCATTTTCTTCACACCGTGGTGACGGTCATCGGCAGCGGCAGGCTGATCGATCAGGTAGCGGCACAACTCACCGACATACCCCAGCGTGGTCGCCCGGTAACGGCGTACGTCGCTCCAGAACTGGCTGGCGCTGAACTTGCGCCGGATCGCGAACCCCGAGGCCCCACATATCGCCGCGCCCCAGCACACGCACAGGCCGGTGGCGTGGTACAGCGGCAAGGTGCAATACACGACATCGTCGGGCTGCATGTCCAAGGCGATCAGGCCGAAGCTGGTGGACGTGCGCATCCAGCGACCATGGCGAAACACCCCGGCCTTGGGCAGCCCGGTGGTGCCCGAGGTATAGAGATAAAAACAAGGGTCGTTGCAGAAAACCTGCCGGCTGCACGCCGGGTTATCGCTCGGGTAATCCTCGCTGCCAGCCATCAGGTCGATGAAACCGGATGGGGCATCGGACGGGATATCGGCACTGTCCTGATCCGCCAGCCACCAGGTCCTGCTGCTCGACAGTGTGGTTCGTTCTCGTATGTCGTTGAAGGCCGCGACCCGTTCATCCCCCACCACCACCGCGACCGGGCTGACCAGGGCCAGGCTGTGCACCAGCGCATCGCCGGTTTGCGAGGTGTTGAGCATGGCACTGACCGCGCCGACCTTGGCCATTGCCAACACGCTGATCAATAGCTGTGGCCGGTTCTCGATGAATATCGCCACGCAATCGCCCTTGCCGATGCCCTGGGCCAGCAGGTAATGGGCGATGCGATTGGCCTGCGCGTTGACCTGTGCATAACTCAACACCGTCTCGCCGCACAGCAGTGCCGGGCCCTGGGGATTGCGTTGCGTGGCCTGTTCGAAACACCAGCCCAGGCCGCAAGGCTGGGTCGGGTCCTGGACGTTGGCCAGCTTCATGCCTTTGACGATTCGGGGGACGGCTTTGGCAATGGCTGGCAGCTTGCGCAGCATCATGCCCCAGGTAATCGCGTCGCTGGGTGTACGACTCATGGTGATCTTCCCCGTTCGACCTCGTGGGTCTCGGTTCTTGTTATCGGGCAGCAGGTGATTTTGGCTCGAAAGTACGCTGGCAATTGCGGCGCTGTACACGCGGTTTTTGCAATGTTTTGTATCCGCTGCCCGAGACAGGCGAAGCGCGAGCACCGGGAAACGATTTGGTTCCAAAAATCATTGCCCGACCACGCAAAATGCAGGATGCACGATGGCTATTCATGCAAGATGCACGAAATCAAAAATACAGAAAAAATATAACTATCTGTTTTTAAAGGATTTTATATAAAGCCGAATGCTGGCACAGACAGTGCAACTCCCCCTCCACGGTTTGCCATACCATGGAGCAGTCAACTATGAACATGATTCAAGAAAAGTTTGCGTCCCTGTTTTCCAACTACGAAGTGACCACCCAGCCCCGCCCGGATGGCGGCATTCTGCTGACCTTGCGTAATAGCGACGGCAAGCTGTTCAAACGCACGATTTCCTACGCTCAACTGCATGCGGGGGATCAGTTGTCCTGGGCGATCAGCGCGATTCGTCGCGACCTGGCTGAACAGGCTAGCGAGTTGCCACAGATCACCTTGTTGCAGAGCCAGCATCGGTTTGCTTTGCCGACTTACCATAGCGCTTGAGCCTGCTGGAAAAACGCGGAGCTGCTTGCTCTTGCTTGAAAAAACGGCGCTTCTTTCAGAAATGGGGAGCGCCGTTTTTTTGCGCCTTGGGAAAGCCCGCTTCGGTGTGTATATCCGTTTCTTCGGTAATGGCTGCTGACGGTTCCGCTCTTACAGCGGCTCACTTTTGAGAAGCCCGGAAGCCGGCCCAGTCAAAAGTAAGCAAAACGCTCCTGCCCCACCACTTGGCACCTCGCCTAGGCTCGGTGTGCCCTCACTCCGGCCAGCGTGGTTAACGGGGCGCCGAGATCAACGTCCACCGCGAGGCGGCCTAACAGCCGACCTGGCTCTCCTGGTCGTACACCCGTTAGATCTGTGGGAGCAAAGCTTGCTCGCGAAAGCGATGTGTCAGTTTGCGGTGATGTTGGATGTGCCGGCCTCATCGCGAGCAAGCTCGCTCCCACAGGGGATCCTGGGTGTTCATGAGTTCTGTGTTCACTGCAGCCCATTGTGGGAGCGAGCCTGCTCGCGAAGGCGATGTCACAGTCGATGAAGATGTTGGATGTGCCGGCCTCTTCGCGAGCAAGCCCGCTCCCACAGGTTTTGCGGTGCACATGGATTTTGTATCTGATGAAGATCCAATGTGGGAGCGAGCTTGCTCGCGATACAGTGGGCAACCCGGCATGGATGCCGGGTTAGCCGCGCTGGGCCATGAATGGCCCTTCGCGGCGGCCCACGGAGCAATGCTGGAGCGAGGCACCGAGTGGTGGGGCAAAGCGCTTTTGGCTGGTCCGGCTCCCGGCTCTTCCAAAAGTGACCCGCCGTAAGGGCGGAACCCTAAGTAGCCGTTACCGCAGCAACGGATATACACACAAGCTCAGGGCACCACCAACGCAGGTCAGTCTTCCAGACGAGGAAACCGCCGAGCAATATCATCCCCCGTAACCTCAGCAACCAACCCCTGCAAATCACCAGACAAACGAATCGTAACGAAATGCGGCCGCTCCCCCCTGTCAAACCAATGCGGCATACCAGCAGGCACCGTTATCAAGTCATTCCTTTCACACAGCACCGCGTAGACATAATCCCCAACGTGCAGGTTAAACAAGCCACGACCGGCAACGAAAAACCGCACTTCATCCTGGCTATGGCGACACTCATCGAGCTCCCCAGCCTGTTCCGGCTGATCGCTGCTGACACTGACAACATCGACCGCAACATAACCCCGCTCAGTCATCACCCCATCGATCTGAGCCTGGTAAGCCGCAATGATGTCCTCCTCACTGGCACCCGGCTGGATTTTCACCGCCGCCTCCCAACGGGCAAAGTGAATACCTTGTTCAGCCAGGGTCGCGGCAATGTCCTCGACGTGGGTCAACACTTTGTTCGGAATGTCTGGGCTCGAAACGTGATAGACCGACAGGCTGCTCATGACAAAGGCTCCAGCAAATTAATGGTTCGAAGGCTCATGGCCGGTCCTCTTGCATACGTGTGGCAATGATAACGGCTGCCGCGAAAGCCGCGAGGCTGGCGAGGCTGAATGTCCAACTGGCACCCAAGGCGTTCCAGCTATAGCCGGAATACAACGCGCCCAAGGCCCCGCCCGTACCGGCCAGCGCCGCATACAGCGCCTGCCCCTGGCCTTGCTGGCGAGGACCGAAGCTGCGTTGCACGAAATGGATGGCGGCGGCGTGAAAACTGCCGAAGGTCGCCGCGTGCAGCACCTGGGCGAGCAACAATACCCAGAGAAACTCGGCCAGCGAGCCCAACAACAACCAGCGCAACGCCGCCAGCAGGAAACTCGCCAGCAGTACCCGGCGCACGGAAAACCGCGCCAGGATCCGGCTCATCAGCAGGAACACCAAAACTTCCGCCACCACTCCGAGGGCCCAGAGCAGGCCGATCAGCCCGCGACTGTAGCCCAGGTGTTCGAGGTGCAAGGTCAGGAAGGTGTAATACGGCCCGTGGCTCACCTGCATCAGGCCCACACACGTGTAGAACGCCAGCACGCCAGGGTTGCGCAGTTGCCGCAGGAACCCTTCCCCTGCGACGCGCGGCCCCTGCAGTGGCTGGGCGTTGGGCACCCAGAAGCTGGCGAGAACGATGCCGGCCATGATCAACACCAGCGCCACCGGGTAGATGTCCAGGCTCAGCCATTCGAACAAACGGCCGAGCGCCACCACGGTGATGATGAAGCCGATGGAGCCCCACAGGCGGATCTGGCTGTAGCGCGAGGCCTGCCCGCCGAGATGGGCCAGGGTGATGACTTCGAACTGCGGCAACACCGCGTGCCAGAAGAACGCATGCAGCGCCATGACCATCGCCAGCCAGGCGTAGCTTTTATCGATGAAGATCAGCGAGAAGGCCAGCAGCGTGCAGATCGCGCCAAACCGCACGATCGCCAGGCGTCGGCCGGTGTAGTCCCCCAGCCAGCCCCAGATGTTCGGCGCCACGCAGCGCATCAACATGGGAATCGCCACCAGCTCGCCGATGCGCGCCGCGTTGAACCCCAGGTGATCGAAATACAGCGCCAGGAACGGCGCCGTCGAACCGAGCAGCGCGAAATAGAACAGATAGAAACTGGAGAGCCGCCAGTACGGCAGTGCCGCCATGGTCGTCAGGCCACGGCGGTCGGCAGGCCAACCATCAAAGCTGCCCCAGCACCGGAGTGCTGACGCGAACGTCGGCGTTCTGGCCGCGATGACGCAGAAGGTGATCCATCAGCACGATCGCCATCATCGCCTCGGCGATGGGCGTGGCGCGGATGCCGACGCACGGATCGTGACGGCCCTTGGTGATGACGTCCACCGGGTTGCCATGGATGTCGATGGAGCGGCCCGGCGTGGTGATGCTGGACGTTGGCTTCAAGGCCAGGTGCGCCACGATCGGCTGGCCCGAGGAAATGCCACCGAGGATGCCGCCGGCATTGTTGCTCAGGAAACCTTGCGGGGTCAGTTCGTCACGGTGCTCGGTGCCGCGCTGGGCAACGCAGGCGAAACCGGCGCCGATCTCCACGCCTTTCACCGCATTGATGCTCATCAGCGCGTGGGCCAGCTCGGCGTCGAGGCGGTCGAAGATCGGCTCGCCAAGGCCAGGCATCACCCCTTCGGCGACCACGGTGATCTTCGCGCCGACCGAATCCTGGTCCCGACGCAGTTGATCCATGTAGGCCTCAAGTTCTGGCACCTTGTCCGGGTCGGGGCAGAAGAACGCGTTCTGTTCCACCGAGTCCCAGGTCTTGAACGGGATTTCGATGGGGCCCAACTGGCTCATGTAGCCACGAATGACGATGCCCTGGCTGGCCAGGTACTTCTTGGCGATCGCCCCGGCCGCCACGCGCATGGCGGTTTCCCGCGCCGAGCTGCGACCGCCGCCACGGTAATCGCGCTCACCGTATTTGTGGTGGTAGGTGTAGTCGGCGTGGGCTGGGCGGAACAGATCCTTGATGGCCGAGTAGTCCTTGGACTTCTGGTCGGTGTTGCGGATTAACAGGCCGATGGCGCAGCCGGTGGTGCGCCCTTCGAACACGCCAGACAGGATTTCGACTTCATCGGCTTCCTGGCGCTGGGTGGTGTGGCGGCTGGTGCCGGGCTTGCGGCGGTCCAGGTCACGCTGCAGATCGTCCAGGGAAATCTCCACGCCGGGCGGGCAGCCGTCGACAATGGCGACCAACGCCGGGCCATGGCTTTCGCCTGCGGTGGTAACGCTGAACAGCTTGCCGTAGGTATTGCCGGACATGCAGGGTGCTCCGTGAAATCGCTGAGAGACTCAACCTTGGATTCGTAATGGGCGCCAGTATACGCAGGCTCCCCGAGTAGTTCATCCTCGAACCTTATCGGTGCCCGCCAGTCCAACCGGCACCTTCGCAACTAATGGCGTGATGATGTTAAGAGTGCTTGCCTTGAGCCTTACCCTGTTTACTGGCCTGCTTTCCGGCGTGGTCCAGGCCACCGTCTTGCAACGCCCCATCAGCCTCGATACGGGCAGCGGTGAGCTTTTCGGCTCGCTGTTGCTGCCCAAGTCCGACACGCCGGTA
>Ga0065714_10003948_pt1 | contig 10208 bp, 9 predicted proteins | sample MisRhiReplicate2_FD_59101 | JGI IMG/M metagenome (GOLD analysis project Ga0065714, IMG submission 59101) | Miscanthus rhizosphere microbial communities from Kellogg Biological Station, MSU, sample Rhizosphere Soil Replicate 2: eDNA_1 v2... | ecosystem: Host-associated > Plants > Roots >... | reverse complement strand
AGACTTACAGCGCCATTCCTGCGGTGATCACCAAAGATCAGAAGGTCCAGCAAGGTACTGTGGTAGCCTTAACCTTGCTGGATTCAGCGATGCTGAACGGGCAACACATTCCCAAAGGGCACCAGGTTTACGGCAGTTGCGAAATCAGCAATCAGCGCATCAGGCTGCAGATTAAAAGTATCGGTCTTGGTTATGCCATTGTTCCTGTTGATTTGCTGGTTTATGACCTGAAAGATAGCATGGAAGGAATCAATGCGCCCGAAGCCGTATTTGCTGACGCCCTTAAAGAGGGTTCAGATAATGCCATCCAGGGTATGCAGCTGATGGGTCTGGAGCAGAATCTAGGCAGCCAGGTTGCAGGGGCAGGCATTACCACCGCCAAGGGATTATTCGGAAAAAAAATGAAGCGGGCCAAAGCAAAACTCAAAGCCGGCTACCAGGTACTGTTAAAAGACAATCAATCATATTAATCAATTTAAATCCAAAAATCATGAACAAAAAAAATGTAGAATTCCTGAAAGACCAGATCAAATACACCGGATTTGGTGAAGGCTATGAAAGCCAGCTGAACGAGAAGATCAGCAAAGAACTCAAAGAGTTCCAACTGTTAAACCGCACTGAATTTGGTAATGATGTGGTCATTTCCAGGTTGGATTTCAGCCGCTCCGAATCAAGTGACTTATACTTTTTTAATCGCTACGAGCTGACCTTCAGACCTGAACACTCAGAAGAGCTGATGAGCCAAACATTTCAAATCGGCAAGGAGAATAACATCACCCAGAAAGAGGCATACAACCTATTAAGCGGAAGGTCAGTTTTCAAGGAATACAGCAAAATGGAGAAAGACCTGATCCAGGACAAATACATTGCATCNGGGGAGAAATACAATGCCTGGACNCAGTTGAACTTTAAGGAAACCGATAAATTCGGGAATTACAAATTCCAGACCTACGGAGACAATTATGGNTTCCAGCTGCAGCAAGCGCTGGAAAAATTGCCAATTGCAGAACTTGGGGACGAAAAAACAGCAGAAAGGCTCATTCAATCCCTTCAAAAAGGCAACCTGCAATCGGTAAATTTCGTTGAAGATGGTCAGCTGCAGCAGCATTTTGTGGCCGCCAACCCCAGATTTAAAAGTATTGATGTATACGACATGAACAGAAACAAGTTGTACCACAACCAGCAACAAACTAAGGAACTCACAAATTCCGAGGCGCCATCGCTGGAAAACAAAGCACCCAGGCCCAGGGTAAAAAAGTCCGGTCCAACAATTTCTTAGCATACCAACAATACAAACCGCTGACGCCCTTACCGGCGTCAGCAAATTAACCTACCCCATCAAGATGGAAACAACAACTATTTTAAACCAATTTCTGGAAAAAATCAAACACGACCCGCGGATCAGTACCACCCACATTGCCGTTTACATGGCACTTTACCAGCACTGGGTTGAAGGCAATTGCCCTGCTTTCATCCTGATAAAAAGTAAGTGCCTCATGCCACTGGCAAAAGTATCCAGTAGTGCCACCTGGCATAACGCCATCCGGGCCTTAGATGAATATGGCTACATCTGCTATCAGCCCAGCTTCAACAGAATGAGTAGCAGCAAAGTGATCCTATTAGGCTGAGCCTGCTCTGGCTCATCAAAACTGTTTAGGCTTTAGCTTTTGGGCAGCAAGCTCTGCTATTTCAGTAATTCGTTTTTGTCTGGTTTCCGGACGTTTGGCAAGCACAAGCCATTGCAAAATACTTTTCCTGACAGACCTACTTAAGCTTAAAAAAAAATCCATAGCACCTGGTTTAGTTTCAAATTCCTTTTCCAGGTCTTCGGGTATGATCAATTCCTCTACCTCATCTAAAATTGTCCAGGAACCGTTNTGTTTTGCAATTTCAATGCTTTGGTGGCCTGCCTGTGCTAAAAGTCCNGCATCAATTANTCGCTGCACCTTTGCCTTGTTTATCTTCGACCANACGCTATTTGGTTTTCTCNTGCAGAAAAACTGTATAAANGTTTCCTGGTCAACAGCTTTGCGGGTACTGTCTATCCAGCCAAAGCAAAGTGCCTGGTCAACCGCATCGCTGTAGGTTATTGAGGCAACATTAGACTTCTTTTTATAGTAAAGAACCCAAATAGATTGCTTTGATTTATGATTTCCTTCTAACCATTGTCTCCACTGCTGTATGCTTGCCGGACAAATGGTTTCCATTTCTTTTTTCTGCATTATTTCTTCAACAAGGTATTGGTGATGATAATTTCTCCTTGATAGTGATGAGGTATTACAATCCCTTCCTTGGTCCGCTTATCCGTATTTACCGTTGCACCATTTATGTCCTGCACTATCTTGATTTCTGTTACTAGCCCACTTTTCTTGTCAATTTTACTACTGGAGTTCTTGGTACCGGAAAGCTTAATCCGTAGATTAACTTTCTCCGCCATGTCATCACCACTATTCATCGTTACATTCGATTTTCCACTGATCTGGTATGCTGATTCTGTAATTTTATCAAGCGTGTATACTGCTTCAATTTTTGGTTCCATCAGGTTATCTCCTCCCTTACGGTTGGCATCCCAACTATCCCCTTCCCTAACCGGCTGCTTGGGATATAAGCACATCAATGATTCAGCATTCAGCTTAATGCTTTTATCTCCATAGCTATTCAATGCTTCAGTTATCATGCCTGCCTTGGACGCTTTGGGAATTCCCGGCATAGTTGTGATTAAATCCTTCAACATGGAATCTGCTCCTATCGTTTCTATCACACGACCTGTGTTTGACATCTTTACCTGATAAGATCTACCTTTTAAAGCATCAAGTACCCGCAACATAGGATTGTTATTGACAGCATAGGAATCAACATTGAGGATCATTTTAGTTGGCCGAGACTGGTAATCAACTTTACTTGATATAGATTGGTAAGTTACATTAAATGTATAAATGCTGTCTTTCACATCGACCACATCGAATTTCTGTACTGCATCGAAAGTACTTATGCCAGGAATTTCAGTACCCATCATATTTATGGCGACAGAGATTCTGGAAAACGTATGCTGGGTATAGCTCTGACCTTTTGTGAGTTTAATCAGTATATTTTCAGGTTTAGATTTACAGGCCAATAAACCGGTAACTGCGAGAAACAGCGATAGGATTTTTTTCATAGCGCTTTATATGGGTTGTTAATTTATCCTGTTAAGATAAGGAAAATCATTTTAAGGTGTATTGCAAAGATTGATTACAGGCCTTTCTATAATTAGAGATGAGCGTAGGGTTACTTAAATTCCTTTTGCGTATTAATTATTGACGCGAAAAAAACGGCCATGCCAGTAAACCTCAAACCAATAACGACACCCACATTTCTTGTCTGCTTATTTCTGCTAGTGTTAAACGACCTTTATCTCAAAATAGCTTTTCATAACGCATTTACAGGAAAACTTTCGGACATCTGCGGGCTATTTATCTTCCCCATATTCTGGTCAGCCCTGTTTCCCCGCAGAAAACTCAGGGTATACATCCTAACAGCTTTATTTTTCATTTATTGGAAAAGCAGCTATTCACAGTCATTTATTGATCTATTTAGTCTATACCTATACCCAATTCAAAGAACTGTAGACTATACAGATTTGCTTACTCTTTTGGTCTTGCCATTAAGCTGGTATTTTCAATCCAGCCCTCAAAAAAGATCCTACTTAAATCCATACATTGCCGGGCTGATTACCTTTTTTTCATTTTGTGCGACATCTATACCTAGAGCAAAACAGCATTTCGAACAACCGCAATATGTATTGTTTCAATCTCCCAGCAATTTCACTGATAGTGGCATAATAGATCAGGGCTTAAGGGTTTACAATTTTGACAGTTTATATGTCGTTAAAGTAAATCAAATTGCACTAGATGAAGCGCCTGTAAAAGATGATGATTTCAACAAAAACCTCATCCTGAAAGACCTTGAACAAAGGGTCTCAATGGTATTGCCTGGTCAAGATAAACTGATCTTGCCAGAACAGATCAACAGGCTAACCATCAAAACCAATGAATATCAGGATTTCTTGATGTTCAAAGGAAGTCGCCTGCATGGCAAATTCTTAAGAAAAGATGAAGATCAAATTCTGATTGATGGACGGTTTAAAAATGGTATAGAAGATTCTGTTTGGACATTCTTTAACCCTTCCCGAGGTTCAATAACCAAAAAGACTTTTAAAAATGGGGAAACTACCCAAATCCAGGAGTTTGCATTTTCACAATTGACATCTTCAACAGGTATCAGTACCAGAAAGGATACTAGAATATTTAAAGGCTTTCAGCTTGCACTCCTACTTACAGCTTGTGTCATAATCGTCATCAGATTGAGAAAAAACCACAAAAAACCCACTCCTAATGAACTGAAAATAAAAACACTGCACAAATTCCTACTGGCTATTTCATTGCCCTTTTTAACCTGGCTAATCCAATTGATCATATGGACCGTTATTCCGGATCACTATTCGGCTCCTTTTAACCAAATCTTCACCTTCTTTTATGTCTATGTCATAGGAACTCCTATTTTCATTATCCTGTTATTTTGGGTCAAGCATAAAAAACAAACTGATATCTTGTGGTACTGCCTGTTATTGAGCTTATTGTTTGTATTCTGGCGTGAGGCAATGATGCTAAACTTGTTGTTAACTCTTTAACAAATGGCTTGAAGAAAATCGCCGAATTTCACGAGTTTCAGTCGGCCTGATGATAGAATGTTTACTCAACCTTTTTAAACCTGATTGCAGAAAGACTGGCTTTCTGTCCCTCTCCCTCTACCAGCGCTACAGATAGGGTATATTTTCCCGGATGTTCAAACTTCATCCATCCCATAGGATACCAGGTATAAACTGAAGAAGAGTTTTGTTGATTTTGCACAACTGCGCCTTCATTATTTTCAATTTTCCAAACCATGCGTCCCAGACCTGTATAGTTTAATTCTGTCTGATAATAACCAGGCTTCAGTACTTCCACCTCCCACTCCAATTTACTGTCTGCTGCCCATTTGGTCACTTGCATGATATGCTTCCACTCTCCGAATTTCTCCATCCAGGACTTGCCTGCTTTCTCACAATTTATTGCTTTGGCAAAATCAGCATAAANCNCATTTTCTATTTCTGGATCTACACTTTGTATTGAATTTGCCTTTGGAGTGCCTTTAACTNTTACTTCAACAACTGAAACCAAGGTTTCCGGNGCTTTTACAGGCACNGCGATGTNCACCCATCCATTCTTTTTGGTAAATTTTAAAGGTTCCCTTTTTTTATTGTTTACTAGTTTTACCGAAGTGATTTCAGACAACAATCCAGGGAGGTATAAATGTCCTGTGGCCGGCCATTCATACACCAGCAGAGAGATTTTGTTTCCCTGTACTGTAGCATCGCCCCAAGGCAAAGTATGTTTCCATGGAGAGGCCTGNGCAGCATACAATGTTTGCGGATATTTCNTTATCCAGTTACCGGAATTACGTAATGCCANNGCTGCCTGNTCAGGAATAGTACCATCTGGTTTTGGCCCAACATTGAGCATATANGTACCACCTCTGGCCACAGTAGAAAGGGTTCTGGTTAAAAGTTCCTTGGCGCTTTTCCAATTCTGATCATACCAGGCATACCCCCATGCATCATTGGTTACATCCACAGATTCCCATAAGCCTTCCACATTTTGTTTAGGTACTTCCATATCACCCAATGTAGAATAGTCACCCAGATTATGGCCTACCCGACCAGATACNTAGGCTCCCGGCTGATTTTTATGAACCAAGGCTACCAATTGTTCTGCATATTTNTTATCCATCCCNCCNGGGGTATCGAACCANACCAGTTCTATTGGACCATAGTCAGTCGTAATCTGCTGAACCTGGGGATAACACTTCTCCNTGAAATAATCATCAAATGACTTCCTGTTTCCCTGTTCATCTTTTTCTGGTCCACCATTACCACCAGGAGCTGTCCAGTCCTGATTTTGNGAATAATAAAACCCAAAGCCAAGTCCCGCATCTTTACACGCTTTTGCAAGTTCAATCATCGGGTCTCTTTTAAAAGGTGTAGCATCAACGATGTTAAATTTATTGTCCCTGGAATGAAACATGGCAAATCCATCATGGTGCTTACTGGTCACCACAATGTATTTCATACCCGCATCCTTAGCCAGTTGAACTATTGCCTTTGCGTCAAAATTTACAGGATTAAAGTCTTTAGCAACAGGCAGATAATCCTGAGCCGGAATATTTGCCATATTGCTATTCATCAACCATTCCCCAATACCATAATAGGTTTTTCCTTTCCATTTATTACTTAACTGGGAAAATAATCCCCAATGGATAAACATCGCATATTTCCCATCTCTAAACAGCTTACCTCTGCTTGCATTTGTCTGGTTACTTACATTTGCCTTACCATCCCACATTTCATTCATCTTTTGCTTGCCGGATTCCTGGGCAAGGTTAATTCCGGTAGAGAAAAAGAATAAAACAATGGCTAATCTGACAGACCATTTTGCTTTTGTTTTGAGCTGCATGATTTTTATTAATATTCAGTGATGTATTGTGTTTAACGTAATTCTGAAAAGAAATTAAATCAAGTTGTCCTGAGAGAATATCAATGGAAAAAACTGGCCTTCCATTTTATTTCCGGTTTTTATAGCTGGCACACCTTTGAGTAACGTTTCGTCTGTATTGGACGCTGTGCCATCAGAAAATACATTTAAAACAAAGGCTCTTCTGGCACGAGGCGATTTATTGGGAAACGAGCCATGAACCATTAGAGGATGGTGAAATGTAGCATATCCCTTTTTGAGTTCGATAGGAACAGGATTAAATTCTGCCTTCTGCTCTTCTGTTAAATACTTCATCAAGCCCTCCATGTCACCTGCCAGGTCGGGCTTGTCCAGCAAGCCCCAATTCTGACTTTTAGGTACATAATATAAACACCCGTTTTCGGTAGTGGCATCATCCAGCCCAACCCAACATGTTAAATGCTGCATCGGCCCTGTTCGTGTCCAATAAGAATAGTCCTGGTGCCAAGCCACAACTCCTCCGTGTGTCGCTGGTTTACAGAACAACTGATCATGCCAGAAACGCACTGCCTTATTACCTAAGATTTGACTGGCAGCCATAGCAAAGGCCGGGTTCCATATCACATCGTGAAATCCTTCTGTAATACGCCATGCCCCTAATGCATGAAATAAAACGGAATCAGGATCACCAGATTCATTGCTGTGAAATTCGTGAAACAACCCATTTAATGGATGTTTGGGATCTACAATTTCCTCTAATTCTTTGTTCAACCGGTCAACCTGCCATTCATCCAATAACTTTACATCACTTAGATAGCCGAATTCTTTAAAAAAATCCAGTTGCTCATTGCTAAGTTTGTACTGTTCCCACTCAGAAGATTTTGTAGGCCATTTAAACAGATCGGAAATCAGTTGATGTTTTGTTGAAAGGTCTTGGTTGGTAAGCATAGTCATAAATTTGGTTAAGTGTTGGGTGAAATACATTATTCTTTGTAGATCAAGTAATGCAAATTCGATATTCGCCAGTTAAAAAAAAGCAATCTAATTACTTAAAAAAGAAACTATGTTATCTATTTTTACCAATCAAAAATAGACATTGCAATAATAAAGGTTTTTTTACGAGGTTTGATATACTTGAAAAAGTCATTTAGAACGATACTCGTACAGTTTTGCATAATCAATCTTATCACATTTACAGTTCAAAATTCTTTATAAAATGTTAACTTATCCAATTGAAGAAAAACTGCCATTAAGTAGTGATTGTTCCTTTATCGCAAAAACCTTTACAACACCTGAATATGAATTGGGCTGGCATCGTCACATCGAGTATGAGCTGGTATTGATTATTAAAGGCGAAGGAATGGGGTTTATCGGTAACCATATTGGGGAGTATCAAGCACAAGACATCTATTTTATCGGATCGAATCTACCCCATGCTTTTCCTAAAAAACAAGCTGAAATGACCGCAAGTGCTCTTGTTATACAGTTTAAGGACAATTTTTGGGGAAATGATTTTCTTAATTTGCCCGAGTGCAAACGGCTAAGGGCATTATTAAACAAAGCCCGTTATGGCATCAAACTAACAGGAAGCGTCAAAGACGAACTCGCTACAAGTATAAGCGCCTTGGAACATAAACAAGGGTTGCAACGCATTATTGGTCTCTGTCAATGTTTGGATATCATGAGCCAACAGGAAGATATCCAGCAACTTTCTACTTTAGAGGCCGTTAATTTAATTGACAAAGACAATGAAAAGATCAATAAAATTTTTCAATATACGATGCAATCTTTCCAGCAAAAAATCAGCTTAAAAGAGGTTGCAGACCTGGCTTGTATGAGCGTACCTGCGTTTTGCAATTACTTTAAAAAACGCACCAAAAAGACCTATTTTGATTTTCTAGCCGAGATACGCATTAGCCACGCTTGTAACTTATTGCTGGGTACAGTGAAACCCATTGGGGAAGTCTGCTTTGAAAGCGGATACAACTCTCTACCTAACTTCAGAAAACAGTTTTTTAAATTAAAGAAAATCAGCCCGCTACAATACCGGAAAAAATTTTCCGGCATATGAGGAACAAATTATTTGCTGGAGTAAAACAGAATGGAATTTAAGAATATGATAAAACTTGATTTTTTTTGCCCCCTTTGGGGTAGTGATCACCTGCCATTTGAGGCTTTTCTTGAAAAAGTAAAGGGAACTGGCTATGCTGGTGTAGAAATGAGCTTTCCTTTAGAAGAGCCTGCGCGGGAAACCCTGGTCAGCTTGATCCAGAAGTATGGGNTGAAATTAATTGCCCAGCACTGGGAAACCATTGATAGCGATTTTGAAACTCATAAAAAGAATTATGAGCNGCGTCTACGAAATTTGGCCGCAACACAGCCTTTATTCATCAACTCTCAAACCGGAAAGGATTATTACAGCTATGATCAGAATGCAGAATTATTCGAAATAGCGGCCCTGGTGGCTGATGAAACGGGAATTAACACGATTCACGAAACCCATCGTGGCAAATTTAGCTTTGCGGCGCATGTTACAAAAAACTACCTCGACAGGTTGCCGAATTTGGAATTATGCCTCGATATTTCACATTGGTGTTGTGTTGCAGAAACATTTCTTGATGACCAAAAGGAGGCGGTTGACCTTGCCATTGATAGAACCCGTCACATCCACAGCCGTGTTGGTTTCACAGAAGGTCCGCAGGTAATGGACCCTCAGGCAGATGAAAATACAGCCATAGTTACCACCCACATCCGCTGGTGGCAAGAGGTAGTGGACAGTATCAAAGGCAAAGGATTTGATTCATTAACAATAACGCCCGAGTTCGGTGCACCACCATATCTTCAACTGATGCCCTATACCCAGGAACCAATTTACAGTCAATGGGATGCTAACGTTTACATGATGCATCTTTTGAAGCGAAAATTGAACCTATAAAATAGTTTGGTGTTATAGGCTAATGTTTTTCCATGGGCCAGTGATGGCGAGCGTGAGTCCTGGCGTCTGAATATTGATGAATAGTGTATTTCCTGAAGGTGAAAATACTGGTCCTGCAAATTCTGAATTTCGGTAGCCTATGTTTTTTGCAATGACGTATGTTTTTCCCTGAGGGGTAATGCCGATTACTCTTGCATCTTTTTTATCTTCACAGATGATCACATCTCCCCATGGTGCTATCGTCAGATTATCGCAATTCTGAAAGGTTTCAGTATTGTTAGGTTCAATAAAAAGTTCCAGTTTTGCTGGGGCATCTTTTTCTCCCGGCTGTCCTTCAAATTTACTTGGCGTATACTTGAAAATTTGTCCGCTTCTGTTGTGCCCCCCATCGGTACAGGCAAAAAATAGTTCATCTTTTCCATACCATATTCCTTCTCCTCTGGAAAATCTGGCAGCACCCTGTTTAAATCCTCTTAATCTCAGGTCACTATCAGGTGCCTCCACATCAGCAAGGTCGACCCATTCTATCTCAAATGATTTCTTTTCTGGAAATCTGTCTGTCGTCAAATTGGGATAGTTGCGGGTATCTGCACTTTTCCATTCCTTTATGACAAGACATTGAAGTTTCCCTCCATTGTGTAATTTGCCGTAGGTATTAGGCAGGTACCTGTAAAAAAGGCTATCCCCTTCATCTTCGGTTTGATAAACAATCCCGGTTTTGGGTTGAACAGCCACAGCTTCATGTG
>Ga0065714_10065412_pt1 | contig 10213 bp, 11 predicted proteins | sample MisRhiReplicate2_FD_59101 | JGI IMG/M metagenome (GOLD analysis project Ga0065714, IMG submission 59101) | Miscanthus rhizosphere microbial communities from Kellogg Biological Station, MSU, sample Rhizosphere Soil Replicate 2: eDNA_1 v2... | ecosystem: Host-associated > Plants > Roots >... | reverse complement strand
ATCCCCGACGCATTGCAAAAAAATGACGCATGGAAGGCTGAAGGGAAATCAGAGCGAACCTGTTACTTCTGGGTTCATCGCGATGCACCCGAGGCAGTTAAGGAGGCACTGCGGCTACTGGCATACACGGGAGTGATCACTAAGTTGGATTCCGGCGTTGTAGCCACGCGACGTGAAGTGGGTGTTCGTTACGCAATCAATATAGGTTGCCTTGCCGCGCCATCGGCAAATCCGATTGCCTACATTACGGAGCTTCGAAAGGGCCTAACTGTCAAACGTTTCACTGAGTACGGACAGAATTTACCAGTTTTTGTGGAAGTCGCAAATCGGGTGGGTGCGATGGCCGACGCAGATCTATCAACAGAGCTGGAGCGTTTACTCGCTAAACCTACATCAGTACTTGACCTAACAGATCATCAGCAATCGGCGCTCCACTCCGTTGAAATATTGACGGTCGGCCAGGCTTTGACTTCATCGGAAGCGACGTTCCAGAGAGCCTTGTATATAGGTCCTGTTCGATCACGAAAGATGATGAATGTTGTCACCGCTGCTGTGTTGGAATTTCTGTCTGGCTAATTCCGATGTTGTCGATAGGGAAGTTGTCCAGAGCTGAAACCTGGATGGATGAGGGCTGTGCGTTACATCACTGTCCCGGAAGTGAGCATTTCAGAACTGTGTAATAAATGGGGGAAGCCGTGAGTCTTAATGACGAAGAGAAGAAGGATTTGTTGGATGCGCTGGAAGGATTGAGACCTGCCCAATTGCAGTGGGTAAAGGGCGCAATCCTCGCTTTCAGGGTACCGCATCAGTTCTTGCGTGCTTTAGATTCCGACATAGTCACCCAGGCTGTGCTAGAAAATCTTGGTGATCGATTGCTCAGCCATCATGCGGGTAGCCGGCAGGCTCTTAGCAAGGATCGTTTCGAATTTACCTTCGAGGCTGCACTCAATGATTCAGGTATTCCCTCACAGCTAGTTAAAAGTCGTACCAATCGAGGGCATGACATTACTATCGCCGGAGTTCCGGTTGGATTGAAAACCGAAGCGGCGGCAAATATCCGTGAGGAGACTATCCATGTCAGCAAGTGGATGGAGTTAGGCAAGGGGGCATGGGAGTTACCTTTGCTGCGCGACGCCTTCCTTGAACATATGGGTAGTTATGACCGAATCTTTACTCTACGCTGCTTGAGCATAGATCCAGCAATGGTCCGATACGAGCTGGTCGAGATTCCTAAGGCACTCCTTATGGAGGCTGCTTACTGCGAGCTTGAGGTGCGGGAGGGCAGCCGGCAGAATCCTAAACCGGGGTATGGCTACGTGAGAGATGCAACCGGTTTGCAAAAGTTCGCTTTGTACTTTGATGGCGGTACAGAAAGGAAGCTTCAGATAAAAGGACTGAGGAAGGACCTCTGCAAGGTCCACGCAACGTGGACCTTCGGATCAGCGGCCTCGTAATAACCGCTCGCGGGCAAGGTCTGCGTACTCTTCGTTGAGTTCAATACCAACGCAATTACGTCCCAGCTCATTGCACACCACGCCGGTTGTCCCAGACCCGAAGAACGGGTCTAGGACTCTCCCATTTTCACGAGAGCCAGCGGCAACACAGAGGCGCACTAATGCCCTGGGATACACTGCAAAATGGCTGCCGGGATACGGCTCGGTGTTGATGTTCCAAACGGTTCGTCGATTCTTCGACTTCTGCTTAGGATCGGCGGCCGGTTCCATAATTGCCTGCCAGTCGTAGTAATACTTTTCTGACTTTGAGAAGAGGAATACGTACTCATGGGAGCGCGTGGGCCGGTCTTTAACGCTCTCCGGCTGACAGTTTGGTTTGTTCCAAATCATGTCTGTACGCAGGTACCAACCGTCGGCTTGTAGAGCGAATGCTAGCCGCCAAGGTACGCCAATTAAGTCCTTGGGCTTCAGTCCCTCTGGCGTAGGGGCGCGGTAATCCATCGCTCGCCCTTTGTTCTTGGAATCGGCCCCCCGCCACGTGCGCCCACCGGAGGTGTAGCTGTCTCCGATATTCAGCCAAAGCGTGCCGTCGTTGGTTAGCGTGCGGCGTACTTCTCGGAATAGGCGTACAAGGTCAGCGATGTACTCATCGACGGTCAGCTCGGCACCGATTTGCCCGTCAATGCCGTAGTCTCTGAGTCCCCAATATGGCGGAGAGGTCACTGCGCAGTCGAAATGCCCTTCAGGCATCTCGTGAAGGATTCTGCGAGCATCGCCCACTAAAACCTCGCAGCGATTCCGGGTGTCTCTCGGAAGCTGCTCAGCCAGGGTGTTCTTTTCTTCTGCGAATAGATCAAAATCTAGTTTCATATGACCCCATTATAATTTTTGGGCCCATCCAGGGCCATTAAAATATGACCAGCCAGGGCGTTTTCCTGACCGGATGCACGGTCCAGAAGCACTCACCTTTGCTCGTATTGCTTAACCGTTAATGCTGAAGGCGTGCAGGTTGTCCAGGCCGCGTATGAAACGGCTATCTGAGGACTTGCCGGGCTAGTGCTCTGATGCGGAGACGAAGAATTGATGAGGTCTGCGGTGCAGTGTCACCTATTCGGCGGAGAGTGTAATCGGGCGTTGAAAAGGTTCTGGGCCAGTTGTGTCAGTCATTGATTCAGGGCAGAGCACTGGACCTGATGGCTGGCTGGTCGAAGGAGGGTTGTGCTGACTGATCGAGCCGATAGTATCGAGCTCAGAGTGAGTCACGTCCGCAGTGTTTTAGCTCAGCGTGCGACGCTCTATAGCCAATGCTGTGGAACTTCGATGTCATAATTTTTTGCCACAGTTTGCAGCGTGGCTATGATCACGGCATGGCGCGCATGATCAGCAGCCTTCCACTTGGCACGAGATTCTAGAAGCGCCTTCAGCTCGCCTAGGTTGTACATGCGCAATCTATGGAAATTGCCCCAGTTTGGTATACCAAACAGATTGTAAATCACTACGGTAGCGTCACGCTCGCTGGCCAAGCGCTTGTCGCCGATCAGTTTTTCAGCGGCTTCCTCGGCGTCGTCTCGGTCGTCGTAGGTATTTAGTAGCTTCATGCGAACCTTAGGGATGTGGCGGGGGAGGGGATTGTACTCGACACTGGGGCTCTCATTTTTGCTACCGCAGGCAAAAACTAAATTGAGTTAGCCCAAGGGCGAAGGCTGTGCCGTGGATGCCAGCATCATTAAAGCGGATGCGAGTCGACAGCGCGGCGTATCTGGCGATGAATAGGTCAACTGGAGCGACGTGCTGCTCAGCACTCGCGCCGTACGTGAATACCTCGAAACGCTCGATGACGAGGCGATGAAATTCCTTGAAGAGCCAAAAAAGCCTCAGATGACTATCCCTTTGCAGGGGAGGCTATCTGAGGCATTTCGATTTGGCATATTTTAGTTAGGGAGTCTGCCCTCTGTACACCACTGGTCCCACTCGTCCAACTGATCGCCGGTTATCATTGCGTCCTCGCCGTTTTCCTTGTGGAAGGCATCAATCCACTTGCTGGAGCAAGCCTCATCCGGGGTTGCTTTCACAGTTGCCGGTACTGCCGCTGGTGCAGACGAAACGGCGCCGCCGAAAAGTGGCCCCGTACCGTTCTTGTATGCCCAGTCGGCCCCGTCAGAGCCTGGGTAGACGTAGAAGTCTTTGTAGACAATATAGAAAAAATCACTGCTGATTACGGTTTTACCACGGTAATTACCGCTACTGTCTGTGCACTTGTGTTGGTTCTTTGCGCATTTCAGACGCTCGTAAGTCTCTTCTTCTTGCATGGTGACTTGGCCATACTGGTCTTTGTACTGGACCACGTGTTTCTGGGGGCGGGTATCATCCAGGCATTGATTGGCAATACCGCTGACTCGCGTGCACTGAATTATGTCTGGTGTGGGGTACTGACTATAGATGTCTGCTTGGGCGTAGCTGGATATGATTGTTAGTGCAATCACGAAGAATATGTAAATTTGTTTCATGGGCGTCCTTTGCTTGGCTTAGTTAAATACATTACCTCATGGGGGAACCCATGTATGGCTTTAGTGTTTGGGGGTGATGAGTCGGATTATGTAAGTTACAGAATGGATATCTCTTCCTTTATTTTTAAGCAGAGATCCTTAAGTCTCACTTCTCTATTGCTGATGGTCAGTGATTCATCTTAGAACTCAAATGGGTCGTAAATGCCGTGGTCGTTTAGGCATCATAGCGTAACGATTCGCAGCATGGGAAGAGTCTCCGCCAGCCTTGATAAAGACCGTGACCTCGTACGTTTGGGGGCCGCTGTGCGTGCGCGCCGTATGGCGTTTGGCTTGTCCCAAGAGGCATTGGCAGACCTCGCTCAGATTGATCGCTCACACATGGGCAAAATTGAACGTGGGGAAAGGAATGTCACATTCTTGAACATTTTACGGATTGCTAAAGCCATCCAGTGCAAGCCATCCGAGCTTCTCGCCGAAGCTGGTCTTTGATATTGCGCGCTTTAACGACGACCTCCTAGCCAGCGTAAAGCAGGCTAGGGGGCGTTGTCGTTTTTATGCTGCAAGCATTAACGCTGCCTTGAGGGCTCGTTGCTTCAGAATCGCCCCTTGGCCGAACCAAGCGGAATCCATGCGGTACTCGCTACTACGGGCCCTGCGCTCGTGATCCACGTACTCGGTCACCGCGTTGAGTAATCCCCAGGCGGTTCCTTGAGCTGACTCCAGTGTCGATCCGCGTCCCTGGCCTTCATACAGGCTTTGCACCTTGCGTAGCGTCCGCTCGTTGGGTAGGACTGTCGGCAGCGGAGTCTCAGGGCTGGCGTCACACAGTACGTTCATGAAGTAGCCCAATGCCTCGTGCCATTGGACTTTACGCTCGGCCAGCGAGCGCATCCGGTACATAAAGGAGTCCCACTGGGAGACCGCGATACCCAATTGCTTCTTTACCGCCTGAGGATCGAAACGGGTGCTGTGCGGCACCTTGATGGCGCGGGTGGTGCCATCCAAGGCAATCGCCAGAGTGTTGTTGCACACCACCCGCACGGTGGTCGGGGTGGCGGTAGTCGCTAAGGTGCCGTCGCAGGAGGTGGCCAGCAACAGATAGCCATTGACCTCGTCGTTACCTTTGAGGGCCGCCGTCTGCCCGGTACGCGCCAACGCCCAGAACTTGCGCCCACCTTTGAGCACGCCAGCCGTTTCCAGCTCATAACCGGACACGTCGGTGAGGTCACGATAAAATTCCAAGACCTCACGGGGCTGTACCACCTGGTAGCGCTGGGAGACGACCGACAGCGCCGCTTTGGTGTCGGAGCGATACAGGACTTTCTGTTCAGGGAAAGAATGAATAGTACCGAGTCTACCAACGGTATCGGCCTTGAAGTGAACCGGGCTTTCCTGAATCTGCCAATTCATCCCAGCTTCACGCTGCCAGACTTCCAGTGGTTGCTTTTCGGTGAGGCGACTGCCCAGGCCATGCCAAGGCGTCGCGTTTACGTAGGCCATTGTTTCGATGAGATGAGCCATGGGTTTAATTCCTTGTAAATGAATGGAAAAGAGCGTCGTTGTCATCAACCCACGACGCCACTTTTAAATTGGCCTATTGGTTAACGCTGAAGCTGTAACCACACTGCAAACATTGATAGTTGTGCAGAACTTTTGTATCGATCTGTTCACCCAGGGTGGCACCGGCGATTCCGCCCGCCACTCCACCAAACAGTCCACCGAGTAGTGCTCCCGCAATACTGCCAATAGCAATCCCGACTGGCCCACCAACCACGCCCAGTACTGCACCGACTTCTGCGCCCGATAGCGCTCCGGCCGCACCGCTGGCGGCACCACCGGCAGCACCAATCAGTCCTCCCGTTTGTTTGCCGATATTCTTAGTAACTACTCGTCCTGAGTTACAGCTTGGGCAAGGGGTGTACATGTTCTTTCTCCATAATCCGTATTTAAAGTTGTTGGTTGTTAGAAAAAGGCCGTGAGCCTTGTTTTAACTAATTGAGGCGGAGGTTCAATTTTGTAATATGTGTTTGAAATAAATTTGAATAGACTTTTGCATTGTTGAATAAGCGAATTTATTGAAAAAAGTTTATATTCAAAATTAATATATAAAACCATGATGTTATTCGATTGTGATCTTTAGAGCGTGGTCGACTTGGTTCTCTAACCCTTGTGTCAGTTAGTTCTCAGCAGGATGGGAGTAATGGTTGGGTTGGTTCTTATGTGTGGAAACACAGGGTGGATTTGCGGTATGTATTTTTTAACGTAAGCACCTTTCTGCACGTATCCAGGCAGACCATTTACAGTCCGCCTCGTAGCAAAATCGACTGACGAGAGGTGCACGATGGACACAAAAGCTCACACGCAAATGAGGGTGCTTCGGTTGAAGCAGGTACAGGACCGTATTGGTTTATCGCGGTCGACTATTTATGACCGGATGAATGTCGCCTCACCTCGGTACGACAGCACGTTCCCCAAACCGTTGAAGATTGGATGCTCTGCCGTTGGTTGGTTGGAGGAAAGCGTGAATGATTGGATTCGTTCAAAAGTGGCTGAGGCGAGTGTTTTACATTAGTGAGTCAGCCGATGCTTTTGACACTAACTCGACAATCTGGATAAAGAGAAAATTATCATTTTGCTTGGGGTGACTCTGGCGCGCGGGTTTTCTATTGCCTGAGTTGCCCTATGTGGGGTGAGTGAGGGATTCTGGATCCTTTGTTATTAGCTGTTATCTATCTCTCTATAGATCTATTGGTTACTGGTCATAGAGTTGTCAGCTGTAGCTGTCTTGACTATCGAGGTGGCAACTATAGATCATTGCTTTAGGTTGGTAGATATAGGTTGTTGCTCATTACCCATTCCTACCATCCATTGGTAGGTAGTAATGATGCTGGCTGTATTGTCTAGCAATAGCTGTTTGTTCGCGTAAGACAGTGGGTCTAATTAGGTGGCTATGTGTTTATCATAATTGTCACGGCATAAGCCTGTGCATCACAAGCACAGGCGTTTAGAAAGAATGGACTGAGACTGCATATGAAAAAGAAAGAGCTTCAGTGTGTCGAAGCAGCTTTGCTGGAAAGCACGATGACGTATTTCGATACACTTAACACTAAAGATATAGCTGTTGGAAGGGAGCGGGGTGCGGTACTGAAAATTAAAGATATCGAATCACTGGTAAAAGAAATAGCAGTGAGTGATGAGGTGCATTTCTATATAGAGGTCTTGCGAGGAGGGCCAGAAGTCAGGATGACGAAGGTTGGGAAGAGGTTGTTAATGAATATGTGGGCAAGAGAGGAGGTCGAAAGGTATTATCCTATTCATGACTTTACGCCTTATGTAAAAGCATTCTTTGAGTGTGTGCACGAATATGCCAGCGCGTATTACTCGTTTAGAAAGCTTCAACGCGATCCTACTGAAATGATGGAGTCTCTGAACAGTGTCATTGAGAGGATTAGGTCTGCTGTGCGTGGAAGTGCTTTTAAAGCGAATATTAATATGCACCGAAGACTTTCAAATAAAAATTACAAAAGCCTTCTGACCTACATAGATGCGATTTTCGAGGGGTGTTCACGAGTGTTGGTCTTGAGGGTGGATCTCGGCTATTCGAAGTCTATTGTTCATCGGGATTTTCGAGAGGGATTACAATTTGAAACCGTGAAGACTCAGCGCGAGAAGCTCCTGAAGTTGCTGCGACGTAAACTGCCTTCTAAAACTCTTTTAGGGCATGCGTGGAAGTTGGAGTTTGGTCTATCTAAGGGTTTTCATTATCACTGTATGTTTTTTCTAGATGGCTCGAAGGTGCGTGAAGACGTGTCCTGGGCGAGGACTGTTGGGGAGCTCTGGGAGCGAGCTACGGAAGGGCAGGGGGTGTATTACAACTGTAATCGCACCAAGAGTAATTATCGTGCCTGTGGGATTGGTATGGTCGAGCACTCCGATAGAGAGAAGCGTAAAAACTTGCAGAAGGCGGCCATCTATCTGACTAAAATCGAGTATTACATGCGTATTGCAACTGAGGGGCGGGCCAGGACCTTTGGTCGTGGTGAAATGCCTAAAAGAGTGGTGAAGAAGAGGGGGCGACCTAGAAGGCTGCCCCTCCCCCCCCCCAGCGTGACTGTTGAGGCTTCTATCTAGATCGTAGGGATAATGGCGTTGAGTGCATCTCTAAAGTTGTCATCTTCCTTGTACCAGCGTTTTATTGTGGTCGCGATACGCTCTTTGCTTAAGCTGATTCTTTGAGTTTGTATGAAGTCGCTTAGTTCCCGTTCTATGGATTGTGTTGCGTGTGTGAGATCCTCCCACCCATAGGTAGGGCGTCTTTCAGTCATCAGAGTTATGGCATGATCTTTTGCAGGCTGGAGTTTCGCATTGCTGGCCGTTGCTCCTGCAATCGCTTTACGACGCTTCAGTGCAGCAGGGATATCTATTTCAGCATTGTAGAAAGCATGGACCGCTGCTTCTTTCGCGCTTGCGCTACCTTGGACAAGCAAAGGCCAGCTTGCATCAACATTGCCACAGTCTAGGGCTTTCTGCGCTAGGTCGTTTAGGATGCAAGCATACAAAAACGGGCATTCTGGACACATTTGATCAAGGGCTAAATATTCGAGCCGTCGCTCATGAAGCACTTCTTCCGTGATTTCCCCTTTTTCGATGCCGTCTCTAAGCGCAAGCATGAAGTCATCAAACTCGGCATTTTTAAAGACGACTTCATATGTGTCGCGAAGGGAGTTCCAATTGTTGTCGATTAAAACTCTTGCGGATTTATTAGCTAGACTTTCAAAAAGCATATTTTATCGCTCGGTTTTTGGACTCGTCATTGTTTCTTGGTGAGGAACTTAGCCCATTCAATCATCAGCGTACGACGCTTATCCAGAAAGTCGGAGCGGGAATAAGCCCCTTCAGTTTGATCACGCTCATCGTGAGCGAGTGCCATCTCGCAAACTTCACGAGGATGGTTCGTGCATTCACCTGCCCAGTCACGAAATGATGAACGAAAGCCATGTCGAGTGATGTTTTTGTAGTCCATGGCATGCAGAAGCGTGCGTACGGCGTTTGCGTGCATTACCCCTGTCTTGCCCTGGCCTGGGAATAGATAGGGGCTTCCTTCAACTCGTGGAATGCTTCGCACCAACTTCACGACTTCATCAGCGAGCGGGACGATAAAAGCTACCCTCATTTTCATACGCTCATCCGGCAGAGACCAAGTGCCGGCTTCCAGATCAAACTCATCCCAACATGCAAACCTCACCATGTGGGCGCGTGCGCTGGTCATGATCAGCAATTGAGCGGCCAAGGACGCTGGTGTGGTGTTTGTGCCGAGTTTAGCCATAAGGGTGGGTACATCCTGCCACCGCAATGCTTCAAAGTGCTCGCGCTTCCGAGCCTTCTTCTTTTCAGCACGACTCAACAGATTGTCTAAGTGCCCACGCCAGCGAGCAGGGTTCTCTCCTTCGCGTAGGCCACGTGCCTTGGCCGCGTCCAGTACTTGTTCAATCTGCCCGCGTACCTCGTCGGCGGTTCTGGTCATGGTGATCCAGATTGGTTGCAGCACTTTGAGCACCTGAGGCGTACCAATCTCCCCGGCTGACAGCTTGCCGATGTGGTCAAACGCATACAGCTCCAGCTTCCGCAGCCAGCCTTTGCGCCACTTTTCTGACCAAGTGCCTCCGTGTGCCTCGCAGTATTCCTTCGCGAGTGTCTCGAACTTTAGCTGTTTTGCCTCGCTCGTTCGCTGTGCTTCAAGTTGGGCAGCGCGCTCAATGTCGCGAGCGGCTAGCGGATCTATACCATCGCTCAACTGGCTTCGTTTATTGCTGGCGTCTTGTCTGGCTTTCTTCAGACTCACCTCAGGGAATGAGCCCAAGCCCATCTCTCTGCGACGACCTGTCAGTTGAAAGCGAAGAATCCAGGATTTGCGCCCGGTTGGTTTGACGATCAAGCGAAGCCCATCGCCATCTTCATAGGTGCCGGGTTCGGTCAGGTTTTCAACTTGTTTCGGATTCAGCTTGCCCATTTGATTTCCCCTCTCGTCCCTTTGTCCCCCCACCTGTCCCCCCACTTCATCGTCGGATGAGGTCAAATGGCGTTGAGCACCATCGGACATGGGCGCGCCTGAAAGGCCCGTATTAGCTAGGCTATCGGCAGCAATATCGGATGGGATAGGTTTATTTTGGACAATTAAAAAGCCGGCTTGTGGCCGGCTTCTCGGGGACTGGCTTGGATCATTTTTGGTAAACCGCGCCAGCCTTCAAAACG
>Ga0065714_10002839_pt1 | contig 10221 bp, 9 predicted proteins | sample MisRhiReplicate2_FD_59101 | JGI IMG/M metagenome (GOLD analysis project Ga0065714, IMG submission 59101) | Miscanthus rhizosphere microbial communities from Kellogg Biological Station, MSU, sample Rhizosphere Soil Replicate 2: eDNA_1 v2... | ecosystem: Host-associated > Plants > Roots >... | reverse complement strand
TTCATCTCCCCGCTGCTGGGCGGCACCAGGCCCATCAACAGTTGGGCCAAGGTGCTCTTGCCGCAACCTGACTCGCCGACAATACCCAGGGTCTCGCCTGCCCGCACCTGAAGATCAATACCGTTCAACGCGTGGGCATATCCTCGCGGTCGCCCCAACCAGTCATTGCTCACGGGGAAACGAACGTGAACATCGTCAAGTTGAAGAATCGTGGACGCCATCTGGGTGATGGGTTGAAGGACGGCACTGTTCATCACGAAAGCTCCTTGACCGGTAACCAGCACGCGCTTTTACGTTGGTCATTACCGTTGATGGTGTTGAGATTCGGGCGCTTGCTACACACCGGCATGGCGTACGTACACCGCTCCTGAAAAGTACAGCCCACGGGCAAAGAGGCCAGGTTCGGCACTTGACCGGGAATGGTCAGCAGCGGCTGGCCCGGCTCGACCATTTCCGGCAGACCACTGAGCAAACCTTGCGTATAGGGATGTTGCGGATTGCCCATGACATCCGCCGTGCGGCCCTCCTCGACCACTGCCCCTGTGTACATGACGTAGACCCGGTCGCAGAACTGCGAAACCAACGCCATGTCATGGGTGATGAGCAAGATGGCCGTGCCCCGCTGCCTGGCTTTTTCTCGCAACAGCAACAACACCTGGCGTTGCACGGTCACGTCGAGGGCCGTTGTCGGCTCGTCGGCGATCAGCAATTGGGGCTCGCAGGAGAACGCCAGCGCGATCATCACCCGCTGGCGCATGCCGCCAGACAGTTCGAAAGGATAGCTCTCCAATACCTGTTCCGGACTGGCTATGTGCATGTCGCGCAATAGTGCGATCGCCTTGAGACGGGCTTGGGCGGCGCTGATTTTCTGGTGATGAATGATCACATCAAGCATTTGCCTGCCGATGCGCCGGGTCGGGTTCAAGGCGGTCATCGGTTCCTGGAAAATCATCGCGGCGTCGCGCCCGCGAATCGTCAGTAACTCTTTTTCAGGCGCTGCCAGCATGTCGCGACCGAGCATGCTCAGGCTGCCGGCGGTGATGCGATAGCTGCGCTCGGGCAACAATCGCATGCTGAGCATGGCCGTGACCGACTTGCCCGATCCGGACTCGCCGACGACGCCGACGATTTCCCCGGGATTGACGTGCAGCGACACGCCGTTCAGGGCTTTGACGTTGTTTTTGTAAGCCGGGAATTCCAGGCTCAGGTTGTCGATGGACAATACTGGACTCGACGTCTGCATGGTCACTTCCCCTGTTGCCGTGGATCGAGCAGATCGCGTACGCCATCGCCCAGCAAGTTGAACCCGGTGGCCGTGATCAGAATCGCCAGGCCGGGAAAGGTCGAGTACCACCAGTTATCGAGGATGTAGTTGCGCCCGGTGGCGACCATCGCGCCCCACTCGGCCGTAGGCTGCTGCGCTCCCAGGCCGATAAAGCCCAAGGCCGAGGCCATGAGGATCGCGCTGCCGATATCCAGGCTCAACTGCACCAGCAATGGCGGCATTGCGTTGCGCGCCACGTGCCAGTGCACCAGGTGCCAGCGCCCTGCCCCGAAGGTTTGGGCGGCCTTGACATAACCCATCTCGCGGATGCTCAAGGCTTGGCCGCGGGCTAGCCGGACATAGGAAGGAATTCGTACCAGCGTAATCGCCAGCATCGCGTTGAACAGGCTCGCGCCCAACGCAGCCGCCAAGGCCATGATCAGCACCAGCGATGGCACCGACAGCATGATGTCCATCAGGCGCATGATCAATGCGTCGAAACGACCACCGATGACCCCGGAAAAGCACCCCAGCAACCCGCCGATAAAACAGGATGCAAAAGCCACGAACAGACCGACACCCACCGACTGCTGACTACCGAACAGCACGCGGCTGAACAGGTCGCGACCGACTTCGTCGGTGCCGAACCAATGGCTGCTGGATGGCGGCGCCAGGCGTTCGGCCAAGTTCAGCGCGTTGGGATCGTGACTGGCCAGCCAAGGGGCGAAGATCATGCACAGCAAGACGATACAGGTGATCGCCAGGCCCGCCATGGTCAGCGGACTGCGGCGGATGCGGTAGGTCAGATAGGCGAATTTTTCGTTCCAGCGCGGGCGGCGCGTAGCCATCAGGGTAGCGGACATTTCAACTTACCTCGCCGATGCGTGGGTCGATCACGCGGTACACAATATCGATGGCCATGTTCAGGAGCACATAGATGAACGAAACCAGAATGGCGAAGCCCATCACCGCCGGGAAGTCCAGCGACTGGATCGACTTGACCACATAGGCGCCCATGCCGGGCCAGGCGAAGACCGTTTCGGTCAGCACCGCGCCATACAGCAAATCTCCGAGGGTCAGCCCCAGGACCGTCACCGAAGGGATGAGCGCGTTAGGCAGAGCATGGCGCAGGATCACAGTCCAACGGGACAGGCCGTAGGCGCGGGCGGTGCGGATATAGTCTTCGCCGAGTTGATCAAGCATGGCTGAACGAATCTGCCGTGCGACGACACCCAGGGTCACGAACCCCAGGGTCGCCGCCGGCAGAATCAGATGCTCGACGGCATCGAGAAACAGCGCGCCCTCACCGGCGAGCAGCGAGTCGAGCAGATAAAAACCGCTGATTGTCGGCGGCGGAGCAAGCCCTTCGGACAGCCGCCCTCCTCCCGGCAACCAACCCAGATGACCGTAGAACAGAACGATTGCGCCCAGGCCGAGCCAAAAGGCCGGTGTTGAAATCCCGGTGACTGCAAGCGTGCGGGCGATCTGGTCAATCGCCCGATTGTGGTAAACCGCTGATAGCACGCCAAGCGGCACGCCGGCCAGGATCGCAAGCACCAGCGCTACCAGCGCCAACTCCAATGTTGCCGGGAAGAACGTCTGCAAGTCTTCCAGCACGGGACGGCTGGTGCGTATCGAGGTTCCCAGGTCTCCCTGCACCAGGTCCATCAGGTAACGACCGTATTGTTGATACAGCGGCAGATCCAATCCCAGTTGATGACGTATGCCTGCCACCAACGCATCACTGGCACGGTCGCCAGCGATCAATCGGGCAGGATCCCCGGGGATCAGGTGCGAAATTGCAAAGGTAATCAGCGAAACGCCGAACACGACCAGCAACAGGCCGAGCAGGCGCTTGCGCAACAAAGTCAGGAAGGCCATTTTGGCACCTCAGTAGCACCCACGACGAAAATCAGAAACCGCGCCAGCCACGAATGGCCAGCGCGAGGGAGCCGGTTTACTTGCTCATACTGCCCAAGTTGAACACCTGTTCGAGCATGGGGTTGAACACGTAACCCTTGACCGAATCACGCATCGGCAAGGTGTAGCTCTTCTGGTAGAGGTAGGCGTAGACGCTGTCCTTGAGCACCATTTTTTGCGCGGTCTGGTACAGCTCGACGCGCTTCGCGGTGTCGCTATTAGCGGCCGCCTCTCGAATCAACTTGTCGACTTGCGGGTTGCTATAGAACGAGCGGTTGCCCTGCAGGCCCTGCATCTTGGAGTCGAACCAGAAGTTCATGAACATGTACGGGTCGGCAAAGTCCGGGCTCCAGGCACCAACGGCGATGTCGTAGTCGGCCTGGCCGACGCGCTCACGCAGCGTGGCGTTGGCGAGCTTTTCCAGCTTGAGGTTGATGCCCAGTGGCGCCAATGCCGCTTGCAGGGTCAGGCCGATCGGTTCCCAGTTAGGATCCTTGTCCGAATACATGTAGCTGAGGTTGGTGATTTTCTGCGACGTTTTGGCCAGGCTCTCCTTGGCGGCGGCCATGTCCTGCTTCATTGGCGGCAGCGAGCTGTCATACGCCCACATGCCGTCCGGGATTGGCCCGTTCAGGAGCTTGGCCTTGTCCCTGAGAATGCCTTTGACGATGCCGTTGTAGTCCACCGCTTCGGTGATCGCACGACGAGCATCGACGCTGGTCAGTGGGCCCTTTTTGTTGTTCAGGTAGAGATAGGTGACCCGTAGCGACGGGAACTCCTTCACCACCACGCCGGGCTTGCTGGCAAGAACGCCGAGCTGGTCTTCGGGCATGTCTTCGATGATGTCCAGGTCACCCCGCTCCAATTGCAGGCGACGCACGGAGGGCTCACCGATGATCTTGATGACCACGGTTTTCAGCGCAGGCTTGGGGCCGGCGAAGTAGGTGTTCGGCTCCATGGTCAACGACTGGCCTTTTTGCCAGTTGCTCAAGCGGAAGGGACCGGAGCCTGCGGTGTGGCTCGACAGCCAGGCATTGACGTCCGCGCTTTTATTGACCACAGCGGGGTTGATGATCGATGCACCGTTGTGGGCCAGGGTAAACAGGAACGGCGAGAAAGGCGTCTTCAGGGTGAACCGGATGGTCTGCGGGTCGACAACCGTGACCACCATGTCCTCCGGGAATGCACCGGAAGGTCCCTGCTTGAGAGTCATCAAGCGATCAAAGGAGAACTTCACCGCGGCGGCATCTACAGGGGCACCGTCGTCAAATTTGTTGCCAGGTTTGATTTTGAATTCCCAGACCAGATTGTCCGGAGAAACGGTCCAACTCTCGGCCAGGTCACCCTGAACTTCGGTGCTGCTTTTGTCGCCTTCGACCTTGTAGCCGACCAGGCGCTGGTACGACGGATAGGTAATGGTCCAGTCGTTGTTATCGAAGGTCACGGCCGGGTCGAGGGTCTGGGGATCAGCGGGTTTGCCGATGACCAGGGTGTCTTGTGGTACAGCCGCTGTCGCAGCCTGCCAGGCACCGAGGCTCAATGCACTGCACAAAATGCTCAGCAATAGCTTGCCGGCGCCGGGAAAGGGTTTGCTGGTCACGGTGTTCATTGGGTTCATGCCGGTTTCCTTGATCATTCGATAGAGGGAAGTACGTCAGGTTTTTTATAAAAGCTATAACCGGGCAGTTGCAGGTGAAACGTAAGTAACGCTGTCTTGTTATTGTTATCAGCCGCACTGAGCGTGGGCTGCGCGGTGCTATCTGTTGGTAGATCCGTGGTTTAAACGTCTTCCAGCAAGGGGTAATCGTCGGCATCCGGAAGTTCGTAATGCCACCACTCGGTGGCAATCGCCTGGAAGCCGGCGGCGAGCATGATTCCCACCAGCAGCAGTCGATTGCGCTGCACGTCTACTGGCAAGTCGGGATAGAACTGGTGGGATTTCTCTTCCATTGCGTCGAATTCAGTCCCCATATTCAGCGGCTCGCCATCAGTACCGACCAGCGTCAGGTCCACCGCCACGCCACGGCTGTGATGGGAGCCCAAATGTGGGTCACGCACGTAGTCGTTGTTTGGCAGCGCGTCCCACAACAGGTACTGGGCATAAGGCGGCCGATAGGCGTCATAGATGCGAAGGGTAAACCCGGCCTGACGCGCGAGCTGACTGGCTTTGTACAGACAGTCGGCAGCCTGGCGATGTAACAGGCAGCGCGCATTTGGATAAATCACTCTTCCTGCCAGGTTATCTGCACCGGCGTAGATCAAATCGATTTGCACCTGGTAGCGCTGGGCATCGATCTCTACAAGGGGGCTGTTGTTCACGCCAATACTCCAGTTGGGATTCAGTGGGACGATGAAGATCAGCCTTCGAACTGACCGAAAGCTTTTTGCAATTGACGGTTCTTGGCCAAGCGCTCATCGAGTCGATCCCCGTATTTCTCAGCGACGGCCGACACGATGAGATTCAACAGGCAGGCCAATGGCGCAGGTGAATCCCAGAACTGCCCGACATCGGTTTTCAGTTGCAAGAGGTCAAGTGGGTAGTCTCTGGCCCAGGGGCATTGCAGGTCGGTGATCAGGGCCAATGGGAGGTTGTTGTCTATGGCCGCGTCGCAGAAAGTCTGAGTCACGCTGGAATAAGCACGGAAATCCGCAATGATTGCGTAGGGATTGGCAAAGCCGGAATTCAGGGTTTCAGCGTAAATGCCGGACAGACCATCGACGTAGTAGACCTTGGGCCGGATGTACTCAAGGTGGCTATGGAACGCTGTGAGAATCCCTCGAGTGGACTGAATGCCGAGAATGAACACTGCATCGGCTTCGTAGATGCGTTGCACGATATCGGCGAAGGCGTCGCTGCGCGCCAGACCGTAGACATACCGAATGGCCTCGATCTCGCGACTCAGGGAACGATCAAGAGCATCTTGCTGATTGCTTTCGGCACGAAAGGCNCCGATGCGATCGGTGATAAGCCACGACGCCGGCGTTTCAACGCGCAGGCTCTGTTTGACTTCATCGATGTTCTGGTAGCCAAGGGATCGAAAAAAGCGCCCTACGGAAATCCCCGTGGTGGAGGTCTGCTGCGCGATGCTATCGGCCGACTCGAATGGAAGCTGTTCTGGGTTACCCAACAGATAACTGGCGATCCGCTTGCCCGTCGGGGTCAGGTTGGAGAACTCTCGCTCCAGCAACTGCAGGAAGCTGTTCTTTTCCATGGATTTTCAGAGCTCCCGAACGCGAAATGTTATTTCACTGTCATTAATTTTTACCGTGTTATAACAATAACATTCGATTTCGAAGCAATACAATGACTATTTTCAGCAGACGTCCTGCAGTGATTGGGCGGGAGCACAACGCGCTTGAGTTTGAAGGGAAACGAATCCCTACTCCCCTCTTTTCATGAAAAAACGGGTTCTTTTCGAGCACGTGCTCCTGCGGCAATCATCAGGACAATAGCCGGGACAATCACCACGCTGGCCGATAGCATCGCCCCCTTGAAGCCAGCCACATTCAGCGTTTCTCCACCGATAATCACACCCAGCCCGATCGCGCTATTCAGCACGGCTGTATGGACCGCAGTGGCCGGTACCGTGTGATCGCCGGCAATTCGCAAGACCCAGGTCTGCAGGCCGGTAAACAAGGCGGAAATCGCGACGCCCCAGACCACCAACAACATAACCACCGGCGCAATGCCCAATAACGGGCCGTAGACACCCAAGGTCACCAGGGCCAATGCCATCGCGACCAACGCCACCAGAATGAAGACCATCAAGTAGCGATCGATAAAGAAAGCGCTGAGCAAGTTGCCCAGAAAACCTGCGGCTCCGAAAGCAAACAGCAAGGTGGCAATCAAGTACGGCGTGATACCAGGTACCTGGCCAATAAACGGCTCGACGAAGGTATAGGCGCCAAAATGCGCAGCCGCTGTCAATCCGGTGATGACGTACGTGATCAACAGATCCTTGCGCCGCAGCACCGCCGCAAACCCGCCCCCCTTGGCCAGGGAATGAATCTGCATGGAAGGAAGCACCAGTGCTATCGCACCGGCGCTGACGACACACATCAAGGCCAGGCATACGAACGCCGTACGCCAACCATCGTATTGCCCCACCAGATTGATCAGCGGAACGCCCATGACAGTGGCGATCGTGATACCGCCCAAGACAATCGAGGTGGCCAACCCCATGCGTTGCGACGGCACGATATGCGCGGCAGTGGCTGCCACGATTGCCCAGAACACACCATGGGCCAATGCGCCGACGGCGCGCGCACCGAGCAGCGTCGAAAATTCAGGGGATAACGCCGCCAGCCCGTTTGATACGGCCAGTATTAACATCAATGCGATCAGCAATGTCCTGCGGGGGATCCAGCGGTTCAACCCGTTGGATAACAAGCCGCTGGCAGCCCCGATCCAGGCATATAACGTTACCGTTAGCCCGACGGTAGACGGGGTTTGATTCAGGTCTGTCGATATCTGCGATAACAAACCAATGGGCGCGAACTCGGAAGTGACCATCGTGAATGAGGCCATGCACAGCACACTGACTGCACACCATATCCGCAAGACTGAGTTACCCATCGATAATGTCCATCCCTGTTCATCTGCCGAGTCATCGTAAACCCGCCCACCGCCCTGCCCTGCGCGTTCTTGACTCGCTTCAGGTCCAGTAGATGGTGCATCGAATACTCGACGAAACATCGGCACAGCATCGGGTAATGACACTGAACTTCGTTAATTGGCAAAAGCTTCCTGGAACACTAGCGCGTTAACAGCACTGGCAAACGGGACATTTGAGGTATGACTAAGGACAAAATTCACGAACAGATGAAACAGCTCGGATTGGCTGGAAATGCCGAGCTTGAAATACAGGTGCTTGCGGTGATTTTTTACCGTGCCCTCCGCGATACCAAGGTGCAGTGAAATCGAAAGGCTGGAGTGTCCACGCAGGATCATGCTGACGATCAATTGTTCACGGGGGGTTAGCTGATCAGCGGCGAATCGCGAAAAAGCGTTGTTCAAATGCTCTTTCAAGGCTGATGCACTGTCGTCGTGATGAGCGCAAACGCCTTGATAGTGACGTTGCAACAATACATCAACCATCGCACCGCAACCCTGTAAACCTTCGAACTGCAAGGCGGAAAACGTCGGAGAAGCGTTCTGTCGCATCAGTGAATAAGCAAGGTGACCAATGCCCGGCAATGCAGAGATGAAGACAATTTCTTCGGCCAATGTGCCCGACTGCATGGAAATACAGGGATGCACATCGGGGGAATTGAAGTAATCACCCTCGAAGAAAGCATCAGGGGCCAATTCGCTCATGCGATAGAGTCCGGTCGCCTTGCCGTGAGCGCAGGCGGTATAAACCGGGTCCAGCAAATACGTACCGTTAAGATAGCTATGCATCGCCCCCGGTTCGCAGATACCTTGCAGGTTGTTGTGCAGTAACACCGGTGAGCCGTCCGTTGGGTAAAACAGCACGCAGCTTTGGTCGAAACTCGCAACGGCCCATAAAGCCTCATCCAACTGTCGGGCAAAGCCATCACACTGCAGCAATGCGACCAGGCCGGGCGTCGCGCAGTGCCATGCATCAAGGGCGGGCGCGGCATCCATGCCACGTCTGCCATTCGGAACTGAAATTGCCATGCCATCCCCTTGTCTTTATCCAGTGCGCCCTACTAGTGAGCGCACCCTTAACCCAGCGATAAAGAGCAAGCATATTTCTTGCCACGATTGATTTAGACCGCTGAAAAACCGTTGTCCACAAACAGCTGCGTGCCACTAACAAATGAAGCATCGTCGCTGGCTAAAAACAACGCGGCCCGTGCGACCTCCTCCGGCTCGCAAAGCCGCCCCTGCTGCGACTTGATTGCCGCTTCACTGGCATCCACCCCCATCAGTTGCAAGTCGCGCATTTCCCGCTCGCCGTGCGGGGTACGGATAAAACCCGGGGCGACTGCGTTGCAGCGGATACCACGATCACGAAACTCGACGGCAATGGCCCGCGCAAACATTTGGCATGCGCCCTTGCTGGCGTTGTATACGACCTCGCCTGGGGTCGCATACTGCGCGGAGATCGACGAAGTGCACACGATACTGCCCGAGCCCTTGGCAAGCATTTGTGGAAGCACCGCCTGAGTGACCAGGTACATGCTCTTGACGTTCACGGCCATAAGCCAGTCCCACTCATGCTCCTGCACGTCCAGAAAAGGCTTCACGATCAAGGTGCCGGCGTGGTTGAAAAGCACGTCCGCCGGGCCAAATTCTGCCAGCCCTCGGGCGATAGCCTCACGAACCTGAACGGCTTGCGAGACATCGGCGCCCAATCCCAGTGCTTGGCCGCCGTCGGCAATGATCTGCGACGCCAGGTTGACGGCGGCATCGCCATTCAAATCGATAATGATCACCTTGGCCCCTTCAGCGGCGAACAACCGACTTGCGGCAGCGCCGCAACCGCCGGCGCCACCGGTGATAATGGCCACTTTTCCGGCCAGACGGCCCTTGCCTTTGGATCGTTCAACATTAGTCATTTTGCGGATTTCCTTCACGACCGCCACTCACGGCGAATGCTTCTTCAGGTGACAACACCAGGCGATGACGACGATAGAAAGCAAAGTAAGCAATCCCGATCAGGTACCAGCAGGCAGCAGCGAGGGCCGCCCATTTATAGAGAGGATCGAGGAACTGATAAATCAGTGTCGCGGTTGCAATGATGATCACCGCGACAGCTCCGAATATTCCGTAAGGGCTGCGATAAGGCCGATGCAAATCAGCGAAGGAGCGCTTCAAGCGAATATAAGCGACGCTTTGCAAGATGTAGGAAATCATCCCGGCGAACACAATCATGCTCACCAGGATTCCGCCCATCAATGCGTTGTTATCCTTGCCGAAAGTAAACCAGCAGAGCATCAGGATACCCAGTGCAGCCAGCGCCCCGGTGGCCAGTGCAATATTCGGCGTATTGCGGGTCGGGTGTGTAACCGATAGCCCGGTTGGCAAGTAACCGGCACGCGACAGCGAATAGATATTGCGTCCTGCGGCA
>Ga0065714_10065411_pt1 | contig 10224 bp, 9 predicted proteins | sample MisRhiReplicate2_FD_59101 | JGI IMG/M metagenome (GOLD analysis project Ga0065714, IMG submission 59101) | Miscanthus rhizosphere microbial communities from Kellogg Biological Station, MSU, sample Rhizosphere Soil Replicate 2: eDNA_1 v2... | ecosystem: Host-associated > Plants > Roots >... | reverse complement strand
GGCCCGGCCGGGTCATCCAGACGCGAGCCGCTGCCGAAATCCAGTATGCCCAGTTGCTCGATGCCAGCGCTGCGGGTGGTGCCCACCAACTGGCAGCCCCGCTGCACGTCGATACGCACCTCCACCTGGAGCTGCGCACCGTAAGCCGTGTTGCAGAGCATTGTGCCCATGACTGCCAATACTGCTCGTCCCTTCACTGCCCCAGATCCTTGTACAGGGGTGACTGCTGTGTAGGAGGTTAGTCACTCAGCGAGAAACTGCCAGTCTGGACAGGATTACCGGCGTGAGATGCTTTTTCGAGATAGCTGGCAGCGCCCTTCTCTATTGGTCAAAACGCAGCGAGCGCCCTAAAGTAAGCGACCATCGAAATACAGAGTGACTTGCATTGGCCGCGCTTTCCCTGATCCGTCGCCTGCTCGGCCAAAAGCCCGGGCCCCTTGACGCTTCGCCCATTCCCGCGTTTTTTCAGCAAAAGGCCGAGCAACAGGGTTACACCCTGAGCACCGGTCAAACCCGCGCAATTGCCGCCCTGGCCCGGGAAACCCAACAACTGCTCGCCGGCCAGCCCGCCCGCAGCCTGTACCTCCACGGCCCCGTGGGTCGCGGCAAAAGCTGGCTGCTGGACGGGTTCTTCCAGGCGTTGCCGATCGCCGAGAAGCAGCGCGTGCACTTCCATGATTTTTTCGCCCAACTGCATCGCGGCATGTTCACGCACCGTGCGCAGGACGATGCCCTGGCCGTGACGCTCGATGAACAGTTGGCAGGCTGCCGGGTGCTGTGTTTCGACGAATTCCACGTCCATGATATCGGCGATGCCATGCTGATCACGCGGCTGTTCAAGGCCCTCTTCGAGCGCGGTGTACTGGTGCTGGTGACGTCCAACTATGCACCGCAAGGGTTGCTGCCCAACCCCCTGTACCATGAGCGCTTCAAGCCGGTGATCGACCTGATCGCCGCGCGCATGGAGGTGCTGGAAGTCAGCTCACCCGAGGATTTTCGCAGCCTGCCCCAGGCCCAGAGTGCGCAACGGTTTACCTGCGGTCAATACATGTGGCCGGGCACCCCGGATCAGCGCTCGGCGCTCGACCTGCCCGCTGCAGACAGCCCGCCGCGCCCCCTGGGCGTGGGCCATCGGACCTTGATGTGCCGCCGCCATGAAGGGCGCAGCATTGCCTTCACCTTCAACGACCTGTGCGAACAACTGACGGCGGTGATGGACTACCTGCTGCTGTGCCAGGACTACGACCACTGGATCATCGACGGCCTGCCTCAACTGGCGAACTGCCCGATTGCCGTGCAACAGCGCTTTATCAACCTGGTGGATGTGCTCTACGACCGCGACAAGCATCTGGTATTGATCGGCGAATTGCCGCTCGAGATTGCCCTGAGCGGCCAGGCCATCGACCTGGCCCGCACCGCCAGCCGTCTCGGACAATTGCAGCAGGCCGCCCCGCAACCCGCGTCCGACCCGCTATCATGAGCGCCTTCCACGCCTTTTTGCCGAGTGACCGCGCCGTTCATGAATACCCTCGCCCAACTCAAGGCCGGCCAATTGGCCGGCATCACGCGCCTTGACCTGTCCTGCGGGCTGACCGAGTTCCCCCGGGAAATCTTCGAGCTGGCCGACTCCCTGGAAATCCTCAACCTCAGCGGCAATGCCCTGAGCAGCCTGCCCGACGACCTGCACCGCCTGCCGCACCTGCGCGTGCTGTTCTGCTCGGACAACCGGTTCACCGAGCTGCCGGCTTGCCTCGGCCAATGCGCCAACCTGAGCATGATCGGCTTCAAGGCCAACCAGATCAGCCACGTGCCCGCCGCAGCGTTGCCGCCTCTGCTGCGCTGGCTGATCCTGACCGATAACCGCATCAGCGCGCTGCCCGAGGCATTGGGCGAACGGCCATTGCTGCAAAAACTGATGCTGGCCGGCAACCAGCTGGCGCACCTGCCGCAAAGCCTGGCCAACTGCCACAACCTCGAACTGCTGCGCATCGCCGCCAACCGGTTAACGCACCTGCCAGAGTGGCTGTTGACGCTGCCGAGCCTGACCTGGCTGGCCTACGCCGGTAACCCGGTGGAAATGGCGGTGACGCTGGCGGATGAAGACACCACACCGGAGGTTCCCTGGTCCGAACTGGAACTGGCCGAAGTGCTGGGCGAAGGCGCTTCCGGGGTGATCCGCAAGGCGCTCTGGGCGCCGTCAGGAAAGCCCGTCGCCGTTAAGCTTTACAAGGGCAGCATCACCAGCGACGGTTCGCCGCTGCACGAAATGCAGGCCTGTATCGCCGCCGGGCTGCACCCCAACCTGATCAAGGTCGAAGGCCGCGTGGTCGGCCACCCCGATGACCAGGCCGCCCTGGTGATGGACCTGATCGACCCGAGCTACCGCAACCTCGCGGCCCTGCCGAGCCTGGCGTCGTGCACCCGGGATATCTACGCAGCGGACACCCGTTTCAGCCTTGAGGTGGCGTTGCGTATGGCCCGTGGTATCGCCTCGGTAGCGGCGCATCTGCACCGGCACGGCATCACCCATGGCGACCTGTATGGCCACAATATTCTGTGGAATGAAGCAGGTGACTGCCTGCTCGGGGACTTTGGCGCGGCGTCGTTCCATGCCACGGCGAATACCTTGGAAACCAGGGCGTTGCAGCGTATTGAAGTGCGGGCGTTCGGGATTTTGCTGGGGGAATTGTTGGAGCGGGTTGAGGAGCAGGTGAGCAGCGACTTAGTCGAGCTGCAGAAAAACTGCTGTCAGCACGAGGTACTGGCACGGCCTGGATTCGAAAAGATCGAAGCGCTCCTGGAATCAATCCAACTCCGCTGAGCCGATGCGGGAAGGGGCAAGTCCCCTCCCGCACTGTGAGGGATCAGCCCGCCAGGCCGACGAACATATCCTGCACGTCATCGTGATTGTCCAGGCCTTCGAGGAAGGCTTCGACTTCCGCCATCTGCTCATCGCTCAAACCGCTCACCGGGTTCTTCGAGAGGTAGCCGAGCTTGGCCGACAACACGGTAAAACCCTGCTCCGGCAAGGCTTTCTGCACGGCGTCGAGGTCGGTGGTCTCGGTGATGAACAGGGTGGTGCCCTCTTCTTCACCTGCTTCGAAATCCTGGGCGCCGGCTTCGATTGCGGCCATTTCCGGATCGGCGTCCGGGCTGTCCGGCGAGGCTTCGATCAGGCCGACGTGGTTGAAGTCCCAGGCCACGGAACCGGAAGCGCCGAGCTGGCCCTTGCGGAAGGCCACGCGGATTTCCGCCACGGTGCGGTTGATGTTATCGGTTACGCATTCGACGATCAGCGGCACCTGGTGCGGGGCGAACCCTTCGTAGGTCACGCGATGGTATTGCACGGTTTCGCCGAGCAGACCGGCGCCTTTCTTGATGGCGCGGTCCAGGGTTTCCTTGGGCATCGAGGCTTTTTTCGCCTGTTCCACCACCAGACGCAGGTGCGCGTTGGTTGCGGTGTCGGCGCCATTGCGGGCGGCAATGGTGATTTCTTTCACCAGCTTGCCGAAGATCTTGCCCTTGGCATTGGCTGCCGCTTCTTTATGTTTGACTTTCCACTGTGCGCCCATGACTCACTCTCTTTATGTCCATCGCGCCCAAACGTCTACTGGCCGGCGCTTTGGGGGCAGAGTTTATAGCGCAAAAACACATCGTTCCACCAAAAAACCGTCAGGGCGCCAACTCGAAAAACGCCTGGATCAGGCGCAATGCGCTGCGCCGTTCCATGCAACCGAGCAGGTGCCGGTTCACCAGGCCGTCGCCCTGGATCGGCACGGCGCGCACGCGCGGGTCGGGGCTGACTTCCATCGACGACACCACCCCAACCCCCAATTCGGCAGCCACGGCTTCGGTCACCGCCTCGCGACTGTCCAGCTCCAGCAACACCTTGGGCTGTACACCGGCAGCCAGGCAAGCACCGTCAAACGTGCGCCGGGTGATGGAGCCGGGTTCGCGCAGCACCATGATGACCTCATGCAGTTGCTCCAGGTGAACGCCCTCGGATTGCCTCGCCCACGGATGCGCCACCGGCACCAGCGCGCAGATCCGCGATTCGGCCAAAGGCTGCAGGTGCAGGCCATTGCGCGGCTCGACCTCGGTCAGCACCGCCACGTCCGCATGCTCGGACAACAGCGCCGCCAGGGTTTCCTGAGCATTGCCCAGGCGCAGGTTCACGGTGATGCCCGGGTAGCGTGCACGCAGGCTGGCGATCATCGGCATCACCAGGTGCGGACCGTCCGCCGCCACTTCCAGGCGTCCGGTGAGCAATTGGCGATTGGCCTCCAGCAGGGTCTGCGCTTCGTCCACCAGGCCGAAGATCGCCCGGGTGATGGCCGCCAACCGCGTGCCTTCCTCGGTCAGTTCCACCCGCCTGGCGGTGCGGCGCAACAACGCGATCTGGTAGTGCTCCTCCAGGGCCTTGATATGCCCGGTCACCGCCGGCTGGCTGATGAACAGCCGCGCCGAAGCACGGGTAAAACTGCCCTCGCGGGCCACGGCATCGAATGCACGCAGTTGGAACAGGTTCATAGTTATCGGCCTCACTGATAGCTCGCATAACAACAAACAATTTGATTGATGACAAGCCAAACTGCAATTTAGGCGCCGTAGATTCAACCGATGCTTCGCGAGGATTTGTAATGACGACGCCCATCCTGCTGACCCCAGGTCCCCTGACCACCTCGAACCGCACCCGCCAGGCCATGCTGGTGGATTGGGGTTCATGGGACGAGCGCTTCAACCAGCTCACCGCCAGCGTCTGCGAACAGTTGCTGGCAATCATCGACGGCGCCGCCAGCCACCATTGCGTGCCTTTGCAAGGCAGCGGCACCTTCGCCGTCGAAGCGGCCATCGGCACCCTGGTCCCGCGCAACGGCAAGGTACTGGTGCTGATCAACGGCGCCTACGGCAAGCGCCTGGCGAAAATCTGCGAAGTACTGGGCCGCGATTTCAGCACCTTCGAAACCGCCGAGGACCAACCCACCACCGCCGCCGATGTGGGCCGCCTGCTGCACGCCGACAAGGCCATTACCCATGTCGCGCTGATCCACTGCGAAACCAGCACCGGTATTCTCAACCCATTGGCCGAGATCGCCCAGGTGGTGAAACACCACGGCAAGCGCCTGATCGTCGATGCCATGAGCTCCTTCGGCGCGTTGCCCATCGATGCCCGCACGGTGCCATTCGACGCCCTGATCGCCGCCTCCGGCAAGTGCCTGGAAGGCGTGCCGGGCATGGGTTTTGTCTTCGTCGACAAACAGGCGTTGGGCGCCGCCGAAGGCAACTGCCACTCCCTGGCAATGGACCTGTTCGACCAGCACAGCTACATGGCCAGGACCGGCCAATGGCGCTTCACCCCACCGACCCACGTGGTGGCGGCCCTGCATGAAGCGCTGCTGCAATATGCCGAGGAAGGCGGCCTGCCCGCACGTCATCAACGCTATGCCCATAACTGCAAGGCACTGCTGGACGGCATGGCCGAACTGGGCCTGCGCAGTTTCCTGCCGGCCGCCATCCAGGCGCCGATCATCGTCACCTTCCACGCGCCCCAGGACCCGCGCTACCAGTTCAGGGATTTCTACGAACGGGTCAAGGCCAGGGGGTTCATCTTGTATCCGGGCAAACTGACCCAGATGGAAACCTTCCGCGTGGGCTGCATCGGCCATGTCGATGCCAACGACATGCACGCCGCCGTCACCGCCATCGCCGACGGCTTGCAGGCCATGGGTCTCACCCTCTCATCGATTGGAGCACACGCATGAACTACCAGAACCCCAACGCCCTGCAAGCCGTGATCCTCGATTGGGCCGGTACCGTGGTCGACTTCGGCTCCTTCGCCCCCACGCAGATCTTTGTCGAAGCCTTCGCCGAATTCGACGTGCAAGTCTCCATCGAAGAAGCCCGTGGCCCGATGGGCATGGGCAAGTGGGATCACATCCGTGCCTTGTGCGATCAGCCGCAGGTCGCCGAGCGCTACCGCAAGGCCTTCGGTCGCACGCCCACCGACGATGACGTGACGGCCATCTACCAACGCTTCATGCCGTTGCAGATCGAGAAGATCGCCGAGCACTCGGCGCTGATTCCCGGCGCCCTCGACACCCTCGCCCGGCTGCGGGTACAAGGCATCAAGATCGGTTCCTGCTCCGGCTACCCCAAGCAAGTGATGGACAAGGTGGTCGCCCTGGCCGCCACCAACGGCTATATCGCCGACCATGTGGTCGCCACCGACGAAGTGCCCAACGGTCGCCCATGGCCGGCCCAGGCCCTGGCCAACGTCATCGCCCTGGGCATTGACGATGTGGCGGCATGCGTGAAGGTCGACGACACCGTGCCGGGCATCCTCGAAGGGCGGCGCGCCGGCATGTGGACCGTGGCCCTGACCTGCTCCGGCAATGCACTGGGTTTGACCTACGAACAGTTCCGCGCCCTGGATGCCGCGACTCTGGCCAGCGAGCGCAAGCGCATCGAAGCGATGTTCCAAGGTTCACGTCCGCATTACTTGATCGACACCATCAACGACTTGCCTGCGGTGATCACTGAAATCAATCGGCGCCTGGCCGAAGGCGAGATGCCGCAGAACATTAATGGCTCAGCTTGTTCGATGAAGTGAGCCATTAATACCTGATGACTCCAACATCGGGCTTGGATTATTGGAGATAAACCACAACGCCCCGCTATTCTATGTAACTGTACTGATTACTAACGCAGTGCATGTACGGGAGTATCAATAGCCTCCTCACCGAAAAGACCCCGGCGTTTTCTAGCCGAGCCCTCTAGCTTCTGCGGCCCAGCCAAATCGACATTACCGTTCGTCATGAGCAGACTTTGATAGTTAACAGTCACTACCGCCACCACGCCTTCTGACTCTGCTTGCGAATACGGCATCTTGCGCATGTGGGCGGAGAGGCCCAAATTCACCAAGGCCTTGTGCCCCCAAAAATAGTTGTTCAGCGAATCCATTGCATCTTCGAACGGGTCGTCGCGATAGTGGGTTACTCCGCCGTTGAGCATTTCAATGGATCTGTTATCTTGTTCGCGCTTAGCAGCCACCGCATACATAAAAGTCGCATCCTTGATCATCCCTGCATCAGCACCGTTGAAATCTGCCCACTGTCGAGCCTTGTCAACTTCTTCTCGGGTAATAGATGTCTTGTAGCCATCCTTCATTACAACTTCATATCCCCCCTTGCCTTCTCTGACTGAAGCAAACACTTCCGTGGGGCTCTGACCAAACCTCATCATTGCAGCCTTGATCCCCGCCACCATCCCAGTGTTATTAAATTCTCCCTCAGTGAACCCAAACCAAATATCCTTGGGGATCCCGACCGCTTTTTCATTGAAAACAGCGACATTTTTCTTATCGATTACGGGCTTCACAGGAGTATCATTCACAACTGGACTGATGTCTTTCTTATCATGGGATACGCTTAAAGAATTGAGTTCCTTGTCTCGGCGATCATCACTCGATATCATTCGCAGCAGTAACTCAACCGCTGCCGTTAATTCAGCAACAAGGGACACCAAACTTTCAATAGCGCCCACCTCCCCATCAAGACTCGACTTTTTGACAGATGGAAGCAATGAAGTGTTTTTCGTAGGGCCTGAAAATCCTGAGCGGACTGCTTCTCGCTCCATAGGTTTGGGTGTGATATTCTTATCCAAATACATACCGACATCTCCTGAAAACCCGGCAACACCTGACACATGGCTGCAGTTCATTTCACATCCTCTGAAAATACAATAGACACCTGAACAAACTGATGCAGAAAAATCAGTCAGCCAAACAATGGAAACCGCCCAATAAAACTCAATCAAACAAGCCTATAAACAGAGCGGCAACGATTGTCTGACGGCATTCTCTTCTTCGTATTGCACCCATCCAGCAATCCGTCACGTGCAAAGTTTGTATTCCACCCGACTTCCACAACACCTATAGCTCCAGTTTCAACGAGCTCTTGGGCGGTTGAGGAGCGCACATATTCAACAATCCCCAACCGCTTCAGACTTTCGTACGCCCCTGGATGAGAGGCAAGCACATTGAGAGCCTCGTCATAAGTCACCGGTTTATCTTCCCGACGCTCCAACTGAACTCTCTTGGCACTCGCCGCATACATAAACACAACATCTTTAAACATACTCCCGTTTTCCCTGCCCGGCTCATATTGGAACCCACACAATAACTTTGCTTTGGCTATTTCCCCGGGAGTAATACTGACCTTAACACCGTCCCTCATGACAATATCGTAACCTTCACCGGATCGTGTCACACTTGCATAAACACTTAGAGGACTCTGTCCAAACCTTTCCATTGCCGCCTTTATCGATGAAAGTACTGGTTCGTTCTTGTAACTGGAAAATTTTACCCCTGTGTAAACATCAGCTGGTTTTTCGCCAATTTTTTTTGTAGAAAATGCCGAATAGGCCTTAGTGCTCTCACTGAGGGCTAAAGGTGCCTGATCAACAGGCTTCGTCTGAGCCTGCGAGGTTAAAACACTATTAACCGGCTTTGTCGTGGGTGTATTTTTATTTTCCAACATCGTATTAATTTTCATGACGAGAGCACTCATCGTTGACAACAAGGCACCCAATTGTTCTTGAATGTTTTTGGCGCTCAGCGTACTAGACCGATGCACATCAACCCCTGACATTCTCAGTTGCGCCCCCGCAGTCGGAGCCGAAGTCACTTCTTGTTGATTTGCATTCAAGCTAAAACCTTGCATGTTCGGCCATGCGCTGAAACTTTTGACGGGATCACGCGACATAAAACTCATATCAAATACCTCACAATATTAGAACTTAATAACTATCAATACACCACACCTCAAAACACAAACGCCTACGTAGGCGGTATTGCATTCCACTTGAGATCTAGTCGATTACCGCCTCTAGCAAGCGCACATTCTCACGTCCCCCGTGAACCTGCCACACCTCTATGTCGACAAAGTATGTCATTGCACAATCCGCAAGTTAAACATCGTAACCATGACTCCACTGCCCGCTCGCAAATATCGAACTACACTTACACTCTCTTGCAATTAGTAAAAATTATTTACCTTCCTCAAATGAAAACCCATCGACGTCGTACCAAAAAAAACAAACCACATCTACAAACCTACAAAATGTTACGCACTGAACACTGGACCGAACTAGCTTTTATTATCAACAACTCAACATCCCACTCTTTACGACATCGTTCACAAAAAAGTTGATCGCGGTCAGGCAAACAGCTCAAAACCGGCATACAGTTAAAGGACTCCATCGCCAAAGAATGGAGGTATGCCCTGATGAGTGAGGAACCCAGCGATGCCGTGGAAAAACTCCGATACACGCTACAGCACCATGTCGATTGCGTTGCACTGGTTGATGGTGGTGCTACTGGCGGTGGTCTACGCCTGCATTGAGTTACGCGGACAGTTTCCCAAAGGCAGCGGTGCACGAACGTTGATCGTCGAGATGCACTTCATGTTCGGCCTCACCGTGTTTGTGCTGGTGTGGCTGCGCCTGTTCGCACGCAGCCTGGGGGTAGCGCCAAAGATCGTACCGGCGCCGCCGCCGTGGCAGAGCCTGCTGGCAACCCTGATGCACTTTGCCCTGTACGCATTGATGATCGGCATGCCGATCGCCGGCTGGCTGATTGTCAGTGCCGAGGGGCATTCAGTGATGTTCTACGGCATTGAATTGCCGCCGCTGATCGCGGAAAACAAGGCGCTGGCCAAGCAGATTGAAGGCTGGCATGTGCTGTTCGGCAAGATCGGTTACTGGTTGATCGGCCTGCATGCATTGGCCGGGATCGCTCACCACTACATCCTGCGGGATAACACCGCGTTGCGGATGATGCCGGGCAAGCGCGCTAACCCTTGAAGCCGCGCCGGCCTTGGAGACCGCCGGTGTGGACGAAGACCAGACGAGTGCCGGGAGCGAAGCGTCCGGCTTCGATTTGCACCTTCAAGGCCAGTAACGCCTTGCCGGTGTAGAGCGGTTCCAGGGGCACGCCGCAGGCTTGTTGCGTGCTCTCGATGAAGTCGAGCAGCTCGGCGTCGATTTTGGCGAAGCCACCTCGGCTGGCGTCCAGCAGTTCATAGCCGCCCTGCACGATGGCCTCGACGTTCTGCGCCACACCGTGATCGTCCGGCACCGCCATGGCGCCGTACACCGGGTGCGCGCCCGCCTCTGCCAGCGCCAGGCCGGCCAGGGTGGTGCCGGTGCCTGCGGCCAGCCACCAGG
>Ga0065714_10000234_pt1 | contig 10226 bp, 8 predicted proteins | sample MisRhiReplicate2_FD_59101 | JGI IMG/M metagenome (GOLD analysis project Ga0065714, IMG submission 59101) | Miscanthus rhizosphere microbial communities from Kellogg Biological Station, MSU, sample Rhizosphere Soil Replicate 2: eDNA_1 v2... | ecosystem: Host-associated > Plants > Roots >... | reverse complement strand
TTGTTATGGCCGNAAAAAAAACGCCCCGAACCAGTCGGGGCGTTTTTCGAGGATGCGGCCTCTGTTCAGGACAACTTAGCGAACACCATCCTGGCGCAGAGCGGCCGGAGTGAAGTCGCTGGTGGTGGCGGTGAAGCCGAAGTCATAAGCCGATTTCTCTTCGTTCTTCATGCCCAGCGCCAGGTAGCGGCCCGATTGCAGGTCGTACAAGGTTTCCAGGGTGTACCACGGCACTTGAACGTTGTAGTAGTTCTGGGANTGAGCTTCCGCCACACGCCACAGTTGATTACGACCGTCGTAGTGATCGATCACGGCCGCTTGCCAGGTGTCTTCGTCGATGTAGAAGTCACGCTTGGCATAGATGTGACGCTGACCTTCCTTCAAGGTGGCCACCACATGCCAGACCCGGCGCAGCTCGTAACGCGCCAGGTCCTGGTTGATGTGACCGGCCTTGATGATGTCGTCGTACTTGAGTTGCGGCGAGTCGAGCTTGTAGCTGTCGGAGGCGATGTACATCTCTTTCTTGCCTTCGAGCTTCCAGTCGTAACGATCCGGGGCACCGTTGTACATGTCCAGGTTGTCGGAGGTACGCAGGCCATCGGCTGCGGTACCCGGCCCGTCATAGGACACTTGTGGTGCGCGACGCACACGGCGCTGACCGGCGTTGTAGACCCACGCCGAACGCGGTTCCTTCACCTGGTCGAGGGTTTCGTGCACCAGCAGCACACCACCGGCCAGACGTGCCGGCGCGGTCACCTTCTGCTTGAAGTAGAACAGGATGTTGCCCGGGTTCGCCGGATCGTAATCCTTCATCTTGTCGCGGAACACGAACTGGTCCTGGAAGTACACCAGGCTGTACGAGCCGTTCGGCTGCGGCGTGGCCTGGGTCACCAGACGGGTCACGCTGCCACCGCGATAGCGGGTGATGTGGTTCCAGATGACTTCGACGCCGGTCTTCGGAATCGGGAATGGAACGGCAGTTTCGAAGTTCTCCAGACCGTTGCCGCCGGACACCAGGTTAGTGGCGGTGGCGTTTTTCTTGATGGAGGCAAACACGGCATCCGGCACGGTCGCGCCGCGATGGGACGGGTAGACCGGCATCTTGAAGGTTTCCGGGTAGCGCTTGAACATCGCGTACTGGCCCGGTGCGAGTTTGTCCTTGTACTGGTCGACGTTCTGCGCGGTGATGGTGAACAGTGGTTTTTCACTGGCAAACGGGTCGGACAGGAAACCTTTGCTGTCGGCGGTGCCGGCATTTTTCGCCATCGGCTTCCAGGCCGGGATCGATCCGTCAGCGTTACCCGCCATCTCGGCGCCCATCGGGGTCAGGCTTTTGCCCAGTTTGTCCGCTTCGGCCGCGGGGACCGCCGCCATGACGCCGGTCGCCAGCAGCGAAAGCCCCAGAACACCGACGTGGAACAGACTCTTTGTTATTTTCATANGTGNGTTCGTCCTGATAATGCAGTGCTTAGAAGTTCACGCCGAAGCTGAGCGCAACGAAATCGCGGTCATCGACGGTGGTGTACTTGCCATCAAAGAAGTTGGTGTAAGCCAGGCTCGCGGTGTAGGTGTTCTGGTACTCGGCATCGACGCCCAGGCTCACCGCTTTGCGACCTTCCTCGAAGTTGCCGCCAGGGCCAGGCGAGTAGCCTTCCACGTCATGAGACCAGGCCACGTTCGGCTTGAGGTTCACACCGGCGAATACGTCGTTGTATTCCCAGATGGCACGACCACGGTAGCCCCAGGAGTTTGCGGTGGTGAACCCGTCGTTTTCGCAATAGCGACTGACGTTGTTTTGCGGGCCGCCTGCCAGGGTAGAGGTGTTCAATGCCACGCACTGACCACTTGGCAATGGACCAGGGCCGTAGCTCGGGTCACGGCCGTAACGCGCTTTGGAAGAGCTTTCCAGACCGCCAACGTGAGTAAAGCCAACCTCGCCCACCAGGGTCAGCCGCTCGGCGCCCATCACCTGGTCGAAGAAGTGAGTCAGGGTCGTCTGGAGCTGGGTCACTTCCTTGCGGCGATAGCCTTGTTGATCCTGCCCTGGCGTCCCCTGAAGCACGGAAACGTTAGGGTTCAGAGGCGTCAAACCGGAAAAGAGAATGTCGGTGGTGTTGAGCTGAACCGGAGCATTCGGCCGGTAGCTGACTTCACCACTCCACGCAGTACCTGTCGGTAACGTGGTGGAGAAGCTCAAGCCATACAGGCGAATATCTTCAGGGTACTCGACGTAGTAGCTGGAGTTACCAGCCACCACCAACGGCAGCAAGGTCGGGGCCAGGCCTGCCGCGACACCGGCCGGAACACCCGCAGCCCTCAGTGACCCCACCAGGCCCGCCGCGCTGTAAGCGCTCGCCGGAGCACCTTTGCCGCTGAAAATCGGCGCACGGCTGTGGTAATTCATGAAGTAGGCGCCGAACTCGGTGTCCAGCGGATCGAACATGTATTTGAAGGACACACCGAATTGACCGCTGTCACGGGCGTCGCGGTCCGGACCGCGACGAACGATTACACCTTCATCCGGGTTGCCCCAGGTCACGCCTTTGGCAGCCAGGGTATTGATGCTGGCATTACGCAGCGAAGCCGGCAGCCCCGCAGCCGTCAATGCGCTGTTGAGTCCGTTACGGGTGCGCAGTACGGCCAGGTTGTTATCGCAGCCATCCGCAATCACGTCCGGTTGCGAGAAGAAGGTGCCGCAGTTGTCGACAACGGTCTGGTCCCATTCGAGCTGGTAGAAGGCTTCGGTCGAGAGGTTCTCGGTGAGACTCTGGGACACGTAGAACATGTTGACCGGGATCAGGCCTTCCTTGATCTCGGCACCTGGACGACGGAACGCGGACACGTCGATCGGGTTGATCGAGTTGATGCCGCCGCCGATGAAGGTACTTTCACCCCAACTCACTACTTGCTTGCCCAGACGCACGGAGCCCGGCTGATCGGCAACGGAGTAGTTGTGGTAGACGAAGGCGTCGAGGATCTGGCCGCCGGAGGACTTGGCGCCTTCCTTGCGGTTGCTGTCGCTGATGTCCTTGAACGGACGGCTTTCGTCCTTGAGTTCAAAGTCGTACCAGTATTTGCCACGGACGAAAACGCCGGTATCGCCATATTTCAATTCAAGGTCATGGATGCCNTTGAAGATCTTGGAGAACGTTTCGCCGCTCTTGAAGTTCAGGTGACCGTCGTCGGAAGTCTGGGACAGGCCGCGGCCGCCGTTGTTGACGCCTATGAGGTTCTTGTTGGCATTTTCAGTAGACCAACTGGCACCGANCGACAGGGACGAGTCGAACTGACCTTCGATTTCACCAACGTTGAAACTGACGCCGAATGCTGGCCCGGCGAGCGTAGAGGCAAGACTGACCGCCAGGGGCAGTTTTGCCCTGCGCCAGAACTGGTTTACTGATGTCATCGACGCTACTCCATGTGCATTATTGTTATGGCAGTGAGCACTTCTAAAAACGCTGTGGATGACTGGGAGCCAAGGTGTCCCTAAGTCATTCCAAAGTTGCATCGCCCCGGTTTGTGCGTTTGCTCCGTTCTTAAAAATCCTTGAGCGGACTATAGCCAGCAGGTAGTACTGCTTGATCCCTCTAAAGTGTGATTTGCAGCTGCCAGCCACTCTGGAACAGTCCTTTGCCAAGCCGACACCCGTCGGCACGGCAAGAATGGCTGAAATTTCAGATTTGACAAGCCAAGCGCTTGCTTGGTGGGGCTGGCGTGCCCTTTTGGGCACGCCAAGTGACGCTTAAAGCGTCGAGAGGAAGGTGCTGTTGTTGGCTTGCCATTCGGTGATGTCGACGCGAATACGCTTCTTGTCGAGTTTACCGACGCTNGTCTTGGGAATTTCAGTAACAAGGGCGATCTGACTCGGGATGGCCCACTTGCTCAGGTGCCCCAGTTCCACGAACGGCTTGAGGTGTTCCTTCAGTTCTTTGGCCCCGATCTCATGGCCTTCGCGGACCACCAGCAGTGCGAACGGACGTTCGCCCCACTGCGGATCGGCGATGCCCACCACTGCTACTTCGCGTACCGCAGGGTGGCGGCTGATCAAGTCTTCAAGGTCCAGGGAGGAGATCCACTCGCCGCCGGTCTTGATCACGTCTTTGATCCGGTCGCGAATGTCGATCACACCCATGCTGTCCAGGGTCGCGACGTCACCGGTGTGCAGCCAGCCCCCGGCCCAGAGCTCGGCGCCCTTTTGCGGTTCGTTGAAATAGCCTTCGGTAAGCCATGGCGCACGCAGCACCAGTTCGCCCTGGGTCTCGCCATCGGCGGGCAGGAAGTTGCCGTCGGTGTCGACGATCGCCGCCTCCACCAATGGCCCCGGTACACCGGCCTTGATCCGGTACGTGGTGCGTTCGTCTTCGGTGCCGGCCATCAGCTCATCGTTGAGGTGGGCACACGACACCAACGGCCCGGTTTCCGACATGCCGTAAGCGGCGGTCAGTTGAATGCCCTTGGCCTTGGCCGCGTCGTACAGCGCACGGTTCAGCGCACTGCCACCGATGACGATTTTCCAGCCACCGAAATCCGTGCCTTGCGCCGCTTTGGAATTGAGGACCATTTGCAGGATGGTCGGCACGCAATGGGAAAAGGTGACCTTCTCCTTGCGCCACAGCTCCACCAGGTACTCAGGGTCATAGCGACCGGGATAGACCTGCTTGAGCCCGAGCATGGTCGCCACATACGGCAGCCCCCAGGCGTGTACATGGAACATCGGGGTAATCGGCATGTACACGTCGTTGGTGCCCAGCAACCGCACGCTATCGATGGCGCCCATGATGGTCGACACACCCATGGTGTGCAGCACCAGTTGCCGATGGGTGAAGTACACACCTTTGGGATTACCGGTGGTGCCGGTGGTGTAGAACGTGGTCGCGACCGAGTTTTCGTCGAAGTCCTGAAAGTCGTACTGCGTGCTCGCCGCCGCCAGCAACTGCTCATACTCGCCGATGAGGTTCGGCAGGTCGGCGGTTTTCTCCGGCAGGTCAGTCAGCAACAGGGTTTTCTCCACCGTGGTCAGGTGCCCGGCAATGGCCTGGTACAACCCGACGAACTCGCTGTTGACCAACACAAAGCGGTCCTCGGCGTGGTTCATGGTGTAGAGGATCTGTTCCGGTGACAGGCGCACGTTAATGGTGTGGATCACCGCGCCAATCATCGGGATGGCGAACATGCATTCCAGATAACGATGGCTGTCCCAGTCCATCACCGCCACGGTATCCCCGGCCTTGACGCCGGCCGCCGTCAGCACGTTGGCCAGCCTGGCGACCCGTTCGATCAGGGTCGGATAGCTGTAGCGCAGCTGGTCGCGGTAAATGATCTCGCGGGTTTTCTCATAACGAGCGCCGGACATCAGCAGCCGTTTAATCAGCAGCGGATACTGGTAAGCGCCTTCGGCTGGGGGGATAACGCGAGTCTGCAACATAAGAGTCCCTTTTCTGACTGCACGGTCGTGACTGAAAGTAAGCACTTTAGTGCCCTTGGACGCCAGCCAAATCAGCCAAAGGAATGATTTGTAGAACCGGACAAATGCTAGCTTTGCGCCACTACCTGAGGTGTTTCGTGGGGAATTCGGGATCTGCGCTGTAAAACGTTGTAACGCATGCGCGCAACACTTGTCTGTGACCCTACGTACGATACGGACACGATGAGCCGATCGGTTGGCAGCCAAACCGCCCAACCCTCCACCTCATCTACAAGAGAAGGATCTTGTCACTAGACCTGTCTGGTCACACGCCATCGGTATCGCATACAACAATGAGTATTGAACTGACCGCCCCCGAGAACTCCCGATCGACACAAGCGCCCCTGGTTTCCATCGTGGCACCCTGCTTCAACATGCAAAGATTTCTGGAAGACGCCATCAAGAGCATCTTCGCCCAGGACTACCCGAACTTCGAAGTCATCATCGTGGATGACGGTTCCAGCGACGACAGCCTCGCCATGCTCAAGCGATTACAACAAACCTATGACTTCCAACTGTATTCGCAACCGAATCAGGGCGTGAGCGCGGCGCTCAACCACGGCTTGCGATACGCCAAAGGCGTCTATGTGTCGACGCCGGACCTGGACGACATCATGCTGCCGGAGTCAGTGCGCATTCGCGCCGAATACCTGTGCAAGCACCCGAATGTCGGCTGCGTAGGTGCGCTGATCAGCTACATGGACAGCGACGGCAACACCCTCAAGCAGCAACAACGCGACCGGATACACACCTACAACTTCGATCAGGTCCTCAGAGGTGCTGTCGTGGTCGGCGCGCCTGTTGCGCTCTATCGCATGAAAGCGATGCGAAGTGCCGACTTCTACGCGCCGAAGCTGCGGGTTCAAGACTTTCAGATGACGTTGCGGATTGCCCGGCTGGGATATGAGATCCATGAATTGCCAATCTGCATGACCCGTTATCGCCGCCATGCCAACAACCTGTCGAGAAAATACCGGATGCTGCTCCAGGCAGACCTTGAGGCAATCGCGCCGTATGTGAACCATCCCGGCTATCAGAGCGCCCGCACCAGACTGGTGAACAAGGCCCTCAAATATGCCGTGGTCGAAGACAAGACAGAAGCCTGGCAGCTGTTACGCTCGATTCCCTGGCGGCACCTCAATAGAACCAGCTTCAAACGCTTCACGCGGCTGGTATTACATCGCTAGCCGTCTCACCGNGCCTCAGTGCATCTCGGTAAACGCGAGCTTCACACCGATGGCGATCAGTACCGCGCCCATGGTCCGATCGAACCAGTGGCCCATCCGGGCAAAACCTGCGCGCACGCGCTGCTGGCTGAACAGCATCGCCACCAGGCAGAACCACACCGCGGTGGCCACCGCGAGGTAGAGGCCGTAGCCCGCCTGTACCGTCAGCGGCGTGTGCGGATTGATCACCACGGTGAACAGCGAGAGGAAGAACAGCGTCGCTTTCGGGTTCAGACCGTTGGTCACGAAACCCGAAGTGAAAGCGCCGCGAGCCGTACGCTCGCCCGCTTCCTTGTGCAGATCGTCAGCCGCAGGTTGGGCCGGCCGAGCTCGCAGGGCCTTGAAGCCGATGTACAGCAGGTACGCGGCGGCCGCCCATTTCAGGGCATTAAACAACACGATCGACTGGGACACGATCAGGCCAATGCCGAGCAACGAATAGCCGACGTGCAGGAAAATGGCCGTNCCGACACCCAGCGCCGTCCAGGTGCCAGCACGACGACCATGGGTCACGCTCTCACGCACCACCACGGCAAAGTCCGGGCCGGGGCTGGCCACGGCCAGCAAGTGAATCAGGGCAACGGTCAAAAACTCTGTCCAGTACATGGGGGTTCCTTTTGGCCAAGCGTAACTGTTTGTTTCATCTGGTAGGCTCGGCAGATTACGCCTTCAGTTCATTGCACAAAAGGTACAGTTGATGACGAACACTCACCGCGCCGTTTTCCTCGACCACCCGTCCCTGGACCTGGGCGACCTCGACCTCAGCCCGCTGCAAGAGTGTTTCAGCGACTTACAGCTTTTCGCCCAGACCACGCCGGACCAGGTGATCGAACGCCTCAAGGGCGCCACCGTTGCCATCAGCAACAAAATCCTGATCGACGCCGCCGCCATCGCTGCCAGCCCCGAGCTGAAACTGATCCTGATCACCGCCACCGGCACCAACAACGTTGACCTCGCCGCCGCCCGCGCCCATGGCATTACTGTCTGCAACTGCCAGGGTTACGGCACGCCGTCGGTGGCGCAGCACACGATCATGTTGCTGCTCAATCTGGCCACGCGCCTGGCCGATTATCAAAAGGCTGTCGGCGAAGGTCGCTGGCAGCAGGCGAAACAGTTCTGCCTGCTGGATTACCCGATTGTCGAACTGGAAGGCAAAACCCTCGGCCTGCTCGGTCACGGCGAACTGGGCGGCGCGGTCGCACGACTGGCCGAAGCCTTTGGCATGCGTGTACTGCTCGGCCAGATTCCCGGGCGCCCTGCCCGGCCGGATCGTTTGCCACTGGAAGAGCTGCTGCCGCAGATCGACGCGCTGACCCTGCACTGCCCGCTCAACGAACACACCCGCCACTTCATCGGAGCCCGTGAGCTGGCCTCGATGAAACCCGGTGCGTTCGTGGTCAACACCGCACGCGGCGGCCTGATCGACGAACAGGCGCTGGCCGATGCCTTGCGCAACGGTCACCTGGGTGGCGCGGCGACCGACGTGTTGAGCGTCGAGCCACCGACCGCCGGCAATCCGCTGCTGGCCCACGACATTCCACGGCTGATTGTCACCCCGCACAACGCCTGGGGCAGCCGCGAGGCACGCCAGCGGATCGTGGGTCAGTTGACCGAAAACGCGCAGGGATACTTCAGCGGTAAAGCACTGCGGGTCGTCAGTTGATAGACTGCGGCACTTTTTTCACAGGAGCAGAGTATGGATCCGCGCAGTGAAGTACTGCTTCGTCAGGCCGAGTTATTCCAGGGTTCGGTGTTGTTGGCCGGTTTNCCCGCCGACGATCTGCTGGGCCGACTGCCCGATGCCCACGGTTGGTGCTGGCATGCCGGCGACCAGGCCGCACTGGACGCCCGTTTCGCCGAGCGCAGCCATTTTGGTGTGAACGCCCCCGAGCGTGAGTTTGAAACCGCCGTGGTTTTTTTGCCCAAGTCCAAGGACCTGACCGATTACATCCTCAACGCCCTCGCCTCGCGCCTGGCCGGTCGCGAGTTGTACCTGGTGGGNGAAAAACGCAGCGGGATCGAAGGCGCCGCCAAACAACTGAACCCCTTCGGCAAACCGCGCAAGCTCGACAGCGCGCGGCATTGCCAGCTGTGGCTGGTTACCGTGGCCACGGCGCCGCAAGCCAAGTCGCTGGAAAGCCTGGCGCAGACCTACGAATTGCCGCTGGCTGAAGGCCCATTGAAAGTCATCAGCCTGCCGGGCGTGTTCAGCCATGGTCGACTGGATCGCGGCAGCGCACTGTTGCTGGAACATCTGGACAAATTGCCGAGCGGCCATTTGCTGGACTTCGGTTGCGGTGCCGGTGTGTTGGGAGCGGCCGTGAAACGTCGCTATCCACACAACCAGGTCACCTTGCTTGATGTGGATGCGTTTGCCGCCGCCAGCAGTCGCCTGACATTGGCTGCCAACGGTCTGGAAGCTGACGTGATTACCGGTGACGGTATCGACGCAGCACCGATGGGTTTGAGTGCGATTTTGAGCAACCCGCCGTTCCATGTCGGNGTCCACACCGATTACTTCGCCACCGAGAACTTGCTGCGAAAAGCGGCCAAACATCTGAAAAACGGCGGCGAACTGCGCTTGGTAGCCAACAGCTTCCTGAAGTACCAGCCGCTGATCGAAGAGCATCTCGGGGTGTGCGCAATCAAGGCCGAGGGACAGGGTTTCAGAATCTATCGGGCCAAACGCGGCTGATAAATAAGTGCTTGCCTAACGGATTTTGCCTAGGCAGAATCCGCTCCGTCCTAGGGGAGTAGTCTCCCACGAGCGCCATGCTCGTCCGGCATACGTCAACATACTTGGTCAACAGACCATGGCGTATGCGACCCAAGCGTCCGCATCAGACGGATCGCAGGGTTTGACAAGACCTATGACACGAACACCTTACCCGGGGCGGGAAGGCTGTACGTGTCATAGCCGTGTCGACCCGCCCCTTAGGAAAACCCTGATGCTGGATTCACTTCTCGTTCCCACCGCAATCGTTGCCTTGGCCGAAATCGGCGACAAGACGCAACTGCTCGCGCTCATTCTCGCCGCTCGCTTTCGCAAACCCTGGCCGATCATCGCCGGTATCGTCGCGGCAACCCTGGCCAACCACGCAGCAGCCGGNGCNGTAGGCGCCTGGGTCGGNAGTTTCTTCTCGAATGCGACGCTGCACTGGATCCTCGCCGCGAGCTTNACCGCGACCGCATTGTGGACCCTGGTGCCGGACAAGATGGATGACGACGAAGCCAGCACCGCCCGCAAGTTCGGACCGTTCCTGACCACGCTGATCGCGTTTTTCCTTGCGGAGATGGGCGACAAGACTCAAGTCGCCACGGTGATGCTCGCGGCGCAATACCCGGAACTGTGGCTGGTGATCATCGGCACTACCGCCGGNATGTTGATTGCCAACGTGCCNGTGGTTTTGGCGGGTAACTTTGCCGCGGATAAATTGCCGTTGACGTTAATTCGTCGCCTGGCGGCGTCGGCATTCTTCATCCTCGCCATTGTCGCGGTGTACAAGGCGATGCAGAGCAGCGGTTGGGTGTGATGC
>Ga0065714_10065410_pt1 | contig 10227 bp, 6 predicted proteins | sample MisRhiReplicate2_FD_59101 | JGI IMG/M metagenome (GOLD analysis project Ga0065714, IMG submission 59101) | Miscanthus rhizosphere microbial communities from Kellogg Biological Station, MSU, sample Rhizosphere Soil Replicate 2: eDNA_1 v2... | ecosystem: Host-associated > Plants > Roots >... | reverse complement strand
GGGTTCTGAGATTTCATTTTTTTTGAATTATTCTGTTGGCTTTTTTAGCTAAATTTAATTATCTACTTTAATATAATAGTAATTTTTAACGCAAAGTCCGAAGATTTTTTGACTACTAGCTGCTTTTAAGTTCGCAAAGGCGTTTCACTTAACGAAGAATACAAAGGTTAATTATTATGCTAAAATTAACCTAAGCCTTAGCCTCAACCTTAGTGTTAATCTTAATTATATAATGTTCCTGCATTTAGAATGGGTTGTGCTGCTTTTTCACCGCAAAGGACGACCATTAAATTACTGACCATCGCAGCTTTTCTTTCATCATCCAATTCAACAATATTTTCTTCTGATAATTTTTTCAAAGCTAAATCGACCATTCCGACTGCACCTTCTACAATTTTTGTTCTCGCTGCTACAATTGCTGTTGCCTGTTGTCTCTGAAGCATCGCTCCTGCAATTTCTGATGCATAAGCCAAGTGAGAAATTCTTGCTTCCTGAATAATAATTCCTGCTTTTGAAAGTCGGTCTGTAAGTTCCTGTTCAAGAATAGAATTGATTTTATCGCCACCTTCTCTTAATGTAATCGGTGCATGATCATCTTCCAAGTTATCGTAAGGAAAACTCATTGCCAAATGACGAACCGCCGCCTCACTCTGCATTTTCACAAAATCTGAATATCTTTCAACATCAAATGCTGCTTTATAAGTATTGCCTACTTTCCACACCATTACAACTGCAATTTCAATGGGATTTCCCATTTTGTCATTTACTTTTAACGTTTGTCCCTGAAGATTTTCCGAACGCAAAGACATTTTTTGTGATGAGTATAAAGGATTGATGAAAAACAGTCCGTTATCTTTTACCGATCCTACATATTTTCCAAAGAAATTCAAAACTCTCGAATGGTTTGGCTGAATAATCATCAAACCTTTCATAAAGAAACAGCTCAATAAAAAACAAGCTATTGCAAGAATAACAAATGTGATGCTGACTTCAACTCCGGTAATAAACAGATAGCCGGAAGCCGCCAATAATACTAAACAAATAACAAGGGCAAGATAGCCTGACATTGGTTTTAAAACTTTTTCCATGATTTTTTATTTTTAAAATGATATTAATTTGATATCATAAAGATATAAATAAGTTTTGAATTATAAGTTTTTGATCAAATAAATTTCTTTTTATAATCTTAACATGAGAGATTCTTATAAAAATATTCACACAGTTTGTCATTCCGTAGGAATCACAACAGTTTAAAGGTTAGATAGCTGTTGCTTAGATTCCTGCGGAATGACAAACTGCATGAAATAAAAAATCCCTGAAAAATTAATTTCAGGGATTCTGTTTTATCAATAAATTTTAATTTATTTTTTCTTTAAGGCAACAAACTTGAAGTAAGAAACTATTGATAATAACAACATTGTTCCTAAACCAATATATACCCAAACCGGAACCGGAACAGGATCTCCTGCTGCGTAAGAATGCAGCCCGCTTAAGTAATAATTTACTCCAAAATAGGTCATGACCATCGAGCAAAATGCAAACATCGTTGCAACGTGGAATGCCCATCTGCTTCTCAATCCAGGAACCAATCTCATGTGTAAAACAAAAGCGTAAACCATAATCGAAATAAATGCCCAAGTTTCTTTCGGATCCCAACTCCAATATCTTCCCCAAGATTCATTGGCCCAGATTCCACCTAAGAAATTCCCTACGGTAAGAGCAAAAAGTCCGATCGTTAAAGACATTTCAGAAACGATTGCCAATTCTTTTAACGTAGTATCATTATGAAATTTAAATAAATTCTTATCTGAAATAATGTAGAAAACCAATGAAATTACCGCAATGATCATTGACAGCGCAAAGAAACCGTAACTCGAAGTAATAATTGCAACGTGTACAATCAACCAATAAGACTTCAAAACAGGAACTAATGGTGTAATCTGCGGATCAAGAGCTGAACCTCCATGAGCAAACCCCATCATGATTACAGCTACCATAAATCCTGCAGCCGGAATTAAGGCATTTGAGTTTCTATACAAAGCTAAACCAGCAGAAATTCCTACCCATGAGATGAAAATAATCGCTTCATAGCCGTTACTCCAAGGTGCATGACCAGAAATATACCATCTTGCAACCAATCCTAGGAAATGAAGAAAATATCCAACTACACCTAAAATAATGATTGCTTTAATGATTTTACTTAAAAGTTTTTTAGACTTAAATAATTCCACAAAACCTAAGATCAGCAATAAACTTCCGATAATTGTATAGAAAATTAAAAGTTTGAAGTTAAGATTCACCTCGTTCATGAAAACTTCCAGGTCAACTTTAGTTTTAGAAGGAACTACGCTTTTTCCCCACTTCTGCTGATAAGCTGAAAGCTTTGCTAATTCTGCATCAGCTTTGGTCCAATTACCTGTTTTCTGAGCCTGAAGAGCTTCTGCGAAATAAGGTCCCATTACTTGCTGAGATTCCATATCCGGTTCCATTTTTTGGTCAAGCCAAGAATGCCAAGTGTGATTCGGATCATTTTTTACAGGAACAATTCTCATGAACTGACCGCTGAAAAATTCATTAAAAATCTGAACTCTTTCGTTTACTTTGATGACTTGTTTGTCATATTCAGTCTGCTCGGAAGCTTTTTTACGAAAAGCGTTATTGTAGTCTTCATCTAAGATGTAAGTCAGGTTTCCATTAGCATCGGCAGGAAAAAGATTCATCAATGAAGTATAGCCATCTTCGTCAGCTTTTGTTTTCTCCAAAAGTTCTTTACCTCCTTTTGAATCGATCTTAATCAACGGAACCATTGTCCAGCTTGGAGTATCTGTGTTTACGGATAAAAACCATTGATTTGCGGTAAGATATTTTCCGTCTGTACCTCTGAACGCATCTTTTTTGTACAATTTTCTTAAAACATCTAAAGCCTGGGTGTTTGTAGGAACAATTCTACCTTCGAAATTCTGAACCAAAAGATATCCGAATTTATCTGCGTGTTCTTTACTGATTTTATTTCTTGCAATGATCTCGTCTGCTGAAATCATTTTCATTTTCGTTAAAGGTGCAGCCACAGAATTTTGTTGTACACTTGGCTGTGGCTTATGTGTTTCCGAAGGTGCTTCATGCGTATGACCGTCTCCTTCTACATGTACATGTTCTCTACTTCCATCTGTGTTTCCATGAGTCTCAATTTTCTGTGCATTTAAGCCGAAACTTAAAAATAGAAGCAGAATTACTGCTGCTCTTTTCTTGTTGATGTCTTTCAGCATCTTGTTTAATTTCCAGAAGTGAGTTCCTTTCCAGAAGAAGATCACAAACATTCCGCCAAATAAAAATGCATATCCTATATAAGAAATTAAAGTTCCCCAGAAATCGTGATTTACAGATAAAACAGTTCCCATTCTGTCTGGTGAAAAACTAGACTGGAAGAAACGGTATCCTTTATAATTCAACACGTTATTCATATAAATTTTATAAGGGGTCTGTTTTCCCTGATCTATAATTTTAACATGACTTTCATATGCACTTGGAGATGAACTTCCGGGATATGTTTCCATTACAAAGTCATCTAATTTTATTGCAAATGGAGTATTGTAAATTTTCGGACCAAAACCAACCATGATATTCAGATTATCTATATTAATCTGTTTGTACGCATTTGGATTTCCTCTTTCAACCGATAAATCTACGATCTGTTTTGTTTTCGGACCTTCGATTTCGACAGTCATTACATCAGGAACATTCTGATCTTTCTTTCTGTCGCCTTCAAAAGCCAATAATTTACCTTTTCTGAGACCTTCAGGAACTACCAATTTTAATTCATTAATGGTATATAAACTTCTCAAAACCAAAGGCTGGAACTGATCTTTCACAGTAGTTCCCGTTGCCTGAGTTGCCATCGTCATGTAATTGGCATTGACAGGAGTCTTAATTAAAATCTGCCCATTTTCTTTTCTGAATTCAACGGCACCGTCAATAGCTCTGTTGAAGGTTACTAAAGTTCCGTTGATTGATTTTGTTTCACCCGGTTTGATATAAATATTCTGTCTTCCGGTTTCAGCAGTGGAAACCAGATGAAGATATTCCGCACCATTTGGATCAGCAATTAAACTGTCTTTTTTTCTCTGAACATAGTCAAGCGTTTTTACTTTTACGGTCTTTCCGTGGAAATCATAGGTGGCAGCAAAATTTTTGTGCAATGGCGACATCAAATAAGGAATATCCTGATAGTCAAGCGCATCACCTTTTTCTTCTATTTTAATTTTAAAGAAATGTTTATCCGTAACAATCTCATTAGAAGTTTCTCCTTCTCTGATCACCATTTGACCTTCAAAACTGATATATCTTGTAATTGCCCCTCCAATAAAAATGAATATGAATGCAAGGTGGAAAACCAAAACCGGCCATTTTTCTCTTTTCCAGAGACGGTAACGTGAAATATTTCCGATGAAATTCAGAATCAGAAGAACCATGATCAGTTCAAACCATTTAGCTTCATAGATTAATGCTTTCGCTGTGGGCGTTCCATAGTCGTTTTCTAAAAATGTTGCGTACGCCATAGAAAATGCGTAAACCAGCAATAGAATAGCCATTGTTCTGGTTGAAATAAGAATATCCTGGATCTTCTTCATGATTTTTTTTACTTGACATGCAAAAATAAGGATGATAAAACGAAAGGGAGAGAAAAAAAGCTGTTTTTTGTCATCAGAAGCCTACGAAAGTGTTATTTTGAATCATTCTTAATAATCTTAAAATCATTCTTAAAAATCTAAATTATCTGTGAATCAACATAGAAAAGCGACTTCGTTTTTATGAAAAAAAATAATGACAATATTAAAAAAACACTAAATTTGCCGGGATTGACATTATGGAAAAGAAAACACAAAAACCACAGACCGAGTCGCCTGAAAAAGGCAAGATCTTATCAAAACCGCGCATCTTTTTCGGATTGACGTTCATCGTTTTTTCGGGAGTTCTTGCGCTGTCGTTCATTTCGTATCTAATGAATTGGAAATCAGATCAGAGCCAAGCCGGAACAATGCTTGATAAAAGCATAAAATCTTCCAATATTTTTGGAAAATTAGGCGATTGGCTGGGCAATATCTTTATCTTTGAAAGCATCGGGGTTGCATCATTTATTGTTGCATTTCTTTTTGTGGTTTTCGGGACAATGATCCTGAAGAAAAAAATCTTTAAACCATGGATGACTTTCGGACATTCTTTATTTTTCATTTGCTGGCTTCCTATTTTTTTCGGAGCCATCACAAAAGGTCAGGGAAATGCAGGAGTTCTGAGCGGAGTTTACGGCTATCAGATTATGGATTCTCTGAATGCAATCATCGGAAGTGTTGGTCTTTGGTTGGTTTTAATAGTAAGTATTGCTTTGTATTTTATTCTTGAATTTAATCTTCGTCCAAGTTCAATCAAATCAAAATTTAACGAAATCAATGAAAACACGATTGGCAGAGTAAAATCAATGATGCCGAATTCTAGTGAAAATTTTGAAGCAGATGAAGAACTTGAAAATGAAATTCAGGAAAACTCACCGAATATTACAGTAACTGATCTTGCTGAAAACTCTAAAACAAAAGATTCTGCAAAATCAACAAAAACTTCTGTCGAAATTCTGCCAGCTTCCAATGTAGAAACCATTGTAACTCCTAATCAAACTTCATTTGAAGAGGATAAAAAAGAATTTTCGCAACCTTTAAGTTTAGATTTAAACACAAAACCCGTAATTCCTGTTGCGAAACCTGAAGAAGCTTTTGATATGAAACCTTCTACTTCGTCATCGGATGGAATTAAATTTAATGTAGAAGTTGCTCCTGCTGTTGAGATTTTGGATGATTCTGAAAAGCAGTCGAATGATCTGGTTGAAAAACACGGTTTATATGATCATCGTTTGGATCTGGCTAAATTCCAGATGCCAACTTTAGATTTGCTGAAAGATTACGGAAATGAAGAAATTTCGGTTAATAAAGAAGAATTAGAAGAAAACAAAAATAAAATTGTCGGATTACTAAAGAACTTCAATGTTGGAATTGCTGAAATTAAAGCGACCATCGGACCAACAGTTACTTTATACGAAATCGTACCGGAAGCGGGAATCAGAGTTTCTGCAATTAAAAAACTTCAGGATGATATTGCTTTGAATCTTTCAGCTTTAGGAATCAGAATCATCGCACCAATGCCAGGAAAAGGAACGATAGGAATTGAAGTTCCGAGAAAAAACCCCACGATGGTTTCTATGCGCTCGGTAATTGCTTCACAGAAATTCCAGAATACAGATATGGATCTTCCGGTTGTATTTGGAAAAACGATTTCTAACGAAGTTTTCATGGCCGATTTATCAAAAATGCCTCACCTTTTGATGGCTGGTTCTACAGGACAGGGAAAATCGGTTGGTATCAATGCAATCTTGACTTCCCTACTTTATAAGAAACATCCGAGTGAATTGAAATTCGTAATGGTTGATCCTAAAAAAGTGGAGCTTTCACTATATTCAAAAATTGAAAGACATTATTTAGCAAAACTTCCCGATTCTGATGATGCAATTATCACGGATACTCATAAAGTGATCAACACTTTGAATTCTCTTTGTGTAGAGATGGATCAGCGATATGATTTGCTTAAAAATGCTTTCTGTAAAAATTTAAAAGAATACAATAAAAAATTCAGCGAAAGAAAATTAAATCCTGAAAACGGGCACAGATATTTGCCATACATCGTTTTGGTAGTCGATGAATTTGCAGATTTGATTATGACTGCCGGAAAAGAAGTTGAACTTCCTATCGCAAGATTGGCGCAGTTGGCAAGAGCAGTCGGAATTCACCTTATTGTTGCAACGCAACGACCTTCGGTGAATGTAATTACTGGTATGATTAAAGCCAATTTCCCTGCAAGAGCTGCATTTAGAGTAATTTCAAGTGTAGATTCAAGAACTATTCTGGATTCTCCGGGAGCAGATCAGTTAATTGGAAAAGGTGACATGCTTTATTTTAACGGAAATGAAATTTTAAGACTTCAGTGTGCATTTGTTGATACGCCTGAAGTTGAAAGACTGGCAGAATTTATCGGTGAACAAAAAGGTTATGCTTCTGCATTTATGCTTCCAGAATATGTAAATGAAGAGGCAACAAGTTCTGTCGGAGCTTTTGATCCTAATGAAAAAGATCAATTATTTGATGAAGCAGCGAGAATTATTGTTTCAACTCAGCAAGGTTCAACCTCTATGCTTCAGAGACAACTGAAATTAGGATATAACAGAGCCGGAAGAATAATGGATCAGCTTGAAGCAAGCGGTATTGTTGGTGGATTCAACGGTGCTAAAGCGAGAGAGGTTCTTATTAGTGATCTGAATTCTTTGGAACAGTTTTTGGAAGACCTGCGAAGTTAAAAAAAACAAGTCAGATTTACATTTTAACTTTTGACAATTCAATTTGTCTAAAGAATAGAAAATTTAGAAAAAGAAACATGAAAAAAATAATTTCAAAAATAGTATTTGGTGGTTTTGTGGTAGGAAGTATTGCTTTTGTACAGGCTCAGAAAATTGATGCTAAAGCAAAAAAAATCTTGGATGATGTAACGGCAAATTACAAATCTAAAAAGAATTCTTATTTCAAATTTGCTTTTGGAAGCGGTGTAAACGGTGTGGTGAGTAAAAACGAACCCGGAATATATTACACAGCCGGCGATAAATATAAATTGAAAATCATGGAGACAGAGCAGATTTTCGATGGCAGCAAAATTTACAATATCAACACAGAAGATAAGGAAGTGACGGTAGCAAAGCCTAATGAAAGTTCTACGATGTTCTCTCCTATTAATTATCTTACCTCGTACAGAAATGATTACAATGTTACCTATAATGGTAAAAAAACGGTTGATGGTGTAAGTGCAGATTTTATTAAATTGACACCTGTAAAAGCAAACGGATTAAAATACATTTACATTTATATCGATGGAGCAAAAAAACAAATGCTGAAATTGGAACAGCATGGAAACAACAAAGATATTGCGGTAATTTCTATTAAAGAATACAAAGAAAATCAGCAACTGGATTCTAATATGTTTGTTTTTGATAAAAATAAATTCAAAAATTATCTTGTTACAGAATTATAATTCTAAATAAATATTAAAATTTAAAGTCACAAAGGAAACTTTGTGGCTTTTTCATTAATTTTGACGAATGTTTAAAATATTAGACCGATATATCATTAAAACCTTTTTTGGTCCGTTTTTATTTATATTCAGCGTATTGTTTTTCATTTTTATTGTAAACATTATCTGGATTCAGCTTGGGCAGTTTATGGGAAAGGGTCTTACTACATTTCAGATCATGAAACTTCTTTTTTATCTGGGAGTGAGTGTGGTAAGTATGGTTTTACCTTTAACAATACTTTTGGCGAGTATCATGTCTTTTGGTGAATTTGGTGAACGCTACGAACTTGCAGCAATGAAAGCTGCAGGAATCTCACTGACCAGAGTGATGATGCCGCTTTTGGGAGTTGTGACTTTAATGGCGATTCTACTCTACTTTTTTTCGAATAATATTATTCCCGACTTCCAGAGAAAGGCAAAAAATATGCTTTTCAATATTGCTCAGACAAAACCTGCACTGAATTTTACACCGGGTCAGTTTATAGATCAAATTCCTGGATATATGGTGAAATTTGACAAGATTGAGGGTGAAGACGGTCGTGATCTGGAAGGAATTTTCATTCATAAAAAAGCAAGTACATTCGAAAATCAACAATCGATCGTAGCAGAAAAAGGAAAATTTGTAACGCCTCCCAATAAAAATTATCTACAGTTAGTTTTATTTAATGGTTACGTTTTTGAAGACAGCTATGCCGGAAAATCGGAAAACGTACGATTAAAACAACCTGATCAGGCTATAAAATTTGATACATTGGTTTCTCATTTTGATGTAAGTGAAATCATCAATAAAGCCATTGAAGAAGAAAAAATCACTGAAGATTACCGTTTTCAGACTTTTAATGAATTGTTTACCACGATTGATAAAGCCAGAAAAGACAATGCTAAATTGGTAAGCAATATCAGTTCCGAAGTGATTTCTCAAACCAGTTCGGTCGTCAGTTATATGGATAAAAACAAGTCTAAAGCACCTGTGAAATCACAATATAAATTTGACACCATCAAGACTGACAAAAAGTTGGAGATGATTTATAATGCGCACAGCAGATTAGATAATCTGAAAACAACATTAGATTCAAAAGAGCAGGAACTTACGCCAAGCATAAAATATTTTAATAAGGTGGTAATTTATCAGCAGAGAATTATCTCATATTCATTTACCTGTATTATTTTCTTTATGATCGGAGCGAGTTTGGGATCTATCATCCGAAAAGGAGGAATGGGTGTCCCTGTAATTGTTGCAATTGTGATCTTTATTATATTTTACGTAATCAATGTTGGGTTTGAAAACGTTGCATGGTCCGGAAAAATGAGTCCTTATCTTGCAGCATGGCTTCCGAATATGATTTTGTTTCCTTTTGGAGTTTTAATGACCTACAAGGCATTGACAGATTCTCAGTTATTCGATTCTGAAAAATACAAATCATTCTTTAAACCGCTTACAAAACTTTTCGTAAAGGATAAAGAACATAAACGATATCAATAAACATACAATCAGGAGTCTTTCTCCTGATTTTTTTTGCTTTAAATGAAAGATATTTCTCAACGTTAAATTGAGTTATTACGAAGTTTAAATATGAGTAAACGTTAAAAATTTGTTATGTTGTAAATAATTTTATCTTTATATTCAACAATCTAAAAATTTCAACAATGAAAAAAACACTCTTTATATTCTTGATCTTGATTGGTATTTCTGCTTCAGCTCAACAAACCGATAAAGAAAATTACATCAAAAAAGAAAGCATCGGCGGAAAGCTTGATTTCACAAAAAAAGTGGAAGAAAAATATACAGACAGCCCAATGATAGCTTTCGGTAATACTATTTACAATAAAAAAGATTTTGCCATTTTACTTTGGGGAGCAAATGTCAGAAATTTAGGAATAGAATCATTTGATCAGACAGCAAAATTGTGGGAAGAAATTTATAAAAAATCTCTCACCGAACCCGAAAAAAAAGCTTTGAAAACAGGATTCGAAGCCAAATTTTAATGCTGAGATAATTTTGTCGCACATTTTTTGTTCTTGTAAACATCAGATCTCAAAACTGCTATAATGAAAAAACTATTTCTAATT
>Ga0065714_10002838_pt1 | contig 10233 bp, 4 predicted proteins | sample MisRhiReplicate2_FD_59101 | JGI IMG/M metagenome (GOLD analysis project Ga0065714, IMG submission 59101) | Miscanthus rhizosphere microbial communities from Kellogg Biological Station, MSU, sample Rhizosphere Soil Replicate 2: eDNA_1 v2... | ecosystem: Host-associated > Plants > Roots >... | reverse complement strand
GCGAACCTCGGAACCATTCTCTCTTGATCTGCGCACGATCACCGTTTCAGGCGCGTTATCCCTGCTCACCATCAATGGCGAATGGGTGGTGAACACGACTTGGTAGCCGGATTTTGAAAGCACATGCAGTGCCTCCCTAAGGCCTCTGACACCTTGTGGGTGGAGGAAAATCTCGGGCTCGTCGATGAGCAGGAGGCGACGGGCAAGGTCATGATCGCGGGTTTTTCGGATGTCGGCCAAAAGCCGGATCAACGCCATTTGTATCGCACGCTGCGCACCGCTGCCCAAGGTGTCGAAACGTCTGGTTTGACCGGATATCTCATCGGTCACGTTTAGATCACCGCTCTTGAAAAACTCCTTAACGTCGATTGATGGTACGTCCAGGTTTAACAGCAAACCAGGGAAGAAGCTTGAGAGGGCATTGGTGGCATTGGTGTCGAACTCAGTCAGTAGAGGGGATCGATTCTCACCGTCAGCTCCCAGGATATTCCTGACCGCTGTGAGTGCATCCTGAACCTCTTGGTGGGCGGTNAGGATGGGCGCCATAATTTCATCCAGCAGCCCACGAATTGTNCTGCCAGCTTTGCCTTTGCCTAAGTCTTCCTGNACATCGTCCATGGCGCGGATATNCAACGCTTCGGGTAACAATGCCGAAATGGCTTGAGGCAGGCCCGTCGGATAGGAGCGCCAAGAAGTTGGCAGACCTTGCTCATCTAGCTCCGCATTTTCCCAGACTTCCGTGGTCGGTTTAGTCGAGCCTGACGCAGAAATCCTTATCCAAAGGTCACCGTTGATGCAGTAGGGGGTAATCGCGGCTTGATGTTTGGGTTCAGGAATTTGCGCAATCAGCTCCTCTGTAATCCCTGACACACAGGCGCTAATGATGACAGGCTGATTGGGGTCATTAGCGTCTGTTTTCGCGAATGCCTTTGGTGCTAGTACCAATCTAATCGCGTCGAGAATCGTGGATTTCCCCGCGTTATTTTGACCGACCAGTGGGGTGAAATCGCCCAGCGGCAAGATCACTTGCTTACACGAGCGGAAGTTCTTGATGTGTATTTTGCTCAAGGAGTGCATGGTGAGAATTCCCTGTCTACGGTGGGCATGGCTCCTCAGCGTAGTTGGAAAGTGGCCATGCGCCACGGTCTTGCACCAGCATCATGGTTCTGGTCGACATACGCAGCCTGTTTTGAACTGGTCGGATACGTCAGAGGGCGAATTTGAATGGCCGGCGTTGTGGCCGGCCACCACTTCATCAGACTCAGAATTCGTGATTAATATCGTCGAAGAAGTTCGGGCCTAGCTCGTATTCCAAAGAGCCAAACCGCGCAATCAGGTCTGCTCTCACTTTACCTTCCGCTACAGGTTCAAGGTTGATCCAGTAGTTGTATACGAGCCCCTCATCCGATTCATTTGTCGTGATTTCCGCGTCGGACAGAAGCTCTGCATCTTCGACAGATATTCCCAATTCGCTCGCCAAGGCTTGGGCCAAGGTTATGCCGTTGCCGCGTTCAGCTTCTTCGACCTGGGCCCAGTGCTCCCACTCAGACCTACGGTCGCGATCAGCATCAGACTCACTGCTGGAGATGGCCACGCCTTCCTCGGCAAGCAACCATGTACCATCACGGCGTAGCAATTCCACCGTGGCTTTAAGATAGAACGCTGCACCGTGATACATCCTCTCCTGATCTTGCTGCCCCTGGTAGGTCAGGGAGACTTCTAAAGTAAGCTTCCCGGTTGCGTCGCTATAGTCAGCGGTTTCAACTTCAAGAGCATCAACCCTGAATCCACTCGCATTGGTATCCGCAATCGCGCCGGAGAGCTGATCCTCCAGTTCTAGATCCAGGTCGGCGTAGACATCGTCTTCATGGATCGCTTGGGAGAAGTCTTTGATCCCAAAAACAGCCACCATCAGACGCGGATCCTTGGTGTTCCGTTGGGCGACTACAGAAAACTCATGGTAATCAGCGAAGCCTGCTTTTCGCACCAAGGTTTCTTGAGCGACAGAAAGCTTCAGGCCCTGATCACGAGCAAGCTGTTTAGCTTGAGATTTAAAGATGTTTAGCGGGGAAAAATCAGACATGGCAATGGTTCCTAAATCTACGACGCTTAGGTGTCCGATTGCCTGTTCACCGGGCAGCGTCTGGTTAGGGACATGCCGATGTAATGCGGGAAGGTGTTAAATCATGGGCTATTGCTTCGCGGAACAGGCGCCAGGCGACCATCACCGCCTGGCCCTGATCATAGGTCAGGAAAATCCACTTCGCAATAGCCTTCGGAACGGCGATCACCAGGCTGCTTTCGCTGGATGCACCTAGAGGAGTTGCTCGGATATAGGCCATGATCGCAACAGGAGCGCGCCGGCCCACGATGGGCCGAAAGTAATTTTTTCTGATCTTCCTGCTAGAGTGCTCAGACCGCCCATAGGGCCGGTCTTTTGTTTCCGGAAACGGCCTCATGCTGCCTAAAAAGATTGAAATGTTCAGGGTGCATGGTTTTCAGCGAAGTCTGGATTGATGGTGAAGTTTATCGTGCCGAGAAATTTTGATATTTCTTGGGGGGTTGCATCGGGCGCGCAACTGTTCAGAAAATCACTAACTTTCTTGGTTATTGCGTAACTAAAATCTTTCCATTCACCATATTCATACGAAAACCTCAGCAGGTTACACGCAATAAATGTCTCTCTGCCCTTGTGCTTGTTCTTTGGCATGTATATAACTTTCCCTGAGAAGTTTGCGATCTCCATGTGATCCTCATACTTATCGTAGTGAGGGTGTATGATTTTGTAGGATTCTTTATCTCTAGGGTAAAACGCTTTTGGTCTGAGCGCACCAGTCAGCACATCTTGGTCGAGCTTGCTTAAATTGCATTCCTTACATGCGAGAGCAAGGTTTTCTGGCTCAAACAAAAATCTAGGATGTGCTGATTTTGCAATAATGTGCTCCACATCCCAGCTCAGCCCGTGGTTTTCTCTTTTCAGCATTCGACAATAGGCGCATTTATAGCCTTGTTGTTCCAGATAGTGTTTCCGAATTGAAGCTCTGAGAGGAACCATCGGCCCAGTGGTTTCGTTCCATATCCTATGGCTTGTCCCATCGTACTTTTTAATGTAGTCGGAATCGTCCACGCTAAAGACTATCGGCTTCATCAGTATAGTGTCCCGAGCTGGCTGATCAGGTGATAAACCGGATCTACGTTACTCATTTTGCTCTGGAGCTTAAATAACCTCGTTGCCGTTTCCCTATCATCCTGATTAAAATCTTCTCGCTTAGCGATTTTTGTGAGAAGTATAAGAACAGTGCGCAATAAGTATTCATTGTTCTGTCCTGGCGACTGGAATATCTCTGCGAGCTGGAAGTCCGCAGATCTCTTTGCATACTCATAGGGCTTATAAAGCCTTCCCTCTTCGAGACTTAATACATATCCATTATCAGTAACGAGCCCTGAAACTAATTGAGGTGAGTGCGTTGCAATGATGAAGTGGCAACCGTGATAATCAGAAAAAACTTCTTGAAGTTGCTTAACTAAGCTGCTCTGCCATTGCGGGTGAAGGCTGATTTCCGGTTCGTCAATACAGATTAATGAACCGTTTTGAATAGAGCCAGCGATACCCAGCATCATCGTAAGCATACATTGCTGGCCTGAGCTTGCTTGGCTTAGTCGCAGTCGGGACTTGTTGCTGTTTTTGAGTAGTGTTATATCATATATCTTTATAATCCCAAATCTTAAAAGTATTGACAGATCACTGAGTAGGTTCTTTCCAGCTCCCGCATCTAAATCCCAGAGATAAATTTCTAGGTGGGATTTTTTTTGGCGCTTTAATGTGTCATAGAATTTATATCTGTGGTCGTCATCGTAAGGAAGGTAACTGAATTCATCTGACAGATAATCAATAATTTCCGGGGTGCAGTTGAAATATATTTCTGATTTTTCTTCGTCCGGCAACCTATTGAATTGCTTAATGTCTAAGGCTAGCTTTACGTCTAAATAGGGTGCGAATCCAAGATATTCGAATATATTAGAAAGCCTGTATGCATTTTGCTGTCCCTTCATAACTCCGTCTATTAGTGACGAGAGGCTGCTGGGTACGCTACTGCCATTTGGTCGATCTGATCCGATATAGCTATACTTAATGCCACTAGGCTTTTTCTTGGATTGGCTCGAGCTCGGAAATCGGTCATGGCGCCCTGTTGATACTGCGATAACATGTGTAGGGCAAACAGCAGACCCTATAGATAGCTGTACATCTTCGTCGTTTTGGGTATTTATTGATTGGCCAAATTTTTGTGGAACAAAATAGAGGCTTGAAACCTCTGTGACTTCACTTAATGGTATCTGGCGAGGCCAATTATACGATTCTGAAGAGTCCGGAATTTTCAGATGGTCTCGGACTTGATAAGGTGCATTAAAGTGCTCAGTGAATGTACCTGTATACCTCGACGGGTCTTCAGGTGCGCTGATGAAGTGAGACGTCAAAGCTTCAGAATAAGGCCTGTCTTGCCTTGCGAACACATAGGTACTAACGATTTTTCTTAATAGCCGACTTTTCCCAGCAGCGTTTTGACCTACGACCATCGTAAATGTGTTATCCGTCCATTCGCTTGTTGGGCTGTCGCTCAGAGGCACTCTTTTTCCATCAGCCCAGACTGACTCTATTTGAAACCGCATCAAAGATGATCCTTATCGACAGTCGAGCGGTGCTTAAAACCAACTATGGGAGCCAGCCCCTAAGGGGGCCTCAAGCGGGTCGACATCAAGCAACGGGTAGTTTCAGAAAAAGGCAATATGCCAGCTTGCCTACCGCACCGCCAGTGGATCGTTATTCAAGCGCTATTCGGGCATCTGTGGATAAGTCGGATCAGCTACAACTTTACTGGAACATACCGTTTTGATTCCCCCCTGGCCCAGTCATCGCTCCATTGAAGCATTTGTGGCTTGCCGCGCTCGTGCCACACCACGCCTTCTGAGCGTCGCCGAGATGCATTGGTGTTTTCACCGCCCGGCCAAGCGCTACGTTCCGTGACAAAGATCCATACGCAAGCGAGCCCATCCTCCTTCAGGAATGTCTGGAAAAGCTGTTGGTCTATGAACGCGTGGGAGCCATCGCCTGGGCTTCTGCCGCAAACGAAGCGCGTTTCCCCAGCATGATCCACATAGATATTTGCATCTTCAGGATCAGGCTTTAGGTTGAGCCGCTGGGCAAGCCAAGGCGCTGGCATCAAAGCTTGAGCGCCTTCGGGCATTGAGACATCCAGATGTGGTTCCCAGTAGTGACGAAAGCAGGGATAAGCGACCTCTATCTCACCCAAGTCGTGAAAGTAGTAGATTGACCACTGCTCTTGAGCCCATGTCGAGCGCCATGGCGCCTCTCTGAGATAACCATCGTTGGTGAAATCGCGTGCAGTCCATGAGTCAACGTCCAGCTTTTGCGTCGTCCGGATGTAATCGAGAAGCTGCTGTTCGTCTTCTTGTTTAACGACTACTGGCAATAGGAAGCGCCACTGTGCTTGCCTAGAGCCATGCTCCCGACCTTGCTTCTCTTCGTATCGCTCGGTTAGTGAGCGATGTTCGTGCAGGACTACCCACGTCCCACCGGTTAAATCCTCACGGCTAACTAGGTTCATGATGCCGGTTGAAGGTTCCTCTTCAAAAGGCCATTTCCCCACATCCGCTTCGAGAGTCTCTCGAATTGATATCTCAAATTTCTCAACCGAAGGGTATTGTCTTTGGGGGCGACTGCGCTCGTCTGCAAGCAAAATGGTTGGATCGATTTCTCGATGAGTACCGATGTCCAATGGGTAGGCATACCGACGCGATCCCTGCTCAGTCCTTTCCGATAACCATCTGTTGTCAGCCAAGCTGCAGAGAAGCTCATCGAGAGCAAGCCATTGGTATTTTTTCCCTATGCGCTCAACTAATGGCCGATCACGACTGTAGTCATGCCGAAGGCTACGATCATGTGGAAACAGCTTTTTCGTCCAGCCCAAGCCATAGGCCCGCTTGGCGACCCAGCGCTTTGCCGCATTTATGTCGATATGAGGTAGCTGTTCGCGGTCATTTCTCGAGGACTTGAAGCGTTTTTTATACTCTTTCTTGTATCTAACCCGCTCATCAGGGCTCAAAATCTCAAGTAATAGGTTTTCTGCTCTCGTGAAGTTTCTTGAGCGTTCCTCTACGTCTTGCTCAGAAAGATTGAGCCTAAGATCTCTGAAGGGATTAGGACTAAAATCACGCATCAATTTCAGGACGTCAGTCCTTAAGTCGCAGTGGTTAATCACCTCATCCTCGAACCGCTCATATATCTCGGTAGCGCTCAGAGGCTCAGGCGAAACCAGCGGTACGTTCAAGAATGAACTGACCCTGGGTTGGATTTCATAGCTTGCAAAATCGCCGCCCCAACCAGTGCAAGAATCCAAGATTTGGGAGTCCCCAGCCCGCTTTGCAACCTTCTCGAGGGCCACTTCGGACACGGAAAGTCTGATGGTTTTGGAGTGATAAGGCGGCATTGCTTTCACGATATCAACCTGCTCGGGCAAGTGACCATTTAGCAACGCGAGCTCAATAATACCTAATGCACTGTCCCTGAGAATGATCGCCAGCGGAACATCCTCTCTGTCAAAAACCTCTCTATTCGCGATCTCAGAATAGGTGTGTAGTCGATGCGGCTCTGGATCGATGCAGCATGCTCCATAGGCTGCAGTGTGCAGGCGCTCAAGGACGTAGAGATCGTCGACATGGGCAAAGTCCATGCAAAGCATCCCATACAAGCTGGGGTTCCAAATCATGAGAGACGTGAGCGCCTTGGTGGCTTTGTCTCGAAGCTCTCGATTGGAGCTTGCGAAAAACCAGGTCAGGGTAATTGCGCAGAGATACTGAATATCTGAATCAGTTTGCTCACTCTGCTCAAAGGCACTCCACTCAATCAATCGCAGGGCAGTGTTTTCCTCGTCCATGGGCACGCTGTTTAGCTGAATAGTCCACGACGCATCCCGTTTGGCCATGCTCTGAGCAGCTAGCCGGTTGTGTAAGGATTTCGCATTCCATGGGTGGCCAGCGCTTGCACTCACCTGGAGAATAATGTCGAAATGTTCTTCGCTTTCGGATAGAAAAAAATTGAAGAGCTCAAGCGTACGGTTGCTAAAGGACTCATTGGCTCGCCACCGAAGACTCTCGATAAATGCGCTGCCTACAGAGTGCTCATTTGCCCAGTGATCTACGCCACCAGGCATAACGTCCAGCAGCTCCTTTTGGAAACGTTCAGGTAGTTGAACAGATAGAGCTTCCGCCAGTCCGGCCCACTTGCCGTGAAGCCGCTTACCATTGTGAATGAATTGAAGCGAACCGCTTTTCAACGCTTGAGTAGGGTCTTCAACTTCGTCCAAGAGTCCCGACGCCATCAAGTAATCTTGTAACCTCTGGAAGCTAAAGCGAACAATGTCCTCCGTTATATCGAACGGATCAGCATTTTTACTTTTTGGGTTCGGATCCATCCGGAACAACCCATTTCGCTGGAGCACCTCGAACCACGTTGTTCCTGGTGGAGCTGGAAAGGCGTGAAATTTTTCAGCAACAATTCTGAGGGCGTCGGAGTGTTCAACATAGTCACTACGTTTTGCCGCCATCTCAGTAGCAATCAAAGAAAGTGCCTGGATTGTTGGCTTGACAAGATCTTCACTGCCATCCCTTCCTACACCCAGGTTTCGAGCAATGCTTCTCAGATAAAAAGAAAAAACCTGCTTCGTACCTGTTAAACCTCTAGGAAACCACTTTTTATTCTCCTTCTTAAGTGCAATGCAAGCGCTTCTCAAGAATAACGGGTTGACGAACTCAGCAGCCAACCATGGAGTATCAGGCTGGGAGATTCCATTTTTTCCAAGATATATACGTGCGGCGCGGATTCGTTCTTCATTAGTCACGAATCCACGAACTTGAAATGATGGAACTTGCTCGTTGAGATTGGAAGGTATGACGTAAGATGTATATTCCGTCCTACAGGTAAACACAACTAGAAGATTTTTATGCTTTTCGACTCTGCCGATAAACTCTGCGAGCTCCCTGCGCCAAAGAGTTATGCCTGATCCCTCATTTAAAGCATCGATCAGAATCAAGCCGCGCTTACGCGTAACCTCAGCAGCAGCACTCAATGCTTGAAGGAAGGCGTCAGGATCGATATCGCCAAGGCCCAGTCGGTTTGTGACTTGGCTCCAGACACTGTCATTATTCAGGTGTTGGCCCAATATTAGGATGGCGACCCTACCGTCTAATATGGCTTGCTGAGCAATACTTCCGAGTAAGTGAGACTTCCCAGTGCCTGCTTTTCCGAACAGGAAGAAGCTGCGACTAAATTCAGCAGAGAAGTACCTGTCTTGGAGTGATGATCTGAATACATAAGATGCGTCGCTGAGCTCGCTCAGTCGATGTTGTAAATATTCTAGAGAGTGATCACCTGGCGCTTTCTCTTTGCGCTTTTCTTCTTTGGATTTCCAAGTGATGCTTTCGAGGGAGTGGACGTCGTCCGAGATTTCTTCAATACAACTAAGGCACTTTGCGAGCGGCCAAGTTGGCCAAGCGTCAGAAGTGAGTTTTTGTCTCAGGTCGCCGAGTGCTCCTACCTGGGATACAATTCGTTCTATAAGGGTTGCGCTGGCATTTCCTAGCAGTTTTTCTGCATCTTTGATTTTGGCAAGCGTGGATAGCTTATCGATCTTGGTCTGAAGCTCCGAGATGATGCTCGGGTCTCGTAAAATTATCTTGAATAACTTTTCAATACCAACTTCAACATGATCTTCTGGATGATATCTTTCATCGAGAGACTTAACCGCCCATTCGACTTTCTCTGACAGCCATTTCGATGAAAACTCAACGTCCCCAAACCAATACCTTTTTAATCCTTCGGCATTTGAGAGGGACAGTCGGTTGGTCAGGTCTGAAGCTGTCCAGGGAATAAATTCGACCATACGGCCCGAAGAAACATAAGACGTCCACCTTGTCTTATGAGCTTCCCAATGTTCCCAGCCTCTTTTGCCTCCACCCTGTTTGCCGCTCCTATCAGTGAGGTCGCAAGCTAACGCCACAACATATTTGGTTAACGATGGATGTGACTGCAATGCGCGTTTGACGGAGTCGTCAATATTGGCCCAATCAATGTCACCTGCTTTTAGATAGTATTTTGCCTGGTAACCAATTTCGCTCCCATCACTGAGCAACCAATAAGCTTCGATACCGCCATCCCCGCCGGCACCTTCTATTCGCCTAAATTCGGCGTCAGTGGCTGGTGCCTCTCGCCGTGCAAGCTGGCAAACGAGTTCTTCAAAGGCGAGGCGCTGTCCTGAATCCATGCCTCTAATACGCTTGTAATCCATGATGTGTCCGTGACGAAAACTGGCAGCCGTGATGGCAGAATGCCTAGAGTGTACCGTCTTCCGAACAGCCAGAATTGTTCGTTGCGCTGACTATCTGTGAAGGCTAGTAGTTTTTCTCTCACTGGTTACCTGCTCGTATGAAGTGCAAACAGACGCTCGGAGGCGGCGCCTGGAACTTCCTCTAAAAATAACGCGGGAGCGCGTACGCAAATTCAGTTTAGGCTGCCTACGTTGATGCTTTACCAGAAATGGCCGTAATGCCCTTGACGATAAGTATCGCAACCATGCCTACGAGCGCGCCTACTAGGCAGTGAATACCTAGATTTGCGACGGTTTCCCACGCCCCTACCCCTTCCACCATTCTCTCAGCAAAGTGCCTTATCGGCTCAATGCCTTCTGTGATAAACGCTCCGCCGACCAAGAACATCGCAACAGTGCCAATCCATGACAATGCTTTCATAAGCTTTGGTGCAGCGGACAGCAGCCATCCCCCGACAGTCCTCACCACAGAACCCCACGTACCAGTAGCTTTAGACTTCTGGAGAATAAGGCCGGCATCATCCAAGCGGACGATCCCCGCAACCAATCCGTAAACGCCCACGGTCATGACCACTGCGATCAGTGCTAACGTCAAAACCTGTTGGAGCATCGGGGCATCAGTAACGATATTTAGGGTGATTACGATGATCTCGGCGCTCAGAATGAAGTCCGTTCGTACAGCCCCTGCAATCTTCCGCTTTTCATAAGCCGCAAGCTCTTCTGATGTCTTGGGCTTCGGTTTCCTTGGTTGCCCAGTACTATCGTCTCGACTAGCCGTGAGCTTGTCCTTGATGGCCTCAAATCCCTCGTAACAGAGATATGCGCCCCCAAT
>Ga0065714_10003394_pt1 | contig 10241 bp, 9 predicted proteins | sample MisRhiReplicate2_FD_59101 | JGI IMG/M metagenome (GOLD analysis project Ga0065714, IMG submission 59101) | Miscanthus rhizosphere microbial communities from Kellogg Biological Station, MSU, sample Rhizosphere Soil Replicate 2: eDNA_1 v2... | ecosystem: Host-associated > Plants > Roots >... | reverse complement strand
TTCAAGGTTGAAGAACATCGCATCACCCACCTCGACCGCAAGACTGAAACCCGAGCGGATGATCACCTCACCGTTGGCGTGACTCAGCATGTGAAGGTGGGGACGGCGCAGTTTGTCGAGGCCGGCCAGGAGATTCACTACAACGCTGGGGAAAAGGTTGTGGTTGAGGGCGGCATGGAGCTGACGGCCAAGGCTGGCGGGAGCTTTGTGAAGGTGGATGCGGGGGGCGTGACCATTAGTGGTGCGCAGGTGAAGGTTAACTCGGGGGGGGGCCCCGGCGCGGGGACAGGGATTCAGATTCTCCCTCCCGTTATTCCATGGGCCGCCGCCCAGGACAAAGCAGGTGCCCTGCTCGTCCCGGCCGCCGTGCAAATGGCCATGGCCAAAGCCGCCCGTGCAGCTGGCGACATCCGCTGCCCTATTTGCGAAGCCTGCCGTGAAGGCAAATGCGACCTGGGGACTGCGGCATGAGCGACGCACTGAACAACTGGCTCGGCGAACAAGCCCGACTCAATCGAGTCCTGATCCTGGCCCTCGACAGCCTCGCCGAACCCAACCCGGTCACCTCGCTGTACAGCGCCGGCCTGATGCAGCGCTCGGTGCAACTCTATCGAGGCACCCAGTACGCCGAGTTCGCCCCCATCAGCCCATGGCTGACCGAACTGACCAACCCCAGCGCCGACGCCTTCCGCAAACTGCTGGACGACCCACAGCGCAACTGGGGCTGGATCGGCAGCATGGACAAGGCCGACCTCGACGGCCTGACCCAACACTGGCGAGCGCGGATGATCATTGAGGAAGACGGCGAGCGCTCGTTGTTCCGCTTCCAGGACAACCGTGTGATCGCCCGCTGCCTCGCCAACCTGAGCGAAACCGAGCGACCCGTGTTATTGGGCCCGATCAGCAGCGTGCTGTATTGGGACGAGGAACAATGGAAAAGCGCCGATAACGCCCGGCCCGGCATGTACCCGGTTCCGAATCCAGCACCGTGGTTACGAAACCCTGAGTCCGGCGAACAGGCTCGAAGCATCCTGCGCGACAACCTCAAACGTTGGCTACTGACCTATCACGTCGAAGCAGCGGCCGAGTTGGCGGAAACACGCATCGTCAGCAAATGGCTTGAAGAACAAATGGACTTAATGGATCTGTGGCGCTGGAAAACGCCGGAACAGAGAGAGCTGATGTTGAGCCGACGACTGAGTCCCAAGTGTATGGAAGATATAGCGTGGGAGCCTTTACCGGGGGAAACGCCGGAGGCCCATTTTGAGCGTTGTCAGCGAGTGTTTTCTGATTCGAGTGTCGGTATTGAAGTTTGAATATAAGGAAATGGGTGTGGGCGAAGACGCTCGCAAATTCGCGGCCTACACAAATTGCAATGAGCAAGAAATATCAAATGAGTAGCCCTTATTTTTCATACTGTTTGAAGTCGGTTTTTTTTCTTGCTCTTCCTCTGATAGACGCTTGCTCTTGGGCTGGGCAGGTGGCGAAGGATAGCGCTGAATCTGCAACCAGTTACTATGGCTCCAAATCTTTCACATTGATCGCGACAACCCCGGCTAATTTTGGATTTACGTCGAAAGCTCAATATGCACCGCGCGCAGGACAGAACTGCAAAACTTACGTACCTGGCTTGGGTGGAGAAGTCACCAGACACCAGCAAAAAACTGACCGGATCGACGTTAAAAATATCGAGCAAACTGAACGATTCGATATACCGATGGAATACCGCATCGCTGGATGTGTGATGGATTTGACGCGTGTAGACACCCGCATCGACGGAAGTTACGGTCCTACCTCGATAGATATTGGTGGTGACGGTGGCGGAATATCAATCAGTAACTCAGCTGAGGAAGCTGCGCCCAAAGCAACTGACTCTGACGAGATCAAATTTCGCGGAATTTGCGGCTGGATGTTTCAATTAAGTGTTGCAAGAATCCAAAAAAACGGCATCTCCAAAATCCTCTCATGCACTGCAACAGACAAGCACTGGGGCGTGAACGAAGATCGTTATAGCAGAGGTAAGCCTGGTGGCACCCTGAGTCGCGATAGTTTGCCAGGAAAAGTAGTCCATTTTGAAATTCGCTTTTCACCTGAAGAAACACCTGCTTCGGACGGCAAATGGCAGAAGTTCCCGAACGGTTGGAAACCATGCTTGGGCAAGGGCATTAATGACGTATACGGTTTTTGCCGAGGAAACACTAAGGATTTCAGACCCTTTAAGATGAATGGTCGCGAGTGCACCGTCTACCCAAATTGCACAGAGCAAGGAGCGTTTAATGAGTAACAATTTTTTTTCAGGCAGCGCCAAGTCCGTATTTTTTCTTGCTCTTCCACTGCTGGGCGCCTGTAGCTGGGCTGGGCAGATGGCCAAAGATAGGGTCGAGGGCGTGGCCAGCTATTACGGAAGCGAACATTTCACTCTCGTTGCCAGCGTTCCTCCAAATTTCGGCTTTACCTCCAACGCGCAGTATTCACCTAAAGCAGGTCAGGATTGTAAGGTTTATAGCCCTGGCTTAGGGGGTTCGGTGACTCGACAGCAACAGAAATCCGATAAATTTCCGGCAAAAAACACAGAGCAGAAAGTCGCTATAGAGATCCCGTTGGAGTACCACATTGGTGGTTGCTCGATGGCGCTCACCAGAGTGAATTATGAAGTTAATGCCGCGTATGGAACCGACGACTGGGATCAGTCTTTGGATCATGCTGGTGGTTTATCGATCGTTAATGCCGCATTGAATAACTCGTCTATCTCTTCTTCCTCCGAGCAGCGTGGACTTTGCACCTGGCTATTTCAGATAAGCACTGCTAAAGCTAAAAAAGGACAGATTGAAAAAATCCTTTCCTGCACATCTGCGGACACTGAATGGAAAATTCCAGAAGATCGTTTTAAGCGACGTAAGCCTGGAGCGGCACTGGTAAGAGGCGAACTGGCAGATAAAATTATCCCTATAACATTCAGGCTGTCGTCAGAAGAAAAACCTGGCTACCAAGCGTATTGGTATAAAGTTCCAAACGGTTGGAAACCTTGTACCGGCCGTTGGAACTCTGAAAGCGAAGAGCTATGTACAACTCCTCCGAAATTTAGAACCTTCAAAATGAATGGACGCGAATGCTCCGTATATCCTGGATGCAATGAATAAGGATTTTTATGCAAAACCAAGAAAGCCCATTGCTCGTAGATCAGCGCCGTGCGTGTCCAATGCGTGGAGAATGGATCAGTTTTCGGCTAGTTGATGAATTTGGAGATGCCAAGCCTTATGCCGGACTAGATTACGTATTGACAGACTCAGAAGGAACGCAACACAAGGGTATATTAGATGCCGAAGCTTATGCTCGCCTATCTGGCAGTTACAGCGGACCACTAATATTGACACTGTCCGAGCCGTACAAGGGTGCCGAGAAGATTTATTCTGATCTTACACAGCGTTCTGATTACCCTCTTCCTATAACTGAATTGCAGGTTGCAGCGGAAAAAACCCTACGCCGTCCTATCGGCAGCCCCGGAAAAACGGGCGCGTATCGAGCTGCAGCAGAAAAAGGCGAGTTCCACAACGTAGAAGTTCGTGAACTTGTTGAGTTCACAAAACACTTACCACCGGCAGCAAAACTATCCAACCCTGTTTCACCCGGTTGCGCCAAACTGGCTCGTGATTTCGCGGGTGATAAAGTGCCGGGCTTCGGTGTAGGTCTGCTTCCGGAAAAACATTACGTTCTTGAAGTACGTGCGCTTCGCGCATTCCGACCTCTGCTGTCGTTAGCTCCTGAGTTCAGCGCTCTTAACCTGTATCAGTTGTCACTGCTGGCGACACTGAGCTATGGCGCCTTTGGTCAAGTTCCCGAAACGCTGGAAAAAGAGGAGAAGCCAAAGAAAGATTTTGCTTTCTCATACCCAAAAATCGGAACCATTGGGCATGTATTGAACACATGCCTTGCATGTTACGAAGAGCCGATGCGTTACGCGGACTCCAAGAAAGCAGCTTTCCCAATAGTGGAAGACGTACCCTATTCAAAACGTCTGGAAATCGTTCCCTTTGACCCGGACCGTTATCCGCAAAATGATCCCTCACTCGGGGAAACACAAGAAACACCGTCGTCAGTGCATTTTTTCAACGATGCCCGACAGGGAACAACCGACTGGACGAATACCGATACGCAAGCCTATGCCACACATGATGATCGAGTTTTACTGATCGGAGTCAGGGGAACAGCCGAAGGTTGGGATGGCTGGCGAGATGCCGATGCTCAGCAAGTGCCAATTGAAGGCGGGACGGGGAAAGCACACCAAGGTTTTTATGAAGCCTTTATGGCACTTCGCCCTTTCATAGCAGACTACGTCCGTCGTTTTCGACGAGATCAAAAAATTCTTGTCTGCGGCCACAGCCTCGGCGGCGCAATCGCATTGCTGCTGGCCGAATGGCTTCGCCGGAACATCACAGATGACGTCATTCTCTACACCTTCGGCTCACCACGTGCCGGCGATGCCGATTTCGTCGAAGGCGCCAAAGCGTTGGTTCATCACCGCATCGTCAACCATAACGATCCGGTTCCTAGCGTTCCCGCAGGATGGATGGATACCAAGAAACCGATCTGGATCACCGGCCTCGCCGCAACGGTCTCGGGTGTTCTGACGCCAGCGGCTGGCGGTCTGGTATTTGCCGCCGGCATGGCTCGGTTTGGTGGAAAGCCTTATTGGCACCACGGCGAACAGCGCCACTTCATGCCGTTGCAGCTACCGGGGCAGGTCGTTTCCTCTGTGTTGTGGAAACCTGGATGTGAAGGCTATGAAGAAGCCGCGATGGCTCGCTGTGTTGCTCAGATGAAAAAGAACGACATGCCTGATCGCAGCCAATTCATGGCACAGGTGTTCAGCGCCGCTGATCACAAGATGCTCGATGGCTATATTCCGTCTTGCTGGGCATCACTTCGACGCTGGCAGGAAACACAAACGACTGGCGGCTACGTCATCAGCTCGACGGAATCGAATCGTCTGAAACTCGAAGTGGAAACCTATCGTACCGAACTTCAGAAATGGCAGCGCAACGCCGATTCGGAGTTCCCCGGAGGGACCATCGAAGGCCGTCCGCAAGAACGCGCCACGCCGTTGCAGCGTAGATCCACGATGTCTGATCTTCAGGAACGTCAAACGGCGATCAATCAAGCCGTGCGACACAATAAAAAAGAACTGGAGGCCCTCGAACGCACCATGCAACGGCTCACGTCTTTGAGCAGCACCAAGCTGACTATTGCCGACGTATACGGAGACTGCAGTGAATTGTCTGAGCTTAAAACCTATGTCGACCGCTGGGCCGCACATACGGAAAACCAAGCGTCGGTGCGAATTGCACAGATTCCGCCATCAACTTCCGTGAGTATGGCCTGATCAGGTATTCCAATAAAATGGACGGAAGCCAGCCCCTTCCAAACTTCCAGGTTTGGGGCTGGCCAGCACTATCTGTCCAAGTTGCATCGTTCGAGAAGCCCCTCTAATGCGAGGTCAATCAATAAATATTTAAAGTCGACAATTTTTGGGGTTTTTCCATTAATTGAGGCATGTAGCTGGGCCGGGAAAATGGTCAATTAGTCTAAGACTTGATCCTAAATGTGCGGACGACGTGGCTTGGCAGCCATTGCAGGGAGAGACGCCAGATCAATATTTTGCGCGGTGTCAGCGGGTGTTTGATGCGAGTTTTGGTAAGTCAGAGCGTGAGTGAGGTAGCGGCGTTTGGCGCGCCTAAACATGTGCTTTGTTTTTTTGCTGTGGTGAGTGTAATGGTGGCTTCTGGTTGTTCGGTCATCAAGCCTACTGACAGTTTTACGTTGCTGACAGAACTGCCACCGGGGTTCAGCATTAAAGGTGAAGCGTCTTATGTGCCTCGTACGGGGGAGACGTGTTCAGTGCCTGCGAAAAAAGGCAGAAACTATCCGGGGTTGAAGTTTTTTGAGCAGAAGCTGAGTGATAGTGCGCAAACGGCGCAGTTTGAAGTTTCGCTGAGCAGTATGGAAAGTGGTTGCCCTTTGGTACTGGCTAGTTTTAGCTATGAGGTGGACGCGAAGTATGGGGCTGCCCGCCTCGATCTAGGGAGGGATTACACAGGTATTGCCTTTCAGGATGGAACCGCAGACAGTCAAACCTCTCTCTCACCCACATCATTACATAAACAGTGTGAATGGTTGTTTCGCACGGCTGGGCCTGACCGTTACATCGTTAAAATTTTGAAATGTAAATCGGTGGCTACTCCCGAACAAGCAAACAGTTCAGTGGCAAAAGGTCCTTTGCAGCGTGCTCGGTTTACGGGAAAGACAATAAAAGTTGTATTTTCAATTGCGAAGGAAGAACGCCCATACATGGGAGATACCTGGGTCAAATCCCCTGAAGGCTGGAAGCGTTGTATGGGAAAGAGCCTCGCAGACCCTTATGCGTTTTGTCGCGGTAATACTACCGACTTTAAGCCCTTTAAAATGCCGGATGGGCGTGATTGCACCGTCTACCCAAACTGCACCGAATAAGGACAATAAAATGTTTTCTCGACATTTTTTCACCGAACTTGTTCGAGTAGCGGCCATCGGCTTAGGAATGCTTGGGGTTACAGGTTGCTCCGTTGCACAACAGGATAGCTTGACGCTGATCACTGAACTGCCACCCGGATTCAGCATTAAAGGCGAAGCATCCTATGTGCCTCGTACAGGAGAGAGCTGTACAGTCCCTCCTCGAAATAGCAGAAGCTATCCTGGATTAAAGTTCTTTGAGCAAAAGCTTAATAACGACGCTCAGACAGCGCATTTCGAAGTGCCACTAACCAGCAACGAAGGTGGCTGCCCCTTGGTACTTGACACCTTCGGATATCAGGTTGACGCGAAGTACGGAGCTGCCCGACTCGATTTAGGTAGGGCCTTCACGGGTGTTTCGTTCCGGGATGGAACCGCAGACGGTCCAATTCCTCCACCAGTCTTGGTATTACAAAAGAAATGTGAATGGTTGTTTCGAACTGATGGACCTGATCGTTACATCGTAAAGATCCTAAAATGTAAATCTGTGGCCACGCCCGAACTGGCAAACGATCCAGTAGCAAAAGGTCCAATGCCTCGTGCTCAGTTTGCGGGAAGGACGATAAAAGTAGTATTCGACATTTCAAGCGAGGAAAGACCTGCAGTAGGTGATAACTGGGTGAAGTTTCCGTCTGGATGGAAGCGATGCATGGGGGAAAGCATCGAAGACCCCTATGCGTTTTGTAATGGGAACATCACCAGTTTCAAACCCTTCAAAATGCCGGATGGACGTGATTGCACCGTCTACCCGAATTGCACGGAACAAGGAAAATAGAATGCTTTCTCGACATTTTTTCACCGGACTTGTTCGAGTAGCGGCCATCGGATTAGGAACGTTTGGGGCCACAGGATGCTCTGTCGCGCAACAAGATAGCTTCACATTGATCACTGAACTGCCACCCGGATTCAGCATTAAAGGCGAAGCTTCCTATGTGCCTCGTACGGGAGAGCATTGTACAGTCCCTCCTCGAACAGGCAGAAGCTATCCAGGTTTAAAATTCTTTGAGCAAAAGCTTAATAACGACGCTCAGACAGCGCATTTCGAAGTGCCACTGACCAGCAATGAAGGTGGCTGCCCGCTGGTGATTGATACCTTCTCATATGAGGTTGAAGCCAAATATGGGGCTGATTTTCGCAATGTAGGTAGGGCCTATACAGGGGTTTCGTTTCGAGATGGAAGCGCAGAAAGTCCGCCCCCTCCTCCAGTCCTAGTCTTGCAGAAACAGTGCGAATGGTTCTTTCGCACCGCAGGACCAAAACGCTACATCGTAAAGCTTCTGAAATGTAGATCTGTAGAAACTCCCGATGAGGCAACTGACACAGATGATAAAGGTCCAATGCCTCGTGCTCAGTTTGCGGGAAAGACGATAAAAGTAGTATTCGACATTTCAAGCGAGGAAAGACCTGCAGTAGGTGATAACTGGGTGAAGTTTCCGTCTGGATGGAAGCGATGCATGGGGGAAAGCATCGAAGACCCCTATGCGTTTTGTAATGGGAACACCACCAGTTTCAAACCCTTCAAAATGCCGGATGGACGTGATTGCACCGTCTACCCCAATTGCACGGAACAAGGAAAATAGAGTGCTTTCTCGACATTTTTTCATCGGACTTGTTCGAGTAGCGGCCATCGGATTAGCAACGCTTGGGGCCACAGGATGCTCTGTCGCGCAACAAGATAGCTTCACACTGATAACTGAACTGCCACCCGGATTCAAATTCAAAGGTGAAGCCTCCTACGTACCTCGCACGGGGGAAAGCTGCACAGTCCCGATTCGCGAAGGAAGAAACTACCCAGGCAAAAAGTTTTTTATACAAGAGCTTAGTAACGAAGCGCAAACAGCACACTTTGAAGTCCCGCTGACCAGTAACGAAGGTGGCTGCCCCTTGGTACTTGATAACTTTGGATATCAGGTTGACGCGAAGTACGGAGCTGCTCGACTCGATTTAGGTAGGGCCTATACAGGGGTTTCCTTTCGGGATGGATCCGCAGAAGCTCAAAGCCCTCCCCCTGTCTTGGTATTGCAAAAGCAATGCGAATGGTTGTTTCGCACGGCAGGGCCTGATCGATACATTGTTAAAATTTTGAAATGTAAATCCGTAGCAACTCCTGATCAAACGAGCAACTCAGTTGTAACAGGCCCCATGCAACGTGCTCAGTTCGCAGGAAAGACGATAAAAGTCGTGTTTTCCATTGCAAAGGAAGAGACTCCTTATATGGGAGATACATGGGTTAAATTTCGCGAAGGCTGGAAGCGTTGTATGGGAAAAAGCCTCGAAGACCCTTATGCGTTTTGTCGCGGTAATACTACCGTCTTCAAGCCCTTCAAAATGCCGGATGGACGTGATTGCACCGTCTACCCCCATTGCACGGAACAAGGAAAATAGAGTGCTTTCTCGACATTTTTTCATCGAACTTGTTCGAGTAGCGGCCATCGGATTAGCAACGCTAGGGGCCACAGGATGCTCTGTCGCGCAACAAGATAGCTTCACACTGATCACTGAACTACCACCCGGATTCAGCATTAAAGGCGAAGCATCCTATGTGCCTCGTACGGGAGAGACTTGCACCGTCCCGCCTCGCAACGGCAAAAACTACCCCGGCAAAAAGTTTTTTGAGCAAGGACTTAATAACGAGGCGCAGACTGCAAACTTCGAAATCCCCCTCATAAGCAATGAAGGAGGCTGCCCTTTAATACTTAAAAGCTTCGGATATGAGGTTGACGCAAAGTACGGCGCAGCCAGGCTAAATTTAGGCAGGGATTACACGGGAATTTCGTTTCAGGATGGAATTTCAGATGGTCTAAATCTTCCTTCCCCCACGACACTCCAGAAACAATGCGAGTGGTTGTTCCGTACAGTGGGACCTAATCGTTACATAGCTAAAATTCTAAAATGTAAATCTGTGGCAACACCTGAGCAAGAGAGTGGTTCAGTTGCAAAGGGTCCACTGCAACGTACTCGGTTAGCAGGAAAGACGGTTAAAGTAGCATTCGCTATTTCAAAAGAAGAAAGGCCGGCCGTAGGTGATAACTGGGTGAAGTTTCCGTCTGGATGGAAGCGTTGCATGGGTGAAAGCATCGAAGACCCCTATGCGTTTTGTAATGGGAACACCACCAGTTTCAAGCCCTTCAAAATGCCGAATGGACGTGACTGCACTGTTTATCCTAACTGTACTGAATAAGGATATCCAAACACCCTAGTTGAATACACTAGAGGAATAAAAACATTGATTAAAAGACTAAATTTTTTAGTGAGCACCATAGAAGCAGGAGCTATCGCCTTTTTATACGACATCGACGACAGCGAAATCGATCACAGGGTTTACCCCAAAGATCTCGTTGAATATGCCCGACACCAGAAACCCTTGAATGCATCGCCCTCGGGCATTTAGCTTTAAAACCTGCCCCAGAGGAGGCAGGCTTGTTCCAGCAGGCGTCAGACCGGCGCCTTCCACCCCATCATCTGCTGCTGCGCAACCACCAGCAAATCGCACCCATCCTGCGTCAGCAGATAAAGCGCGTGAGTAATGTGTGGAATATCCTGGACATCACCGTTCTTGAAACACTGGCAATGGAGCGTTTCAAGCAACTGGCTGGCGGCTCGGACGCGCTGTAAAGCGGCTTCGAGTATGTCTTGGGGATTGGCCTCGGTGTCGATGACCATTGGGCTTGTCTCGGTAACGCTGCTTTTGATTG
>Ga0065714_10065409_pt1 | contig 10243 bp, 11 predicted proteins | sample MisRhiReplicate2_FD_59101 | JGI IMG/M metagenome (GOLD analysis project Ga0065714, IMG submission 59101) | Miscanthus rhizosphere microbial communities from Kellogg Biological Station, MSU, sample Rhizosphere Soil Replicate 2: eDNA_1 v2... | ecosystem: Host-associated > Plants > Roots >... | reverse complement strand
AAACAATGGCTTTTTTATTGATTCCTTTGATTCTGATCTCTATTTTCTTCGGAATTTATTCTGCCGGAAGTGATCATTTTGCCAGTATTTTTAGCGATTACGAGCTTGATATTAATTTTTGGCAATTGTTGGTCATTACAATTTTAGGATTTTTTATTGCATTCAATTTCTGGAATTATTCTGTGGAAAAACTGATTTACAAACAAAATCATGTTCTCGAAAATGAATTTAACGATCAGGATAAAATTCAGAAGCCTACCTATTCTTTTTTAGATTTAAATTCTGAAAGAATGAGCGGTGTCATTTCTTTCTTTTGCTTAAATATACTGCTGATATTTTTCATTATCACGTTTAATTACGAGCAGTTTTATGAAACAGTGAAAACTCCCAATCAGCTATCTGAAGAAACTCATGAAAGAGTGATTGCGGTCATCATGTCAATTGTAATGGCGATTTTGGTAATCATGTTTTATTTTAAATCAAATTTCAACTTCGATCCGAAAGCAGGTTTAATGAAAATTCTGGTAAAAATCTGGATCATTCTGAATGCTGTCCTGGTCATTTCTGCTATGCTGAAAAATACTGAATATATTTCTAATTACGGTTTTACCTATAAACGTTTGGGAGTTTATGCTTTTCTGATTTTGTCTTTAGTTGGCTTGGCGATGACTTTTATCAAAATTCAGATGAAGAAAAGAAATGTCTTTCTTTTCAATGCAATGATCTGGTATTTTTATGGAACAATTTTAGCTTGCAGTTATATCAATTGGGGCGGAATCATCACTTCTCAAAATATGAAAAGAAACGATTTTGTGATCAATTATCATTTAACTTCAATCAATTTCAGTCAAAAATATTTGCTGAAATATGCAGAACAAAAGCAAAACAAACAACTGAAAAAAGATGTATTGGAAAGAATGAAAAATGAAAGATCAGAAACTTTCCTGTCGAAGATCCTTTATTTTGAAACTGTTCAGGAATAATTTATAAAATCACTTTGTTGTTCAAATTAAAAACATACAACATCATGTGGATTATAAAGATCAAATATATTTATTATGAAAAAATCAATCTTATTATTGATACCATTAATGATTTTATCATGCAAAAAAGAAGCTCCGGTTTCTGATGCGCCCCAAAAAGATTCGGTCATTGTAAGTGAACAGCCTGCCCCAAATTCAGGATTTGATTCTGTAGATAAAACTCAGAGAGATTCTGTGATCAATAATGCTCCGGTAACGAAAGAAGTTTTACGTACAGGTGTTGCGAGAGAAGAAAAAGATAGGGTTATTGTGAGATTGGCAGACGGAGAGCGTCTTCCATTTACAATTGGTGAAGAATTTACAGATAAGCACGATAAGCTGATCCTGAAAATTTCTAATTTCAGTAAACCTAAAATCACTGCAAAAATCTCTACAAAGCAGCAGGATTTTAACATCAGATTTAATCAGATCAAACTTCCGGACGGAAAAATGGACGGTCCATTCATGAGAGAAATTACATATGATGTTCCGAAATCTGGTGAAGTTTGGTTGATCATCGGTAAAAATAATATGGCAGATGGTAAAACTACAGGAAGTTTTTCTGTAAGTGTAGAATAGATTTGGTATGGTTTATGCAAATGAACTTTTAAAATCTAATTTAATTATTATGAAGAATATATTTTCAGCAGCTATCATTACTTCAATGTCTTTGGTAAGTTGCGGAACCGTTCAGTCGGTTATTCAGAATACCTTTCCTTACACGGCAAATGTATTGGTTTCAACGGGAGTTCCTGCAAACAAAGAAGTTTCTTCAACAGCTACAGCGACAAATGTCCAGACTTGGTTTGGCGGAAACAATAATGCGCAAATCAAGGATGTCAGAATTTCTGATGCTAAAATTTCTGTGGTTTCTCCGTCGGGAGGAAACTTAAGTGCCTTAAAATCTGTGAAGGTTTACATATCATCTACTGGAACCAATGAGAGACTGGTTGCGTCAAGATCAGATATTTCATCAACTTCATCGAGTTTAAATTTAGATTTAAACAGCGACAACGGATATTTGGATGAGGTTGTAAAAAGTACAGGTGTAACAGTAAGAACAGTTTATGAGCTGAAAAACCAGACGACTTCTGATATGAATCTGAAAGTTGCTTTAAATTTCAGCAGTGTACCCGTAAGATAATAACGATTAAAACTTAAAATAAAAATCCTTTCTCATAATTCTGAGAAAGGATTTTTTTAATGTTATAATTAAATTTATCTTATTTTGTAGATGGATAGTTCGGCTGATTTATCATTTATCAGTCCCAAATTAAGACCACCTTGCACAATACCAAATCTCAGGATGTCTCCTGCATTAAGCTTGTAAATGTGGCTTATTTGACCTTGACTAATGGTTACATTTGCTACTACGAGCCCAATTCCTAGTATACTTCCAAGATCTAAAAGACTAACGCTTCCAAAATATCTGTAATCTAAAGCGGTTGTTACCCCTCCTGTAGTTTTTGTAATAACCACACCAGGTCTTGCACCAGATAAAAGTTCAGCAGAAACTCCCTGCCCTGTTCTGAAGCTGTAATTGATATGATAAATACCTGTTGAAGGTACAGTATAAACATTATTATTGACTTGTGTAGATGGGATTTCAACTTGATAAATAGAGTTGGAGGTATTTGTCAGTCCTATATAGTTTACATTTGAACCTAATAATGTCAACGACAAATCTATTAATGAAATATTTCCGGCGGCTTTTAGAGCATATACACTGCTTGCTGATCCCGAAATAGGTTCATTTTCTACATTTACTCTATTCCATACGCCAAGGGTAGTATCTGGATGTACATAGTTTGCATCATACACAAAAAAACCTCTGGATTGTACTCCTTGTGTTTTATTGGATGTTACAGTGGCAGGGCTGGATACAAAAACCATAGCACCGTCTTGAGCAGATCCGTAGGCAGCATCTTTAAGTCTTAATGAATCTCCTGAAATTTTAGGCGGAATAATGCCATCAGGAAGGGTAAGGTCTGCTCGTTTTTTAACATCTAACGTTGCCTTCGGATTTTCCGTGTTTATACCCACTTGCGCATTGGTGCTATATCCACATAGTATGAAGATTAGCAAAAGATAATACTTTTTCATAATTTATTGATTTTGTTTTTGGTTCTTAAATTTAATCAATAATTTAGACAGTAAACAAGTATAATGTTAATTTTTTGCGAATAATTTTATATAATATTGATTATGTTGCTTCAGGACAAATGTTACTTTTTGTAACGATTCATCAATTTGTGACATAATTGTGGTGTGATGGTGAATTATTATGTTCCCAAACTGATATTTTTTTTACGAAAAAGACGTACTACGTTAGATTTTTGTAATAGAATCCATCAAAATAGTGACAGGCCCGTCATTGATTAATGATACTTTCATGTCTGCTCCAAAGATTCCGCTCTCAATTTTTAAACCTGATTTTTTGATTTCCTGTTTGAAATAATCAAACAAAGGAATTGCTTTTTCTGGTTTTGCGGCTTTTATAAAAGATGGACGATTGCCTTTTTTGTAATCAGCAATCAATGTAAACTGGCTGATGCAGAGTATTCCTCCGGAAATATCTTTTACGGAAAGATTAAGTTTGTCATTTTCGTCCCCGAAAATTCTGAGATTTAAAATTTTCTGAATCAGCCAATCGGCATCGGTTTTTTCGTCTTGCTCATCAATTCCAATCAATAGCATGAGTCCTTTACTGATTTCCCCTACGATGCTTCCGTCAACTTTTACACTTGCTTCAGAGACTCTTTGTATGACAACTTTCATTTAATAGAAAATATTTAAATCTTTTGTTGCTGGATTATAATTGTAGGGATAAGTTTTCGGAGGAATATTTGCAACTGCAGTGGGATCTCCTGTTAGTAATAACCATTCAGCGTTATCTTTAGGGCAAATGATACTTAATCCGTTTTTTACTTCGAGAGTAGTATTGTTGTCTGGACAAATATGTGGAGCATTTCTATCATACGCCATAAATTGTGTGTCAGATCTTCGAACAACAATCAAACCCCTTGTTCCTGTATTTCCTTCCAAATTTAAATATATCCAACCACCGGTTTGATTTAAATTATTGTAGGCTGGGAGATTCAGGTTGATAGACACGTTTACCGGAGCATTTGGAAAGCAACTGACTGTATCTTGAGTGTTGCATGAGTTTATGTTTAATAAACTGAAAGTCAATAAGATGAAAAATGATATGGTTGAGAAAGTTTTTTTCATTTCAATATAAATTTTTATATATTTGTAAAACAATAACGATTAACATGCAAAAACATTGTCCGACAAATGTCGGATTATTTTTTTATACTAAAACAAAATTTTAAAATTATGGCGAGCTATGTAACTAAGGAAGGATTAGAGAAAATGAAAGCCGAGCTTGAGCAATTGGAAAAGATAGAGAGACCAAAAATTACTCAACAGATTGCAGAAGCAAGAGACAAAGGAGATTTGTCTGAAAATGCAGAATATGATGCAGCCAAGGAAGCACAGGGTATGTTGGAAATGAGAATTTCTAAACTAAAAGATATTGTTACGACTTCTAAAGTAATTGATGAGACTCAGCTTGATACTTCAAAGGTTTCAATCTTAACAACCGTAAGGTTGATGAACAACGATACCAAGAAAGAACAATCTTTTACATTGGTTCCGGATAACGAAAGTGATCTGAAAACAGGTAAAATATCTGTAAATACACCTATTGCAAAAGGTTTATTAGGAAAAGTGATCGGAGAAACAGCGGAAATTGTTTTACCAAACGGAAATAAATTGTCTTTTGAAGTGTTGGAAATCACGCTTGATTAATAAGCCTAAATTTATAATTCATATCAATTTAAAATGAGCTCAATATTTACAAAGATTATCAGTGGCGAAATTCCAGCTTATAAAATTGCGGAAAATGATGATTTTGTTGCTTTTTTAGATGCAATGCCTTTGGTGAAAGGTCATACTTTGGTAGTTCCTAAAAAGGAAATCGATTTGATTTTTGATCTGGATAGCAACGAATACAAAAACCTTTGGGGATTTACTCAGGATGTGGCAAAAAAAATAAAAAATGCAATTCCATGCATAAGGGTAGGTGTTGCGGTTGTAGGGCTTGAAGTACCACACGCGCACATTCATCTCATTCCTCTAAATAAGGTTGAAGATATGAACTTTAAAAACGAACGGCTGAAGTTATCTGTAGAAGAGTATACGGAAATTCAAAAAACAATAATTAATTCTTAACAAAACAGGAGGGTCGTAAAAAAGAAATTTTTTACGATTTTCTTTAATTATATTTAAATCAAAATGAATGCAAACCAATGTTCTTTCTGTGGCAAGAAAAGAAATGAAGTGCAAATGCTGATCTCCGGACAGAACGGATTTATATGCGAAAACTGTATAGAGCAGGCTCATTCTATCGTGAAAGATAGCGTGTCTCCTGCGGGATATTCTCCTGCGGAAAGTATAGATGAATTGAAAAAACCAAAACAAATAAAAGAATTTCTTGATCAATATGTTATCGGGCAGGATCAGGCTAAAAAACAGCTTTCTATTGCGGTATACAATCATTATAAAAGATTGCTTCATGCAAAAGATGAAAACCGTGAAGTTGAGCTTGAGAAATCAAACATCATCATGATTGGTGAAACCGGTACTGGCAAAACATTATTGGCAAAAACCATTGCTAAAGAATTGAATGTTCCTTTCTGTATCGTTGATGCAACTATTTTGACAGAAGCAGGATATGTAGGTGAAGATGTGGAAAGTATCTTGTCGAGACTTTTGATGGTGGCAGATTATGATGTAGAAAAAGCAGAGAAAGGAATCGTTTTCATTGACGAGATTGATAAAATTGCAAGAAAATCTGATAATCCAAGTATTACGAGAGACGTTTCCGGAGAAGGTGTGCAACAAGGTTTGCTTAAGCTTTTGGAAGGAAGTATTGTGAATGTTCCGCCACAAGGAGGTAGAAAGCACCCGGATCAGAAATATATTCAGGTAAATACACAAAACATCCTTTTTATTGCAGGTGGAGCTTTTGATGGTATCAAAGAAATTATTGAAAGAAGAATGAATAAGCAGGCGATTGGTTTTAGTTCGGAAAAAATCAATAAAGTAGGAGAGGATGATTATGTGTTAACAAATATTAATGCAATCGATCTTCGCTCTTTTGGGTTGATTCCCGAGCTTCTCGGAAGGTTCCCGATTATTACCTATTTAGAGAAACTGACAAAGGAAACAATGGTGAGAATCATGACAGAGCCAAAGAATTCGATCACTAATCAATTTGTTGAACTTTTCAAGATGGATGGGACTAAACTTGTATTTACGGAAAGTGCTGTTGAGAAAATTGTAGATGAAACAATGGAAAAAGGATTAGGTGCAAGAGGTCTGAGAGGAACCACTGAAAAAGTGCTTGAAGACTATATGTTCTCAATTGGTGAAGATGAAGAAATCATATTAAAAGAAGAGAATATTTTGATTAAAAACTAATATTAACATTTTTTTTGAAAAAAAATTATATCTTTGCAGGTGAAGATTGTATTAACACAAATAAATATTATACAATGAAAAAAAATTTATTAGCTCTAGGCCTTTTAGCAACTGTTGGGTCAGCTCAAGCTCAGAATGTTCTACTACACGTAGATGACACAGCTAACATGTATGTAAGCAAAGGAACCTTAGTCTACAACGGCGGAGGTTTGCAATCAAGAGGAAGCGGAATTATTGATCTCCATGGAAACATGATGATTGTTGGTACTGCATCTGATGATATTAGAACGGTATCCACAGCTGGTACTCCCAACCCTTCTAATGTTGTTATAAGATTAAATGAACCATCTACTCCGGTAATTTCTACTTACGGTCAGTTATATATTCAGGGTATTCCCCAAAATAATATAACAGGGATTGTAGATAAAGAATATGCCGCAACAGAGCATGGTTCTTATCAACAGATCGGTATACCTTTTATTGGAAAATCATTTTCTAGTCTCAGTACTGAACTAGGAGGGAATTTCAATAACTCAAGATGGCAGGGACGGGAGATCTTAAAGTGGAGCAATTCCAATTTGAGATGGGACGGTTCGATTATTCCATCAGCACCTATTCCTAATGCATCCACACCAGGTATTACAATAGATGTAGCTTCATCAACCACTGCTGCTGATAGAACTGCATATTTTACCTTGGGTTCTGCAGATATGAATACTGCGTTGTTGCATACTATAAAAGGAACACCCTTTGCAGATGGTATATCTGCTGGAAATAGCATCAGTTTAACGCCATCTTCTGTCAACTTCGGAACTTTAGGTAATAATCAGAATGTTTATCGAGAAAAATACAATACTTATATTTTCGATTCATTTGACAGTGCAGCACCTTGGAGCACTTCAACAACATTTGGTAAATTTACATACCAGTTTTCAAACCCTTATTTGACTAATTTAGATTTATCATTTATTGGTTGGCAAGAACCGGGAACTATACATGATAATAATGCTTTTGCAAATATTTGGGGTATAGTTGCTGATCCTCAGAGTGTAGTTTATAATTCCACTACAGGTACTACATCCACTTATGCAGCTACACAGATAGTAAACTTCGATGAAGTTAGCCATAAACCAGTAGGTAACTTTTCTACATTAATCATCAAACCTCTAAGTACTTTCAAAATAAAATTGAGAAATTCTACTTCTCAGGTTATGGATTTTGATAATCTTAGAAGATTTAATAATGCACCAAGAGCCGAAGGAACAACATATGGTGTTACAGCAGCCAAAAATACTAATGTAGGAGCAATAAAACAATTAGGTGTTTTAGCATTAGATGCAGCTGGAAATCAAATAGGTGAAACTTACTATGTAGTAGCACCTCAGTTCAGTACAGGAAACTTTTCAGATCCAAGTATTGCTTCAGTTCAGGCGATGACTAATACTTCAGCAATCATTCAGACATTCGAAGAAACTTATAACGGAACAATTGATCAGAACTTTTCATCTACTTATAGATTATATATTAATGAGGCAAATGAAACAAACTACTTAGGTAAGAGAATCGATCTTAATGTATTTGGGTCTAATGTTGCTTCTTTAAAATTTGAAATCAGAGATGATACAAATTTAGTTCCTAATGCAACACACTTACTGTCTAGTGGTAATGGCTTTTACTATACCGTTGGTAATGGGCAGGCTGTACAGGCTAAACAAGGAGATATAATTCCTGTAAATGGTAATACTAACTATGGTTTGTTTTATGGGGCACCAACTTCTACATTAAACACCAACGAAATTAAGCCAAAATCAAGAACTCTTGTAACATATAATCCAAATATCAGTAATTATATCGTAAGATTTGATCCAGACTGGAAATCAGCTTCTGTTGAAGTATTTGATGCAAGTGGAAAACTTGTAATATCAGAGAAATCTATTAAAACTAGCTCAGATTTTGTGATAAGATTAGACTCTGGAATTAAAGCTGGATATATTGTAAGAGTGGTAGGAAATGAAGGTACTACTGTTAACACAAAAATATTAATTAAATAACACAAAAAATGATGAAATTTCTTCTTAAAAAAGTATTTTTTATACTGTTTTTGGTAATTTGCGGTGTGGCAAGTGCTCAATCAAATGGTCCCGGAACTCCATGTTTCCCAGGTGATCCATGTGATAATCCATCTTCACCAATTGATATGTATGTCTACGTTTTGGCAATGGCAGCGATTTTAATGATTGCATTTTTTGCTAAAAAATACAAGACACAAAAAATATAAAAATTTTATTAAAAAATTTTAAACTCTCTGATTAGTCAGGGAGTTTTTTTATTTTTACATTATGAAAAAGATATTACTATTATCGGGAATATTATCTGCATTCTATTTGCAGGCGCAGTTTTCTGTAAGTATCCAGGCTCCCGCAGATTTTAAAGAGCAGGAAGCTATTTTATATACCCTCAATGGCTCCAAAGATATTATTGTTACTAAGGAACAAAACAAAAACAATTTATGGACTTTTAAGTATCCTAAAAATTATTCCGGTATGATGAAAGTTTATTTTCCAAATACCAACAATAGTATAAGCTTTATTTCTGAAAATAAGAATGTAAATATTAAGCTTGAAACTCAAAACAATAAAATTAAAAATATTATTTATCAGGATGAGGCTAATGAATTGATGAATAGTATTCAGGAATATTCACAGAAAAAGGAACTTATTCTTCCTGCATTGTTGCAGATTAAAGAATATTATAAAGATAATACAGACTTCGGAAAAGCTCTTATTGCTGAAATGGGAAAACTTTCCGGCTCAACAAGTAGTATCGATCAGACAAAGCACCCTTTTATATATTACTACAATACTAATTATACTAAATATTTATCAAATGACACTACTAAAAAAATAAACCAGGATGAGGTGGTAGATTTCTTTGATAAATCTAATGATATGTTGGAATCATCTTCGCTGATACGACCTATTTTAGTTGCATATCTTAATAACGGTGGCAATACAAATGTAACGCAATCAGTGGATAAGTTATTGGATCGTTTGAAAGTAGAAACTCCTCGAGGACAGACTGTTTTGTCTGAATTGATAGATATTTTTGATGTCTATGAGATGACTGAGTTTAAAAATAAATATTTAACGCTTGCAAAAAACCTTAAATGCACAATCACAGACCGTTTGGCTTCTACTTTGAAAGCAAATGCCAATGTTGAAATAGGTGCATTATTTCCAAATTATAAATTCCAATCGCCTGTTAATACAACTGCTAAATCTATCGCAGATGTGAAAGCAGATAAGAAAGTAATTGTATTTTGGTCTTCAACATGTTCTCATTGCGAAACTGAGCTTCCACAACTTTTGGCAAAGTATAACGAGCTTAAAGCTAAAAATATTCAGGTTATCGGGCTCTCGTTAGATTCTGATAAAGACTCCTATACTAAGAAAATTATTGCTTTCCCTTGGATCAACGATTCAGAATTGAAGGGTTGGAACAGTTCTTACGCAGAAACCTATAATGTGCATGCCACACCAAGCTATTTTATTTTAGATGCTAACAATAAGATTATCAGTAAACCAGACCATGTAGGCGATGTTTTAATGTATTTAAATGTAAAATAATTTTGGTGAATGTCAAATATTTTATATATTTGCACCACCAAAACGGCGAGGTAGCTCAGTTGGTTAGAGCGCAGGATTCATAACCCTGAGGTCACGGGTTCAATTCCC
>Ga0065714_10002836_pt1 | contig 10254 bp, 9 predicted proteins | sample MisRhiReplicate2_FD_59101 | JGI IMG/M metagenome (GOLD analysis project Ga0065714, IMG submission 59101) | Miscanthus rhizosphere microbial communities from Kellogg Biological Station, MSU, sample Rhizosphere Soil Replicate 2: eDNA_1 v2... | ecosystem: Host-associated > Plants > Roots >... | reverse complement strand
CTCCTACAGGGGAATGTGTTCTGTGTAGGAGCTGCCGAAGGCTGCGATCTTTTTTCCAACCAAAATCCTTGAATACCACTATCGGCAGTTTTTGCCTTACTGCCACATGACGGACTCATTACAACTCTAGGATGGCCCCCATCTGCCAGATGAGGTCCGTCCATGAACAACTCGATTGCAACTGCCCTGACCAACCCCGGTGCACCGATGAAAGTGCGCGGCGTACAGAAGCGTTTTGGCGCCTTCACCGCGTTGGATAACGTGTCCCTCGACGTGGCGGCTGGCGAACTGGTGTGCTTGCTGGGCCCGTCGGGTTGCGGAAAGACCACGTTGCTGCGTTGCATCGCCGGTCTGGAAAAGCAGGACAGCGGCGAGTTGTACCTCGGTGATCGTGACGTTTCCCACCTGGCGCCCCAGGCGCGGGACTACGGCATTCTGTTCCAGTCCTACGCGTTGTTTCCCAATCTCACCGTCGAAGCGAACATTGCCTACGGCCTCGCTGGCAGCGGTCGCGACGAGGTGCGCCGTCGTGTCGGCCAGATGCTGGAACTGGTTGGCCTGAGTGGCAGCGAGAAAAAGTATCCCGGTCAATTGTCCGGCGGCCAGCAGCAGCGGGTTGCCCTGGCTCGCGCCCTGGCCCCGGCACCTTCGCTGTTGCTGCTGGACGAGCCGATGTCGGCCCTCGATGCCCGGGTGCGCGAGCATCTGTGTACCGAGTTGCGCCAACTGCAACGCAACCTTGGCATCACCACCTTGATGGTCACCCACAATCAGGACGAGGCCATGCTGATGGCCGATCGCATCGCCGTGATGAACAACGGCAAGGTCGAGCAGTACGCCACGCCGCAGGAAATCTACAACCGCCCGGCCACGCCGTTTGTGGCGGAGTTCGTCGGCCAGGGTAATTGGCTACCCTTCCAGCGCAGCGGCGACAGCCACGCCCAGGTCGGCGGGATGAACATGCGTCTGGCCGATGGCAGCGCCAAGACCGCGTCGGGCCGCTTGTTCTGCCGTCCGGAAGCGATCAACGTCAACCCGCTGGTGCACGAGGAAAACCTGTTCCCGGCCAAGGTTCGCGAGATCACCTTCCTCGGCAACCGCTGCCGCATGAGCTTTGAACTCGATCATTTGCCGGGCCACGCCTTGCTGGCTGAACTGGCACCGGAAGCCATGCCGCGCCTGGGCGCCCAGCAGATCATGGTCGCCTTGCCGCCGCGCAGCCTGCAGGTATTTGCCTGATGAGCGCGAACATCGCCCTGCCGCTGCCGCACAAGCAGGTTCGGCAAACCACCCGCGCCGAGGTTGGTGACCGGTTGTTCGTGGTCGGTGGCAAAGTCCTCATGCTGGTGTTGTTGGGCGTTGCCGTATTGATGCCGTTGCTGGCGATCTTCTGGCGCGGTTTCAGCGCCGAAGCCGGGCAGGGCGGTGGCTGGGTCGCAGCAAAAGAGCTGGTGAGCAGCGAGAACTTCCATTGGTTGCTCGGTAACAGCCTGAAGGTTTCCCTCAGCGTCGCGGCCATTGTCGTACCGCTTGCCTACCTGTTTGCCTACGCCCTGCAACGCACCTTGATTCCGGCCAAAGGCATCTGGCGCGGTATTTCGCTGTTGCCATTGATGGCGCCGTCGATGCTGCCGGGGATTGCGCTGGTTTACCTGTTCGGCAACCAGGGCATGTTGCGTGGCCTGCTTTCGGACAACATCTACGGCTTCTGGGGCATTGTGCTCGGCGAAGTCATCTACACCTTCCCACACGCCTTGATGATTCTGCTGTCGGCCCTGTCCCTGGCCGATGCGCGACTGTTCGATGCTGCCTCCAGCATGGGAGCCAGCCCGGCCAAAGCCTTCCGCAGCATCACCTGGCCGGCGACCCGACAGGCTGTGTTCGCTGCGTTCTGCCTGGTGTTCACCCTGACCATCACCGATTTCGGCGTGCCCGTGGTGGTTGGTGGCGACTATCAAGTGCTGGCGCTGGAAGCCTACAAGGCGGTGGTCGGCCAGCAACAGTTCGGTCGCGGGGCGTTGATCGGCATGGTGCTGTTGCTGCCGGCGCTCTTCAGTTTCGGGGTCGATGCCTGGTTGCGTCGGCGCCATGGCGACTCCATGAGCGGTCGCGCCCAAGTGTTCAAGCCTTTGCCGTCGAAGCTGCGCGACAGCTGCTACCTGGTCATCGTCCTGCTGATCTGCGCCGCGTTGCTGCTGGTGTTCGGCATGGCGGTGTTCTCGTCCTTGGTGAAGTTCTGGCCGTACAACCTGTCGCTGTCGCTCAACCACTATCAGTTCAACGAAACCGCCGGCGGTGGCTGGCTGGCCTACGGCAACAGCCTGAAGATGGCCCTGGGCACGGCGTTGATCGGCAGCCTGCTGATTTTCACCGGCGCCTACCTGATGGAAAAAACCAAGGGCCAGCGCGGCCTGAACCTGAGCTTGCGCATGCTCAGTTTCGTCCCGATGGCGGTACCGGGACTGGTGCTTGGGCTGGGTTACGTCTTCTTCTTCAATCTCACTGGCAACCCGCTGCATGTGCTGTACGGGACCATGACCCTGCTGATCGTCTGCACCATTGCTCACTATTTGACCACCGCACAAATGACCGCCACCACCGCGCTGCGTCAGCTCGACGCCGAGTTCGAAGCCGCCGCGCTGTCGCTCAAGGCGCCGCTGTATCGCCATTACCTGCGGGTCACCGTGCCTATCTGCCTGCCGGCACTACTGGACATCGTGCGCTACCTGTTCGTCTCGGCCATGACCACCGTTTCGGCGGCGATCTTCCTCTACAGCCCCGACACCATCCTCGCGGCGGTGGCGGTACTGAACATGGACGACGCCGGCAACGTCGGCGGTGCGGCAGCGATGTCGACGCTGATCCTGATTACCTCGGCGGGCGTGTCTCTGCTGCTGGCCTGGGCCTCGCGCGGTTTGCTGCGCCGCTCCCAAGCCTGGCGGCAGACGGCGCCCGGTCATTGAATCTGCACAACCCCTCAACTCAAAAACAGGAAAAGATCATGTTCAAGCCTATGGCCCTGGCCGCTGCTGTCCTCACCGCTTTCAGCCTGAACGCCTTTGCGGCGAAAACCGAGTTGACGGTGTACACCGCCCTCGAAGCCGAACAACTGAAGACCTACAAAGAAGCTTTCGAAAAGGCCAACCCGGACGTCGAAATCAAATGGGTGCGTGATTCCACCGGCATCATCACTGCCAAACTGCTGGCCGAAAAAGCCCGTCCGCAGGCTGACGCCGTGTGGGGCCTGGCAGCTTCCAGCCTGGCGATCCTTGATCAGCAAGGCATGCTGCAAAGCTATGCACCGAAAGACCTGGGCAAGATCGGCGCCAACTACCGCGACGCGGCCAACCCACCAGCCTGGGTCGGCATGGACGTCTGGGCCGCGACCATTTGCTTCAACACCGTCGAAGCCGAGAAGCAGGGCCTGAGCAAACCCGTGAGCTGGCAGGACCTGACCAAGCCTGAGTACAAAGGCAAGATCGTCATGCCGAACCCTGCCTCGTCCGGCACCGGTTTCCTCGACGTCAGCGCCTGGCTGCAAACCTTCGGCGAGAAGCAGGGTTGGGCCTACATGGACGGCCTGCACCAGAACATCGGCCAGTACGTTCACTCCGGTTCCAAGCCTTGCAAACTGGCGGCGGCTGGCGAATTCCCGATCGGTATTTCCTTTGAATACCCGGCCGTTCAGCTGAAACGCCAGGGCGCACCGCTGGACATCATCCTGCCGAAGGAAGGCCTGGGTTGGGAGATCGAAGCGACTGCGGTGATCAAGGGTACTGCCCACGAAGAAGCGGCGAAGAAACTGGCTGACTTCTCCGCCAGTCCAGAGGCGATGGAGCTCTACAAGGAAAACTTCGCCGTGCTCGCCCAGCCTGGCATCGCCAAGCCGCAGACCGAACTGCCGGCTGACTACGAACAGCGCCTGATCAAGAACGACTTCGCCTGGGCTTCGAAGAACCGCGACGAGATCCTGACCGAATGGCGCAAGCGCTATGACGGCAAGTCAGAGAAAGTGGCGGCCAAATAACTGACTCAAACCTTGTGGCGAGGGAGCTTGCTCCCGTTCGGCTGCGCAGCAGTCGCTAAATTGCGAGGACCGCTTCGCGCTCCAGCGGGAGCAAGCTCCCTCGCCACAAACAGCGGGACTGCCTCCATGACACAACACAACGACATGCTGATCGTCGGCGCCGGCATCCTGGGTTTGTCCCACGCCTATGCCGCCGCCAAACGCGGTCTGAAGGTCAGGGTTTTCGAGCGCAGCGAAACGCCTGTTGGCGCTTCGGTGCGCAACTTCGGCCAGGCACTGGTCACCGGCCAACCGCCAGGACCAATGCTGGAACTGGCCCGCGCCAGTCGCGGAATCTGGGGCGACTGGGCGCAGCTCGCCGGCCTGCAACTCAAGCGCAATGGCTCGTACCTGTTCGCCCGCAACGAGGCGGAAGAGCAGTTGCTGGAAGCTTTCTGCGACGGCCGCGCCGTCGAACACGGTTACCGCGTCCACCTGCTGCGCGGCGCCGCGCTACGCGATTTGTACGGCGGTCAGTTCCGCCATCACCGCGCGGCCTTGCATGGTATGGACGATCAGCAGCTGTATTCCCGCGAAGCGATTCCGGCGCTGATCGACTTCCTGCGTCGCGACCTGGGCGTCAAGTTTCACTTCTCTACCCTGGTGCGCGATATCGAGCCGGGTCGCCTGCACAGCACCGCCGGCAGCTTCAGTGCCGAGCAGATCATCGTCTGCTCCGGCCACGATTATCAGACGCTGCTGGCCGAACAGATCGCCGAACTCGAGCCGCAAATCTGTCGCCTGCAAATGCTTCGCGCGCGCCCGCAAATCAACCTCAACCTGCAACACGCGCTGCTCACCGGTTTGAGTTGCGTGCACTACGGCGCCTTCGCCGACTTGCCGGAGGCCGGGGCGGTACAGGCAGAAATTCTGCGGTACGCGCCGCATCTGCACGAAAACGGTATCCACCTGCTGATCAGCCCGACGCCCTATGGTGAATTGATCATTGGTGATTCGCACCATTACGGCAGCGATCCGTCACCCTTCAATGCCGAGCAGATTGACGACTGGATGATCGAGCTGGCCGAGCAGACCCTGGGCTGCAAGGTACAAGTGGTCGAGCGCTGGCAGGGGGTCTATGGTTCACGGGGACCGGGACCGTTCTCGTTTCTGCGCCCGGCAAAAGGCCTGAGCGTGGCGTTGATGCATATCGGTGTCGGCATGAGTGTCGGGCCAGCGATGGCTGAACGAAACATCGCAGCTGTGTTGGGGGAAATCTGATGGCGCGCAATGAACAAGTCGTCGCCGAAGTATTCAGTCTGTACGAGCGTTTTGGTGACAGCGATTACATCGGTGAACCGGTGTCGCAGATCGAGCACATGTCCCAGGCTGCTGAGCTGGCCATTGCCGAAGGCTTCGATGATGAAGTGATTCTGGCGGCGTTCTTTCACGACATCGGGCATATCTGCGCTGAAAGCGCGGAGAACATGGGCGGCTTAGGCGTGGTCAGTCATGAGCGTCTGGGTGCGGATTATCTGCGCCGCGCCGGTTTCAGCGAGCGCATGGCGCGTCTGGTCGAATACCACGTGCAGGCCAAGCGTTATCTGACGCTGAAAGAGCCGGGGTACTACGAGCGTCTGAGTGAAGCCAGTCGCCGAACCCTGGAATATCAGGGCGGGGTGATGACAGAGGCCGAGGCGCAGGCGTTCGAAAAAGACCCGTTGTGCGCGGTGAGTTTGCGCATGCGCCAGTGGGATGAGCTGGCCAAGGAGACGAACGTATCGCTTCTGGATCTCGACATTCTGAAGCGCAAGGCTTTGGCCCTTTTGCCTCAGGCGGCTTAAACGACCAGTGCAGATGAAACTCCCTACGGGAAAAGGAGACCATTCGCGCAGAGTGTTTCAGTGAGACGGGATAGCTTGATCGGCCCCAAATTGAAGAGAGCTATCCCTATGCGTTATTTGAAAGTCACCGCGCAGGACCGGAGCGCGAACGGCCGGGCCGATACCGTACTCCTGCATTTTTTCGAGGAAACCCACGGCGGCGAAGACAAGCTCATCCACAAGGCTTACGCGCTGGATATCACCGCCGATGGCAAGGTCGATTTCCAGGCTGGCGATGTAAACAACGACGGCAAGGAAAACACCAAGGACGAGCGTTTGCTCAAGTCGTTTGCGGACGCCTTTTTGCGGCTCAACTGGTTCAATTGCGGGAACATCTGGGCACGCTATCTGAAGATATTCGTCGAAGACTTTGCCAAGGATGGTTCGCCAGACACCGTACGCCTGCACTTTCATGACGGCGTCGGTAAACCGCAGGATGAAACCATCGCCTACACCGCTTCGGCCTACGACACCAACAATGACGGCGAACTGGATTGGTTGATCCATTTCGACATGGATAACGACGGTGATCAGGATGCGGTGGACCAGAAACTGGTTTCGTTGCTGAGCACTACATACCTGAAATTCAAATGGCGTTGACGATAAAGCGCATTAAAGTCGCTGCGCCAAAACCTCAATCTGTTCCTGCCGCTCCGCCTGATTCAATTTTGGATGAGGGTTGAGCGACGACCACTGCGGGTGCGCCCGGGCCTTGTTCAACGCTTCGGGCAGCTTGCCTTCGCGCCAGCTCTTGTCCTGGGGGGTGGCCACTTGGATGCTGTCCATCGCCGCATGCCCCCGGGCATTGAGCGCTTGCAGCAATTGCCGTTGGCGCAAGGCCAACAGGCGCAGCACGTTGTCATCCACCGTCAATTCACGCTGGCCCTTGATTTTACCGAGCAAACGGCTGCCGTAACTGCGCGCGGTTTGCAGGGCGCCGCCAGCGATGGCCCCGGCGAGTGCCGCCGCGCCCAGGGTGATGCCACCCACCAGCAGATCAACCCCGGCCCCGGCGGCCGCGCCGGCTGCGATTCCGCCACCGACTCGCACGCCCAATTGTTTCAGGGTTTCCGGATTGAACAAGTCGTCGCCCCAACGGCCGTCGAGCAGCGGCAAATCACTGGCGGCGGCATCCTGTGGGCGGAAGGCGTAGAGCTTGAGCAGGGCCTCGACGCAACGCTGCTCGCGCTGGCGTACGGCTTTGCGTAGTTCGCTGATCGCCTGTTGTTCCTGCTCGGCCTCACTGACCACACCGCGTCGGCAGGCCGCGCAATCGATCAATAATTCGGCAATCAACCGCGCCGCACTTTGCTGGCGAGCCAGACGCTGGGCTTGCTGATCGGCGATCAGGCGTTCGAGCTGCGGCCGGGCGGATTCCAGCAACAGGGCGAGACTTTCATAGAGTCGACGCTCGCCATCCTCCGGCGGCGCGACGCTGTCAAAGCGCACCAAGGCATGCAAGCCAAGCCGCGCCAGTGCTTCACGCCATGCCGGCTCGCGGTGGTTGGCGCTGCTGACGAAGTTCAGCACCGGCAGCAAGGGTTTGCCACAACTGGCCAGCACTTCCAGTTCGTCGCGATACTTGGCCAACACCGGCTCCCGGGCGTCGATCACATAGAGCCCGGCGTCCGACGCCAGCAACTGGCGCAGCACCTTGGCTTCCTGTTCGAAGCGTTGCCGGGCTTCGCTGCCATCGAGGAAACGAGCCAGCCGCGCCGGGCCGTCGAGGCGTTCGCCAGGCCGCTCCAGGCGTTCGAGGTAGTCGAGCAGGGCGATGGCGTCTTCCAGACCGGGAGTGTCGTAGAGGTCGAGCAAGGGCTCGCCGTCCACCGACAACCGTGCACCTTCGACGTGCCGCGTGGTGCTGGGGCGATGGGACACTTCACCGAAGCCGACGTCGCGGGTCAGGGTACGCAGCAACGAGGTTTTGCCGACGTTGGTGTGGCCGACCACGGCGAGTTTCAGCGGCTGCTTCCAGGTATCAGTCATGACCCGTCTCCAGCCAGTTCATCGGTGCACAATCGGCAAACGGCAGCTCAAGCTGTTGCAGCGCCACGTGCCAGTCGCCCAGGCGTTCAGCGTCCAGTGCTTCTCCGGGTGGTGCCTGCAACAACCACACGCGGGTGGCGCTGGCACTGCGCGCCAGTTCGGCAATCAAGGCCAGGCTGCCGCGATCCGGCGAACGCCGTGGATCGCACGCAATGGCCAGGCGCGCGGGGGGAAAGCGACTCAGTTGTTCGAGGAGTTTGTGTCTCGATTCGCGGCTGTCGAGGATGCCGGCGTTGCTGACGGTTTTCGGCAATTGCGGTGGCCACGGGCGGTCGTCGTCCAGTTCGATGGCGACCAATAGAGCACCATCACTTTGTTGTTCACTGACGCCGCTTTCCACGCGATGCAGTTGGGCCGGTGCCGCATCGCTGACGCCGAGGCGCTCACTGGTGGGCATCAAGCGTTCGCGCAGTTGTGCGTAACCAGGCAGGTTCAAATCCAGGCGCAGCGCCGCCTGCCCGGATTTCCAGCGCCACAGGCAAAACAGCGCGAGCAGCAGGCGCGGCAAAACGCCGTAGACCAGCAGAACGCCCACCAGCCACGCGGCCCAGGCCTGGCGGGCGCTTTCGATGTTGAGGGCGGCGTCGCCACTGGCGCGGATCATCTCCTCGGTGGGCACGCTGAAGCCGAGCAGGGCCGGCAGCGCGCCGAGGGCCTGGGTCACGGCAATAAAAGTATCGGCGCCGAGGATGGTGGTTTCCCAGACGAAGCCGTAGCGCCGGGTCGCCATCAACGCCAGCAGGATCACCAGCGCGCTGAGCATCGCCAGCAACCACAAGCTGTTGACCAGCACACCGATTGCCCAGCGGTTGAGTTTCTGCCGTTGCAACAACAGCAGCAGAGCCGGCGCCAGTTGTGCGGCTTTGGCGTCCCGGGCGAGTTTTTCGCTTAGCCACAGCCACAGGCGTCCGAGGCTGGCGCCGTGTTCACCGGCAAACACCAGGCCCAAGGCCCAGCTCAGCAGCAGGATCAGATTGAGCCCGAGCAAGCTGCCCAAGGCCCAGAACACATTCACCGGGTGCAGGCCGTCGCCCATGGCGGCAAAGGCCAGGCCGGCCCCGCTGATCACCGCCAGCACCGCCATGACGATCAGCGCCAGTCGCGCGCCTTGCAGCCAGTGTTTGAGGGCCGTAACCAGGCCATCGCGTTCAGCCAGCCACAGGGCCCGGCGTTGAATGCGCAACGGTAAATCGCCGCCGGTGCTGCGGGCCAGTCGGTTGGCTTCAAGGTCTTCCAGAGGGCCGGCGTACTCTTCGCGCAGGCGGATGGTTTCTGTCAGCCAGAGGGTATTGAGTTCAGTCACGCGGCATCCCGTCGCTTAATTGAGCAGTGAGCATAACCGCTGTGGCGCTTATCGGCGAAAGNGAGGCTCTGGTATCCTCGCCGGCATGACTAAATCACTCCCCCTCAGCCTGATCGCAGCCCTCGGTGAAAACCGTGTGATCGGCGTCGACAACAGCATGCCCTGGCACTTGCCGGGGGACTTCAAATACTTCAAGGCCACGACGCTCGGAAAGCCGATCATCATGGGTCGCAAGACCTGGGATTCCCTCGGTCGCCCGTTGCCGGGCCGTTTGAACATCGTGGTCAGCCGTCAGGCGGATCTGGTGCTGGAAGGCGCGGAGGTTTATCCGTCGCTCGAAGCCGCTGTGGTTCGCGCCGAAGCATGGGCGAAGGAACAGGGCGTTGATGAGCTGATGCTGATTGGCGGGGCGCAGTTGTATGCGCAAGGGTTGGCGCAGGCTGATCGGTTGTACCTGACCCGCGTGGCGCTGAGCCCGGAAGGGGATGCGTGGTTTCCGGAGTTTGATTTGAACCAGTGGAAACTGGTGTCGAATGTGCCGAACCCGGCCGAAGGCGACAAACCGGCGTACAACTTCGAAGTCTGGGAAAAAGCCTAAAGATCGCAGCCAGCGGCAGCTCCTACAGGATCAGCGCATTCACTGTAGGAGCTGGCGAAGCCTGCGATCTTTTGATCTTTCTTTGCCACGAAAAGATCGCAGCCTGCGGCAGCTCCTACGCGTGAGCCAACGCCGAATGCTCATCCGCATCCAGCAATTCTTTATCAGTCTGCTGCATCACCTGACTGGTAATCGCCCCCGCCGTCATCGAGCCACTGACGTTCAACGCCGTACGCCCCATATCAATCAGCGGCTCGACCGAAATCAGCAACGCCACCAGTGACACTGGCAAGCCCATCGCCGGCAACACGATCAACGCCGCAAAGGTCGCACCGCCGCCAACCCCGGCCACACCGGCCGAACTCAGCGTGACAATCGCCACCAGCGTCGCGATCCACAGTGGGTCCAGCGGGTT
>Ga0065714_10002891_pt1 | contig 10266 bp, 7 predicted proteins | sample MisRhiReplicate2_FD_59101 | JGI IMG/M metagenome (GOLD analysis project Ga0065714, IMG submission 59101) | Miscanthus rhizosphere microbial communities from Kellogg Biological Station, MSU, sample Rhizosphere Soil Replicate 2: eDNA_1 v2... | ecosystem: Host-associated > Plants > Roots >... | reverse complement strand
CAACTGACGTAAACGCGCGTTGCCTGCACGTTGGTTTTGCCCATAAAGTTCAACCGTCGCCGACGACCCTATCGCAGGACGTAGCGTTTCAGGCAACTGGATCACCGCCTCACGCTGCCCGGAATGGGCAATTCGCACAACCACCTGACCTGCGCCTATCACCTGCCCCGGCTCTGCCAACGTATCCACAACAACCCCATCAGCATCAGCCAGCAACGTCGAATAGCCGGTAGAGTTTTTCGCCACATCAGCCTGGGCTTTGGCCGCGTTAAGCTGCGCTTTCGCCGAGTCGGCAGCCGCTTTGAACCCCGCATAAGCTGAAGCAGATACAGCGCCAACAGACACCAAATCCCGGTAGCGAAGCTCATCATCGGAGGCCTGCCGGGATCGGGCCATGGCGGCCAGCACCGCTTCCTGCTGCGCCCGCGCAGTCAGCGCCAGATCATTAGCATCGATTCGCATGAGTGGCTGCCCGCGCTTGACGCTCTGCCCGGTGTCCACCAAACGCTCCAGCACTTTCCCAGGAACGCGAAAGCCGAGATCGCTTTGAACCCGGGCGGCGACGATTCCGGTGAATACCCGATCTGCAGGCGCGGCGGGTTGAACCACCGCGATGCGCACCAAGGGCATTTGGAGGCGAGGATCTGGAGGTATGGCCTCGTTGCATGCGGGTAAGGCAAACGGCAACAAGCCAATGAAAATGAATGACATGTGGCGACGCTGGATCATAAGGACCTCTTGGAAGCGGATATGCCATGCTTATTCAAGTGACCAATTAAGTCAATAGTCACAATTCAGACAAATGAAAGTTGCCCTGATGATCAGAGCAACGCAGGGGTTTTAGATTTTATTTTTTAAATACGCAGGCTGCCGCGGATGCGCAACGGTTCCATCAGCCAGGCCTTTTAAGGCATCAGTCCGCGCAGAATCAGGTTGGAAATGAGCCCGGGAGCCTCTTCAACAACATCGAGGTTGTACTGCAACAGCAGAGGATTGATGAAGGGCCGTAGCGCGAGATGAATCGATTCCACTGTCTCGTCCAACGGTGTCTTACGCTCAAACTCACCGAGTTCCCGCCCCTCTCGCACGATCTGCAGCACGAAGCTCTTGATGCGCGCGTCATAAACTCGTGAGCTGGGCCAGCTTTCCGAAGCGGCGAACGCCGCGATGTCATAAAGCTTTCGGTCATTAAAAAACAGGTCGACACCCTTGGTGATCAAGGTTTTGACCAAACGTCGGAAGCGCTCAGTCGGGGAGAGACCCTCAACATTGATGGCCTGCTCAACAGCCGCAACGATTTCCGATAGACAATTTCTACAAATAGCCTCACCAATCGCCTGCTTGGAGTCGAAGAACTTATAGATGTAAGCCTTGGAAAAACCGATGGCTTTGGCCAGGTCGGAGACTGTTGTCTTGCTGTAACCGTATTGACTGAAATGTTCGTTGGCCGCCGCGACAATCTGATCTCGGATGTCGTGATCGGCTGGGCCACGGGCGCTGGGCGAAGAAACTGATGGCTGGTTCATGCGAGCAGCTTACGCACCCTGAAGGTAGTTGACAACTTGTGACCAAATTGTAATATCGTCACAAATCGACCATTCCGAAGGTATCACATGCACCCTCCTCGTTTTGCCGTCTTGCTGTGTTTCGGTATGGTTGCGGGTTGTGCAGTGGGCCCTGACTATTCAGAGCCCGACGTGGAATTGCCTGAGCATTATTTGGCGCAAACATCTACAGCACACCAGGTTGATGCAGCACCCACTGATCTCGCCGCTTGGTGGAACGCGTTCAATGACCCCGTACTCAGTCAGCTGATCAATCGAGCACTTGAACAAAATCTCGATTTAGCGCAAGCAACAGCAAGGATCGAGCAGGCTCGCGCGGGTTTGGGGGCAGCTGAGGCAGCGCTTTTGCCATCGGCTACAGTCAATGGCCAAGCGGCCAGAGCCCGGCAGTCCGCGGAGACACCGTTAGGCCAAGTACTGAATTCAGACCCATCCTATAATCGCTACGGTAGCGCCTATGAGGCGAATCTGAACGCAGGTTGGGAACTGGACGTATTTGGCGGACTACGCCGAGGCAAAGAGGCAGCCTTCGCCGATTATCAGGCCTCCCAAGCCGGAGCGACTGCCACCCGCCTCGCGGTGGTAGCGCAGACTGCAGACCTTTACATCAGCATCCGTGGCCTGCAAGCGCGCCTGGAAATTGCCCGAAAGCAGGTAGACACGCGACAACAACTGCTCACCACCATCGAGCACCTGTATGCAAAAGGATTAGCTGCTGAACTACAGTTGAACCAGACCCAAGGATCGCTGAATCAAGCACAGGCAACCGTGCCGGTACTGCAGGCTGGCCTTGCAGCTGCGATGAATGCGCTGGATGTCCTGTTAGGCAAACCGCCGGGTACTTACAGCGCGCAATTGATTAAGTCAGCGCGCATCCCTGAGGTGCCAAGTCTCGCCGACTTAGGCTCTCCGGCCGATCTGCTGCGTCGGCGTCCAGATTTGATCGTCGCCGAGCGCCGACTGGCGGCATCGAATGCTCGCATCGGCGAAGCCATCTCCGAGTACTACCCCAAGTTTTCTGTAGGTGCGCTGCTAGGCAGCGCTACATCGGTATCCAGTGGGAACCTTTTCAGCAACGGTGCCAGTCAGGCCTCGGCGGTCCTGGGACTACGTTGGAGGCTGTTCGATTTTGGTCGCATCAACGCCCAAATTGACTTGGCGAAGGGTCAAGAAGCCGAAGCGTTAGCCGTTTACCGCCAGTCAGTTCTACGGGCCTGCGAGGATGTCGAAACTGCTTTTTCGGCACTGATCAACCGCGAGCAGCAATCCGAAAAACTAGCCCAAGGTGAGTCTGCTTATGCGAAAGCACGAGCGACGTCGTTTATTGCGTATGAAAAAGGCGTTGTCAGCCTGATAGAAGTTTTGGACGCCGATGAAAACCTTTTAGCGGCATCTGATGGTAGAGCCCAAGCACAAACTGAATCGGCTCGCGCTGCAGTGGCCACATTCACAGCATTGGGCGGCGGCTGGCAGCGCGAAGACTCAAATGACCGTTGGATCTCGAGTGCGCAATGAACATCCCTTCGGCAAGTCGCTTCTAAACGCCGCTTTGTAGATCACAGGTTTTCAGACTCTGGTAGCGCCGTTCGAAATCACTGGCCAACTGTTCAAGCGTGACGTTTCCCAAACGATCTATAAGCAATGCCTGCGCTGCATCAAACGCTTCGGTTAGCGCAGCATTCACCGCTTGTTCGACCAGACATTCCGGATGGTCAGTCGACAAACCGATGGCGAAGAGCGAGGGCGACCCCAAGGCCTGATGGATGTTCAACAGGGTCATATTGGCTAGCGGTTTCGCCAGCGTCCACCCTCCACGGTGACCCTTTTCTGAGCGCACATAACCCTCCTCCTTGAGCAGCGCCATGGTCCGCCGGACCACCACCGGGTTGGTACTGAGCATTTGCGCAATGGTATCGGACGTGGCGGGCTGTTCATGGCGAGCCATGTGGATCAGTACGTGCAGCATGCGGGATAGACGAGTGTCATTTCTCATGAATGGCGGTTTTTCCTGAATTGCTTGCAGCGAGTATCGCTCGATACAGCATAAGTTACGAGACTATTGACACCTTCAACTCATGTAACTTACGTTGTATCTAGAGTTCTTCGAAAGGGTCGAAGATCCAGGGAGACTGATCCATGGTTTATGACGTGATCATCGTTGGCGGCAGCTATTCCGGCATTTCCGCAGGCTTGCAACTGGCACGGGCGCGCCGAAAGGTGTTGGTGATCGATGCAGGTCAGCGCCGTAACCGATTTGCTCACAGCTCGCATGGATTTCTTGGGCAGGACGGTCGCAATCCCGGCACGATAACCAGCGAGGCACGAGCCCAGTTGCTGGCCTATCCAACGGTCGAGTGGATGTCGCAACCCGCTATACAGGCAAAGACGGAGGACGGTGGATATGTGATAACAGCCGCGAATGGGGAACAGTTTGCGGCGCGGCGCTTGATCCTGGCCACCGGGGTGGTGGATGAGCTGCCTGAGATTTCAGGGCTGTCAGAGCGCTGGGGGCAGCGAGTGTTTCATTGTCCGTATTGCCACGGATATGAACTGGATGGTGGACAGGTTGGAGTATTGGCGGCGTCGCCAATGGCCATCCACCAAGCGCTGATGTTACCCGACTGGGGGCCGACAACACTCTTCCTTAACGAGGTATTCGAGCCGGATGCCGGCCAGTTGGCGATGCTGGCCAGGCGTGGGGTTGTGGTAGAGCCCGAACCAGTCTTATCGGTTGGCGGTGAACAAGCCGATGTGACACTTGCCAGCGGTCGTGTGATCAAACTTGCAGGGCTGTTCACTCAGCCTCGGACGCGCATGGGCAGCCCATTGGCAGCGCAACTTGGTTGTGAGTTTGAAGCCGGGCCGACGGGTGATTTCATCAAGGTCGATGCGATGCGCGAAACAAACGTACCCGGCGTGTTTGCCTGCGGAGATGCAGCAATAGCCGCAGGCAATGTGGCAATCGCCGTCGGTGATGGCGCACGTACGGGCGGCGCGGCGCACCAGTCGCTGATCTTTCGCTGAATACGATTAGCAAACGATTCAGCGATTACGTACCAGACACTGTGACCGCATCGGGTCGGATTGCCGCCCTTCGCGACCGGCTCAACCCGGTGCTGAGTAAGCGGATGATGTCTTTCACTGTTTTCATCCTTGTTCAGTAGTGATCGCCATACAGGGCAGCTCCCTGGACACACACCATCAGACCTTAGACGGCCCAACCATCAGCTATATCGCAGCGATTTCATCAGTGTTCTAAAAAGCTTGCCTCTTGGGCTCTCTAGCGTTGCGTCATTTGGCCCTCCAATCATCTTCATGGCAATCTAATTGCATTTGCAATCAGATTGAGGCGTGCAGTATGGTGCAAGCATGACGGAACGCACGGAGATCTTCGGAATATGATCGGCTTTTCCAGCTTCAGCAAAACACCAGATACCCGCCTTGCCGCTCAGGCCTGCATCGATAAAATCCGAACCTTGTCACAGCGACAAACCGATGGCTGCTCCTCTCCGCTCGATACCATGATCGATATCGCCAACCGACTGGAAAGGGATCCGGGAACGACCAGACATATCTGGGTCATCCGGTCCAACAAGCAGTCTCAAGTCGAAAACTGTCACACACGTATCAGCGCCTGGCCACTGCGTTTTAGCCCTACAGCCTGCGCCAGCGAAAAACCGCTGTTGTACCTGACCAGTTCTGCGACTTCGGCCGAACTTTGCGCACTTTCGAACGAATCCGCCCACAGGGGCATTCTGTGCAATGACATAGAAACCTTGCCCTCTCGTTGGCCTAAAGGAGCTCACCCTTGGGTTCCTCTCTGGCTGGCCTCCAACCCGCACTGCCTGCCCTTCGACCCCGCCAGCGGTGCCGAAGCGCACGCCATTGCGCTTGCTGCATTGCAAAGCTTGTATGTGGAAGGCAATGACGGTTTCTATTACATGGCGCTTCACGATGAACCCAATAATTTCATCGCCCCCATCAGCCAACTCAGTGCGAGCCAGGCACTTAAGGGCATGTACAAGCTCAACGAGATAGAAACAGATGCCGGGCAACCTCGGATTCGCTTGTTGGGCGCAGGGCTGGCCTTGCAGTCAGCGATCTCCGCAGCGCAGATGTTGCGTGATGACTGGGGTGTCGAAAGCGAACTCTGGAGCTGCCCCAGCTACACCCGGCTGGCCCGGGATGCAGACAAGGCACAACGCTGGAACCGGATGCATCCGCACATGCCGCGGCGATCTTCACATTTGCTCGACTGCCTGAGCGCTGATGATTGCCCGGTGGTCGCTGTGACCGGTTATGCCCAGCATGTCGCCGATCAGATCGGCGCGCATATCCAGTCACGATTCGTGGCGCTGGGTGCTGACTCAACCGAAACGCCGCCGGGCAAATCGTTGGATAAACGCTGGATTGTGGTCCTCGCCCTGCGAGCCTTGGCTGAGGAAGGAGCTATCGCGCAGACGCGCGTAGAACAGGCCATCGGCCGCTATCTGCTGCAATAACCGGACAACGGTCAACTCGCTCGCCCACTGTTGCGCGCCGCCATTGCGGCTCGCTCAAGCGCGTCACTGAAAAACCGCTGTTGCTCGTCATCGAACTGCGACAAAAACAGCTCGTCCACCGCCCCTTCATAGATTTGCCACATTTTTTTACGTAGCACTTTCCCGCTCTCGGTAATGGCGGCATAAGCACCACGGCCGTCATCGCTGGCCCGGCTGCGTGTCACCAAGCCTTCGGCCTCCAGACGGTCCACCAACCGGGTGAGGTTGTAGCGTTCAATCGCCATCACGTCAGCCAATTCGTTCATGCGCCGGGTGCCGTCAAGGCCGCTTTCCAGGCCCCATAGCGCGTCGTACCACGCATAAGCCGGCAGTCCGGCGGCCGCCAGCCGACGCTCGATTTCCCGGATCAGGCAACGGTGAGCCCTGACGAATCTGAACCAGGTATCCGGATTGCTTGAAGACATGCATCACCCATTTCATGAAATCTATTTAGTTGCAATTGTAGCGTGCTGCAGGCTAAGTTCTCGCATGTAGTTGCAGTTGCAACTACAAATATTGTTCAAGGTTGGCGTCGACCCACGCCCCTTAGCCAGGCACCAAACGACTCGGTGCTGCTGCACTGTCCAGGAGACGACGATGGCACAACAACCCCTGTTTCTCGACGAGGATCCACAAGAAACTCGCGAATGGCTCGAATCCATTGAGTCGGTGGCGAGCGTCGAAGGGCGCACTCGCGCCCACTATCTGATCGATCAGATGCTGGATTTCGATGCCAACCGCCATGGTGATTTTTACGGGCGCGTCACCACGCCCTACGTCAACACCATTGCGGTCGACCGTCAGTTGCCCTACCCCGGCGACCTGACGATTGAGCGCCGGATCAATGCTTATATCCGCTGGAACGCTTTGGCCATGGTGCTGCGTGCCGGCAAACATTCGAACGTGGGCGGGCACATCGCTTCCTATGCCTCGGCGGCCATTCTGTACGACGTCGGCTTCGAGCATTTCTTCCGTGGGCGCACCGAGCAGTTTGGTGGCGACATGGTGTATATCCAGGGCCACTCTTCACCGGGCATCTACGGGCGCGCTTACCTGGAGGGACGGCTGAGTGAAGATCAGTTGGATAACTTCCGCCGTGAGACCGACCGCGACGGTGTCTCGTCCTATCCGCACCCCAGGCTCATGCCGGACTTCTGGCAGTTTCCGACGGTATCCATGGGACTCGGACCGATCACCGCCGCGTATCAGGCCAGGTTCATGCGCTACCTCGAAGACCGTGGCCTGAAAGAACATCAAGGGCGCAAAGTGTGGGCGTTTCTCGGTGACGGCGAAATGGACCAGCCGGAATCGCTGGCGGCAATTTCCCTGGCAGGACGGGAGAAGCTCGACAATATTATTTTTGTCGTCAACTGCAACCTCCAGCGCCTGGACGGACCGGTGCGCGGCAACAGCAAGGTGATCCAGGAATTTGAAAGCCTGTACCGGGCGGCCGGCTGGAACGTCATCAAAGTGATCTGGGGCAGCGGTTGGGATGCCTTGCTGGAAAAGGACAAAAGCGGCCTGTTGCGTCAGCGCATGATGGAGTGCGTGGACGGCGACTATCAAAACTACAAATCCCAGAACGGCGCTTACGTACGTGAACATTTTTTTGGCAAATACCCTGAGTTGCAGGAACTGGTCAGCGACCTGAGCGATGACGAAATCTGGAAGCTCTCACGCGGCGGCCATGACCCGGAAAAAGTCTACAACGCCTACGCCGCCGCCATGCGCCACAGCGGCGGGCCAACCGTCATTTTGGCGAAAACGGTGAAAGGCTTCGGCATGGGCGAAGCAGGTGAGGGCCAGAACATCAACCATCAACTCAAGAAGATGGGCGAGGACGCAGTCAAAGCGTTCCGTGATCGTTTCGGGCTGGACCTCACCGACGATCAATTGGGTGACATGCCCTACCTCAAACCGGCGGCGGACAGTGTCGAGGCTCTTTATCTACAAGCCAGGCGCACCCATCTGGGCGGTTACGTGCCTGCGCGTTTCAGTGCGGTGGAGCCGTTGCAGATCCCGCCATTGTCGGCACTGGACAGCCAGCTCAAAGGCACCGGCGAGCGCGGGATTTCCACCACCATGGCGTTTGTGCGCATCCTCGGCACTTTGCTCAAGGATCCGAGCATCGGCAAGCTGATTGTGCCCATTGTCCCGGATGAATCACGCACCTTCGGCATGGAGAGCCTGTTCCGCCAGATCGGCATCCACTCCCATGTCGGCCAGTTGTATACACCTCAGGACGCCGGCCAACTGAGTTACTACAAGGAGGCACGGGATGGCCAGATCATGCAGGAGGGACTGAACGAGTCCGGCGGAATTTCTTCCTGGATCGCAGCGAGTACTTCGTACAGTACACACGGTGTGATGATGGTGCCCTTCTACATCTTCTATTCGATGTTTGGCTTCCAACGCGTCGGCGATCTGGCCTGGGCGGCAGGCGATGCCCGCGCCCGAGGCTTCCTGCTGGGCGCCACGTCCGGCAGGACCACGCTGATGGGCGAAGGCCTGCAACATGACGATGGTCACAGCCATGTACTGTCTTCTACCGTACCGTGCTGCGTGTCCTACGACCCGACGTTCGCTTATGAACTGGCCGTGATCATCCAGGATGGCATGCGGCGTATGTATGTAGAAAACGAAGACATTTATTACTACATCACACTGCTGAACGAAAACTACGCCCATCCGCCCATGCCCGAAGGCGTCGAACAGGACATTCTCAAAGGCATGTATCGGCTCTCTGCATTGGCGCAGCCCATCGAAGGCAAGCACGTGCAATTGATGGGTTGTGGTTCGATCCTGCAAGAAGTCATCGCCGCCGCGCAGTTGCTGGAGCAGGACTTCGGTGTCAGCAGTGAAGTGTGGAGCGTCACCAGCCTGACCGAACTGCGTCGCGATGGACAGGATGCCGAACGCTGGAACTTGCTGCATCCCCAGCAGCCACCCCGTATCGCTCACGTTGAAAGTTGCCTGCAGGATAAACAGGGTCCGGTGGTGGTAGCGACTGATTACATGAAGATTTTTGCCGACCAGATCCGCCCGTTTGTGCCCAAGCGGCGCTTCGTGGCATTAGGCACCGACGGTTTCGGCCAGTCGGATACCCGGGAATCGCTGCGCAGGTTCTTCGAAGTGGATCGCCACTTCATCGCATTGGCGGCCTTGAAGGCTCTGGCCGATGACGGAGGTGTGCCAAGGGAAAAAGTAGCCGAGGCGATTGCCCTTTATGGGATTGACCCGGAGAAGCAGAACCCAGCGAAAGTTTGAGTTTTATCTATTGTGACTGCCTCCCATTATAAGGAGGGAGGCGGCTTCTGGCCGCCTGCGTTTGCAGCGGCCTTTGTATGGACGCAGCATTACGGTGACCAGTAAATGCCACATTTACTGGCATCGACCCGGGTCCGGCAGTTTTCTAGCATTGACTAGCTTGATTTGTTACTCGTGGCTTCAGAGACAGAGCGCTCGACCCCAGTCACGAAGTTGCTAGTTCGTGAAATGCTGGAAGGTGATCCACCAAAGCAGCATTTCGATACTGTCGCCATATTGGCGCGCGCCGGTCCAATATGACGAAGCGCCTGGACGATGGCCCCGGCCAAGCTGNCCGGAGCAATCAAATGCTTATTCGTCCGCGTGGTCGTTGCCACNGTGCGCGGCGATGAACATGGCGACGGCCGACCGGCAATAGGATTCGATTTCGTTGTCGTCCTCTGCTCTCGCCTCATCGAAGCGCGCGATCATCAGGAGATCAGACCCTTTGAAAAGCGCGGCAAACAAGCGGGCGGCCCCCAGAGGGTCGGGCACGTTCAGCACCGCCTTCGCGTGCAACTGACGCAACAGGGCCTCGATCTGGGCGATGACATAGGCGGGGCCGGCTTCGTAATGGAGCTTGCTTAGCGACTTTTGATTCGTCTTGTCGACCATGATCATGGCTTCGACACTGCGCACATCCGGGCTCAACAACGTGCGAAGCAGGAATGTTCCCACCGCCATGAGCTGATCTGCCGCCGAACCGTCGACGCCTTCAATAAGGGTCTGTGGTGCAAACTGATGGCAGTGGGCCGCGATGGCCGCGCTGAACAGCGCCTCCTTGTTCTCGAAGTGCCGATAGATGCTTAGCTTGGATATCTTCGCCCGCTGGGCGACCTTGTCCATTGTCGTCG
>Ga0065714_10065406_pt1 | contig 10280 bp, 5 predicted proteins | sample MisRhiReplicate2_FD_59101 | JGI IMG/M metagenome (GOLD analysis project Ga0065714, IMG submission 59101) | Miscanthus rhizosphere microbial communities from Kellogg Biological Station, MSU, sample Rhizosphere Soil Replicate 2: eDNA_1 v2... | ecosystem: Host-associated > Plants > Roots >... | reverse complement strand
TTCCCCAGATAAAAGTGTAGTTGGAAGTACCAACTCCTGAGTGAATAGACCATTCCGGAGACAAGACTGCTTCATTGTTTTTCATAAAGATATGACGGGTCTCGTTCGGCTGGCCAAGAAAATGACTTACCGCCTGTCCTTCTTCCAAATCAAAATAAAAGTACGCTTCCATTCTTCGGGTATGCGTGTGAGAAGGCATTGTGTTCCAAACACTTCCTTCATGTAATTCGGTCATTCCCATTTGTAGCTGACAAGTTTCTAAAACGCTGTTGACAATCAATTTATTAATCGTACGTCTGTTGGCGTATTTTGCTTCACCTAATTCTACAATTTCGGCTTCATTTTTGGTGATTTTCTTTGTAGGGAAAGTGTGATGAGCCGGTGCAGAATTGAAATAAAATAAAGTCTGACCTTCATTTCCGTTTTCAAAAACAATATCTTTTGCCCCTTTTCCGATGTATAAAGCTTCCTTATTTCCAAGTTCGAAAACCTCTCCGTCAACGGTTACCTTTCCAGCAGCTCCCACGTTGATGATTCCTAATTCTCTTCTGTCTAAGAAGTTTTCCGCCTTCAGATCATCAGTAGGTTCAAGTTTCAATGCGCTTTTTGCAGGCATTGCACCTCCTACGATCATTCTGTCGTACATAGAATACACTACATTGATTTGATCTTCATTAAATAAATCATTGATTAGAAACTCCCTTCTCAAATCTTCAGTTGTATATTTTTTTACATCTTCGGGATGATGGGCGTATCGAAATTCTGATTTTGTCATACTCTAGATTTTAAACTTAAAATTACGGTTTTTTAAAAACCTGTTAAATACTGCGTAATCGATTGCATTAAATTACACTAAAACTGTACAGAAATACTTGTTGTTAAATATATATATAATAAGTATTCCGTTAACAAAAAATTCTTTTATTTTTTCAAAATATTGAAAATCAAATAAATAAAACCAAATAAAGTAAATAATTTAAGAAAATTTAAGAAAATATTTCAAAAGATTTTTAACGAAATTGTGATCAAATGTTTAGAAAAATAAAAATCATGCCACAAAAACAGATATTCAAAGCCTAAATGCTATATACATAATAATATTTTGGTTTTTATAATCAAAAGATGTTAAATTTTTGTAATTCGGTGTTATTTATAAAATAAAGATTTATTCTGATGTAAAAAAAATGATAAAAATCACGAAAAATTTTAAAATACGATCATTGAGTATCTGTTTTGGGAGTTTTTTAACAAGAAAATTATATGTTTTTAAGGGTAATTTTATTAAATTTTAATCTCAAACATGTTAAAAAATAAAGTTTTTTTTAACAATCGTTCACACTTCATGAAACGATAACAATATATTAATTATCAATTACTTACATTAATTTTAAGCTTATATATTTTGTATTTTTAAACAAATCAAACAATCAAATTAATAAAAAAATAATATTTTTTTCTTTGCGTATTGAAAAATAATATTAGTTTAGAAGCCACGATAAATATGTTTTGTGAAAATTACGCAATCGATTGCACTATAAATGCGTAATGACATTTGAAACTATACAGAGTACTTAAATCCACAAAAAACTAAGCAGAAGGTATGTAAATGCCTTCTGACCATACTTTAAAACTATAAGGATATAATAATGAATAAAAAAGTACAATCAATTAAGTGGTTATATCTATCTGTCTTTCTGCTTCCGGTACTTGGTATGGCGCAGGAGAAAGGCAAAGAAAAGGAAACCAATATTGACGAAGTGGTTTTGGTAGGTTATACCAAAGTCTCTAAAAAAGATGTTACCAACGCCGTATCATCCGTAAAAGCAGAAGCAATCAAAGATATGCCATCGACCAATGCGGCCGAAGCTATTCAAGGAAGAATGGCCGGAGTAAAAGTAGCATTAAGTGAAGGTGCTCCGGGTGCTGATGTAGACATTGTCATCCGAGGAGGTAACTCTATTACAGGGAGCAATGCACCCCTCTACATCGTAGACGGAGTTCAGATGGACAATGCGTTGTCTATTTTATCACCTAAAGAAATAGAATCTATCGAGGTACTGAAAGATGCTTCTTCTACCAACATTTATGGAGCAAGAGGCGCCAATGGTGTGGTTTTGATTACCACAAAAGGAGGTCGTAAAAGAGCTAAAACATCCATTAATTATAACGGATTTTTAGGAGTAAGAAAAATCCAGAATACGATTGATGTCTTAGATCCTTATCAATTTGTGCTGTATCAGTACGAAGTTTACAACAAAGGTGGTGTACAGACTGATATTGATGCTTTTAAGGCAAGATACGGAACGTACGATCAAATTGCAACTAAATACAAAGACATCAAGAAAAGAGACTGGCAGGATGAAGTTTTCGGAAGAGAAGCCTTCAACTTCACTCATAATCTTGCGGTTACAGGCGGATCCGACAATTCATCTTTCTCATTGTCTTTAAATAATGTACAGGAAGACGGAATTATGATTGGTTCCGGATTTAAAAGAAATATGGTCAATTTCAAATATGATTATGATCTTTCCAAGAAAGTAAGCATGACATTGAATGCCAGATACAGCCGACAGACCATTTTCGGAGCAGGAACATCCTCTACAGGCTCCCAAAGCACCAACCGATTAAGAAATGCCGTAAGATATCAGCCATTTGAAGGAGGATCTACAGTAAATGTTGATGATTTTGATCCTTTATTTGCCAATGAGACCAATCTTGTAAATCCTGTTCTTTTAGCGAATAATGAAATCAGAGAGAATGGTAGGAATGATTTACTTCTTAACGGAGTTTTGGAATATAAAATTAATAAAAATTTTACGTTCAGAAGTGTTATCGGATATGTACAGAGAGATGAAAAGATCAATCAGTTTTCAGGCACTATCACCAGCCTTGCAAGACAGAATAATGATCAACCTGTAGTATTTTTAAGCCAGGCTCAGACGAGAAGAATTACCAATACCAATACATTAAATTTCAGAAAAACATTTGGAAATCATAAGCTTGATTTATTGGCAGGACAAGAAATTGTGAAAACAGATGGAGAATCATTAGCTATGACAATAAAATGGTTCCCAAAATCAATAAATTCTGAAGAAGCATTTGCCAATATCCAGTTAGCCTCTCCACCATCCGGATTGGTACAGGATGCACCAAGAGCAGGAAGAGCACCTGATCGATTAGCTTCATTTTTTGGAAGAGCCAATTATATTTTCAAAAACAAATATATCCTTACAGCTTCCATGAGAGCAGATGGCTCGAGTGTTTTCGGACCGGGAAACAGATGGGGATATTTCCCTTCAGGATCTGTTGCATGGAAAATTACGGAAGAAAATTTCCTGAAAGACAGCAAAACCATCAGTGAATTAAAGCTTCGTGCAGGATACGGTTTGTCCGGAAACAATAGAATCGGGGCATTTTTATATGATACCTTCTTTACAACATCATCCGACTATGGATATGCCTTTGGAACCAATGTAACACCTGGTGCTACAACAGGAAATATCATGGCAAATAAAAATGTAAAATGGGAAACAGCAACATCTAAAAATATCGGTTTAGATTTTGGGTTATTCAAAGGAAAAGTATATGGTAGCTTAGACCTGTATCAGACAGATACTAAAGACTTATTGCTTTTGGCACAAATTCCTAAAGACAGAGGATATGAATATCAATATCAGAATTCAGGAAGTACCACCAATAAAGGTATTGAATTCTCTGTAGGAAGTACTATTATCAATAAAGATAACTTTACCTGGAAGATGGACGCCAATATTTCATCAAATAAAAACACGATTAAAAGTTTAGGAAGCAGTGCCGCAGCAAGTGCTTATTCTTATACATATCCTTCAGGTTGGCAAAATAACTTAAATGACTTTCTTGTACAGGTTGGTAAGCCGGTAGGTACTTATTGGGGATATGTAACAGCAGGAAGATACGAAATCAGTGATTTTGATTATAATGCCGCTACACAAGTATATACTCTGAAAGCTGGTATACCGAATGCTTCCGCAGCAGCCAACGGATCAAAACCTATACAACCCGGAGATCTTAAGCTTCAGGATCTGAATGGTGATGGCATCATTGATAATAAGGACATGACAGATCTGGGAAATGCACAGCCTAAGTTCTATGGTGGTTTTAGTCAAACATTCCGTTACAAAAACTGGGATATGAGTCTAATGTTCAATTTCTCTGTCGGGAATAAAGTATATAATGCCAATAAAGTTGAGTATTCTACGCAATATCAATACAGAGACAATAATATGCTGGCTGAAGTAGCCGACAGATGGAGATGGTTTAATGATGCCGGAGAAAAAGTAAATGATCCAACTGCATTGGCAGCTTTAAATGCCAATACAACCATGTGGACTCCGCCCGCTGGTGCATATTTCTTACATTCGTATGCTATTGAAGATGGATCTTTCTTAAGATTAAATAACGTTACGTTAGGATATTCTTTGGGTAAAGAATTTATTAAACAGTTAGGTCTTTCAAATTTCAGATTATACTTTACAATGAACAATGTGTTTACTTTAACAGGATATTCCGGATATGATCCGGAGGCTAACACGAGAAGAAATCCTTTAACACCTGGGGTAGATTACGCAGCTTATCCACGTAGCAGATTTATCTTATCAGGAGTAGATATAACTTTTTAAACCTAATATTATGAAGAAAAATAAATTTTTAGCTATTATATTTTCAATTGCAGGACTCATATCTTTAAATTCATGTGAAGACTATCTGGATGTAGAAAGCTTATCTAATACGGCTGAAGAACAACAATTTGACTCCGCTTCTGATACCTTTTCAGCATTGGTGGGAGTTTATAACGCTACTATGGGTGACAATACCTATGGTCAGAGAATGAATCTTATCCTTACCCAATCCGGAGACGATTTTAGAACTTCCGGGGATTATAATGCCAATGACAGAAGAGGAATCAGTTGCTTTGGTGCAATACCTACCAATACAGAACTTTTAAGGCCTTTCTTAGATACTTATGCAGGGATTGAAAGAGCGAATCTTGTGATTAAAAACATTCCGATTTCTCCGGTTTACCAAACAGGTTCTGCAGCAGACAAAAAATTAATGGACAGATATTTAGGTGAAGCTTTAACCTTAAGAGCTCATTTTTATTATGATCTGATTAAGAATTGGGGTGATGTTCCGTTTCAGGAGGTTCCATCTGCAGACCTTCCTGATTTGTACCTTGCAAAAACAGACAGAGATGTTATTTATGATAAAATTCTTGAAGATTTATTAAAAGCAGAAAACCTTGTGCCTTGGAGGTCAGAAGGCGGAACCACAGCACAGAGAATTTCAAAAGGTGCAGTAAAAGGTTTAAGAGCAAGAATCGCTTTATCAAGAGCAGGATATTCTTTAAGAAGAAGTCCGCAGCAAATGTTACAGGGTTCTAATCCGCAGAAATATTATCAAATTGCATACGATGAATGCAAAGACATCATGAATTCCGGACAACATCAGCTGAACCCAAGTTATGAAGGATTATTCAGATCATTACATACCAATATTCCGGATGCAACAAACGAAGTGATCTATGCTATCGGGGCCTTCGGTGGAAACTCAAGAACAGACAGTAAAATTGGTTACTACAACGGCTTGAGACATGATGATACAGACTGGAAATCTTCAGGAGGGATCAATGCAATTCCTGTATATTTTTATGAGTTTACTAAATACGACCTAAGAAGAGACGTAAATATTGCCATCTTCAGAGTAAGCACCACAAAACAGCAGGAACTTCAAACATCAATCAACTGGAATGACGGTAAATTCAGAAAATCATGGACATCCATTACAGGAACTTCTCAGAACCTCGGAATTGATTGGCCATTATTAAGATATTCTGATATTCTGTTGATGTTTGCTGAAGCAGATAATGCACTCCACAGCGGACCTTCTCCAGAAGCGATCAATGCAGTGATGTCTGTAAGACAAAGAGCTTATGCAGGTAATTTAGGACAGGTAGGAACTATTCCTACAGACAAAACAGGGTTCTTTAATTATATTGTAAAAGAAAGACAATTGGAGTTTGGTGGAGAAGGACTTAGAAAATACGACCTGATTCGTTGGAATTTATTAGAAACTAAAATTAATGAAACGAAAGCTAAACTTACCCAATTCATGAATGGTACAGGTATTTACGCCAATGTTCCTGAATATATTTTCTATAAAAAAGTAGCTTATGGTAAAGACAAAACCGCTCAGCAAAACGTTACAGATATAGATTTCTATACTACGACCGGAGTTGCAAAATCAGATATTTTCTACAGTCCTAATCAAAGTGTGGCAACACCTTCCGGATATACAAAAATAAACTGGAGACTTGCGATGACGCAGCCCTACATCAGTGGAGATCCCGTAAAGAGTTATGCGCATTATTTCCAGCCAAACAGGAAAGAATTGCTTCCACTGGCTTTAGATGTTGTAAATTCTAACTATAATCTTACCCAAGATTACGGTTATTAGAATCAAGATACATTCATATTAATTTCAATACAGACTTTCTCCTTCATTGGGGTAAAGTCTGTATTTTCCTAATGAAAAATTAAAATCTATGAAGATTTCAAATTTTTACAAAAAAATAAAATTCTTATCTATTATTTCGGTAGTCGCAATCTGTCTTCTTTCTTTCAAAATTAATGATGATAAAACCATCGTAGTTTCGAAAGACGGAAAAGGTAATTACACCACCATTCAGCAGGCAATCAATTCTGTTGAAGAAGGAAAAACAGGAAGAACAAAAATCATTGTAAAACCCGGAACTTACAGAGAAAAAATCACCGTATCTGCTGCAAAAAGCCCGATCAGTTTAATTGGAGAAAATGCAGAAAACACCATTTTAGTTTTTGGCGATTATGCTTCAAAGCAGAATACAGAAGGAAAAAATATAGGGACTACAGGGTCATCCACAATCTTTATTTTTTCTGATCATTTCTCAGCAAAAAATATCACCTTTCAAAACGATGCAGGACCAGTTGGACAAGCTGTTGCAGTTTTGACGACAGGAGACAAAATTGCATTTGAAAACTGCAGATTTCTAGGATTCCAAGATACACTTTATACAAAAGGAACTCAGGACAATCCCGATAAAACTAAACTTTCAAGGAATTACTTTAAAAATTGCTATATAGAAGGTACAACCGACTACATTTTCGGAGCGGGAACTGCCGTTTTTCAAGACTGTACGATTTATTCTAAAAAAAATGCATCTTATGTTACTGCTGCCTCTACTCCGGAAGGAAGTGAGTTTGGTTATGTGTTTATTAACTGTAATTTAACAGGAGATGCTTTGGCAAATTCTGTATATTTGGGAAGACCTTGGAGACCTTTTGCGAAGACTGTTTACATCAACTGCGCAATCGATTCCACAATTAAACCTGAAGGTTGGAATAACTGGTCAAAACCCGAAGCAGAAAAGACAACTTTCTACGGAGAATACAATTCTAAAGGTGTAGGATCAAATATTGAAAAACGAGTTTCATGGTCGCATCAGCTTACAAAAGAACAGGCTAAAAAATACACCGCCAGAAACATTCTTAAAGGAAAAGACAATTGGAATTTTACAAAAAGTTTTAAATAATATTAAATTTTAACCATAAACTAAAACTTTGAGGTCTTTTATAAGTGAAACGGCTTTGTGAAACTTAAAAAATGTATTTTATTATAAAACCTTTGTGAACTTTGTGTTCAAATTTACAGTGTTAAAATAGGAACAATCAATTTATTTAAAATGAAATTTAGCCTAAAACATACAATCTTTACCGCAGGATTACTGACTCTATTTTCTTTCTCTGCATTGGGACAGGAAAAAACAGACAGTTTTCCCGGAGCAGAAGGTTTTGGAAGATTCACAACAGGCGGACGTGGCGGAAAAGTTTTATTGGTAACTAAATTAACAGATGACGGTTCTGAAGGCACTTTAAGATACGCTTTAGAACAAAAAGGTCCAAGATATATTATTTTTAAAACTGCCGGAACTATTTTTCTTGAATCACCATTAAGAATAAAAGAAGGCGACGTCACCATTGCCGGACAAACCGCTCCCGGAGACGGAATTACCGTTGCCAACTACGAAACTTTTGTAGCAGCTGACAACGTCATCATCCGTCACATGAGATTCAGAATGGGTGATAAGAAAAAGTATGAAGGTGATGCTTTAGGCGCAAGATTTATTAAAAATTTAATGGTCGATCATTGTTCGATGAGCTGGTCTACCGACGAGACGGTTTCCATTTATGTGAATGAAAATACTACGCTTCAATGGTGTTTGATCGCAGAAAGTTTGAGAAATTCTGCCCACCAAAAAGGTGCTCACGGATATGGCGGAATTGCCGGTGGAAAATTCGCTTCTTTTCATCATAATATTTATGCGAATCACGACAGCAGAAATCCTAGATTAGGAGAATATGCGGGAAGTAAATTTGCTTTGACTGACTTGACAGATTTTAGAAATAATGTAATTTACAACTGGGGACACAACAATGTTTACGGTGGTGAAGGAATGAATGTGAATATCATTAACAATTACTACAAACCCGGTCCTGCATCGATGAACAATAAAAGAATTGTTGCAATCGACAAAAACGAAAAACCGGAAACCGAAGTTTACAACATCTGGGGAAAATATTACATCAACGGAAATGTTGTAGAAGGCAGTCCGGAAGTTACCGCTGACAACTGGAATTTAGGGGTTTTCAATCAAATGAAACCATCTTACAATTTAACCGATGCTGATAAAAATTCAATTAAAATTAATCAACCTCACAATATTCAACATAATGTAACGACGCATTCTGCAAAAGAAGCTTACGAAAAATTATTGAAAATCGGAGGGGCGAGTTTAGTAAGAGATGCTGTAGATTTACGGGTACTAAATGAAGTTAAAACCGGAACATTTACCTATAAAGGTTCGCGTGGAAGTGATAACGGAATCATCGATTCCCAGGAAGATGCAGGAGGATTCCCGGATTTAAAACCGGGAAAAAGTCCTTTAGATTCAGACAACGACGGAATGCCCGATGAATGGGAAATCAAAAATAATCTTGATCCGAAAACAGCAAACGCCAACGGAAAAGATTTAGATAAAAATTATGATAATATTGAGGTGTACATGAATAGCCTCGTTAAAAAAATAACCGAAAATCAATGATAGTCACTGAACTTTCAGACCCATCGGTTATCTAAATTAAAAATAATGTCAGTACAGATAAAATCAAACGTATTCAAAATATTTCTAGTGGCGGCAGTTTTCGCTGGCGGTTCATCTTTCGCGCAAAATAATGTGATCGAAAAAATCCGTAAAAACTCAAAAGCTCCGTTTTCTTACGCCGAATTGTCCGTAAAAGAAGGGGGAAAATGGCAGGGAAATGAATACATCGGCGGAACTTTTAAAAACGTCAACGAGTTAATACTTCCTGCTGAACACACCGATCATTCTTACTACATCAGATACGAAGGGATCGGTTTGGAAAACAATCAGATTGGATACAGATTATATCTTGACTGGAGAAATGCCACAGATATTTTCGGTAAAAAAGTCAATACTTTAGTGTTGCCAGAAGTGGGACAAGACGGTTTTGAATCTTATCATCACGATTCACCTTGGGGACAGGATATTTTGAAATCAGGTCGTACCATTGGAATTGGTTCTTACGGAAGATATGATGATCAGAATGATTTTGTGGAAACGTTTAAAACTGTAAAAAGCACCACCGCAAAAGTTTTTAATGAAAGGGATAAATCTTTTGCAACCATCGATTACAAAGGCTGGAAAACATGGGGAAAAGCAGTTGATCTTCAATCGAAGCTGACGATTTTTAACAAAGACCGTTTTGTAAGGGTTGATTTAAATTTAAATGAAACACTTTCAGGTTTATGTACCGGAATTGTTGCTTTCAAAGATATTCCCATGAAAGAGGCGGTCAGTAAAAACAAAAAATGGGGCTACATTGCAACGTACGGAACGCAAACTTTGGCTAAAAAAGATGATAATCTGGGAATGGTCATCTTCTACTCTATTGAAAATTTAGATAAAATTGTAAAAACCAAATCGACTCACGTGGTGGTTTTCAAAAAGGCGAAAAATGTTTCGTATTACTTTATGGGAGCTTGGTCACAGGAACCCAACGGAATAAAAACCGAAGAAGAATTTTACAAAGATTTAGATAAAAAATTAGAAATTTTAGATAATAACAATCAACTTTAAAATTGACTTACAATGAGTTTTATTAATCAAAAATTAAAAATATATGCTG
>Ga0065714_10065405_pt1 | contig 10289 bp, 9 predicted proteins | sample MisRhiReplicate2_FD_59101 | JGI IMG/M metagenome (GOLD analysis project Ga0065714, IMG submission 59101) | Miscanthus rhizosphere microbial communities from Kellogg Biological Station, MSU, sample Rhizosphere Soil Replicate 2: eDNA_1 v2... | ecosystem: Host-associated > Plants > Roots >... | reverse complement strand
GAAACCGGCGACCACCTTCGTCGCCGAATTCGTCGGCACCTCCAACGTGATCCGTGGCGAGCTGGCCCGGGAACTGAGCGGTTATCCACAGCCGTTCTCGATTCGCCCGGAACACGTGCGCTTCGCCGAGGGCCCGCTGGCCAGCGGTGAGATCGAAGTCCACGGCCTGCTGCACGACATCCAGTACCAGGGCAGCGCCACCCGCTACGAGCTGAAACTTGCCAACGGCCAGACCCTGAACCTCAGCCAGGCCAACACCCAGTGGCTCGACAACACAGCCCAGCACCAGACCGGCCAGCACCTGAGCGTACGCTGGGCGCGGGAGGCGATGGTCGCGTTGCACGACACTGTCAGTGGCGAGGTGTGAGATGAACACCCTGGCCATCGCTCAAACGCCCACACCCGGTTCACCGTTGCGACGATTTTCCAACCTGCTGTACCGGCGCCCCAACCTGTACCTGTCGATGTTGCTGGTGCCACCGCTGATCTGGTTCGGCGCGATCTACCTGGGCTCGCTGCTGACCTTGCTGTGGCAGGGTTTCTACACCTTCGACGACTTCACCATGGCGGTCACGCCGGACCTGACCCTGGCGAATTTCGCGGCGCTGTTCCAGCCGTCGAACTTCGACATCATTTTGCGCACCCTGAGCATGGCGATAGCGGTGTCCATCGCCAGCGCCATCGTCGCGTTCCCGATTGCCTACTACATGGCGCGCTACACCAGTGGCAAGACCAAGGCGTTTTTCTACATCGCGGTGATGCTGCCGATGTGGGCCAGCTATATCGTCAAGGCCTATGCCTGGACGCTGCTGCTGGCCAAGGGTGGCGTGGCGCAGTGGTTCGTCCAGCACCTGGGCCTGGGGCCGGTGTTGCAGTTCGTGCTGGGAATCCCGGGCGTGGGTGGCAGCACCTTGTCCACCTCACACCTGGGGCGTTTTCTGGTATTCGTCTACATCTGGCTGCCGTTCATGATCCTGCCGATCCAGGCGTCCCTGGAGCGTCTGCCGCCATCGCTGCTGCAAGCCTCGGCAGACCTGGGCGCCAGGCCACACCAGACGTTCATGCAGGTGATCCTGCCGCTGTCGATCCCCGGCATCGCCGCCGGCTCGATCTTCACCTTCTCGCTGACCCTGGGGGATTTCATCGTGCCGCAACTGGTGGGCCCGCCGGGCTACTTCGTCGGCAGCATGGTCTACGCCCAGCAAGGCGCCATCGGCAACATGCCCATGGCCGCGGCGTTCACCCTGGTGCCCATCGTGCTGATCGCCATCTACCTGTCTATCGTCAAGCGCCTGGGGGCTTTCGATGCACTCTGACTCTCAAGACCGGGCCTCGTGGGGCTTGCGGATCGCGGCGTGGGGCGGGCTGGTGTTCCTGCATTTCCCGATCCTGATCATCTTCCTCTACGCCTTCAATACCGAGGACGCCGCGTTCAGCTTCCCGCCCAAGGGCCTGACCCTGAAGTGGTTCAGCGTCGCCTTCGCGCGCCCGGATGTGCTGGAGGCGATCAAGCTGTCGTTGCAGGTCGCAGCCATCGCCACGCTGATCGCCATGGTGCTTGGCACGCTGGCCTCGGCGGCGCTGTACCGGCGCGATTTCTTCGGCAAGCAAGGCATTTCGCTGATGCTGATCCTGCCGATTGCCTTGCCGGGCATCATCACCGGCATTGCGCTGCTGGCGACCTTCAAGACCCTGGGCATCGAGCCCGGCATGTTCACCATCATCGTCGGCCATGCCACTTTTTGCGTGGTGATCGTCTACAACAACGTCATCGCCCGCCTGCGCCGTACCTCCCACAGCCTGATCGAGGCTTCGATGGACCTGGGGGCCGACGGTTGGCAGACCTTTCGCTACATCATCTTGCCCAACCTCGGCTCGGCGTTGCTGGCCGGCGGAATGCTGGCGTTTGCGCTGTCATTCGACGAGATCATCGTCACCACCTTCACCGCCGGCCACGAACGCACGCTGCCGCTGTGGCTGCTCAACCAACTCAGCCGCCCTCGCGATGTACCAGTGACCAACGTGGTGGCAATGCTGGTGATGATGGTCACGATGTTGCCGATATTGGGCGCGTATTACCTGACCCGAGGCGGAGAGAGCGTGGCCGGTAGCGGCGGGAAGTAGAAGGGCTTTTTGTGGGAGCGAGCTTGCTCGCGATGACTGACAAATATTCAACACAGATGTCGACTGTAAGACCGTTATCGCGAGCAAGCTCGCTCCCACAGGGATCGGTTCCAGCAGACACAAGACTGCTTCGATGAGGACAATGCTATGCAAACCAAACTGCTGATCAACGGCCACCTGGTGAACGGCGAAGGCCCTGGCCAAGCGGTGTTCAACCCGGCGCTGGGCCGGGTGCTGGTGGAAATCAATGAAGCCAGCGAGGCCCAGGTCGATGCCGCCGTGCGCGCCGCCGACACCGCCTTCGAGTCTTGGTCGCAAGTGCCGCCCAAGGACCGTTCGCTGTTGCTGCTCAAGCTGGCCGATGCCATCGAAGCCCACGGCGAGGAACTGGCGAAGCTGGAGTCGGACAACTGCGGCAAACCCTTGAGCGCCGCACTGAATGACGAGATCCCGGCGATTGCTGACGTGTTCCGTTTCTTTGCCGGCGCCAGCCGCTGCATGAGTGGTTCGGCGGGCGGTGAATACCTGCCGGGGCATACCTCGATGATCCGCCGCGACCCGGTGGGCGTCATCGCCTCCATCGCGCCGTGGAACTACCCGTTGATGATGGTCGCCTGGAAAATCGCCCCGGCCCTGGCCGCCGGTAATACCGTGGTGCTCAAGCCATCGGAGCAGACTCCGCTGACCGCGCTGCGCCTGGCAGAACTGGCGTCGGAAATTTTCCCAGCTGGCGTGCTCAACGTGATATTCGGTCGTGGGCAAACCGTCGGCAACCCGCTGGTCACCCACCCGAAAGTGCGCATGGTGTCGCTGACCGGCTCCATCGCCACCGGCTCGAACATCATTTCCAGCACGTCCGACAGCGTCAAGCGCATGCACATGGAGCTGGGCGGCAAGGCCCCGGTGATCATTTTCGACGACGCCGACATTGACGCGGCCGTGGAAGGCATCCGTACCTTCGGTTTCTACAACGCCGGCCAGGACTGCACCGCAGCCTGCCGCATCTATGCCCAGCAAGGCATCTACGACCAGTTCGTCGAGAAGCTCGGCGCCGCGGTGGGCAGTATCAAGTACGGCCCGCAAACCGCGCCAGACACCGAGATGGGCCCACTGATCACCGCCCAGCACCGCGACCGCGTGGCCGGTTTTGTCGAACGGGCCATTGCCCAGCCGCATATTCGCCTGATCACCGGCGGCAAGGCCGTGGACGGCAACGGGTTCTTCTTCGAGCCGACGGTGTTGGCCGACGCCCAGCAGGATGACGAAATCGTCCGTCGGGAAGTCTTCGGGCCTGTGGTGTCCGTCACGCCGTTCCTCGACGAGGCACAAGTGCTGGCGTGGGCCAACGATTCGGACTACGGCCTGGCCTCATCGGTATGGACCGCCGACATCGGCCGAGCCCATCGTCTGTCGGCACGCCTGCAATATGGCTGCACCTGGGTGAATACCCACTTCATGCTCGTCAGCGAAATGCCCCATGGCGGTCAGAAACGTTCCGGCTATGGCAAGGACATGTCCATGTATGGACTGGAGGATTACACGGTAGTGCGGCATGTGATGTTCAAGCATTGACGACAAGACAACCTTGGCAACACATGCCTGCGCTTGCCCTGCGTTCGTCCTGCTAAGGTTTTCGTCGATCGGTGCACGCTCGCCGGTTGACGGAAATCCTGGCAGCACCTAGGGTGTCTACAACGTATACACCCTGGAGATCAGCCATGGCCTCGCCCGTTTTGTCCTTTCGTGTGGAAGAAGGTCTGGCCCAACAGCTGGACTTGCTGGCTGCCGCCACCGACCGCGACCGTCAGTATCACCTCAAGCGTGCATTGGTCCGATATGTGGAGGCCGAATCCTGGCATCTGCAAGCCATCAGCGAAGGCATAGCCGATGCCGACGCTGGAAACCTGACCGATCTGGACGCCGTGAAGGCTAAGTGGGCAAAACGTGCCGAGCATCGTACTGACCGACAAAGCACAGAGTGACCTCGACTCGATCCACGAACATTACCAAAGCGCCATCGGTGCAGAAGGCGCCGATGATGTCATCAGCGCCATCCTGGAGACACTGCGCCAACTGCAACGCTTTCCCGGCTCGGGGCGTCCGTCAGTCGCTCCTGATATTCGAGAGCTGGTACTGACGCGCTACCCATTCGTAGCCCCCTACCGGCTCAAGCATGGACAACTGCAGGTCCTGCGGATACTGCACCAGCGCACCGAACGCCTCCAGGACTGGTCGGTGGAGTGATGTAGGCCGGTGCTCCCCGCCCCGACCGCTCACCTGCGCCACGCTTCAAAACCGCGAAACACTGCGCATCGCATCCACCAGATAGCGCATGGCAATGCGGTCGTTTTCCGACAACTCCCGATAGCGCTCTACCAGTCTCAATTCTTCCAGGCTGAGCCGGCGTGTCCTGCGCGGGTTGGTCAGGCCTGGAAAGATCCCCAGCATTTCGGTAATGCCCTGTATTTTTGTCATGAGTTGTCCTTCTTTACGTCGAGGTTGACCTGATAGCGCCGTCTGAATCCGGGCCAGATCGCCTATCACGCTAAAGAATAGGGAGGATTCAAAGCGTGAAAAGGGAGTTTTAGAGTAATTAGTCAAAAAAAGTCGGAATCGACATAAAAAAAGAAATAACTGTAAGAAAATTTGACCAAGCCACGCTTTCCTTTCTCTCAAAGCCCGTATTTCCCCTATGATTTTGCCCCTCGGTGAACCGATCCAGCTCTCAGGCATCTGTTCTAACGTTCGTCGCGTTTGGCCAATGGCATGTCCGAACTCCCTTATCAGTCTCTGTTGCCAGGATCGGCTCGGGACTGTTTCGAGAAAGGTTGTATTTATGCACCGCAGGAATCTGCTCAAGGCCTCCATGGCCTTCGCCGCCTACACTGGGCTATCGGCCTCCGGACTCATGGCCGCACGCGCCTGGGCCGCCGATCAGACCGCCGACGGCGAAGCCCGTCCTTTCGACTTCAACGGTTTGAAAGATCAAGCCCGGCGGCTGGCCGAGAGCCGCTATGTCGACACCAAGCAAGTCCTGCCAGAAACCTTGGCCCAGATGTCGCCGTTGCAGTTCAACGCCATCCAGTACGACGTCAACCACTCGCTGTGGAATGACCTCGACGGGCGGCAACTGGACGCGCAGTTCTTCCATGTCGGCATGGGCTTCAAGCAGCCGGTGCGCATGTACAGCGTCGATCCGAAGACGCGTATGGCCCGTGAGGTGCACTTCCGCCCGGAACTGTTCAACTATCAGAAAACCACGGTCAACACCGCGCAATTGAAGGGTGACCTGGGTTTCGCCGGCTTCCGCGTCTTCAAGGCGCCGGAGCTGGACCGGCACGACATCGTTTCGTTTCTGGGGGCCAGCTACTTCCGCGCCGTGGATGCCAGCGGCCAGTACGGGCTATCGGCCCGCGGCCTGGCCATCGACACCTATGCGAAGAAGCGTGAGGAGTTCCCGGACTTCACCAAGTTCTGGTTCGAAACCCCGGAAAAGAACAGCACCCGGTTCGTGGTCTATGCCCTGCTCGACTCCCCCAGCGCCACCGGTGCCTATCGGTTTGACATCGATTGCCAGCCGACCCGGGTGGTGATGGAGATCGACGCGCACATCAATGCCCGTACCGCAATCGAGCAGCTGGGTATCGCGCCCATGACCAGCATGTTCAGCTGTGGCACCGTCGAACGGCGCATGTGCGACACCATTCACCCGCAAATCCACGATTCCGACCGGCTGGCCATGTGGCGCGGCAATGGCGAATGGGTGTGCCGTCCGTTGAACAACCCCGCCACCCTGCAATTCAACGCCTTCGCCGACAAGGACCCGAAAGGTTTCGGCCTGGTACAGACCGACCACGACTTTGCCAGCTACCAGGACACCGTGGACTGGTACAGCAAGCGCCCAAGCCTGTGGGTCGAACCGACGACGGCCTGGGGCGAAGGCTCGGTCGACCTGCTGGAGATTCCTACCACCGGCGAAACCCTGGACAACATTGTCGCGTTCTGGACGCCGAAAAAACCGGTGGCCGCCGGCGACTCGCTGAACTATGGCTACAAGCTCTACTGGAGCGCGCTGCCGCCAGTCAGCACGGACCTGGCCCACGTCGACGCCACCCGCTCAGGCATGGGCGGTTTCATCGAAGGCTGGGCCCCGGGCGAGCATTACCCGACCGTCTGGGCCCGTCGTTTTGCCGTGGACTTCAGCGGCGGCGGCCTCGACCAACTGCCGCCGGGCACCGGCATCGAACCGGTGGTGACCTGTTCCCACGGTGAAGTGAAAGACTTCAACGTGCTGGTGATGGATGCAATCAAGGGCTACCGCATCACCTTCGACTGGTACCCGACCGACGACAGTGTGGAGCCGGTGCAGATGCGCCTGTTCATTCGCACCAAGGACCGCACCTTGAGCGAGACCTGGTTGTACCAGTACTTCCCGCCAGCGCCGGATAAGCGCAAATATCCCTGAGCCCTGCTGCGTCAGGGATGACGCCTTCGCGAGCAGGCTCGCTCCCACATTGAGCCTTGTTGTGAACGCTATCCACGCCACACAACAGATCCACTGTGGGAGCGAGCCTGCTCGCGATGAGGCCGGTACAAGCACCAATTTTTTTCAAACAAACAAAAAGCCCCGGCCAATGACGACCGGGGCTTTTTGTTTTACCAAGCACTCAATCGCGCAAATCCGACTCATGAATCGGCTGGTCCCGATGCGTTGCCCGCTGGTACTGCGCCGGCCACGTGGCCTTGCGGCCGCCCAGGTCATCATCGGCATGCAGGGCCCAGTACGGATCGCGCAACAATTCGCGCGCCAGGAAGATGATATCGGCCTGGCAGGTGCGCAGGATGTGTTCGGCCTGGGCCGGTTCGGTGATCATGCCGACGGTGCCGGTGGCGATTTCCGACTCCTTGCGCACCCGCTCGGCAAAGCGTGTCTGGTAACCCGGGCCGGTGGGAATTTCCGCATTGGCCGCCGTGCCACCCGATGACACGTCGATCAAATCCACCCCCAGGGCCCTGAATCGCCGCGCCAGCTCCACGGTTTCGTCCGGGTTCCACCCGTCCTCGACCCAATCGGTGGCGGAAACGCGAACGAACACCGGCAGTTCTTCAGGCCATACGGCCCGCACCGCTTCGGTGACTTGCAGCACCAGGCGGATGCGATTCTCGAACGAGCCGCCGTATTGATCGCGGCGCTGATTGCTCAACGGCGAGAGGAATTGATGCAGCAGATAACCATGGGCAGCGTGAACCTCGACCACTTTGAAGCCGGCCGTGAGGGCGCGCTTGGCCGAATCCACGAAGGCCTGGATCACATCGGCGATCTGCCCTTCGTCCAACTGCACCGGCGGGGTGTGTTGCGGGTCGAAGGCAATCGGCGACGGGCCGACCGGAACCCAGCCGCCGTCCGCCGGTTTTACGCTGCCATGCTTGCCCAGCCAGGGTCGCCAGGTGCTGGCCTTGCGTCCGGCATGGGCCAGTTGTATGCCCGGCACGGCCCCTTGGGCGGTGATGAACCGGGTGATGCGTTGCAAGGGTTCGATCTGTTCATCATTCCACAGCCCCAGGTCCTGGGCGGTGATGCGACCGTCGGCGGTGACGGCGGTGGCTTCGGTGAACACCAGGCCGGCACCGCCCACGGCACGGCTGCCCAAGTGCACCAGGTGCCAATCGTTGGCCAGGCCATCGGTGCTCGAATACTGGCACATCGGCGATACCGCGATGCGATTGGGCAGGGTCAATTGGCGAAGGGTATAGGGTTCCAGCAGCAGACTCATGGGGCACCTCTCGAATCAGTGGGCAGGCTCCAGGGTTCTGTTTGAAAAGTCGACGAGTGACAAAAGGTGCAACACCCGCCCCCGCGGGCAAAAAATTCGACAAGACGTCACAAGGGCTATCAAGCAGTGCTTAGAGCCTAGTCGACAACCCGCAAGGACGGAGGGTTCAGAACTTAAAAACCGACGGTGTGGCGCACTGCAGTTCACTTAAGGCGACCCTCGCCACAAAGGCCGATCGGCGTATCGGCTACCGCGGCTCGATATGGGCAATCATCAACTGCACCGTTTCCTGGCCGCGGAACTCGTTGAGGTCGAGCTTGTAGGCCAGTTCCACCCAGCGCACGGTAGGGTTGGGCCAGATCTCGCGGTCGATGCCAAAGGCGATGCCATCGAGCTTCACCGAGCCGCACTCGCTCTTGAGGATGACCTTCAGGTGCCGTTCGCCCACCACGCGCTGTTCGACCAACTGGAACAGGCCGTGGAACATCGGCTCAGGAAAATGCTGGCCCCAGGGGCCGGCGTGGCGCAGTGCCCGGGCCAGCTCCAGGTGGAACTCCTCCACCGCCAGGGTGCCATCCGACAACAGCCGGCCGGTCAGGTCTTCTTCGCGCAACTGCCGGCGCACTTCCGCATCGAACGCTTCGGCGAACAACGGAAAATTAGCCTCCGGCAGCGTCAGCCCCGCCGCCATGGCGTGACCGCCGTACTTGCTGATCAGGGTGGGATGCTGCGCCGCCACCACGCTCAGCGCATCGCGAATGTGAAAGCCCGGCACCGAGCGACCCGAGCCCTTGAGCAAACCGTCCCCGGCATCGGCAAAAGCAATGGTCGGACGGAAATAGCGCTCTTTCATTCGCGAGGCGAGAATGCCGATGACCCCCTGGTGCCACTGCGGATCGAACAGGCACAAACCGAATGGCATCGACTCCACCGGCAGGTCCTTGAGCTGGGCCAGGGCTTCGCGCTGCATGCCCTGCTCGATGGACTTGCGGTCCTGGTTCATGCCGTCCAGTTGCGCCGCCATCTCCCGCGCCAGGGCCGGATCGTTGGTGAGCAGGCATTCGATGCCCAGGCTCATGTCGTCCAGGCGCCCTGCCGCATTCAGACGCGGCCCGAGGATAAAACCAAGGTCGGTGGAGGTAATCCGTGACGCATCGCGCTTGGCCACTTCCAGAATAGCCTTGATGCCGGGCCGGGCACGTCCGGCGCGAATCCGTTCCAGGCCCTGGTGCACCAGGATCCGGTTATTCGCGTCCAGGGGCACCACGTCGGCCACGCTGCCCAGGGCCACCAGGTCGAGCAATTCGCCGATGTTCGGCTGAGGTGTGCTGGCATACCACCCCAGGCTGCGCAGACGCGCCCGCAGGGCCATCAGCACATAAAAAATGACGCCGACACCGGCCAAGGCCTTGCTCGGAAACTCGCAGCCCGGCTGGTTCGGATTGACAATGGCATCGGCTGCCGGCAGCTCGAGGCCGGGCAAGTGGTGGTCGGTGACCAGCACCTGAAGTCCCGCCGCTTTCGCCGCCGCCACGCCTTCCACGCTGGAAATACCGTTATCCACAGTGATCAGCAACTGCGGTTCGCGAGCCAGGGCGACTTCGACGATTTCCGGGGTCAGCCCGTAGCCATATTCGAAGCGATTGGGCACCAGGTAATCGACATGGGCCGCACCGAGCAGGCGCAGCCCGAGCATGCCCACGGTGCTGGCGGTCGCGCCATCGGCATCGAAGTCGCCCACGATCAGGATGCGCTGGCGTTGCTCCAGCGCCGTCACCAGCAGATCCACCGCGGCGTCGATCCCCTTGAGCTGCTGGAAGGGAATCAAGCGCGCCAGACTCTTGTCCAGTTCAGCCTCGGACTGCACGCCACGCGCTGCGTACAGGCGGGTCAACAGGGGCGGCAGGTCACCGAGGAATGGCAGGGTGTCGGGCAGTTGGCGGGGTTCTATGCGCATGGGGTGACAAAGTTTTCTCTGGAAATCGTGAAGATTGTGGCAAGGAGAGCTCGCTCCCACAATGGCTCATTCAATACCGGGTCAATGGCTCAACCACGCTCGCCCAGCAACCATTGCAGCTGGACTTCATGCTGGCCACGGTCGTCGGTCACGAAAATCGTGCCCTCGCTGATCATCACATCCCACTTGATCACCCGGGGCATGTCCTGGGCCAGGGTTTCTAGCACTTCCTGGGGCACCGCGGCGATGTTGACGTTTTTCAGGTTCTTGACCGCCGGGATCACCTTGCCTTCCCAGACCCGCAGGCTGCCGTAAGCCAGCAGGCTGGTGCGCTCGGTCCGGCGCGAGCACCAGGTCAGGCGATCGGCATCCGGCTGGCCGACTTCGATCCAGTGCAGCACACGGTCATCCAGGCTTTTTTCCCACAGCGCAGG
>Ga0065714_10065403_pt1 | contig 10293 bp, 8 predicted proteins | sample MisRhiReplicate2_FD_59101 | JGI IMG/M metagenome (GOLD analysis project Ga0065714, IMG submission 59101) | Miscanthus rhizosphere microbial communities from Kellogg Biological Station, MSU, sample Rhizosphere Soil Replicate 2: eDNA_1 v2... | ecosystem: Host-associated > Plants > Roots >... | reverse complement strand
ATCGAGCTGTCAAAAATGTGTACGTTACCGGATATGAAACAATCAGGGTTCCAGGCGGCGCTGCTGGTAGATCCAGTCGACAATCTCACCGTCCGGGGTATAGCCGCTGACGGTGTCGCGCAACAATTGACGGACGCGTGCATAGTCGTCCTGATCCACCGCAGCAAGCAACTCGGTCAGTTTGACCTTCAGCACATCCCAGGACAGATGATCCTCGTTGGCCGTCATGATCATCGGGTGCTGGGTGGCCGCCACGTTGTCACCGATCAGCAGCTCTTCGTAAAGCTTCTCGCCCGGACGCAGCCCGGTGAACTCGATAGCGATGTCGCCATGCAGGTTTTTTTCCGAGCGCACGCTCAGGCCGGACAAATGGATCATCTTCTCGGCCAGTTCGACGATCCTCACCGGCTCGCCCATGTCCAGGACAAAGACATCACCACCCTGCCCCATGGAGCCAGCCTGAATCACCAGCTGTGCCGCTTCAGGAATGGTCATGAAGTATCGCGTGATCTTCGGATGTGTGACCGTCAGCGGGCCGCCCGACTTGATCTGCTTGTGAAACAACGGAATGACCGAACCCGACGATCCCAGGACGTTACCAAACCGTACCATCGTGAAGCGCGTTTTGTTCACACGGGAAACATTACCCGTATCACCGAACAACACCGGGGCCAACTCACGACTCAGCGCTTGCAACGTCAACTCGGCAAGGCGCTTGGTGCTACCCATGACATTGGTTGGTCGCACAGCCTTGTCGGTGGAAATCAGTACAAAGTTGGCCACCCCTGCCTGGAGCGCGGCCTGGGCCGTATTGAGCGTGCCTATCACATTATTGAGCACGCCTTCGGCAATGTTGTGTTCGACCATGGGTACATGCTTGTAGGCCGCGGCGTGATATACCGTGTCTACTCGCCAGGTTTTCATGACATCCAGTAACTTGTCCGGGTTACGAACCGACCCGAGAATCGGTAAAAGACGGATGGACAGCGACTCTCGAGCGATCCGCTGCTCCAGTTCGGACAAGATGGAATAAAGATTGAACTCACTGTGTTCAAACAGTAGAAGCGTTGTCGGACGCAGCGTCAGAATCTGCCGGCAAAGCTCGGAGCCAATGGAGCCCCCGGCGCCCGTGACCAGCACGGACTGCCCTGTGATGCAATGTTCGAGCAAATCAGCCTGGGCCGGGACTGCGTCACGCCCGAGCAGGTCTGCGATGTCCACTTCCTGGATATCATCGACCTTGACCCGGCCGCTTGCCAGGTCCATGAAACCCGGGACGCTTCGAACGTGTAACGGAAAGCCTTCGAGAAACCCGAGAATCTCGCGACGGCGCCCACGGTTGGACGATGGAATGGCGAGGAGAATTTCCTGAGCGCCCGTGTTGTCGATCATCTGCTGGATGTGCTTGGGCGTGTACACCTGCAACCCGGAGATCACCCTGTCGGCGATACCGCTATCGTCATCGATAAAAGCAACAGGCCGCATGACGCGCCCCATCCGCAATGCAGCAACCAGTTGATTACCCGCGGCTCCCGCGCCGTAGATGGCCACTTTCGGCAGACCATCATCCCTGCTGGTGAACGGGACATGCTGAGCTGCGCTGAACCAGTCGCCCATGAAATACTGGCGCATGGCCAAGCGTAATCCGCCGACCATGATCAGGCTCAACCACCAATAGTTGAAAATGATCGAACGAGGAACGACGTTTTGATGATTGCTGTACCAGTACACTACAACGCCAAGTATCAAGGATGACAGTGTCACTGCCTTGATAATGGCAATCAGCGCGTCATTTCCAAAGTAACGCATGACAGCACGGTACATGCCAAAGCGGACGAAAAGAGGAATGGCAATGACAGGTGTACTGACAAAAAGCCAGACGTGCTGAGTGAACGGGTTGATCAACTCGTCCAGCCCAAGACGCACGACAAACGCCATCCACAGGGCAAACCAGACCAAAAAAATATCCGTCAGAACCTGCAGAATACGTTTATGTCGTCTTGGCAGACTTAACAACCTTGCCCGAATCTTATCCATAACCCCTCTAAACACCTCTCGAAGCTCCTAGCATTGATACAGCAACTACAGCTTTCGGTAACTCACTTGCCGATAAAGCAATACTCAAAAACCAATGCGTCCATCACGCCTTGCCAGCGATTTCCAACTCGCCTGCGTGAAACCTGAAAGCCAGCAACACCAGAGGCACGTAGGCCAGGACCAACCCCGCCACGCCATCGAGATATTGCAGGACGACCAATATAGCCACTGGTACTAACCACAACAAATTGATTGCAGCGATTGCCAGCGTGACCGCCCGATGGCTGCCATATTTTCGTGAAGCATACTGGTATCCATGGCTGCGATGGGCCTCATAAACCTTATCCCCGCGCAACAGCCGACGAATGAGGGTAAAGGTCGCATCAACAATAAAGACGCCCAACAAAATGAGCCAGGCCCAGAGAAACAATGGATTCGTCCATGCCGCATGAAGCGACATCACCGCCAACACGATCCCCAGAAAACCACTGCCTGCATCGCCCATGAAGATCTTCGCGGGCGGGAAATTCCAGGCAAGGAAACCCGATACGGCCATCGCCAGTACAAGCGGCGCAATGGCGAGGCTGGTGTGGCCTGCGATCCAGTAGACCAGGCAAGCACCGACACAGGCGCAAATCGCCTCGACGCTGGCCAGACCATCAATGCCATCCATGAAGTTGTAGAGGTTGAGCATCCAGACCAGATAGAACGCGGCGATGACATAACCGAACCAGCCGAGACTGAACTCGAAACCGAACATATTGATCGGAGCCATCCCCCCAATCCAGAACAATGCCCAGATGGCACCACCGAAATGCGCAAGCAGGCGCCAACGCGCGGCGATATGCCCATGGTCGTCGAGAAAACCAACGATTGCGATCCAGCCGCCAGCCCCCAGCAGAGCCAGCGCCATCGGCCAGGCGAGCGCATCTGTCCAGGCCAGGACAGGCAGCGCAATCAGAAAACTCAGGACGATAGCCACACCACCACCCCGGGGGGTCGGAACCGAATGTGAACTACGCGCATTAGGAATATCTATCAAGCTGCGTGCCAATGCGTATTTGCGCAATGCACCTGTGCCCAAGAATGAAACACCCACCACCAACGCCAACAACCATATTGTGTTCAAAGGTCAACTTCCTGAAACAGCCAAAATCAATTCTGCAATTGAACCGGCACTGTCATAAGCCAGCTTGGCGCTGGCTTTCCTTGTAGTGATTGGCAGTCGACGCAAGCGCCTCATCGACGCTGACCGGAGGAGCCCAACCCAGCAATTCTCGAGTTTTGCTGATATCGACCTGCAATGAACCGCACAGTCGTTGCGACAAAGCCTGTTTGCCCAGAAGTTGCGCCCCCCGCTCAAGCAATATGCTCGGCACAGGCAACAAGCGTGCAGGTTTACCCAATGCCTGCGCCATCCGCGTCAGCAACTGTGTCGTGGACAAATCCTCACCATCGCTGACGAGGAAGGTCTGATTGGCGGCGGCTGGATGACGGATACAGGTGACGATCAGATCGGACAGGTTTTCGAGCGCGACCAGGCTGCGCCGATTATGGATAGCCCCGAACGGCAAGGGAATGCCCTTGTCCAGCCAACGCATCATATTCAGAAAGTTGGCTCTCACACCCGGGCCGTAAACGAGCACCGGACGGATGATGACCACTTCCATCCCGCTGACGCCAGCAATCTCTCGCAGCCCCTGCTCGGCCTCCATTTTCGAAATGCCATACGGATCGCCAGGCGCGGGTGTCGCGTCGGCGAAGTACGGCTGATTGATCGGCGTACCTTCGCCATTGACCTTGATCGAACTGATGAACACGAAGCGACGAATACCCAGCGCGGCGGCTTGCCTTGCTAGGCTTAGCGTGCCTTCGACATTCACCTTGCGAAACGCCTCCAGCGGATCGGATTCGGTGTCATTCATGACGTGAACGCGAGCCGCGCCATGAATGACAACCTCCACTTGATCCAGCGCCTGCGACCAGTCGGTATCAGCACTGAGCCCGGCGGTTCGAACGGTAGTAACGCGCGAAGGACAGTCAGGCAGGGCGTGCCCACGAATGGCTGCCACCGGTTCCAGGTCGTCAGAGGCCGCTAAACGACCCAATACCGCACGACCAACGAAACCCGTAGCACCTGTCAATAAAACACGCATTTTTCAAACCTCGACGACGCTCAGGATTTCGACCAGACAGTACGATTGATGTAGTCGGTGTAACTCAACACGACCCGAACTACCTGCTTCGACACAGGCCCTGCCTGGTAATCCCTCACAACCGGGATAACACGCTGGGTACGATCATGCTGGCTGGTTACCACACGTACGGCATCGAGAACGCCCTCGACTTTCAGGCCACTCATGATGAGAGTGCCTTCGTCCATCCCCTCCGGACGCTCGTGCGCATTACGAATGGTAATGGCAGGCAAATTCAGAAGAGAGGCTTCCTCGGTGATGGTGCCGCTGTCGGACAGTACGCAGAACGCCGACATCTGCAACTTGATGTAGTCGAGCAGGCCGAATGGCTTCGAGAAGCGAATCAGAGGGTGGTCCAGCGATTCCCCGATCGCTTCCAGACGCTTGCGGGTACGAGGATGCGTGGAAACGATGATGGGGTACTGATACTTGTCCGCCAGGGCTCGCAGCGTTTTGAGCAAGTCGCGAAGATTCTCCGGCGTATCGACGTTTTCTTCACGGTGGGCGCTGATGATGAAGAACTTGTCCTGCTCCAGGCCTTCTCGTGCCAGCACGTCGGAGGTGAGGATTTTCGGCATGTAATAGTCGAGCACCTCCTCCATGTGCGACCCGGTCTTGATGATGGTTTCAGGACGAATCCCTTCCGCGATCAGGTAACGCCGGGCATGCTCGGTGAGGACCATGTTGATATCGCTGAGGTGATCGAGCACCTTGCGATTCAGTTCTTCAGGGACGCGCTGGTCAAAGCAGCGGTTACCGGCCTCCATGTGGAACACCGGAATCTTCCGACGCTTGGCAGCAATGACGGCCAGGCAGGTATTGGTATCGCCATAGAGCAGAAGCGCATCAGGCTTTTCAGCCTCGAATACTTCATCCGCCTTCGAAATCACTTCGGCAATGGTCTTGGCTGCGGTATCACCGGCGGCACCCAGAAAGTAATCAGGTTTACGAATTTCGAGATCATCGAAAAAAACCTGATTCAATTCGAAGTCGTAGTTTTGGCCCGAGTGAACCAATACATGATTAACCTGCTTATCAAGCTCGGCAATAACGCGGCTCATCTTGATAAGTTCTGGTCGCGTACCAACCAGCGTCATGACCTTAAGCATCAAGTTGCTCCTGAATGTATTCCAGATTCAACAGAACTTTCTTCACGCCCTCTACATCAAGACGCTCAGTGTTGTGGGAGGTGTAGTCGTCGAGATCGGAAATCTCCTGTTCGCCCTCAACAAAAAACTTCTTGTAGTTAAGGTCGCGATTGTCCGAAGGAATACGGTAGTAGCGTCCCATGTCTTCGGCCTTGGCCATTTCTTCACGAGAGATCAGCGACTCGTAGAGTTTTTCGCCGTGGCGAGTACCAATGACCTTGACGGCATTGTCACGGGCGAACAGTTCCTTGAGCGCTTGCGCCAGGTCCGCCACTGTCGAGGCAGGTGCTTTCTGGACGAAAATATCACCTTGCTCGGCGTGCTCGAACGCATGCAGAACCAGATCGACAGAATCCTCGAGCGACATCAGGAAGCGTGTCATGTTCGGGTCGGTGACAGTCAGCGGCTCGCCGCTCTGCAGCTGATTGATGAACAGCGGGATCACCGAACCACGGGATGCCATGACGTTACCGTAGCGGGTTGCGCAGATCACTGGACCTGTCGCGGGAATCATCCGCGACTTGGCAACCATCAGCTTCTCAGCCATGGCCTTGGAAATACCCATCGCATTGATCGGATAAACAGCCTTGTCGGTGCTGAGCACAACAACGCGCTGTACACCCGAAGCGATGGCCGCATTCAGAACGTTTTCGGTACCCATGACGTTGGTACGCACCGCTTCCATTGGGTAAAACTCGCAGGAAGGCACCTGCTTCAGCGCGGCGGCGTGGAAAATGTAGTCCACCCCCACCATAGCCTGGTCAAGGCTATCGCGATCACGTACGTCACCGATATAGAACTTCACTTTGTCGTTCGACAAGGCAATGCGCATATCTTCCTGCTTTTTCTCGTCACGGCTGAATACGCGAATTTCTTTTACGTCGGTATCCAGGAAACGCTTCAACACCGTATGGCCAAACGAGCCGGTACCGCCCGTGATCATCAAAACTTTATTATCGAACATAACGACCTTCCCAAAACTGATTGAATTAAATGATCAACGCAACGCACGCATCGATTTAACCAATTCCAACCATGAAGGTGGAACGTAACCGGTTGCAGCCTGAAACTTCGAGGAGTCCAGTGAGCGATCTATAGAAACTTGACTATCGGCGATGATCTCGATTTCCTTTTCGTAAACTTCCGCTACCAGCTTCAGAAGAGAGAGCTTGTCAATCGGCGCCACCGACACATGGTAAAGGCCATGAAGCTGTGGGTTCGGGATCACGTAGTCGCGAATGACACGCGCCAGCTCTACGGTAGGAAGTCCCGAGAAAATGGCCTTCTCATACCCCTTGACCGGCCCGCTCTGGGACAGGAACCAGTCCACCAGTGAATACTGGCTCCCCAGTTCGTGACCAATGATCGAGGTCCGCAGGGTGACGGCATTCAGATCCGTGTGCAGCTCACCGATGTACTTGGACTTACCGTAGAGATCCTCTGCATCGGAGATATCCTCCTCGGCGTACATGCCTTTGCGGCCAGAAAATACGCAATCGGTGCTGATATGAATCAGGCGGGAACCGGCCAACGCGCACAACTTGGCAATGCGATGCGGCAACATGGCATTGATAGGGAGTGCGGAAAGCGGATCCTTGGCATCGGCCAATTGCTTGATGAGCCCGACGCAGTTGATGACGACATCCGGCTTGACCCGTGCCAGCACCGAAACCAGCGAATCCTGGTCAAGCACATCGACATTGCTGATCAACGAACTGTGCATGTCCTCAGAAAAGTATTTTGCGCCACCTGGATTGCGCAAAGTGCCCCACACCTCGTAGTGCGGGTTTCCATGGAATTGCCTGAACACTGTGCTACCCAGCATTCCGGTGACCCCTAACACGAGAACTTTCATTTTGAGCTACCTTTTAATTCATTGATCCTGCTACTGAGAATTTCGACCAGACGCTGGCTTTGCCGCTCCATTTCGAAATGCTCGAGGTAGTACGCCCGACCTGCCTGCCCCAGCGATTCCCGCTCATCCGAAGTCATGCGGAAAAGTTGCTCGATGCAATTGGCCATACCTTCGGCGTCTTGCGCCGCGGTAGTCAGGCCGGCTCCCGCCTCTTGAATGACGCGCGCGCCCTCGCCGTCCAGCGCGGCGATAATCGGCCTCCCCGCTGCCAGGTACGCCTGAACTTTACTGGGGATGGTATAGGAGAACGCCTCATCCTGCTTCAACGTCACCAATAATCCCTCGGCGCGACTGAAAAAATGCGGCATTTCAGTGGCCGCAAAGCGTCCGGCGAGAACCAGGTTGTCCAAACCGCGGGACTTCTTCTGGGTTTCGATCCAGCCCGACATACTGCCGCTTCCGACCAGAACAATCCTGAGTTCCGACAGATGGCGAAGCCTGTCAGCTACCTCAACGAGGGTTTCGACCGACTGCGCGGTCCCCAGGTTTCCGGCAAAAACCAGACAGAAATGGTTGTCGAGTTCCGCGAGCAAGGGTGCGGGAATCCGGGTTTCTTCAACACTCGGCGGTACGTCCTGAAATGAGTTGGGGTAATACACGACCTTGCCAGGGCTGGCGTAACGGGAGACCGGCTCTCGAAATGCCCTCGACTGAACAAGAAGCGTATCGACGAAAGCGTAAATGCCTTTCACCAGCCAGCCCACAACGCGCAATATTGCTTTGTTCTTGATGAACCCGGTCGCACTCAGGCTCTCCGGCCAGAGATCCTGAACCCATACAGCCAGATGACTCTTGAGTTTCCACTTCAAGTAAATCGCCGGGATTACCGATGTAATTGGAGATGGCGCGAATACAAAAATCGCATCATAAGCCTCCCCTTTTACTGCTCGGGGGTAGTACATCAAGCCATTCAGGATAAACGACAAATAGTTCAACACGAGGTTTTTTGCACCCGAAGCACCACGAGGTCTAAGTGGTGCGCGGAAAACACTGACGGAGGACTCGAATTTTTCCTCTTGAGCCCCGGAAGCACTATAGCCATTAAAGACGGCGCCATCCGGATAGTTGGGCTTTCCGGTAAGGACCTTTACGACGTGGCCTTGAGCAGATAAAGTTTTGACCAAATCATTGACAATAAAAGACTCTGGCCAAAAATATTGCGACACCACAAGAACCTTCATTTATCAAACACCTTTTTTCGGGCACACGGCCAGAGCCAACAGTTCTGACCATGTTTTTCTTGAGGTTTTTTCCCAGTCAAACTTATCGCTCTGAGTCACTGCCGCAACGGACAGTTTCTTCAAAAGATCAGGACTCGTTAACGCCTCAGACAGTACGCGGCCTATATCTTCTGGATCAAACGGAGAAAAATACAGAGCTGCATCCGCTCCGAACTCCGGCATCGGCATTACGTTCGAGCAGATCATCGGCCGGCCAGAAGCAAGCGCTTCGAGCATAATATTAGGGCAGTTCTCGCACGATGAAGCAAACAGATTCAGATAGGCGTGATGATAAAGAGGAGGAAGACTCTGATAGGGAATAGCTCCCAGCAACAGCACGTGCGCTTCGAGGCCAAGCGTTGCAATCAGAGACTTTACCCGCTCGGCTTCGGGCAGGTTTACTTCGCCAACCAGAACCAAGGGGAACTTTTCACGAAGTTCAGCTGGCAAGTTTGCATAAGCACTAACCACCTCATAATGATGTTTGTAAACATCAAATCTCGACACGTACAGAACATATTCACCCGCTGGCAAAAAATCCGGCCGAGGAACGGCATCATCACCGTGAGTCCGAAATACCGAGCCAATTCCGTGAGGAATCGTAACTGGATTCTTGATCCTGGTCAGTGATTCAATGACACTTCGTGCGTAATTGGAAATATATATCGTCAAATCCGCATCGCGCATGCTCTTCAGCATAATACGATTCAACAACCAGTTTCTCAGACGCTGCAACCCAAGCGGAATGCTTTTGCGTACTCGCAAGTCAAATGGAATCATATTCCGAAACATGGTCGCAACCTTGCAACCTGCCGGCACAGAAGTACCCACTACGCCACCGGGACAAAACAGCACGTCAGCCTTCTCGGCCTTCAAAATACCGGGCAGTACCCACCGCTCCCACACAGCTCTGACAATTGGATTTTCAGTGGGCCACGCTGGTTCGACCCTTCTGATCCTCGGGTGATCCGGCAGCTTGAGTGACCCTGGGGCGAAAACCAGAATCTCGAGGTCCGCATTGTCAGGTACGAACTGAAAAAGATTGATCAGATATGTCTGACCTCCACCAAGACGGGCAGAGAGCGCATTGAAAACTATCTTCATGGAAAACCTTTTGCTCAATCTAAATTAGTGGCTATTTTTATCGAGCCAGGATTGGAACATTAGAATATTCCACAAATGAAGACTGCGATCGTATGTTCCGTTCTGATGCTGGAGCCATGCCGAGCGAATTTTCTGAGAATCGAAGTAGCCTTCTCTCTTCAGCCGCTCCTCCGTTAACAGCTCCTCCGCCCACTCTTTCAGCGGCCCTCGCAACCATTGAGCCAATGGAATAGAGAACCCCGCCTTCGGCCTGTCAAAAAATGAAGTTGGAACATATCGCTTAAGAAGCTCGCGAAGCGGCCACTTCCCCACACCATTTTTTATCAGTTGGTCTGACGACAAGGAAAACGCGAGTTCCGCAACCCGATGATCAAGCAATGGAGCGCGGGTTTCCAGGCTTGCGCTCATCGCCCCCCGATCCACTTTAACCAGCAAATCGTCAGGCAAATACTGAGAGACATCCCAGCGACGCATTTCCTCGACGTAATCCACTGCCGACTCCCAGGAAACCACGTCTTGCCGTTGAGCATCGACACCCAGCACCACATTGTCGGTCGACTGCCACTGAGACATCAAACCGGTATACATCTGCGCCAGATTTTCAGAACCCAACAGCTCGGACATTCTGTAGATACGTCGACCATTGACTTTAGTTCGAAGGCTGCCCGGCAGAA
>Ga0065714_10065402_pt1 | contig 10295 bp, 8 predicted proteins | sample MisRhiReplicate2_FD_59101 | JGI IMG/M metagenome (GOLD analysis project Ga0065714, IMG submission 59101) | Miscanthus rhizosphere microbial communities from Kellogg Biological Station, MSU, sample Rhizosphere Soil Replicate 2: eDNA_1 v2... | ecosystem: Host-associated > Plants > Roots >... | reverse complement strand
TGGGCGACACCGAATACGCCATCGTCAACGGCAACTTCGCGATCTCGTCGGGCCTGAAGCTCAACGAGGCCGTGGCGCTGGAGAAGACGCCCGATCACTACCTCAATGTGGTGGCCGTGAAGAGCGCCGACAAGAACACTGCCTGGGCCAAGGACATTGTGGAGGCCTACCATTCGAAGGACTTCAAGGCCGTGGTCGACACCAAGTTCCAGGGCTATGCCAAACCCAGCTTCCTGCAATAACTCTCAGGCAAAAGGACGCCCATGCCCGTGCTCGCTGTTTTCGACGCCGAAGGAAACTGGCGCGACACGCATGTGTGCGACGGCTGGATCAACGAGCACCTGGCTCGGCAGGGTGTGGCCTGGGGTCGCGAAACTGCGCCGCAAGGGCAGCAGGTGCTCGACCGTGCGGCGCTTGTCTACCTGCCCACGCAAGACGGCTATCTGGGCCTGCTGTTCGAAGCCGGGGAATGGGTGGCGCTGCCGGCCGACAAGCCGCACTTCTTCGATGCCGGCGAGGCGAAGTCGTTCGATGGATTGCCCGCCGCACTGCCGCTGTTCGAGGCCTTCGTCGAACAAGTGCTGTCCCTCACGGGCAACGACGCCGACGACGACGCGTGAAACAATACCCAAAGCCTTCTGACTTTCTCCCTCCCCTCCCGGGGGAGGGTTGGGGTGGGGGCACGACGGCGTTCAAAACAGGCCGTCGCTGAATACGGGAGCCGCCCCCATCCCAGCCTTCCCCCAGAGGGGGAAGGAGCAATACCGAGGCCTTCTGACTCCCCGCTCTCCCGTGGGACGGTTGAGGTGCCTGCGCCTCAGTGTTTCGCCTCGTTCTTCAGAAAGTCGACAAAAGCCCGCAGCGGCGCCGGCATGTGCGTGCGGCTCGGGTAATAGAGAAACGGGCCCGAAAAGCTTTGCCACCAATCCTCCAGCACCGGCACCAGCGCACCGCGGTCGAGCGAGGGTCGCAGGTATTCGTCGAAGGTGTAGATGAGGCCCAGGCCCGATTCGGCCGCATGCAATTCGAGATCGATCATCGACGCCACCAGCGGCCCGCTCGGCGTGATGCGCACGGTCTTGCCCTTGCGCACGAAGCCCCAGGCCGCGAGCACGCCGCTCGGAAAGCGGTGGCCGATGCAGGCGTGCTGCAGCAGGTCGGTCGGGTGCCTGGGCGTGCCGTGCGCCGCCAGGTAGCGCGGTGACGCGGCGGCCACGAAGCGCTGCACGCGCGGGCCGAGCGGTACCGCAATCATGTCTCGCGCGATGCTCTCGTCATAGCGAATGCCGGCGTCGAAGCCGGCCGCGAGCACGTCGATGAAGGTGTCGTTGGTCGTCACCTCGAGCGTGATGCCGGGGTGCGCGGCCAGGAAGCGGCTGGCCAGTGGCGGCAGCACGCGCTGCGTCACGATGGTCGGCACGTTGAGCCGCAGCGTGCCGGTGGGGCTGTCGCGAAAGTTGTTAAGCGTGTCGAGCGCGCCCGAGATGTCGTCGAGCGCCGGCGCAATGCGCTCCAGCAGCCGCTGGCCAGCCTCGGTGGGCGTCACGCTGCGCGTGGTGCGGTTCAAAAGCCGCACGCCCAGTTGCGCCTCGAGCCGGCGCATGGCCTCGCTGAGCGAGGAGGGCGACACGCCGCGCAGCGCGGCGGCGCCGCGAAAGCTGCGCGCCCGCGTTACTGCCATGAAGGCGCCGAGGTCCGAAAGGTCGGGGTCGGTCATGAAAGCGGATTGTGCGGTTTTTTGCACAGCTCGTGCGGCGCTGGACGGATTATCGAACGAGGTGCTTTCTTCCAGACTACCGCCATGCCGCTAGCAACCGCATGCGGCCTTCAACGAAAGGAAGCTGAAATGAACACACGTCAACTCGGGGCCACGGGCCCGAAAGTCTCCGCCATCGGCCTCGGCTGCATGGGCATGTCGGCGCTGTACGGCCCCTCGGACCGCACCGAAAGCATCGCTACCATTCATGCCGCCATGGACGCGGGCATCACGCTGCTCGACACCGGCGACTTCTACGGCAGCGGCCACAACGAAATGCTGATCGGCGAAGCGCTCAAGGGCCTCAAGGGCTCGCAGCGCGACGCGGCCCTGGTCAGCGTGAAATTCGGTGCCCTGCGCGATCCGGCTGGTGGCTGGAGCGGCTACGACGCGCGGCCCGAAGCGGTGAAGAACTTCCTGGTCTATTCGCTGCAACGGCTTGGCGTGGACCACATCGACATTTACCGCCCGGCGCGGCTTGACCCGAACGTGCCGATCGAAGACACCGTGGGCGCCATTGCCGACATGGTGAAGGCCGGCTACGTGCGGCACATCGGGCTCTCGGAAGTGGGCTCGAACACCATTCGCAAGGCGGCGGCCGTGCATCCGATTGCGGACCTCCAGATCGAATATTCACTGATCTCGCGCGGCATCGAGGATGACATTCTTGCGACCTGCCGAGAGCTGGGCATCGGCATCACGGCCTATGGTGTGCTGTCGCGTGGGCTGATCAGCGGGCACTGGAAGAAAGAGAGCGCGGGCGCAACGGATTTCCGCACGCACAGCCCGCGCTTCCAGGGCGAGAACGTCGAGCGCAACCTGGCGCTGGTCGATGCGCTGCGCAAGATCGCGGACGCCAAGGGCGTGACGGTCGCTCAGATTGCCATTGCATGGGTGGCGGCGCAGGGCGAAGACATCGTGCCGCTGGTGGGTGCGCGGCAGCGCACGCGGTTGCAGGAAGCGCTGGGCTCGCTCGGTGTTGCCTTGAGCGCGGACGATCTCGCAGCCATCGAACGCGCGGTGCCGAAGGGCGCCGCGGCCGGCGAGCGCTACGCCGCCGCGCAGATGGCCCATCTGGACAGCGAGGCGGGCCACGCTTGACCAAGCCTGAGGGCCGGGAGTCGCGCCTCGGCCTGTGCTTCAGGGCGAAAGAATCATCACCTTGCACTGGCTCGGCACGATGCGCATGCCGACCATGTTGTTGCGGTTTTGCGTGCTGAGGCTGGTCATGCGCGTGGCCGGCGTGCCCTTGATGAGCACGGTGAAAGCGCCGGTCACGTGCCGCGACTGGCTCATGAAGGTCTGCGAGACGATGCCGCCGCCGGCACCGGTGGTGTCGCCCAGCGTGATGGGCGTGGTGGTGGCCATGTTGTGCGCGGGCATGCCCATGAAGAGGATGTTCCACGCGTTGGGCACCGCCGTGGGCCCGAACGCCATGTTCGGATACGGAATGGGCGCCATGGCCGCGGGAGGCGTCTTGCAGACATCGGGGAAGGCCAGGTCCATTCCCATCAACTGGCAGTTGGCAAACATCGGTGGTTCTCCTTGAATCGGCTGGTGTATCAACCCATGTGGATTTGCGCGGCATCGACCTTGACGAGCTCGCTGGCCGTGAGCACCGTGTGCCTGGCGTGCAGGCGCGTGGTGCCGGCGGCCTCGCAGTCGAGGTGGCCCACGCGCACCTGCTCGGTTTCGTCCACCACGCGCAGTGCGCTGCGCGCCATCTGCACGATGCGGTCGGCCACCGATTCGAAGACGCGCCCGACCAGGCGCAGGCGGCCGACGGTGGCGTCGAGCGCCTGGCCGGTGTAGCGCATGTCGTCGACGCGGCAGCTGGCGTTGGCGGCCTGCAGGTGCCATTGCGCGCCTTTCATCTGCAGCTGGCCGCCGCTTTGAAGGCGCACGTCGCCGGGGCTTTCGATCGAGAGTGCGCCGGGCGCGTCGATGCGGCTGAGGGAGGCATCGGCCTGCTCGAGCACGGCAATGAGGTACACCCTGTGGCTGTCGGGGCCTGAGAGCAGCACCGTGTCGCCCACCTCGGGCCTGAGCAGGCAACTGGCGGCGCGCCGACAGCGCCAGGCAAGTCCGCCGTCGTCCTCGACGTCGAACTGCGAATCGGGCAGCGCAGCCGTGAGTCGCCCCATGAAATGAACCGGCATGGGCGCCAGCGCCGTGGCGGCGGCGATGGCGGGGCGCAGTGGAACGACATTCATGGCGGATTCCTTTCTTGCTTGCTGTTGGCGGCTGGAAAACGGGTGAGAGGTGTTGGCGCTCAATGCGACCCGGACCATGCCTGGGCCTTGAAGAGCTCTGGATCGCTCTCGATGATTCCGCCGCGGCTGGAGAAGTGGGTGCCTTGCTGGAGTGCGCGATGAAGGCGGGTGCGCAGAAAGTAGGCACCGCGGAGGTCGGCACCGCGGAGGTCGGCGTATGAAAGGTCTGCGTCCTGCAGTTGGGCGTCCCGCAGGCTCGCACCTGTGCAGCGTGCGCGGTGAAAGACGGCGAGCGGCAGGCGGGCGTGGCTGAAGTCGACGCGCTCCAGAACAGCTTCCACCCAGATCGACTGGTCGAAGCGCCCGCCGCTGCAGTTCGCGCCGCTGAGGTCGGCCTCCGGAAACAGCGCCTGGCAGGCATCCGTATGCGAGAAGTTCGCGCGCCGCAGCGATGTTCCCTTGAAGTTGCCTTGCGTGAGCGTGGCGCCGCTGAAGTCGGCGTCGTCGAGCTGGCTGTCGGTGAACTGGCACAGGCGCAGCGACAAGCCGGCGAAGCATTGTCCGTCCAGGTCGCATTCGAGGAACATGACGCTCAGGCATTGCGTCTGCGCAAAGACCGCTGTCTTCAGGTCGAGGCGGTGAAAGGTGACGAAGTTCAGCGTGGCGCCGGTGAAGTCGGCCCGGTCGAGCTGAGACTCCAGGAAGCTTGCACGTTCGAACTGCTGCGACTGCAGCAGGCTTTCCGCCAACTCGCATCGGAAGAACCTGGCAAAGTCCAGCCGCGTGTCCTTGAAGCTGGCCTGCCGTGCCTGGCATTCGACGAAGGATGCGCTTTCGAGCGTGGCGGTGTCGAAGCGCGCAGCATTCACGCAGCAGCGAAAGAACTGCACCTCCTTCAGATGGCCGGCGGAAAACTCGCAGCCCGACAGGTTGCAGTGCGACAGCGCGCTGCCTTCGAGATTGGCGTTCGCAAAGTTGGCGCCTCTGAAATCGACGTCGTCCAGCAGCGCGCCCGAGAGGTCGAGGCCGCTCAAGTCCCACCCCCTGCAATCGGCGCTGCCGATCTGTGTGCCGTGACGGATCCTGTCGACGAATTCATCGCGCGTCATTCGAGGGTCATTCGGGCGCTGCAGCGCCCCGCGCCGGCCAGATCTTCGTCTGCTGCGTATAGGCGCCCAGGAGGTGGGTGGTGCCGTCGATCAGGCTCTGTGACACGTCGGTGCGGAAGAGGTTGGCGGTGCTCAGATCCGCCTGCGTGAAATCGGCCTTGGAGAAATTGGCGTCGATGAGGTTGGCGCCGCGCAGCACGGCGCCTGTGAGGTCCGCGCGCACGAAAAGGCTTTCGCCCGCCTCCAACCGCTCGAGCCTGGCGCCCCGCAAGTCGCACTCCGAAAAGTCGCAGTTGTCCAGCCGTGCCGCGCCAAGGTCGGCCCCGGGGAGCGGCGTGGTGCGAAAGCCGCATTGCCTGAGTGTGGCGCGGCGGAATCCGGCGCCGGCCAGGGAGCTTCCATGCGCGAAGCTGCTGCCGTCGATGCGCGCATCGGAAAAATCCACCGCGCCGCTGCAATCGGTGGTGACGAATCCGCAGCGCACCAGCGTAGCGTTGACGAAGCTCACGTCTTGCAGCGTGCACTCGAGCCACACCACCTGGTTGAACGAGGCACCGCCGAAAGCCATGCCGTCCATGCGCAGTTTCGTCAGGAAGACCTGCTGCCAGTCGGATCCGCGGAAGTCGCATTGGCTGAGTTCGGTCTCGGCGAGGCGCGTCTGGTCGAACTGGGTGTTGGCCATGTTGCAGGACTTGAAGCGCGTCTTCTCGCAATGGGCACCACCCAGGTCGGCGCCGGAGAAGTTGGCGAACTCGCAATTCGCGCCGCCGAGGTTGGCGTTCTTGAAAGTGGCGTTGATCAGCGACGTGCGCGAGAGCCGGGCGCGTGCCAGCACGGCGCTGTTGAAGTTGGCATCGTCGAGCAGGGCCGCATCGAGATTGGCGTCTTCGAGAGAGGCGCCCGAGAAGTCGGCCCCGCGCAGGTCCATGCCCGAAAGGTCCGCGCCGATCAGGCGCATGCCCGAGAAGTTGCGTTCGCCCGGTGCGGCTTCGGCCAGACGGCGCCGGATCTTGGCGGACCGGTAGGAAGGCATGGGTGGCGCAGCGTCGGAAAGGTGGGCCGCATAGAGATACCCGAGCTTGATCTGCGCGCCCGTGCGCTCCTTGGTGCTGGCGGCAATGAGCGAAGGCGCGGCCACCGCGCTGGACGGGCTCTGCGGGACCGGCGCGGCGAGTTCTTCGAGTTGCTGCAGCAGTTCGTCGGGATCGAAGCGCTGCGGCCGGCTACGGCTTTCTCGCAGCAAAGCCGGGTCGATTTCTTCGTCCTGCGCCTTGTGCATTCGTTCGGCGTGGGCCTGCAGGTCTTGCTTGGCTTTCATCATGTCTGCCTCCATGCGCTCGAAGTATTCCGGCACGTCGTCGAATGCCAGTGGCTCGGCCGGGGGCGCAGGTGCGGGCAGGTATTGGTCGGGGTCGACGCCCAGGGCCAGGAGCTCGGCGCGGCGGCTTTCGTGGTCGCGCTGTTGGCCGGCGCGCAGGTTGCGAATCAGCGGCCGCGCCATCGGGTCGGGCATGTCTATGGCGCTCCAGCGCCCGAGAATGGCCTTTGGGGCGAGGTCACTGTCGCGAAACGCCAGCAGGCCGCCGCGAGCCGGATCGAGCCGCTGCAGCAGCGCCGATTGGTAGTGCGCAAGCGGCCGGGGCTCGCGGGGGAGCTCGAGTGCCGGCATGATGTGCCGCACGTCGGCGGCGTCGTCCTCGCGCACCGGCAGCGTCCCGTGCCAGACCAGCGCCACGCGCTCGCGGTGCGGAAAAAACCATGCGGTGGTGAGCCGCAGCGCAACTTCCCGCAGCTCGCGGCCTTGCTTGTCGAAGCTCACGAAGCAGCGCGCGAGCCAGTCGGGCAGGTGGCCGCTGAGCACCGGCTCCACGGGGTGCATGTTCTGAATCTCGTAGGCCGCGCGGGGCGGAAGCTCCTGGCGGTCGGGCCATTGCTGGTCGGCGGGTGCGGCGTTGAAGAAGCGCCAGTCCATGTCCTCGGCGAAACCGGGAAACTGGTGCTGCAGCCAGTCGTCGCCGTACTCGCTGCCCATCAGGGCCATGCGTTGCGGGCTCTCCACCGGCACGGCGCCAAAACTGGCGGGGCTCACGGCGTGGCCGCGCGACTTCATGCGCGCACCAACCGCTTCCACGTTGGGCGCGCGGCGCGTGCGGACGCCATTCACCAGTTCGTCGAACGCACCGATGCCCGCGGGGTTCTCCGGTACGCCGGGGCCGCCGTAGGCATGGGCCCAGTCCAGGCGCATCTGCTCGAAGGGCTGCGGCGCCGTCAGCCGACCGTCGAGCCAGTAGCGATCGCCGGAGACGAACAGGGACTTCTCGACATCGGCAACGCGAATGCGCACCGCGCAGGCGGTCTTGTCCTGTTGATGAAGGGTGTAGCCATAGCCGCTCGCCAGAATCTCCGGCACGCGCTTGGGAATGCCCATGTCGAACACGCTCGAGCTGCCGATCTCCTCGCCGACGGTCTGCCAGAGCTCCTGGTCAGCCATGAGGCGAGGTTCGGTGCCCATGCTGGCCAGTGCCATGACGGACACGCCCAGGTGATCGGCACCCTGCCAGCGGTAAGGCCGGGTAAGGATGCCGAGCCGCAGCGGCTTGACGGTCTTCATGCGCCTGCTGTCTTTTTGACGGCCGGATGCGGCCGCGAAACATCGGCGCCGAAATAGGCGGCCGAGCCGGCGCGGCGCTCGACGGCGAGCTCGCGGCTCGTGGGATCGAAGCGCACGGCAATCGTCTTGCCGGGTGCGTAGTCGGGCAGTTCGGCCACGGCAATCGAGGTGGTCTGCTCCACGTCGAAGGGATCGGCTGCATCGGCCGGCTTCACGCGAAGCTCGAGCTTTGCCACCGCCCAGATGGCCCCATTTGCGGAGCGGCGCTGGCCGGTGTCGGAGAGCGCCATCACATCCGCCATGGCGGGCTCGCCGTATTCGAGCAATTCGGCGGCGCGTTGCGCGCGAGACGACCGCGCACCATGCTTTCGGTATTCGCGCAGCAGCGTGACGACCAGGGTAAAAGCGAGCCAGACGAGCAACGGTACAAGAATCCACTCAACCGAGAAGCCCGAGGTCGCCATGCGGGGTGATGCATTCAGCCGAACAGCACGAAGCCCTTGAGCGCACCCCAGAAGCCGCCCACATGCTCCTGGGCCACCACGTTCGAGAAGCTGACGGAGCCGAAGTTGGCCTGGTGCGCGTACATGTTCAAGATCTGCGCCGTGGCATCCATCTTCTTGATGTTGCTTGTGAACGTGAAACCCGAGTTGCTGTTGTTGACGCCATAAGTGGCACTGGAGGCACCGAAGGCCGTGATGGCCGTGGGCGCCCAGTCCCACAGCAGCACGCGGTTCACGTGTTTGACCTTGTTGCCCTCGAAGGTGAAGTCGCCGCTGGCCTTGACGTTGACGTCGCCCGCCGTGGCCTCGATGGTCACGGCCTTGGCCTTGCCCGAATAATTGCCAGCCGACACGGTCGAGACGTGGTCGCCGGTCTCGATGGTCTCGGTGAGGCCGCCCTTGATCGTGTCGGAGCCGCCGCCCCCCACGATGGTTCTTTGCCAGCCGGTCTGGTAGGTTTCCTGCCGGTTGCCGTCCAGTGTCTTGAGGATCGAGTTGCCGGTGTGCACCTCTTCGTCCATGCCGAGCTTGACGTCGACGAGCAGGCCCTTGTCGAAGGTCTCGTGGCGCAGGCCGGCGTTGACGACGACTTCCGAATCGCCCGTCAGCACGGTTTCCTTCGAGCCCATCTTGGTGGTGGTCTCGATGCGGTTGTCGAAGAAGTGTTCGGTCAGCGCGCCCGAAACGGTGAGCTTGGAGCCGTTGCGGTATTCGGCCGTGTCCTTCTGCTTGATGGTGGTGTCGCGGGTCTTGTCGACGGTGAGGGTGTCGGTGCCTTCGATGTGAGTGGTGCGGTTGCCCTCGACCGTTTCGGTCTCGTTGTTTTCGACGTGAATGTCGAAGTCGTTCTCGACGTCGATTTCGAAGTTCTTTTCGGCGTGAATGCGCACCAGCTCGCAGCCCGGCGCGTCGTCGAGAATGAATTCGTTCGCGTTGGCCGGCGAGCCGTCCCGGCTGCGGCTCACGAAGCCGCTCACCGTCACCTGCGCCGGCAGTTCGAGCGGGGGCATCTGGTCGGCGTTGTAGACCCGCCCGATGATGATCGGCCTGTCGGGGTGGCCGCCGATGAAGTCGACCACCACCTCCTGCCCTTTGCGCGGATGGTTGACTGCGCCGTAGTTGGAGCCGGCCCATGCGCTGGAGACGCGCACCCAGCAGGAGCTGTTCTCGTCGCTCTTGCCATAGCGGTCCCAGCGGAACTGCACTTTCACGCGGCCGTACTGGTCGACCCAGAACTCCTGGCCTGCCTTGCCGACGACGGTGGCGGTTTGCGGGCCGTTGGCGCGCGGCAATGGCGTGATGCGGGGCGCGCGGAAGAGATACGTGGTGGGCTGCACGGCAAAGTCGAAGCTGTAGTGGCCTTCGGCGCCGCCGCTGGCGTAGCCGCCTTCGCGCAGCGCATACGACACCGACACCACCAGGTATTCGCGGTTGTCTTCCTGCCGCGGGCAGTTCTGCATGGTGAAGCGGTAGCCGGGCGCCATGCCGCGCACGTTGGTGTGGCCGATGTCGCGTTCGGCCTGCGCCTGTGCTTCTTCGAGGCGGATGCGCGAGTAGTGCTCACCCTGTTCGGCCTCGCTGAAGCCCCCGAGCCATTCGTACATCTCGTACTGGCCGTGGTCGTTGCCACGCGGCTGGCTGCGCACGTTCATCAGGTCGGCGCGGGGCTTCTTGAAATCAAAGTCGTCCACCACGTAGGTGCCGGGGCGAATCTCTTCGGTGACCTGCCACTGGTCGATCACTTCCTGCCACGGGTCGGCGCCGCGCTCGGTCGCGAGATAGCTGATCCTGGCGTAGCCGGGAAGGGTGTCGTGCGCGCCGATGTCGTCGGCCAGCACCAGCGTGTGCTGGTCCTTGTCGTGCGTGAAGTAGTAGTAGATGCCTTCGTGCTCCATCAGGCGACTCACGAAGGCGAAGTCGGTTTCCTGGTATTGAACGCAGTACTCCCACTGCCGGTAGCTGGCGCTGAGTTTCTTCTCGAAGGTAAAGCCGTAGTCGGCGAACACCTCTTCGAGGATGTCGACCACCGACTTGTTCTGGAATATCTTGCAGTCGCTGGTGCGCGTGAGATACCAGAGCCATGGCCGCACCGTGGCGCGGTAG
>Ga0065714_10065399_pt1 | contig 10297 bp, 7 predicted proteins | sample MisRhiReplicate2_FD_59101 | JGI IMG/M metagenome (GOLD analysis project Ga0065714, IMG submission 59101) | Miscanthus rhizosphere microbial communities from Kellogg Biological Station, MSU, sample Rhizosphere Soil Replicate 2: eDNA_1 v2... | ecosystem: Host-associated > Plants > Roots >... | reverse complement strand
ATCGACGACATCGATGCGGTGGTCGACAACGCGATGTTCGCGACGATGTACTGCAACGGCCAGTCCTGCCTCGCGGGCACCCGGCTGTTTGTCCATGACGCGGTCTACGACGCGGTGATGGAACGATTGGTCGCCGGGATGGAGCGTGTGAAGATCGGCTCAGGTCTCGCACCAGACACTGTGCTGTCGAACCTTGTTTCGGCCGAACAAGGCAAGCGCGTGCTCGGCTATATCGACATCGGGAAGGCCGAAGGAGCGCGCCTGGTAACCGGTGGAAGGCGTGTTCCCGTGGAAGGGCACGAGGCAGGCTACTTCATCACCCCGGCGGTGTTCGAGGCGCACAACCGCATGCGCATCGCGCAGGAAGAGATCTTCGGACCGGTGCTCAGCGTTATTCGCTGGAAGGACTACGACCAGATGATCGAAGAAGCCAACGACGTGCGCTACGGATTGGCCGCCGGCCTGTACACCACCAACCTGCGCAACGCATGGGAGACCGCCGATCGGCTGCAGGCGGGATCGGTGTGGATCAACCAGTATTTCAATCTGGCCAGTGGTTCCCCGTTCGGCGGGTTCAAGGAAAGCGGGATCGGCAGCGAGTACTGCCACGAGACATTGAACATGTACACGCATCTGAAGGCCGTGACGATCCAGACGCAAGTGGCTCAGCCCTGGTTTGCGCCGAGATCATGAATCGACCACGTGCGCATCACCTCCTTCCACCCCAAATAGCCCAAGAGGTCATCCGATGAAAATCACTGCTGCTGTCATGCGCGAGAAGGGCGGGAAGTTCGCGCTCGAAGAGATCGAGTTGGAGGCACCTAGGGACGACGAGGTGCTCATCCGGATGAAAAGCTGCGGCATCTGCCACACCGACACACTGCCAAGAGACCAGGTCGTGCCGACCCCATTTCCTGCGGTGTACGGCCATGAAGGCGCAGGTGTCGTTGAAAAGGTCGGTGGCCGGGTGAGCAAGCTCAAGCCAGGAGACCATGTCGTGATGAGCTGCAACTCCTGCGGCCATTGCGATACATGCCAGACCGGCAAGCCCATGTACTGTCGGCACTTCTTTAAGGCGAACTTCGGCTTCGCGCGCATGGACGGAACACCCACCATGCACAAGGACGGCAAAGTCGTTCACGGGGCATTCTTCAGTCAGTCCTCCTTCGCGACATATGCGTTGGGCACCGAGCGCAGCGTGGTCAAGATCCCTTCCGATGTGCCTCTCGAACTCATGGGGCCGTTGGGCTGCGGGGTGCAGACCGGTGCGGGCGCAGTCATCAACTCACTGCGTCCGCAGGCAGGTGATTCGATCGCGATCTATGGCGCGGGCTCTGTCGGTCTTTCGGCATTGTTGGGAGCGAACGTGACCGGGTGCGCCATCCGGATCTGTGTCGATCCCAACGAAGCGCGGCTCCAGTTCGCGCTCGAGCTGGGTGCAACACATGTCATCAATCCGCGGGTAGACGATCCGGTCAAGAAGATCCAGGAGATCACTGGCGGCGGCGGGACGCAGTTCTCGCTTGAAACGTCGGGCAACCTTCTGGCATTGCGCCAGGCCGTCGATTCAATCCAGATCATGGGCGAGTGCGGAATGATCGGCGCACCCGCGTTCGGAAGCGAGATTGGCCTGGACACCTGGGGACTTCTTCTCGGCCGGAAGATTCGCGGGATCTGCGAGGGTGACTCGGTGCCCGACCTGTTCATCCCCAAATTGGTGGAGCTGTATCGGCAGGGCCGCTTCCCGTTCGACAAGCTGATCAAGTTCTATGAGTTCGATCAGATCAACGAAGCCGTCGAGGATGGAGAGCGCGGCAGAACCGTCAAGGCCGTACTTCGTTTTCCCGACTGAGACGCTTTGTAGAAGAAACCTTAGAAAGGAATAGCATTCATGCCGGTGAATCGAAGAGGGGCAATCAGGATGGCTACGTCTTTGGCGGCGCTGAGTACGGGATGCGCTGCCACTCAAGCGGTGAGCACGCGCAATGAGATCGGTAAGCAAGTCGACTCATTGACGTTCGATCTCGGGATGCCCACGCCTCAAACTGCGAAAGACCTCTACGACGTCCTGGACCACCAGAGCGCTGCCATGAGCTATCTCTGGGCGATCCCGACCGTCGGGGTGGAAAGCGCCCGGCAGATGCTGGTGGACAACGCCGGTGCGCGCAGCGGGGATCTCGTTCTGGTGTCGGGGTACCGCGACGTCAGCATGATGCTCGGTTCGAATGTCACGACCCCCTATGTGTTCGCCTATTTCAATCTTTCGCAGCAACCACTCGTCCTGCACTATCCGCGGGGGGCAACGGCGGGATCGTTGATCGACTGGTGGGATCGCCCTCTGTGCGATGTCGGCATGACAGGGCCGGATGCCGGCAACGGTGCCGTTTTCGTTCTCCTCGGCCCGGGCCAGAAGGCTCCGTCGGACATTCCGAGCGGCGCGCATGTTCTGCGGTCACGAACATACAAGGTCCTCATGTTCTGCCGTGGACTCGATGCAGACCTGAAGAAAGTGGAGGCGGTTTTCTCCGCCACGAAGGTTCACCCCTATGGCCAGAAGCCCGCACCAGCAAGCACCCGCCTGCTGCGGTTCAAGCCGCAGGGAGACCTGACGAGCATGGCGCACCCTCTTGGCCTTCCCTATTGGCAGCGGCTGGCAAATGCAATCCAGGGAGAGCCGGTCGAGGAACGCGACCGCTTCTTTGCCGCCATGCTCAAGCAGCTTGGCATCGAGGCCGACCGATCCTTCGATCCAGACGCAAGACAGAAATCGATCCTGGAAGACGCCGCGGTTTTGGGCGAGGCGATTGCGAAGACCCTCGCATTCAAGAAGCGCATTGCGGGCATGCGCTACCGCTCCGACGCTCATTGGGAATACCTCATCGCGCCCAATTTCAACAACGAGCAGGATGTGCCCGGCGGCACGCTGTTCGAGGAGCGTACGGCGTTCTTCTACGAAGTGACCGGCACGTCGGCGGCCGTGCTGACCAAGACGCCTGGGGCCGGCGCAGCCTATCTCGCTGCCTACTACGATGCGACGGGCGCCTCATTCCATGGGGAGCGCAGTTATCGCCTTCGCGTGCCGCAGAACGTACCAGCGAAGCTGTTCTGGTCGATCACGCTGTACGACACGCAGACCCGCGGATTGATTCAAAACGCGCAGCAGCTCGCCGACCGCTCATCGCGTCAGGACCTGCAGAAGAACGCAGATGGATCCATTGACATTGTCTTGGGCCCGACACCGCCGTCCGGCCTCGAGAAGAACTGGATTCCAACGACACCTGGAAAATCCTGGTTCGCCTATTTCCGTCTCTTTGGCCCTCTGGAGTCCTATTTCGACCGCTCGTGGTCACTGCCTGACATTCAGCTTCAGTCGGGCTGATGCTGCCGGGCCGAGCAGACAATCGTACTGATGTCCAGGCGTTCTAAGAGCCGTCCCAATCGCTGGGTCGAGATTTCCTGACAGCGTCCGGACCGTGCCTGCCAGTGGCTTGCGTGCCGGTTGCCTGCTGCAGGCCTTCGCTTATGCCGATCTCGTTGCTCCCACCTGTTGGTACACGGCCGCCTCGAAGTCCATGAGCGTCTTGACGACGGGCATGTCAAAGAAGGGCAGCAACTGGGTCATGAGCACGCCACCGATGCCCTTCGAGCGGTCGATCCAATAGTAGGAGTTGAATAGGCCGGCCCAATCGGCGGTTCCGGCACTGCGCATGCCCGGCACGTCGGCAAGCGTCAGTTGGAATCCGAGGCCCCAGCTCTGCGGAACCGGCGGCGCAGGCACATCGTTCGACAGCTCGGGAATGAGGGACTTCATCAGTTCTGGGAGTTTGATTCGCCCGAGGTGGTTCTGCAGCGCCATCTCCACGGTCGGGGCGCCAAGAATGCCGGCGCCATCGTTGAGCCAGGCCTGGACGAAACGCCCGTAATCCTGCACCGTGCCGTAGGACCCGTGCCCGGCGGCGTCCCATTCCGACGTCGGTGGGAGGTCGAGTGCTGACGGCGCGAGCTGACCGTCAATCTGGCGCTGCATCACGCGCAGCAACCGCCCGCGCTGTTCGTCGCTCGGCGTGAACGTCGAGTCGCTCATTCCCAGGGGCCCATACACGTTTTGCTCAAGATAGCTGCTCAATGTCTGCCCTGACAGCTCCTCGACGACGAGGCCCAGCCAATCCGTGTTGACCCCGTACTCCCACGCGGTTCCCGGATCGTTGATCAGCGGTGCCGACAGGCTGCGCTTCAGACCGGAAAGCGCGTTGGGCTCTCCCGTGGCCTGGTGATAACTCATCAGCTTATCGTTTAGAAAGAAGTAGCCCAGGCCCGCTGAGTGCGTCATCAGTTGTCGCACCGTGGCCTGGGTGGCTGGCGCACGCAGGCGTGGTCCGCCGCTATCGAATCCGTCCAGCACCTGCAGCCGACCGAATGCCGGCAGGATCGACTCGACGGTGGCATCCAGACTCAGCCGACCCTTTTCGACTAGTTGCAGCGCCGCCGTGGTGGCAACGGCCTTGGTCATCGAGGCATTGCGAAACATCGTGCGCTCCCCGGCCTCGCCGGCGGCGTGGTGGAACCGCAGGCCGCCGCGATCGACCACCACGGCGGCAATGCCGTGCACGGCACCTTTCGAGACAGCGCCGTCTAGCAGCGCCTTGATGGTCGAACCGTCGAATGACATGGTCGTCTCCTTCGTTCGTGGATGGATTACATGCGCCAGAACCCCTCTTGCGCACTGGCGCTTCGCGCCCGGCAGTTCGATGCAAGTCCCAGTGGCCCACTCATGCCGCGTTGCTGTCAGCACAAGAGGCGAGCCTCAGCTGGCAATCTGCTGCGCGCAGGATCGGGCCGGCCAAATTGGTGTTGCCCACGTGCGCTTCCTGATGTCCCGGCAACGTGCGCCGAGCACCGGACCCCAAGTTGGGCGCAATGGGTGGTGGTTGCTCAATCTGCCGTGACACCCCGTCCACGCCCCCGCGGATCCGCGACGGGCTTGGGAGTGCCGTTCGTGACCTGGATCGCCTGCACGTCCGTGTCGAACCAGTTCGTCGACACCGTATACCCGCGTGCAACCAGGTCGGCTGCGATATCGGCAGGAATGGGCGCGTACGGCTCGCCTTCGATCACCGTCCCTTGAGGCAATTGATGGTGAAAGCGGCGGTTCTTGACGGCTTGCTCAACATCCATGCCGTAGTCGACCATGTTTGCAAGCACCTGGTACACGGCGGTGAAGATGCGAGAGCCGCCGGGCGTGCCGATCACCGTGATGGGCTTGCCATCCTTCAGCACAATCGTGGGCGACATCGACGACAACGGTCGCTTGCCGGCAGCGACCTCGTTGGCGGTGCCACCTACGACTCCGAGTAAGTTTGGTTGGCCGGGAACAGTCGCAAAGTCGTCCATCTCGTCGTTGAGCACGAACCCTGCGCCACGCACGATCACACCACTGCCGTAAGGGCTGTTAAGCGTGTAGGTGTTCGACACCGCATTGCCCCACTTGTCCAAAATGGAAAAGTGCGTCGTGTGCATCTTCGGCGTGCCGGGTTTCACGTCCGCCGTCGGCGTGATGGCGGTGGGATTCACTTCCGCCGCTCGCGCGGTAATGTAAGTTGAGTCGAGCAGCCCGGTGATCGGCACATCTGTGAAGTCGGGATCGCCGAGGAAGGTTGCGCGATCGGCGAACACGCGCTTCATCATTTCGGCGGTGAGATGGATGTATTGCGCACTGTTAACCTCGACGCCGGAGAAGGTCTTCGAGAGCGCCGATTTCATGCCGAGCAACTGCGCCAACGCGATTCCCCCTGAGCTCGGTGGTGGCGCGCTCAGCACCGTCATGCCGTTCCACTCTATCGAAAGCGGCTCGCGCCAGACGGGCTTGTAGGCAGCGAGGTCGGCCTTCGTGATGATGCCCTTCCCGCCGTCCTGCGTCATCGCCGCCACCAGTTGGTCGGCAGTTTGACCCTGATAGAAGCCGTCGGCGCCGTCGGCGGAAATTCGATCGAGTGTCGTTGCGAGTTCAGACTGCTTGAACAGAACGCCCGTTGACATGCTGCCGAAGTACTCGGTCAGGTTGGCCGGATAGGGCGCTCCGCCGAACGCTTTGAGCATGAACTCGCGCCAGGAGATCGACTCCTTGGCCGGATAGTAGCCATCGCGAGCGAGCGCGATGGCCGGCGTCACGAGTCGTGACCAGGGCAGCTTGCCGAACTTCTTGTGCGCCTCCCAGAGACCCGCCACCGTGCCGGGCACCGCGACAGCCTGGGCGCCCCAGACACTGCTGCTGGGATCCTGTTGGCCGGAGGCGTCCTGGAACTGTAAATAGAACTTCGATGTCGCGGCCGCAGGAGCCGTCTCGCGATAGTCGAGGAAGTACGGCTTGCCGTTCATATAGATCGTCATGAAGCCCCCGCCCCCGATGTTCCCCGCTTCGGGATAGGTCACCGCGAGCGTGAATGCAGTGGCCACAGCTGCGTCGACGGCATTGCCACCTTCGCTGAGGATTTGCTTCGCGACTTGTGCGCTGTAGTCGTCCCCGGTGGCTGCCGCGCCGGCGGTCATTGTTGGCGCGCTAGCGGTCGTTGCTGCCGCGCCGGTGTTCAGTACGGCATCGTTACCGCTGCCGCCACAAGCGAACAGCACGGGCACCGGCATCGCCAGTGCAAAAGCAAGCAGGGAGCGCCGTGAGAGTGCGGAAATCTTCAACATGTGTTGTTTCCTTGAATCGTGACTAAACCCGCAGCGCGGGGTGCTGATCGGAAATGGGCGCTCTAGTCCCCTATCACCGTTTCACGGTTCCGCGAATACCGGGACGCTGAATGTCTTGTCGGCAGCGGCCGGAGCTCTTTGTCAATATCGGCGCTGTAAGTCTTGGACCGGGCGAACTCGATAGTGAGGCTCATTGAGAAGTGCTGAACGTTGCTGGCAAGGGAGAACGACACGCCGCCGTCGCCGGCAGTGTGCGATCTCGGCGCGCCGGCCGCGATCCTCTTTGCGCACGAATGTCCGCAACGCGCAGCCCACGGGGGCTCGTTTGCCCCAGGGCCAAAGGCGCGCAGTTCAGACACTCCGGCGCGAAGCGCTCGCCGAGCTACGGCCCGTTCCTAGGCTAGTGGCTCATTGGTGCATGTAAGGCGGACGGCGAATTTCGTGCACCGTCGAACGTCGGCGACATTTCCATGAGGCACTTGCCGCTGGCGTTCGCTCTTTCTGTCATCGCTATGGCGTCGTAGGCGCGGGCCCCGTCCGATCAGGAACTGATTAATGCCGCTGAAGGACCCGCCGTGCTGAGGTGCAGCGCCGAATAGAAAGCCCAGCGCTACGGCCCGCGGAAGTGGGTTTACACCGGGGACGTCGAGTACCTCGCATCGATATGGGCGCTGAGCACGAACGACAATCTCGGCGATGTCGCGCAACCGGTCGGGCACGAAGGCAGCACCGACGACTCGGCCGGTCGCTTCACCTACAGTTGGCCACAGGCGGTCCTTCCCAACATTGGATCGAATGTCCGCTGTAGAACCGACAGCAGTCGATCCTTTTGCCTTCCAGAAGGATCGTCTGGACCAAAGACCTGCGATTTCAGGTGAAAAAGTTCAGTCGCCCTTAAATCCGGAGGTCTTGACGATGCTCCCCCAGCGCAACGCTTCTGCTTTGAGCATGCGATCAGTTTCGGTTCGACCCGCACCCGTCACAGTGAATCCCGCCTCAATCAATTTTTGTCGAACCTCAGGCAACTGAACAGTCCGCACAAGGCCGCGACTCAGCGTGTCCAACGCGGCCTCAGGCGTTCCTGCGGGCGCAAGAATGGCGAGCCATGATGAGAATCTAAGACTTGGCATACCTGCCTCGGCCGTCGTCGGCACAGTGGGGATTAGCTGCGAACGCGTTTGGGCTGTCGTGGCGAGCGCACGCATCTTCCCCCCCTTGAGCTGGGCGCTCGCCACCGCTGTCGAGACCCATGCGCCATCGACATCGCCGGCGATGATGGCTGTGACCGCATCGCCGGTACTTCGGAAGTGAATGGGCTCCACTTTCACATCCGCCTGCGTGCCGAACTCCACGGCACCAAAGTGCCCAGGACTGCCTGCGCCAAACGTTGCGAAGTTCAATGCCCTGGACTTACCCTTGTTAGCGCCGACCATCTCTGCCAGCGTCTTGTATGGAGAGATGACGGGAACGACCAGAACGAAGTCGGCCCAAGCCAACTCCGCCACACCGACCAGTTCGCGCGCCGGGTTGTATGGCAGTTTCTCGAATGCGGTGGGAGCAATACTGACTGACCCAGCTTCAGCCATCAAAAGGTTGTAGCCATCAGCGGCGCTTTTCGCGACCAGCTGCGTGGCGATCTGCCCACCCGCTCCCGGCTTGTTGTCGACCACGACTGGCTGATTGAGAAATTCCGACAGCCGTTGTCCCACGACGCGCGCGAGCAGGTCAGGTCCAGTGCCCGCCGGAAAACCGACGCTGACACGCATGGGACGGTCCGGGTAGCTTTGCGCCGTTGCCGGAAAGGCGAAGGTTGTCGCGATCAACGCGACGCCGAGGGCGGCAAGGGTTCTACGACTTGGTCTTGTCATTTCTGTCTCCTGTAGCTTTTTTTGAGGCGATCGGCGCTTTATGCGTTGCGCGTGAGTTCGAGGTTCACCTTGTCTGGCGAGCCTTCGAGGCCGCCCAGCAGTGCCCGCTGATCACCTGGGATGACCATGCTGAATTTGGAGTCCACGGACGTGTACTCGAAGTAGCCCATGCGAGCAATCGGGCGCACCTTCACGATGTCCACCTGTCCGTTGGCATCCAGGACTTCGTCCGCAATGTGAATAGCGACCACCTTCCCGAACACGACGTCCGCACTGCCCATTGGGCCGTTGCCAGGAAAGCGAAGTGTGTTCAGGTATTTGCATTCAAACTGAATGGGCGATCGCTTGACCCGCATCGCTTTCACCAGACGAGAGGGGGCTTTCTCAAGACCGGCGAGTTCAAACTCGTCCACATCCAAAGGCAACTCCTGCGCGCTGATGTTGACCGCTTCGCGCAGATCCCATGTCGCCATGTTCCAAACGAACTCGCCACTTTCCTCGGCATTGCGCACAGTGTCTTTCCGATTTCCCTTGCTGTCCTGGTTGGAGGCGAACATGACAATCGGCGGATTGAACGTCACGTTCTGGAACTGGCTGTAAGGTGCAAGGTTGTGATTGCCCTTGCCGTCGACGGTCGAGATCCATCCGATCGGGCGAGGCACGACGCAGGACTTGAACGGGTCATGCTTGAGGCCGTGGGGGATGTTTCCTGGTTCGTAATACATGGTTCTTGCTTTTGAGTTGAATCGGAAAGAGATCAGGCCTGACGTGTTGCGGCAACGAGCACAAAGAGCATGGTGGCCGGGACTGCACCGAGGTTGCGCCAGGCATGACGCGTGCCTTGCTGGATCACGACGTCATGGGGTTTGAGACGCTTGCGTTCGCCATCGTCCAGTTCGAGATGTATCTCTCCGTTCAGCAACATGGCGTAGTCGACGGTGTCCGTCGTGTGCATGCCGGGATGCTCAACCTCAAAGTGCTCGGCGAGTCCGGGAATCGCCTTCATATACTCCGCGCCCGCAGCGGCAGGATCGAAGTTCGGCGCGGCCATCACGCTGTCCGGTGGGAATGTGACGACCATGAGACGGGTCCCGCCTTCCTCGGGTACCCATGAGGTTGCGTCGGCTGCGGGGTCGCGAGAGCCTTTCGCAGGCACGACGGTGGATTCGTCCGTGCTCCAGATGAGCGAGGTCTCAAATCCCGGCACCTGCTCGAAGCGGTGTATGCGTGGTGCTGTGGAGTCCGATGCGAACACCGATTTTCCCGATGCTGCATGCCCAGTCACGATGCGTCTGATTTCCATTTGTGCCTCCTGCAGGTTGCAACGATCAATGCATGATCACGACGTTGGTGAAACCACCGCCGCGCTTGTCTACCGCTCCGAGGGCTTCGTTCACCTGATCGAGCGAGAAGCGCTCGTGCTCGAAGACGCCAAGGTTCAACGTTCCCGCGTGAGCCATGTCGGCCATGTCCTGGCCTTCGGCGGTCGAGAACCACAGGGAACCGATGTACGACTTCTGCAGGCACATCAGCGGGAAAGGCTCGAGCGGGATCGGATCCGCAACGCCGCCAATGTTGATGGCCTTGCCTCCGCGGCGAAGCGCATTGAATGAGTCAAGGACCGTCGCGGGCGATGCGTTCGGACCCAGCGCCTCGATCAACACATCGACGCCATATCCGTCTGTCGCTTCCATGACGATCTCGGCCGTCGGCCGCTTGCCGAGCTCGATCGGGAC
>Ga0065714_10003780_pt1 | contig 10300 bp, 10 predicted proteins | sample MisRhiReplicate2_FD_59101 | JGI IMG/M metagenome (GOLD analysis project Ga0065714, IMG submission 59101) | Miscanthus rhizosphere microbial communities from Kellogg Biological Station, MSU, sample Rhizosphere Soil Replicate 2: eDNA_1 v2... | ecosystem: Host-associated > Plants > Roots >... | reverse complement strand
CCTAACAAAAGATGTTCTGCGCCTATGTAATCGTGACCTAATCTCAGGGCTTCTTCCCTGCTAAAAGAAATCACGTCTTTTACTTGTGGAGAAAATTTAGCTTCCATATATACCTTTCTAAAATCCGGGATGCTCTAAACTATAAAATTTGTTTAATAAATAGTATCCCTGATTTTTTTATTTTATCAACAATTACGCCATTGACTATTAATTAGATGTTACGACTGCCGTTATTTCATAAATCTTACTAATCTTTGACTAATTTACTGATATTTGCAAGTTAAGAAGCAATTATGTCAGAAGAAAAAATAATATTTTCAATGGCGGGGGTAAATAAGATTTATCCTCCCCAGAAGCAAGTTTTAAAAAACATATACCTTTCCTTCTTCTATGGTGCCAAAATCGGCGTTATTGGTTTAAATGGATCAGGAAAATCATCGGTTTTAAAGATCATTGCCGGTATCGACAAAGCCTTTCAAGGCGAGGTTGTTTTCTCTCCGGGCTACACTGTAGGTTATCTAGCACAGGAACCTGAACTAGATGAGAACAAAACAGTTAGAGAAGTTGTTGAAGAGGGTGTAGCTGAGATTACCGCTATCCTTAAAGAATACGAATCTATTAATGAACAGTTTGGCCTGCCAGAGATCTATGAAGATGCTGATGCAATGGACAAACTGATGACTAAACAGGGTGAACTTCAGGATAAAATCGATGCTGTTAATGCCTGGGAGCTAGATAATAAGTTAGAGCGTGCAATGGATGCGCTTCGTTGTCCAGACCCGGATACAAAAATTTCAGTACTATCAGGTGGTGAAAGAAGACGTGTGGCTATGTGCCGTTTACTGCTTCAGGAGCCTGATGTTTTATTACTTGATGAGCCTACCAACCACCTTGATGCCGAGAGTATTGACTGGTTAGAGCAGTTCTTAAAAGAGTACAAGGGTACTGTAATTGCAGTAACTCACGATAGGTATTTCCTTGATAATGTTGCAGGCTGGATTCTTGAATTAGACAGAGGTGAAGGTATTCCATGGAAAGGCAACTACTCATCATGGTTAGATCAGAAAGCTAAGCGTTTGGCTCAGGAAGAAAAAACCGAAAGCAAGCGTCAGAAAACGCTTGAAAGAGAGCTTGAATGGGTACGTATGGCACCAAAAGCACGTCATGCTAAGTCTAAAGCACGTTTATCAAACTATGACAAGCTGGCATCTGAGGATTCAAGAGAGCGAGAAGACAAGCTGGAATTGTTTATCCCGGCAGGTCCAAGATTAGGAAATGTGGTAATCGAAGCCGACAATGTTACCAAAGCTTACGGCGACAAATTATTGTTCGAAAACTTAAGTTTCTCTTTACCTCCAGCGGGTATAGTAGGAATTATTGGCCCAAATGGTGCAGGGAAAACCACATTATTCCGCTTAATTACCCAACAGGAAACTCCTGATACCGGAACATTCCGCGTTGGCGACACGGTTTCCCTTGGTTATGTTGATCAAATGCATAATGATCTTGACCCTACCAAAACGGTTTATGAAAACATTACCGATGGTTTAGACAATATTCAATTGGGCAATAAAGCGGTAAATGGCCGAGCATATGTTTCTAAGTTTAACTTTAATGGCGGCGATCAGCAGAAAAAAGTTGGTATTTTATCTGGTGGAGAGCGTAACCGCGTACACTTAGCTATTACTTTAAAGAAAGGCGCAAACGTACTGTTACTGGATGAGCCTACCAATGATATCGACGTAAATACTTTACGTGCATTAGAAGAAGCCTTAGAAAACTTTGGCGGCTGTGCGGTAGTAATCAGTCACGATCGTTGGTTCTTAGATCGCATCTGTACTCACATTTTGGCTTTCGAAGGAAACTCGCAAGTTTACTTCTTCGAAGGTAATTATAGCGATTACGAAGAAAACCGTAAAAAACGCCTTGGCGATGTAACACCTCATCGCATCAAGTATAAAAAATTAGTATAGTATCCTTTTAGCAAAACAGGCCGGTAATACCGGCCTGTTTTGTTTATTTATATTGCTTTTGTATCCTTAACAATAGATCTCTTGTCTTTTTGATACCTTCATCCTCCGACAAGCCATCTCCTTCATATTCAATCCCGACAATACCGCTCCATTTTGCATCTTTTATAATTTTAAACATGCGATCGTAGTCGATATCTTTTTCATCACCTCTATCATTGAAATTGAAGGTTTTGGCACTAATTCCTTTTGCAAACGGAACCAGATCTGTTACCCCCTGATACATATCATATACCCTATCCGCACTTACTCTAAAGTTGCCAAAATCGGGCAATGTACCGCAATAAGGGCTATTAACCTGCTTCATTACATCCGACAACCATTTTCCATCAGATGAATAGCCACCATGATTTTCTACAATAATGTTGATTTTATGTTGTTTACCATATTCAGTTAGCTTACCTAAACCATCAACTACCGCAGTTTTCACATCTTCTTCAGGTCCGTTACCTGCAGCATTTACACGGATAGTTTTACATCCCAATGTTTTGGCCGCGTCGACCCATTTATAGTGATTTTCAACAGCTTTCAAACGTGCTTTCTGGTCCAGATTACCTAATTCGCCCTCTCCGTCAATCATGATCAGGTGGTTTTGAATCCCCTCTCCTTGTGTTATACTTTTTAGCTCCTTAAGATATGCCGGATCGGTTTCTTTTTTATTAAAAAACGGACTTACATACTCAACTATATCAATACCAAAATCCCTTTTGGCTTTTACCGGAAACTCGAGATTTGTGAGCTTACCACCAAACAATGATTTATGTAAAGACCATTGCGCCAGAGATATAGTAAAAAACTCCTTTTTAGGAAATGCCAATGCATCAAACGGAATTAGAGAAGAAAGCCCTGCAGCAGCAGACAGCATTCCTAAATCTTTGAGAAAACTTCTGCGGTCTTTAGTATCCATAGTTAAAGGTGTATAGTGGTTCTAGTTTATGTTTCTTATCGTCTAAAATAGATAATAATTTCATTTTTTTGAAAAAAATAAAATGCTCAATGCGCTTTCTGTGTTGAGATTTTGGATCATTTTGGATCAAAAGTGTACCCCCACCACTGCCAAAAGTAAATTAATATCCCTTCTTTTATTTTCTAATACGAAAAGACATCAAATAGTAATTAATAGCAGCTGGAATCTTGCTGAAACAACTAACACCTTAGACTCTGTCAGACTAAAAGCCTTAAAGTTGTCTTACCCTACTGAGACTTTTTAAAAACTGTGAGCAAGCTGCTGTATTATAACGACAGAAAATAAAAACAAAAAATATAAATGATATGGCAAAGGTTAAGAAAGGAATTTTAGTCCCTGTTTCAGGGCAAATAGTACCCGCAATTGGCAACAGCTGAAAAGGTCTGAGAGGAATTGCAAAAGGAACCAAAAGGATGAACTACTGGGCAGCTAGCTACTCAACAAAAAATGAAATTTATAAACAATATGTTGGTTCTTTTCACCCCTACATCAATATTGGTTTTGCTAACAATGCATTCCGAAAAACAGAAATCAGCGCTGCTTTTTCTTTAAATTACGACAAATCGCTTCTGGGAATTTACCCGAACTTAAGCGTTGATTACAATAAACTAATTTTAAGTGTTTGCAAACTACCAATGATTGAAGCGATAACCGTCGAATTGATTGATCCGGAAAATGTAAAGCTAACCTGGTCGTAGAATAATGTTCAACCTGGCTCCTTTGACGATCAGTTAATGCTGATACTGTACTGCGAAGAACTGCATAAAGCTGATGGGTTAGCAAGTGGATTTAAGCGTACATACACGCAATGTACATTTAAGTTTAATCCGAAATTTGCAGGAAGAACCCCGCATGTTTTTGTTAGCATGACTTCAATTAATAGAAAAAAGATAGTTAACAGCATTTATTTTAGCACGCTTTAATAAGTACCTAAAAAGGTTGTTGATTTAAAAAAGCATAACATTTTTAAATCAGCAACCTTAGTTTAATGAGGTTATTTTGAGGTTGAATTATTTTTTAACGAACTGATTATTAAAGAACATCAACTGAAAGCCGATGGCATTTTTCCAGTAATCCCAGTTATGCGCGCCCGGTCTGATGGTAAAATCATGCGGGATGTTGTTGTACAATAGCTTTTCGTGAAGTTTTACGTTCACATTGTAAAAGAAATCATCTGAACCGCAGTCGATATTTAAAGCCAGTTTGTTGGGCACAAGCAAATAAGTTAAATCGATAACAGAATTTGCTACCCAGCGTTCAGGATATTTATCTTCAGGTCCAAGGCGTTTGGCTATGTCCCAATTTAACGGAAAAGGCTTAATGTCTACACCACCGCTCATACTTCCGGCAGCACCAAATACATCCTGATGTTTAAAGGCCAAATACAATGCCCCATGGCCACCCATACTTAGGCCTGTAATTGCACGGCCTTTTCTGTCTTTTATGGTTTTGTATTTCTGATCTACCCAATTCACCAGTTCAGTAGCTACATAAGTTTCGTATTTCCAGGCAGGGTCTTCCGGACTATCAAAATACCAGCTGGTTACATTTCCATCAGGGCATACAATGATTATCTGAAAATTATCAGCATAATCCTTAATTGCAGGCACTTTATTTACCCAACCGGAATAAACATCACCTGCTCCATGAAGTAAATAAACCGTTGGATAGGTTTTGCTTTCGCTGTAACCTTCGGGAGTAATTACAACAGCTTTGATATTTTTCTTCATCGCAGCACTATAGGTTGATACAGTATCAACCTTAGCTGCAAAAACAGACCCGGCACTTAAAAATGCAAAGATGCCGATGAGAAAACCCCATTTTTTCATTTTCTAATTACTTATCCATGTGCATGCAGCACCAACAAGAGCGGCATCTTCCCACATCTCACTTTGCTTTATTACCACGGTTTTGTTAACCAATTTATCTTGCAATTTAGTAATAAAATGATCCCAAGTCTTGGCAATGTTTCCACCAATAACTAATACTTGTGGATTTTCATCAGCAATAAAATCATTTAAGAAAGCTGCCAAATTTGTAGAGAACTCTTCGAACAATTGATCTTTTACCGACTCATCTGCTGTAGCAAGTAATTCTTCTACGTTTTTAGCCTCTTTTCCGGTTAGTTCTTTATAGTGTTTTAAGAACCATCTGGTCGAGATATATTCTTCTGCAATGCTGTCCAAGAAAGGAACAAATGCACGATTTACATCAACAACTCTTCCATCACAGTTACTGGTTGAGCCCAGTCCTGTACCTAAGGTTATCCCTATTGCTCTTTCAAAATCTGAAGCAGCTCCTGAAGCAAGTTCGCCTCTTAAAAATGCTTCCGCATCATTTATAAAAACGATATGATCACCAGGAATACCTAATTTTTCAGATAAAATGGTGCGAATATTTAATCCATATAGTGAATCGTATTTTTGCTGGCCTTTCATTAAAGAAATACCTTCCTGATAATCAAAAGGTCCGGGCATTGCAATACCAATTCTAATTGTTTCTTCAGACGATTTTAAAATTAATGATGAAAGTGCATCTACCCACGATTGGATAATTACTTCTGCATTGTCCATAGAAGCAACCCGCAACCGCTGCATGGAACTATCAATAACTTTATATGTGGTACAATCTACGTGTGCTGCTGTGATGTGAGATCCGCCAATGTCAACCCCAATAAAGGGAAGTTTAGAGGTTTTAGTATTCATTTAGTCTAGGGGTATTTGGTTAATAATAGAATTGATTTTATTCTATAACCCAAATAAAGGCATTTAAACCGTTTTAGCAAAATTTATTTGCTTTTTTTTCTTGATGGTTTAGTAAGCTTTTTCAAAGCTAATACGATTGGGCTAATTAAAACAACCCATTGCATTAAATTTTAATTTATGTTACATAAATCGTCATTCGGTTAAAGCGTTCGTCATACTGCCGAAGGTGGCCGTTGCACAATAACTCTAGTTAAGATCTTATATGCTTAACTTATCAGGAAATGATCCCACCTNTATTTGTAAAGTAAGGGGTAAAACCAAGACATGCACCCGAAGGCTTTAACAACCCTTAAAAGCTAATTTAAGTAATCAGCTCCCAATCTATACAAGAGGTAATAAAAGAAATTAAGACGCATACCCAGGTACGCCTAGGTATAGTATTATTTTTGTTTTTCCGGTCTTGGTCCACGTTTGTAAATAACCAGGCCATTTAAAAAATTACGAAGAATCTGGTCACCACAAGCTTTAAAATTCGGATGATCGTCACTTCTGAAAAAAGAACCTAGCTCACTCTTAGTGATCTTAAAGTTGACTAATTCCATGATCTTAATAATATCATCATTAGTCAATTCAAGTGCTACCCGCAACTTTTTAAAAATATCGTTATTGCTCATTATCTCGAGTATTGGTAAATTTCTTTAATATTTTGAATTCAATTACATTGCAACTTCAATCTTAACCTTTTTGCCCTTGATTTTCTCATTGGCCAAAGATTTTAAAATTCGATGAATCATATTGCGTTTCACCGCAACATACGAAGACTGGTCCTTAACCTCAATCAATCCAACATCTTCTTTTTGCAACCCACCTTTTTTAAGCAACAAACCGACAATATCAATTTTATTTACTTTATCCTTTTTACCGGCCGCTATATATAAGGTCTGCCATTCACTATCTCCCGGCAACTTAAAATCGCCTTTCAGATTTTCCGTTTCAATATCAGACTTTAGAAATGGATACTTTTCATCATCAGCGATAATAAGGTACGCAGTACCCTTAGCATTCATTCGGGCTGTACGACCATTGCGATGCAAAAATGCATCTTCAGTATATGGCAATTGATAGTGAATAATACATTGCACTTCAGGAATATCCAAGCCTCTGGAAGCGAGATCAGTAGTGATAAGAATTTTTATACTTCCATTTCTAAACTTTAGCAATGCTCTTTCTCTTTCGTCCTGCTCCATTCCACCATGAAAAATATCATGAGCAAGGTCCTTATCGATTAACAAATCACTAATGCGATCAACCGTTTCCCTGTGGTTACAAAAAATCAAAGTGTTTTTATTTCCAATCTTGCAAATCAGCTTTAATAAAGTATCCAACTTATCTTCCGCAGTAGTCAATACTTTTTTAAGTTTTAAATCAGGAACAACTTTTACATCCTTTAAAAAATTGATTTCAACAGGCTTACTAACACCGGTAAAATCAGGAATCTCTTTCATAGCTGTAGCCGAAGTTAGCATACGCTGCTTTAAAGAAAGCAGCTTTTTGATGATATAAGACATATCCTCTTGAAAACCAAACTCAAGCGCCTTATCAAATTCATCCAACACAAGAGTAGTTATCGTTGATTCATCAAAATTCTCATGACGAAGATGATAAGCTATCCGGCCTGGCGTACCAATAAGTACTGCAGGTGGTTGCTCCAGATTATTCCGTTCGGTTCTTACCGCGTGACCACCATAACAGCAATTTACTTTAAAACCAGTACCCATCTGTCTAAAGACAGTTTCAATTTGCAAGGCAAGTTCCCTGGAAGGAACAAGCACCAAAGCCTGCACTCCCTTAACCTCTGGTTTTAAATCATTTAGTATAGGTAATAAAAACCCTAATGTTTTACCGGATCCTGTTGGAGCCAGCAAAACTATATCTCCACCCTTTTTCCATGCAGCAACAGATGCCTGCTGCATTTCATTTAGTGAAGCTATTTTTAAATTCCCCAATACCTTTTCTACCATCATGGCGCAAAGATAGTGGAATTAACGCATTAAAACTTCAGATACTTCTTTCTTAAGTGTTTCAGTGAGCTATTTAACTTAACATCCAGGTTCATTAGCATACGACCTCTTTCGCAAATCCAAGTGGTCATTTTCCAATTAGCATCTTTCATCGGCTTATACACTCTTTCATCTAGCATTTCATTATAATTTACAGATGCCCTGCTCCGTTGCATCAAATAAAACTCATTTATCAATTCTGCCTTCATAATGATTTCAATCTGATTAATTTATTATTGGTACATTTATATTATATAATCAAAGTAAGCGCTGTTTTGTTTTAACGAATATTCAATTCACAATAGTATAACAAGCATATATCAGAGGCACCAACCCCTACAGCAAACAACACACTAACATGTTGACAACTAAGTAATTGTTAGCAATTAAACAACAAAGAATTAACCTCATTTTAATTTAATCCTCTTATTTTTAGGAAACCTGAATACGGGTTGTTTACTATAACACCAATTAGCGTATGATCTGGAAGAAATTTAGTGGTGAGGTAATCCATTCACCCATCTTAGAAGAAGTAGAAAAAGCCATTATCAGAGAAACTGAGAAAGGCTATCACCTTAAAGTCTGCATTGGTACAGATTCACAGGTAAAAGGAGCTTTAACTGACTTTGCGACTGTAATAGTCCTATTAAGAGAGCACCATGGAGGCTTTATGTACATCCACCAGGAGAAAACCCCGCAGCGAATGAGCATAAAGGAAAGAATGCTTATTGAAGTTCAAAAATCTATCGAAACAGCTTACTCAATTTGCGATCTTTTAGACCTCTATGATGTAGACCTGGAAGTACATGCCGATATTAATACCAACCCAATGTTTAAATCAAACAAAGCTTTAAACGAGGCTATGGGTTATATTTTAAGTATGGGCTTTATTTTTAAAGCAAAACCAGAAGCTTTTGCCAGCTCTACTTGTGCCGATAAAATGGTACATTAATCTGTTACCACTTTGTTGTAGAAACAGCTGCAGGTTTCTTTGCTTCAGGCTTTGGATCTTTAACTGTATTACTCATCATAAGTTTTAACTTATCTGCAATCTTTTTGGACTCTGCGGAAATGAAAGCCATATTCTTTTCCCATTCGGCCTTATTTAATTTGCCAGGAGCTTTTTCAAGATCTGTATTAACTGATATCGGAACAAAATTTCCGTAACGATCCCGCTCATACGGAGTAACTACAAAATCCGTAAGGATCAATCTATACTTACCATCTCTAAGCTCCAACGAGATATTACATCTCGCTTCGCCAGTCGGGTGACCTACTCCAATGAGGTTTTTACTTAAAATCATTTTACCCTTTCCATAAAAAGCAGTATCTCCTTCTGAAGAATTCAGATTGATAGATTTTGAGTAGTTCTTGAAAAAGCGCTTTGCATTTGCAGACATCACATCCTTTTTAACAACAGGAAGTTCCACCACCTCTAAAAAAATATACTTGCCAAGCTCATCCACCGGCAAAACACTCGTTTGAGAAAACGCACAAAAACTAAACATTAATAGAAGTGAAGAGATCATTATTTTTTTCATCGGACTACGCATACCAATTTCTATAAAAGGGAATAAAAAACCGCCAGAAGTTACTTTCTGGCGGTTTAAATTTAATAAAATATTTCGTACAAACTCTTAGAATGCGTAAACTGCAGCTAAAGAGAATTGTGCAGCAGATTTAGTCAGAGCACCGCTTGTTTTCACAAACTCCTGAGAAAAATCTTTATCATTATCAAAACGAACCTCAGGGATAAATGTTAATCCACCAGCTTTAATATTTCCTGATAAAGTAACTGAAGTGATGCTCTTATCCGATACATCTCCAGTACCTTTCATGTTAAAATACTCACCTCTCAATCCTAATGAAACAGCAGGGGTAAATGCATATTGTGGGTATAAAGCAACACCCGAATAACCGCCATTGTCATTAGAAACAGAGTAATCTGCAGCATTTAAGCCTAGTTTAAATTTATCAGTTACCTGATAAGCAGTAGTTAAATCAAAGATCGTTCCTGTACCTCCAGCACCAGCTGAATAACCTGATAAAAAGTTTAAATAAGCAGACCATCCCTCAACAGGAGCAACCATCAATTGAGCGCCAACGTGAGAAACTCCATTAAGATCTTCATAAACATTCCAGTCATTAAACAAGCCAACCATCAAGCTGACTTTTTCAGAAAAAGCATAAGTACCTTTAATACCTGCATTTTGAAAAGGACCTGCACCAAACAGGTACGAAGTTGAATAGTTAAAGTTAGCCACAGGTGATATCACCTCATACCCTACAAATGTACCCATGTAACCTGCAGTCATGCTAAATTTATCCGTAAAAGCATAATTAACATACAAGTTCTGGATATGAAAAGAATCCCCATCAGGTCCATTTGGAATAGACTGAGACTGTCCTCTTGGACCAAAAGATAACTCTCCAACAAATGAAGCTTTACCAGTAGTTTTCTTTAAAGCCAAATCGATCATCCCTATTGAAACCGAGTTTTGCTCATTAGCAAAATAGGTTTTAATATTAGCGGCTTTC
>Ga0065714_10002834_pt1 | contig 10301 bp, 6 predicted proteins | sample MisRhiReplicate2_FD_59101 | JGI IMG/M metagenome (GOLD analysis project Ga0065714, IMG submission 59101) | Miscanthus rhizosphere microbial communities from Kellogg Biological Station, MSU, sample Rhizosphere Soil Replicate 2: eDNA_1 v2... | ecosystem: Host-associated > Plants > Roots >... | reverse complement strand
CAGTTTCAGAAAACCCAGGTTTCCGAATATGAAGCAAAGCCAATCCTTCCTCAAATAAAGAATCAATAAGGCCAATTTCGCCAGAAATTGCAGAAGGATTAGTAATCACAATCATAACAGAAAGTATTAAGATTTAAGCATTTAAAAATCTTAATTCTTAATACTCGCATCTTGATTCTTCATTTATATATAAATCTCTTTCCCCTGTTCAATAAACTCCTCTGATTTCTCCTGCATACCTTTTTCGGCGGCAGCGACATCCCTAATTTCCTGAGATATTTTCATAGAGCAGAATTTCGGCCCACACATGGAACAGAAATGAGCCACCTTTGCGCCATCGGCAGGAAGTGTTTCATCATGGAATTCTCTTGCAGTATCAGGATCAAGCGATAGGTTAAACTGATCTTCCCAACGGAATTCAAAGCGGGCTTTACTTAAAGCATTGTCGCGATATTGTGCGCCTGGGTGACCTTTGGCCAAATCCGCAGCATGCGCTGATATTTTATACGTTATAACTCCATCTTTCACATCTTTTTTGTTGGGTAAACCAAGATGCTCTTTTGGTGTTACATAACACAACATTGCGCAGCCGTACCAGCCAATCATGGCTGCTCCAATTGCAGATGTAATATGGTCGTAACCCGGAGCAATATCAGTAGTTAAAGGTCCAAGAGTGTAAAATGGTGCTTCGTTGCAATGTTCCAATTGCTTGTCCATATTTTCTTTAATCATGTGCATTGGCACGTGACCCGGGCCTTCAATAAAAACCTGAACATCATGTTTCCATGCAATTTTGGTTAATTCTCCCAGCGTTTCTAATTCGGCGAATTGTGCAGCATCGTTAGCATCAGCAATTGAACCCGGACGTAAACCATCTCCAAGAGAGAAAGCCACATCATATTGTTTCATGATTTCGCAGATTTCCTCAAAATGGGTGTATAAAAAGTTTTCTTTATGATGAAACAAACACCATTTCGCCATGATAGATCCTCCACGGGAAACGATTCCGGTAACACGATCAGCCGTTAAATGAATGTAGCGTAATAAAACACCGGCGTGAATTGTAAAATACGAAACGCCTTGTTCTGCCTGTTCGATTAAAGTATCACGGAAAACTTCCCAGGTTAAATCTTCGGCGATTCCTTTTACTTTTTCCAAAGCCTGATAAATAGGAACGGTACCAATTGGAACCGGAGAATTACGAATAATCCATTCCCTGGTTTCATGAATGTTTTTCCCTGTTGACAAATCCATAATCGTGTCAGCTCCCCAACGGCAAGCCCAAACTGCTTTTTCAACTTCTTCTTCAATGCTCGAAGTCACGGCACTGTTACCAATATTGGCGTTTATTTTGACCAAAAAATTACGNCCCACAATCATTGGTTCGCTTTCAGGATGATTGATATTGTTTGGAATAATGGCTCTTCCGCAAGCAACTTCACTTCTAACAAATTCAGGAGTGATTTTACTTTTTGGTGTATTTGCTCCAAAACTATGTCCGGCATGTTGGCATTGCATTGCCTTGGTTTGCTCGTTTAAGAGCTCGATGCGTTGGTTTTCACGAATCGCAATATATTCCATTTCAGGAGTTATGATTCCTTGTTTGGCGTAATAGAGCTGCGTTACATTAGCACCTTTTTTGGCACGTTTTGGCTGATGTAAGTATTCAAATCGAAGGTGATCCAGGCTTTCGTCTTTCAAACGGGTTTGACCGTAATCAGAAGTTATTTCATTTAAAATTTCAACATCATTTCGATCCAGGATCCAGCTTTCGCGTAAGCGTGGCAATCCTTTTCTAATGTCGATTTCAATGTTTGGATCAGTATAAGCACCTGAAGTATCGTAAATAGTTACAGGTGGGTTTTTCTCAATTCCGCCGTTTGAAAGCTTGGTGTCGCTTAAAATGACTTCGCGCATCGCCACTTTTATGGGATGAATTTCGCCATTAATGTAAATTTTTTTCGAATTCGGAAAAGGTGTTCTGGAAATTTGTTCTTCTGTTGTCATAGTTTTTTTGTGTCAGGTTTCAGGTTGATCTTGATTGTGTTGAATGTTAGATGTAAAAAGAAAGATGTTCCGGTAGAGGCGCACAGCAGTACGTCTAATTCTGTGTATAATTGGAATTTTAAAGATTTGGAATTTATACCTATCCTCCCTGAGTGGCGGAAATAATCAGAATTTCGTCAGTTTCTTGTACGAGATGTTGGGTCCAATTGATCCTTGGAACAACAGTGTTGTTAATGGCAACGGCAATTCCGTTTTGTTTGTTTGGAATTTCGAGATCGAGCAATGATTGAACGCTTAGCGATTCAGCATTGAACTTTTTGATTTGTTGGTTGATTTTTAGTTCCATTCCTTTTAGATTTAGTTTCTTGTAGAAACGCACTGCAGTGCGTCTCTACTTTAGGAATGGCTACAAAAACGCATAAAAATGCGCGCAGAAGTCATCTTACTTTTCCCTACGCTAGTATGAACTAGATCAGGTTCAGAGGGTAAAATCTCAGCCTGCTTATTTAGCAGACACCCCTAAAGTGTGAAGCAAATGTAATAAAATTTTGTTTGGTTGTTTAAAAAAGTTTCAAGTTTCAGGTTTCAAGTTTTTGGAAAACTGAAAGCTAAGACTGAAAACTGCGACTGTTTACTTAGCTCTTTTCCAGCAATCTTCGGCGTGATCATTGACCATTCCGGTGGCTTGCATGTGTGCGTAAATGACAGTTGAACCAACAAATTTAAATCCTCTTTTTTTTAAATCTTTACTGATTTCATCAGAAAGCGGAGTAGTGGCCGGAGCATCTTTTGAAGTTTTTAGATTATTTAGGATTGGTTTTCCGTTGGTATATTTCCAGATATAATCAGAGAAACTTCCAAATTCTTCCTGCACTTTCATAAAAGCCTGTGCGTTGGAAACAGCAGCTTTTATTTTTAGTTTATTTCTTATGATTCCGGTATCCTGCATTAATTCTTCGATTTTGTCTTCAGAATAACGAGCTATTTTTTTATAATCGAAATGATCAAAAGCATTTCTGAAATTCTCTCTTTTGTTTAAAATGGTAATCCAGCTTAAACCGGCCTGAAAGGTTTCTAAAATCAAAAATTCGAATAAAGTAGGATCGTCATAAACTGGAACGCCCCATTCTTCGTCGTGGTATTTTTTATATAAATCGCTGGAAGTGCACCAGCTGCATCGAATTAAATTTTCGTTTTCCATTATTTACCAATTTGCCAATGATATCCTTTTACGCTTGGTATATAGGCGGAATGGCCAATTATTATTAAATCATTATAGATTCTTCTGTTGTATTTAATTCCGATTGCTTTACCAGACATGAACATTTTATTGGCCTGAAATCTAACTTTCATTTTACCATCTTCAAGTTCGGCATCAGATACTTTTTCTACCAGCCAGGTCGAGCGCCATTTCACAGCTAGTTCATCATGGGCAGTTCTGGTAACACTTTTTACTAATTTAACGGCTTCTTCGGGGATTTTAAAATTTTGAGTTAAATCTTTCTGACTCATGGTCTGGCCAATTTTAGTGCCTGAAAAGATTTTGCGCAGATTAACAAAAGTCATTAAGTCGTTTTCTTCTTTTTTTACCGGAGTTGGAGCTTTTTCTGTTGGCGTTGTTTTTATAACCGGATTTTCTACTGTAACAATGGGTTTAGTAACAGTAAAAACTTTCTTTTTATTAATTGGTGAATGGGTACCCTTATCTTCTGCAACAGCTATTTTAGAAGGAACTGGATCGAGTGATTTTTGGGGTGCAGGTTTTAAAGAACTAACAGGATATACTTTATCGTTAGGTAGCTTTTTGTCATCGCTGCCACAGCTATAAAGGAAGCAGCAGATTGAAAATAGTAATATTACATTAGTTTTTTTCATAACAATAATTTTTTAATCCTTATGAGAAATGTCTCCTTCCAAATATTTTTTAATCAAATGATGTCCTGCGTAAATTAAGGGTGTCAATAAAATGGCTATAGATAATTTAAATGTATAACCTATCAATGCTGATGAAAGAAACGTGTCAAAATCAATTTTTCCTGGCAGCCAAAACGCTATTCCAAGTACAATAAACGAATCAAATAGTTGCGAAATTACAGTTGATCCTGTCGTTCGGAGCCATATTTTTTTATCGCCTGTACGGTTTTTAAAAAACCAAAATATACTTACATCAATAAGCTGCGAAACCATAAAAGCGATAATGCTACCAACAATAATCCACATACTTTGGCCAAAAACAGCCTGAAATTGTTCGTCATTTACAGGGCTAATTCCTTTTGCAGCCGGAATTACAATGGCCATAAATAAAATTAAAAAGGCATATGCAATTAAACAAGCTGTGATAAAAGAGAGTTTTTTAACTCCTTTTTCTCCAAAATATTCATTTATTAAATCAGTTGTCAGGAAAACGACTGGCCATGGCAAAATACCAATACTCATTACAAACGGTCCAATCTGAATTAATTTTCCTCCAATAAGCTCCGCGACAACTGCATTTGTTATAAAAATTCCTGCCAGAATTACAAAGACAATTTCTTTTTTGGTTTTGAACATAAATACGTACTATAAAATCTGATACTTCAAAGTTAACTATTTTATGATGAAAATAGATTTAATATTCTTCACCAAGCGATAACTCTTCTTCTTCTTTTTCTTTTTCAAAACTCGCTCTTATATGATCACCATTAAGGGTTTCATTGATAATAAGAGCGTATGTTTTCTCCGGATCTTCTTCAATACTAATTGTTTTTATTGGAGCAGTAGTGTAGGCCAAAGGATTTATTTTTTTGTTTTCGTTTAAAAAAGCAAGGGTAAATAATTGCTTTTTGATCGCTTTTGTCTCATCATTTTTTCTTTGGATTTGATAAAAGTAAAACGAAATTTCATGATTGTCTTTTTCTACAATTTGCTTTTTTAATAAAGTTATAGAATCTTTTTTAGACAGATTTTGAAAATTTAAGGCAGCCGATTTTGCAATCTCATCGTCTGTAAAATGAATTAAGTCTTTTTTGTTTTGATTCAGTAACAAATTGATTGTAACGAATTTCGTTTTAGGATCGTTTAAAAAACCGTCAATTTCAGTCGTATTTAGCGTGTTGTGTATAATTCCTAATCGGGCCAGTTCTATATTTAATTCCGGAATATCGAGGTTTTTTATTTTTTTCAATACTTCCTTTACTGCATTATCATCAGCATAATTATAGATTAAATTGGTGTAATTTATCAAATCTGTCAATGATCTTGATGATTCAGCATAAAAAGTCACTTCATCTTCTGCGGTTGTAGTTTCTTGCGTGGCCTTGTTTTTTTCGTTCCAGCTGGCTACTCTTTTGTATTCGAGTTTTGTATTGGTCAGAATTATTTTTTTGAAAGCTTTTAGTTTTTTAACCGAAATCAGTTTTTTCTCTAATAGTGAATTGCAAAAACTGATGATTGGTTTGTTGTATTCTTTTATACTGTAATATTGAAAAATTTCAGGAAACAATTCTTTACTATTTTCCGGATCTCTTTCAAACGTATAAAAAAGACTTCCAATCTCATATTGTAAATCGGATATAGGTAAATCGTACTCTAGTAATTCATTGATTTTTTTGTAAGCTGCTTTTGATTTTTGGTGCGAAATACTTTTTAAGATACTAATCTGTACATCCGTTTTGGTCGATTCTTTTTTATAATAATGCTCCAGATACGGAATCACTCTTTCATCGTCTATTTTACCAATTTTTTCCAGCAATGAAGTAACAGCATCTGTTTCACTTTCTTTAAATTTAAAAGTGTTGATGAAATTTGTTATCGCTTCAAAATCCTTTTTTGTGATATCAAGATTATCGATCGTGTTTAAGGCCGAATAACGAATGGTGTCTTTTGCACTTTTAGCATCTTCGATAAACAGTTTTACCTTGTCTTCAGCAGTTTCAGTTGTGATGTTCTCGACAAGATCTAATGAGTTAAAGGTTTTTTCTATAAAAGAATCATCATTTTTGTAGTTTTTCTCAACCAGCGTATTCAGTAGATAATAGCTGTTATTTTTGTAAAGAACTTTGTATTTGATGGCCTGAGTCGCATTTGGTTTAGAAACTAAAGCGTTTATAGTGTAACTATTTTGTTCTTTGTTAAAAGTAGTACTTTCAGATAAAAATTCATAATTGTCTTTTTTGTCAGCAAGAATTTCTTCCCATAAAGACTGAGAGAATCCTTTTTTAAGAAACAATTCCGGACTTAATAAAGAAGTGGCAGTTTCATAACTTTCATCATCTTCGGCTTCAAAATAATTTTGTTCCGTATTATTTTCATATTGGTTTAAAAATTCTTTTTTAAGCATACGCTGAACGGAATCAATAGCGAGTGTTCGTTCGTATTTAGGGAATTTATGATAGGCTAATTTGATTTTTCTGCCTGTTTCAGAATTAAATGCCTGAAACTGATTTACAGCTTTAAAAGCATTTTTTGTCTCGCGTTTGTTTTTGTTTAATTTTAAAAATAGATTCTCGTTTTCCTTTTCAGGAATTTCTATTTTATAATTTGCAGTTGAATCTACCATAACTTTTGATTTTGATTTGTAATCAAACGGAGTAAGTACAAATGAATTAAAAAATCGATTTGTATTCGCTTCTGATGCATTTACAGAACCCAATAAGTAATATTTGTTACCGGAAATAACTGTTTTTAATTTGGTAGTTCGATCCCCAATTTTAGAGGATGACACAAATGAATTTTCAATTTTGTTATATTGTGTAGCAGTCGAATCCTGATTTTGCTGCAAATAAAACTGATAATGAATTTGCTTTTGTTCATATTCTGAATCTTCAAGGAAACTAGTATCGTTCAATGTTTTTTCTCTTACAAAATAGTAGGCTTTTTCCTGATTATCATACGCCTGAATGTCAATATTAGTTCCTTTTTCTGCACTATTTCCAAAGACGAAATTGAATGATGGCATTTCTGTTTCAAATCCGCCTTTCAAGGGTTTAATCCTTTCCCATTCGTTTTTAAAAGGCTTGATTTTAATGTTTTCAAAAACTTCATTTTCATATTGTCGAACGTAATTCGCAGGTCCGGTCATCGCAATAGAAATGATTTCTAAAGGTGTGATGTAAAATTTAGAATGCTGGGCGTTTCCTGTTTTTGTAACATTTTTTATATCATAACTGGCATAATTGGCTTGTTCTGCATATTTTTTCTCAATAATATCTCCCGGAATTTTTTCGAAAAACAAACTATCCAATGATTTTGGATTATAAGTTACATTATTGTTTTTTAGGAAATAATTTAGTGGAATTCTTTTTATCGTAATAGCACCTCCATTGGTAAAATCCGGAGACCCGATACTTTCGTTTTCGTCGATAGTAGTTTTGTACAATGGCAATTGTACCATTTTATCGTTGGTGCTCGAAACCGTTAAATTGGGATTAGGAAAATAGGCTTCAATAGTTTTCTTCTGGTTTTTTCCGCTTTCCGTAAAAGTGTCAATAATAGGTTTTACTATATATCCTTTTTGTCTTAAAAGTTCAATTATGCCATCATTTCCTGCCAAATGCGCTGCTCCGACTGCTGAAAACAAACTTCCTGTTTTGGCAATAGAATCAATGCTTTTGGTCATGATTTTGTTGCGATTAACGATAAGGGCATCGTGGGCTTTTTTAGAAAATAGTAGTTTATAAACCGAGTCAAGCATAGTAATATCTTTCTCTCTGTAATACTCTTTCAGAACTTCCTGAGGATTTCTGTTTTTTAAGATTTTCACTAAAGCAAGTTTGTTTTCTTCTTTCGGTTTTGCGTCTTCATCAATAACTTGCAATATAGAAAGCATTGATTCTTTTGCATCTTCCAGACCAACAATTTTCTTTTTGTATTTCTTTCCGGTTTGAAAAATAAACATATCTAATACAGTATCTTCCTGAAAATCTGCCTGATCTCCTTCAGCCCCGGATAACATATTTTTGAAATACTTACCATTGTCATTAATAAAAATGGTCTGGATATTTTCTTTTGTTGTTGGGAATAAATAGAATTCTGAATAAAACTTTTTATAGGAATTAAAATCATTACTTTTCATCAGATCATTCAAATCTCCCCATGTTTCAGGATTGCTTTCATTGGCCACAATATCGGAACCCAGAAGATTGGTAAAAAACGAATCAGATAAATGAAACGAAATTTTGTCATTAACATGCATCGTCCCGTATATATAGGATTTTTTGGTTAAACCGTTGCCGGATATTTCCCAAAATAAACTTTTGTTTTGTGCCTGAAGGACTGAAGTTATTAATAATGAGATATAAAGTAATTTTTTCAAGACGATCGGTTTAGTAGTTTTGCTAAACAAATATAAAATAGATTACGGTCTTTTCGTTTATGAATACTGGTTTTTCTTTGTTTTTTATAAGGTATTTTCTTAAAAACAAGAATTTAATTTAGGAACCAGAAAAATTTCAATCTCCTTCGTTTTTAAGGTTAGTTGATTTGTTTTTGATTGCTAACTTTTAGGTATTTTTGAAGGTACAAGAGGTTGGTGCTTCCTCCGCAACCGAAAAAGTACAAATTATACATCTCAATTTTCTTATATGGCGACAACTGCTACTAATTTTTTAATAAAGGAATGGACAGGATCCTATGGTGGTGTTCCTGCTTTCAATGAATATAAAGTTTCGGATTTTAAAGAGGCAATTGAATTTGCTATTCAGGAAAAACTCGATCAAATTGATGCAATTGCGAATAATTCAGAAGAGATAAGTTTTGAAAATACAATTGTCGCTTTAGAACTTTGCGGCAAAACACTTAATCGGGTTCAGACTGTTTTTGGAATTTACAGATCCAATCTCAGCAGTCCTGAGTTTAATGATATAGATACAGAAATGTCTCCAAAATTGGCCGGGATCAACAATAAAATGTATCAAAATGCAAAATTGTTTTCGAGAATTAAAGCATTGTATAAATCTGCAGCAAAAGAAAAATTAAATGACGAACAACAACGACTTGTTTGGCTTTATTATACCGATTTTGTTCGGGAAGGAGCAGAGTTAGGTCTTGCTGAAAAAGAGGAAGTAGCTAAAATTAATCAGGAACTTGCTGGTCTTTTTACTCTTTTTAGTCAAAAATTATTGGCAGAAGAAAATGATCAGTTTCTGGAATTGCATTCTGAATTTGATTTGGATGGTTTACCTGAAGAATTTAAAAATGCAGCTATTGCTGAAGCAAAAGAGAGAAATTTAAATGTTTTGGCTTGTATTGGCAATACGAGATCTTCAATCGAACCTTTCCTGACCTTTTCAAATCGCAGGGATTTAAGAGAAAAAGCTTTTGACATTTTTGTAAAAAGAGGAGATAATTCAAATGAAAATAATACAAATGAAACACTTGTATCTATTTTGCAATTAAGGGCGGGAAAAGCTAAAATTTTAGGGTTCGATAATTTTGCTCAATGGAGTTTGTCTAATAAAATGGCAAAAGAGCCACAGAAAACTTTAGACTTAATGGAATCTGTTTGGAAACCGGCTGTCGAAAAGGTGAAAAATGACGTTGCTTCGATGCAGGAAATGGTGAATCAGGAAGGTGGTAATTTTAAAATTCAGCCTTGGGATTACCGTTATTATGCTGAGAAAGTTCGTAAAGCAAAATATGATTTAGATCAAAATGAGTTAAAACCCTATCTGCAGTTGGAGAATTTACGTGAAGGTATGTTTTGGGTTGCAGGTGAACTGTTTGATTTAGGTTTTAAGCAAGTTTTTGATGTGCCGGTTTATCATCCGGATGTGAGGGTTTGGGAGGTCAATAACAAAACGACTGGAAACCCTATTGGTTTATGGTATTTCGATCCTTATGCGCGTCAGGGAAAGCGATCCGGAGCCTGGATGAACTCACATAGGAAACAGCAAAAAATACAAGATAATGTACTGCCGATTGTTTCTAATAATTGCAATTTTATTAAAGGCGCAGCAAATGAACCCGTTTTGATTTCATGGGACGATGCCACGACCTTATTTCATGAATTTGGTCATGCACTGCACGGATTATGTTCAAATGTTACCTATCCTGGTTTAAGCGGTACAGCCGTTGCAAGAGATTATGTTGAATTTCCGTCGCAATTGCTGGAACATTGGCTGGCTACTCCGGAAGTATTAAATAAGTTTGCGCTGCATTATAAAACAAATCAGCCATTGCCTGCTGTACTAGTTGAAAGACTTGAAAAAGCGGCTAATTTTAATGAAGGTTTTGCAACTGTAGAAACAATTTCAAGTTCTTTTGTTGATATGAAGTTACACTTAACAACAGAAACTATTGATCCTCATAAATTTGAA
>Ga0065714_10065401_pt1 | contig 10302 bp, 9 predicted proteins | sample MisRhiReplicate2_FD_59101 | JGI IMG/M metagenome (GOLD analysis project Ga0065714, IMG submission 59101) | Miscanthus rhizosphere microbial communities from Kellogg Biological Station, MSU, sample Rhizosphere Soil Replicate 2: eDNA_1 v2... | ecosystem: Host-associated > Plants > Roots >... | reverse complement strand
TTCTTCAGGCGATTTTCGGTCAGCCCGTAGATCGGCGTCATCTCGGAGCCGGCGTAAGTGGTCGGCACCGCCACGATCGGCAACCCCGACTCCATGGCAATCGCCTTGCCCAGGCCAATGGTCGAACCACCGCCGATAGCCACGCAGCAATCGGCATCCAGGTGCGCCGCTTCGACGCGCGCCGCTTGTGCCACTTCCAGCGGCACATGCATCACCGCGTGCGGGTACACGCCTGCGGCGCGATCGCCGAGCAACGCCGCGACGCGTTCGCCCAGGCCGTGTTGTTCCGGGGTGGTGAGGATCAGCGCCCGGCGAGCGCCCAGACGCTCGATTTCTTCGGCCAGTGCCGAGAGCTTGCCCCAGCCGAACACCACGCGGGTCGGCAGGCTTTGGTAGACAAAAGGATTCATGACCGGCCTCAGCGCTTGAAATGTGGCGCGATTGTCGCGTCGACGTTGACCCACACCGAGCGTGCTTCGGTGTAGTCGTGGATCGCTTCGAAACCCATTTCCCGGCCATAACCGGATTGACCGACGCCGCCGAACGGGCTGCCCGGACTGACGCGTTTGTAGCAGTTGATCCAGCACATGCCGGCATGGATGGCGTCGGCCATTTTGTGCGCCCGGCTCAGGTTCTGCGTCCACAGGCCGCTGCCCAGGCCGTACTCGGTGCTGTTGGCGATGGCCAGCGCTTCTTCGTCGGTGCGAAAGCGCACGACGGTGACGAAGGGACCGAAGACTTCTTCCTGGCAGACCCGGTCACCCGGCTTGGCCTCGACCACGGTGGGTTCGACATAAAAACCCCTGGCCAGCGCCGGGTCGTCGGGTGCCTTGCCGCCGGCGAGGACCTTGCCGCCCTGCTCGATGGCGATGTCGATGTAGGCCAGGACGCGGTCGCGGTGCAGGGCCGAGGTCAGCGGGCCCATCTCGGTTTGCGGGTCCATCGGGTCACCGAGGCGGATCGATTTGGCCAGGGCGATGAAACGTTCGAGGAACTGCTCGGCAATGTCTTCATGCAGAATCAGCCGCGAGCCGGCAATGCACGCCTGACCCTGGTTGTGGAAGATCGCCCAGGCAGCGCCGTTGACCGCCGCTTCCAGGTTGGCGTCCTCAAACACGATGTTCGCCCCTTTGCCACCCAGCTCCAACTGGATGCGCTTGAGGTTGCCTTTCGAGGCTTCGACAATCCGCCGGCCGGTGGCGGTCGAGCCGGTAAAGGCAAGCTTGCCGACGTCGAGGTGTTCCGCCAGCGCCTGGCCCGCGGTATGGCCGTAGCCCGGCACCACGTTGACCACGCCCTTGGGGAAGCCGACTTCGGTCATCAGCTCGACAATGCGCAAGGTCGACAGCGGGGTGATTTCCGAGGGCTTGATGACGACGGTGTTCCCTGCTGCCAGGGCCGGGCCCATTTTCCAGCTGGTGAACATCAGCGGGAAATTCCACGGCACGATCTGCCCGACCACACCGATCGGCTTGCGCTGCACGTAATTGAGGAAGCCGGCTTCAACAGGGATCACCGCGCCTTCGATCTTGTCGGCCATGCCGCCGAAATAGCGGAAACAGGCGGCGGTGCGCGGGACATCGAGGCCACGGGAGTCGCGGATCGGGTGCCCGGTGTCGAGGGATTCGAGCTGCGCCAGTTCTTCGCTGCATTCTTCAATCTTGTCCGCCAGCTTGAGTAACAGGCGTCCGCGCTCGGCAGCACCCAGCGCCGACCAGGCCGGAAACGCCCGTTTGGCGGCGGCCACCGCGAGGTCGATGTCAGCGGCTTCGGCGGCGGCGATGCGGGTGATCAATGAGCCGTCGTGGGGCGACACGACGTCGATGGTGCCGCCGGCGAGCGCGTCGACGAAGCGGCCATCGATATAGAGCTGATTTTGCATAATGGTTTCCTCGCACCGCGCCTTAGGCGCAGTGTCTGACTGGATGGCTGAGTGCGTGGCCCGACGCGATGCCGGGCCAGGCACGAGGGCTTAGAATTCGATCGGGTACGGCGTGAGCTCGCCGCTTTCATAGCGTTGCGGCAGGTTCGGCGTGGCGTTTTCCCAGACCAGCAGCATCGAGCGCTTGGTCGAATAGCCCTGGTGGCGAATGTCGGCGGGCATGGCGCAGATGTCGCCGGCACGCATGGTGATACGCGCACGGGGGTTGCCGTCGTCCTTGTCGCCGACATCCCAGATGATCTCGTCCGACAGCTGCAGGAACCACTCGATGCGGTCATTGCCATGGAACACCGGCAGGATGAATTCTTCGGTGGTCGGGCAGAACAGGCTGGCCTTGCACACCGAGGTCACCGACGGGTTCCAGGTCACGTCGGAGCGCGACAGGTACTTGTGCAGGTTGAAGGCATGCAACTGGCCTTCGAAACCTTCCGCCGCGTGGATCTCCGGCTCGTCCTGGGGCACATCGATGAACTGGCGGTTGACCGGCAGATCGTTGCGCAGCGGCGAATCGTCCGGCAGGCCGGGCATGCGCTTGGTGGCGATGCGAAAGCGCTCGATGGCTTCGATGTTGTTGCCGTTCTTGCGACCGAAGGCGCTGCCGGTTTCTTCAGGGGCGGCAAAGGGGTCGAAAGTGGCGTTGGTCCAGTCGCGCAGGATCGCCTTGAACGTCGCCATGATCAGCGGCGTTTCGAAGTTTTCCGTATAGTTGACGCCTGCCGCCTTTAGCGTGCCATTGAAGGTGCCAGCGTACAGGTCGACCTTGCCGTAGTAGTTGCGGGTGCCGATGACGTGGTCGAAGTTGACCCAACCGTAGAAAAAGCCCCAGGCCACGTCGCGCATCAAGGCCCGCAGGAACGCATCCACCGGAATCAAGTGCGAACGGGTCTGGCCTTTGGCGGGCCAGGTGATACGGGCAAAATACTCGTCGCGCGACAGTTCGAACGCGCCAAGTTTGAAGGCGCGATAGCCGGTGACGGGATGGGCAGCACCGGCCTGGACGTCTTCATCGGCAAACAGTGGAGTTGGGGCAGTGGTTTCAAGCATGGCCATGGCGGGGTTCCTCTTGTTTTTGTGGGCGGGGGACGGCTGGGCAGATCACTTCAGGCAGATGTCGGCCCACTTCTCGACCGACAACGGGCCCTTGATCGTCTGCTGCAGGATCACGCCCGGGCGACTGGCTTCGAAGCGATAGGCCGTGCCCACTGGCAGCAGGCACTGGTGGCCGCGCTTGAGCAGGACGTAACCCATGGGTTTGCCCGCCGGCACGTCACCGGCCAGTTGCGTGCCCTCGCCTGCCATCAATGGCGCATCGAGCTTGAGGAAATCCACCCGCACTTCACCGTCCATGACGATGGCGAACTCGTCGTGCGCGGCCGTGTACCAGGGCGACTGGCCTTCGGCGCGCAGGGTTTCGATGACGTAGCCGAGGTTGAGGCCCACCACGACTTTTTCATAAGGCCGGGATTGTTCGGCCACCTCGAACACGTTGGAAAACGCGTAGTGACTGGCCTGGCCGCTGATGATCTCGACCGAGCCCTTGGTGTAGTTCTCCAACGAGCCGAAGACCGTTTCGATTGCCGCGCTACTCATGGTTTTCACCGTTTTGTTGTTGTAGTAACAGTGGGGCAACAGTACGTCTGTGCCCTTGCTGGAACAATTAGAGAGTCGGCGACAACAGTGTTCGCGAAACGCAAACACCGGGGTCACTGCAATCTTTGTAGGAGCGAGCCTGCTCGCGAAGCAGGTCAGCCAACATTCCCGTCGAATGAAAAAACCCATTCGCGAGCAGGCTCGCTGCCACAGGTTTTTGTGTGTTGACTCAGCGCACCCAGCCGCGCTCGAGCAAGGGCTTGTCCCAGCATGGCTCATCGCCAAAGTTTTCCACCAGGAAGTCGATCAACGTACGGACTTTCAAGGCCCGGCGCTGGGTGGCGGGATACACCGCGGAGAAATTGAAGGAAGACAACGCGTACTCGGGCAACACTGGAATCAACCGGCCGCTGAGCAGGTCGTCACTGGCCACCAGCGTCGGCAGGCAGACAATGCACACGCCCGTCTGCGCGTAATCGCGCAGCAGATGCACAGAGTTTGAGCGCACCTGACCGGGCAGGCTCAGTTCCACCTGCTCCTCTTCGCCGTTGAACAGCCAGCGGTTGCGCGACGGATAGCCCTCATACAGGGCGATCTTGTGTTGCAGCAATTGCTGGGGATGGGTCGGCACGCCGAACTCGCTGGCGTAATCGGGCGACATGCAGAACAGCCGGCGAACGCTGAACAATTTGCGTTCGATCAGGGTTTCCGCCATCGGCGGGAACATCTGGAACGCCACATCAAAGCCTTCCTCGATCGGGTCCACCACCCGGTCATTGACGATGACGTCCACCTCAATGTCCGGGTACAGCCGCGTGAACTCGGCCAGCATGCGGCCGAAATGGCCGATGGCAAACCCGGGCAGCATCTGCACCCGCAGCTTGCCGGTGGGTTTGGCGCGCAGTTCGCGCATGTGTTCGGTCAACGAGTTGAAACTCGCGACCATGTCCGCGCATTCCTTGTAGTACGTCTCCCCGACCTCGGAGAGCCGTACATGGCGGGTGCTGCGATGGAACAGCGGCGCATTGATGAACTGCTCCAGCTGCTGGATGCGGTGGGTGATGACCGAGCGGGTCACGCCCAGTTGCTGGGCCGCCCTGGCGAAGTTGCCGGTTTCGGCAACCCGCACGAAGGCTTCGACACTGAGTAAACGATCCATGGGGCAGGTTCCTGAGGAGTGCCATTCATTGTAGAACCTGTAGGAACCGGCTTGCTGGCGATGATCAGCGATTGAGCCAGGGATAACGCGCTGTGTCCTGGCTGCCATAATCAGGGTCCAGGTAGATGAAGCAGCGCTGGATCTTGAAATCACGGATCTCGAACACATCGGCCCAGTAGCCCGCGCCCGCCGCTGACGGCACGCCCGCACGCCAATGGCCATCGACGTGTTCACCATAACTGGTGCCTTCGCAGACCAGCGTGTCGGTGCCGGTGAGAATCCAGTTGAAGTGTGCGTAGTCGTGGGTGATCGACTTCAAGCGGCTGCCCAGATCCCCGAACATTTGGCCGATCTGGTCCCGCCCGGTGGCCAGTCCCCACTTGGGAAACAGAACCTGGGCATCCTCGGCGAACAGCTCGAGAATGCTCCCGCCGGTGGAGGTAACGCCGCCGTTGTCGAAGGCCTTGAGGTATTCCAGGGCGACTGATTTGCGTTGTTCGTCGGTCATTGTCAGGGTGCTGATCATGGTTGTCTCCGCGGTACTTTAGGGTGGCTGTCAGTGCAGCGACTTGATGTAGGTGATGATCTTCTGCCGCTTGGCCGGGTCGTCCTGGGAATAGACCATGGCACTGCCCGGCGCCACGCTCTGGGCATCGGTCAGCCAGGCGTCGAGCGTTTGCTCATCCCAGACCTTGCCGGACATGGCTTTGGTATACCCATCGCTGTAGGTGAAGTTGCTCTCGCTGGCTGCCTTGCGCCCCAGCAGCCCGAACAGGTTCGGCCCCTGCCCTGGCGGTCCGCCCTTGTCGAAGGTGTGGCAGACCGCGCAGTGGTTGGTCGCCAGTTTCTGTGCCGCTGACAGGTCATCGGCCAAAGCGCTGCCGATGAGGCCAAGGCCTGCCGCCAACACCCATAGCGCCGGGGCTCGCAGGAAAAAGTTGAAGTGCGTCATATCGTCGTTCTCATGCAGTCGAGGGTTAAGCCGTCATCAGCTGCGGCTCGGTTCCTTGTGCGCCTGGTTTGCCGCGCGATAGGCAAAGGCGATGATCGGTCCCAGCGTCGAGCCACCGGCCCAGTAGGCGCGACCGGAAGCCGACGCCACGCAGTTGCCGACGCCATACAAACCCGGGATCGGTGCATTGGCGTTGTTCAAGACTTGGCCGACCGAGTTGGTTTTCGGCCCGCCCTTGGTGTCGAGGTTGCCGCCGGTGATCAACGCCGCGTAGTAAGGACCTTTCGCCGCCAGCGGATACATCGTCAGGTTGCCGCTGCGGTCGGGTTTGACCGGGCCGGTGAACACGCCCTGGATCACCAGCTCGCCGCGATGGAAATCGAGGTCCTTGCCCGTCTTCGCCAACTCGTTGAAACGCTTGAGCGTGGCTTTCAGGTTCAGGTTGAAATCCGCGCTGAGCTTCATCCCGCCAATATCGGCGGCGTGCTTATCCAGACGTTCGGCGATGTTCTTCGCCAGCTCTTCCAGGGTTTCGCCCTTGACCACATGGCGGTCGTTACCGCCCTTGGGCACGATCGGCGAGCCGTATTCGTCGCTGCTGCAGAAGTCCTGGGCGCGCTGGTCCCAGATCGAGAACATCACCAGGTTCGGGTATTCGGCCTTGTCGCCGTCCCACTGGAAGAAGGTCGGGACCAGCTCGTTGTAGACGGTCTTTTCGTTGACGACGCGTTTGCCGTACTTGTTCACCATCAGCATCGAATCGCCGTTCATGGTGAAGATGCCGGACATCGAACCGTCCTTGGCCAGGGCTTTTTCCAGCAGGATCGGACACGACCAGGCGTAGTTCATGTTGCGCAACTGCACCCCCAGCTCACTGGAGATGCGGATGAAATCACCTTCGTTGGTCAGCGCCGCGCAACCGCCGTAGACCGGGGCGTTGAGGAAGTTGCGGCGCAGCTCCGCATCGTGGGTGAAACCGCCCGTGGCGAAGATCACCGCCTTGCGCGCCTTGACCCGCTGCAGCGTGCCCTCTTCGGTTTCGACTTCGACACCGACCGCTTCACCTTTACCGTTGAGGATCACTTTCACTACCCGTTCGCCGGTTCGGATTTGCACACCGTCGCGCTTGGCGGCAGCGGTCAGCGTACGAATCGCCACGCGACCGCCGTCCGACATGCTTGGCCGGGCTTCCTTGGGCACCAGTACCCGGCCTTTCTTGGCCTTGTCTTCGGGCAACTCGGCCCAATAGTCCGGCACGTCCGGGCAATGGCGGTATGGCAACGCGTCGCGTTCGGCCAGCAGTTCGGCCGCTGGCGAAGCGCTCTCGTAGATGGCTTCGCACATCTCGTATTCCCAATCCGACAGACCGAGTTTGGGCAACGAGGCGTCGTAGGATTGCGGGCGAGTCAGGCGCGCGACATAACGCAGGTAGTCGGCTTTATCGTCGACGATGCCCGCGTCACGCATCGGCTTGTTGTTCGGCACCCAGTACCAGAACGCCGCTTTCGCCGCGGTGCCGCCGGGGCTGCCGGCCTTTTCCAGAATGACCACATCGTTGCCCAGCCAGCGCGAGAACAACGCGGTCGGCAAACCGCTGCCGCCACCACCGACCACGACGATGTCGTGTTCCCGGTCAAAGGGCAGTTCGTCGCTGGCCATGGCCCGTGCCGCGACGCCGGACAAGGCGGCGACAGCCGTACCGGCGGCGCCGGCCTTGATGAAGTTGCGGCGCGACAGTGCAAGTTTTTGCTGTTCTTCGTTCAATTTTTATTCTCCGGATTGAGTAGCGGCGACACAGGCCAGTCAGCGCACGTTGCGTGACTCACCAGTAATGCCAGAGCTGCACAAACAAGCCGTCGGTGACGGTGGTGTTGCGTCCTTTCACGCCCTTGGAATAGTGGATGGACACCTGGTCCCACATTTTCTGAGCGAACACTTTCTGTACGCCGGGCTTGAGCTGGAACAGCACACCGGCGCCGAGCGCGGTTTCGTTGGATTCAGAGAACGCGATGGCGTCGTTGTTGCGATCATCGGAGCTGAAGGTTTTCTGGTAGTCGGCACTGACGAAGGGCGTGACCTGGTAGGTCGGGCGATCGACGATGTTGTAGCCCAGGCGCAGGTTGGCGTGGCCGGTGTCGCCAGGTTCGGTGTGGTGCGGGCCATCGCCACGCAGGATCGCGCCTACCAGCAGGTCGATGTTCACCTTGCCCAGCCACTCGTTGTAGAACAGCGAAGGCCACAAGGCGTAGGTGTCGCTGCTGACCGAGTCCGCGCCAGTCGGCAGTTGCACGTAGGCTTGCGCGCCGATGGTGCGCAGCGGCGTCGGGTTGTACCAGACCAGGCCGCCGACCAAGGGATCGCCCAACCCGCTGACCCGCGTGCCGTTGCCGCGAACCGCAATCTCCGGGAGGGTGATGCTGGCGATGAAGCCGGTATTGGGCAGGCCGTCCATCTTCCAGTAGTGCAACAACGACGTCAGGCCAACGTAGGTCTCGGTGTTGCTGCCGGCGACCTTGTTGCCGTGATCGTCAAAGCGTTTACGGTCATCGTTGTATTCAAACTCCTGGCCCACGGAGTTGTAAGGCTCGGTGAAATCCGAACTGAACTGGAAGCTTTGCGGCCGGTTGCTGGCATAAGGAATGCCCGAGGCTTGCGCCGTCGCGGGAAACAAAATGCCAGCCCCCAGAACGGGAGCGAACAGGGTCGCAGCGCAACCCCATGCACGAATACTCATACCTGCCTTCCTTATTGTTATAGGAGCCAATCCCCCGAAGGGGCGTAAGGCCGAAAGCAAGGTATGACGTCTTGATGAGCCCTGGCTGGAGCTCCACCGGATCGTTGGCCGATCCTGGTGTTCGGCGAGATGGAGGCTACAAGCCCGCCACTGCACCAACAATTCCATTCTCGGCGACTTCAGTGTTTGCGTATTCAGAACAATGCTGCGGGGGTTGAACTGTAGGAGCCGGCTTGCCGGCGAAGGCGTCAGGTCAGCCAGCATCGATGTAGCATGTGCCGGCCCCTTCGCTGGCGAGCCAGCTCCTACAGGTTTTGTGGGGTCATTTAGTCAGCGGGTAAAGCTGTTCGTCGAACTGTGACAGTTTAGGAAACAGCAAGGGCTGGTCGTCGCTCAGGTGTTGCAGGCGCTGGTGGTAGTCGGCAAGGAATTCTTTGCGCGCCTCATCGCTGATGTACGGCACATGCCACGCTACAAACGGTTCCAGCACGTCGAATCCGACGTAAGCCAGGGTGCCACGCAAAAGCGGCCGCAGCATGTCCTCCAACGGACCGTGGATCGCCTCTTCTCCGAACATGTGCTCGCGGCCACCCAAGGTTACGGTGACCAACGCCTTCTTGCCGGCCAAGCCACCCTGGTCATAGAAACGCTTGCCGCCATAGCAAATCCCGGACACCAGCACCCGATCAATCCAGCCCTTGAGCATCGCCGGGGTGGAGAACCAGAAGATCGGGAAGTTGAGGATCAGCAGGTCGGCCCACAGCAGCTTGTCCAGTTCGCCCTGGATGTCCGCCGCCAGGGACTGGCTTTTCACGCCCAGGCGTTGTTCCAGGGCATAGACCAGGTACTCGGGGTTTTCCCGCGAGGAGAAGTCATCGGCGCTGGCCACCGGGTTCCAGTTCATCTTGTACAGGTCGCTGACCTGCACTTCGTGGCCTTGGGCTTCAAGGGTGGCAATGGCCTGGTCGCGCAAGGCGGCGGTGAACGATTGTGGCTCCGGGTGAGCGTGGACGATCAGTACTTTCATGAGGATTCCTTAGACTTTTTCCAGCGTAGGGTTTGAATTCGGGGTGGCGCGGCTGGCCAGCAGGCGGTCGAGCCAGTCGGGGTCCATTTGTGGTTCGGAGGAAAACAGCAGTCCGGTGTAGTCCTGGTGCGGCGGGGTGAAAATAGCACTGCGCGAGCCATGATCCACCACCCTGCCCCGTTGCATCACCAGCACTTCGTCGGCGATCGCCCGCACAGTGGCGACATCATGGGTGATGAACAGGTAGGCCACACCGAGCTGTTGCTGAATGCGGTTGAGCAGCTTGAGCACGCCTTCGGCTACCAGCTGGTCGAGGGCCGAGGTGACTTCGTCGCAGATGATCAGCTGCGGATCGGCCGCCAGGGCCCGGGCGATGCAGATCCGCTGTTTCTGCCCACCGGACAATTCACGGGGCTGACGCTCCATGAAGGTCGCAGGGTCCAGTTCGATCATCTCCAACAGCTCGGCCACCCGTGCACGCATGGCCTTGCCCTTGAGCCCCAGATAGAAGGTCAGCGGCCGGCCGATGATGTCGACGATGCGCTGGCGCGGGTTCAGCGCCGTGTCCGGGATCTGATAGATCATCTGTACACGCCGCAATTGCTCCTTGCTGCGCTGGCGGAAGTCCGCCGGCAGCGGCGCGCCGTCGTACAGCACCTGTCCGTAAGTGGGCGGCAACAACCCGGTGATCAGCCGCGCCGTCGAGCTTTTACCACTGCCGGACTCGCCGATCACCGCCAGGGTTTGCCCACGGTACAATTTCAGCGAAACGTCGTGCAGCACCGGTTGATGGCCGTAGCTGGCGCAAGCGTTGCGCAATTCCAGCAGCGGCTTCTCCTGCTGCGGCAATGCCTTGGGTTCGGTGCGGAAACTGCGCACCGCCCACAGCGACTTGGTG
>Ga0065714_10065400_pt1 | contig 10308 bp, 20 predicted proteins | sample MisRhiReplicate2_FD_59101 | JGI IMG/M metagenome (GOLD analysis project Ga0065714, IMG submission 59101) | Miscanthus rhizosphere microbial communities from Kellogg Biological Station, MSU, sample Rhizosphere Soil Replicate 2: eDNA_1 v2... | ecosystem: Host-associated > Plants > Roots >... | reverse complement strand
TCTATTTCAGATTAATCGCCCTGTTTAATGAGGTAACGATTCGAGATAGCCTTGAATTGGAAGTTGCGCGTCAGCGACTTGAACACCAAGCCTTCCCTGAACTTACCTTTCAATCCACTGTCACCATCGGCCATCAACAACAGCTCAGCAATTGTCTGTGGCAAGGTGAAGCGCAGGTTGAACGTAGGGACCATAGCCAGGTCCAGATCATCACAGACATGCCGTGCAGCACCAGGCAACATGTACTGCTGTGCATCGATGTCAAACACGTTGTAGACGTACAGCTCGACGTCATCCAAGCCTTCAAAGTTACCTTGAATGCCCGGTCCAACCATCTCACCTTGAATGGCAATGCTACGGCCAGTCGCGGCATGATAGGTGCGCAGTTTGTCGTCAAGGTTGTATTTGTTGAAGGTCTTGACAAAGAGGTTTTCCTCATTGCCTTCGAACTTCAGCTCCAGGTTACGCGAGCATACGCCGGTCGTAACTACCTTGCCTTCAGCGCTGTCATGTTCTCGCACATAGCCTGTGAAGCTGCTACCATCCAACTTGAAGGTGACGTTGAACTCTTCCTGAGAGACAACAGCATCTTGGAACTGGCGCTTGAGGTTCTGCACCCGTTCCTGATCGGACTTGCGGATGAATTGCGGGAAGTTACCTTTGGCCAACCCTGCAAGATTCGCATTGACTGGCTTCTCATACTTCAGGATGCCCAGGAGTTCAGTTACGTCAACATCACAACCAGCCACGGACTCTTGGGTTACAAGCTCAGCGATCTTGTCACCGTTAGGCAACTCTTTCACAGGGATCAACAGACCTTGACTGATCTCACCTCGCAGTTTGATCGTGCGCAGTCGCTCACCTTTAACGCCTTCGTAGACTTTCGGCTCTTTGTCTTTCGACAGGAAAGGTGCAATCTCAGTCGGGATCCAACTGTCGACTTCGAAGTAACAGGCAATATCACCTGTCACATACAAACCTTTCTGTGCCACTACACGCCAACCGCCAATCGTGGCGATGTCAAGTGCATCAGCGTTCGGGTGCGCGATTACTTCATCCAGCACAACCAAACGCGCTAGTTTACGTTCACTCATTTCTTTCAATCCTTCAGGTCGGGGAATTCGTATTTGTCGTCAAGCGTGAGTTCGATTTCACGCGCTTTGTAGCTGATTTCTTCTTTGGAGAAGGATGACTCACGGTTATCGTGATAACGCTGCCATGCGCGCAACACTTTAAACATCGGTGCGTCGTAATCAAGTGCAGTACTGTCAATGCCCAGCGACTTGGCTACAGCAGTCGCAACACTCCTTGACGATAGACTGACACCTTCAATGCCTGCATCGTACAGCTTAGGATCGATCAGAACACCGACAGCGCACATGCAACCATTGTCACTGCGATACTGGCACGAACCGTTTGAGTCGACAGCTTGCTTGCCTTGTTTGAGTAAGTGGTCAGCAACATGCTGAGAGACTTGAATGATATAACGCTTGGTGATTTCACCAGACATGTCGTACTGCTCAAGGCTTTTCAGGTGCTCGTGCATTGCCGCCGGCGATTGAGTATGGTCTGGCTCTGCACCTTCTTCAATCCAACGCTCATAGCCAGCATAAAAAGTAAGTTCATGGTCAACGTATTTCGAATAACCGTTGTCATGGTAGTTCTGCCATGCCTTCAGCAATTCGATTGTTTCAGCGCTGAGCTTCATTTTCAGCGACAAGCCAACAGCGGCGACGATCTCTTCGCGGGTCATAGCTTTGCGTTCGAGTTCAGGGCTGTAGACTTCATCAGTGATCAGGCAACCAACTGCACACATGTTACCACCTTCACGGTACATGCATTGCTGGATGCTGTTCATGCTTCGTGCCTTCTGATTGGTCAGATGGTCACGGATCTTTTCGGAGATTTGCAGGAGGGTCATGCGAATTTACCTTCAATCAGCAGTTTATGGATATTTGCAGGGCTAGAGGCTTCATCGCCATCGCGAACCCAACGTCCGTATGACAATACTTGTGAGCCAATTTCTGGAGTACAGACGTAGTCGTCGTGATATTCTTGCCAGCGGCACATCATTCTTTCAGTCGGTTCGTCGATCTCGAAGCCTAGAGATTCAACCAATGCATTGTGAACTTTGTGGTTATCAGCGCATTCGCTTTCGATCCGGCCTGCATTGTTACTGTACACCTCATCGGTAATGAGGCAACCAACAGCACACATCAAACCATTTTCGCCACGATAACGACAAAGACCGTTGTCAGACAATGAACGCGCTTTCTGCGCAGTCAAGTGGTCACGGATCTTTTCAGAGATTTGTACAAGAGTTTTCATTTCTGCTCCAGGAATTGTTGGGTATCACCTTCATCACCTATACAGATGGCAATAGTGCGACCAAGCTTAACAATTTCAGTGAACACAAGGCTACCTACAACATGGCTAAATGTGATTGCGTCATTCATCAGGGAGTTGAAACGCGCTTCATCAATTCTAACGATCATGATATAAGACCTCGGTCACTGTTAACGTTGCGTCAGGACATAACTGTAGCAACATCGACTTGGTGTGTAAAGCTTTTTATCACACAACGTCGATTCTTTTGTCCCTGTTCAGGTACTCAGTCAAGCGCTTGCTGAACTTGTCAGCTTCACTGAACGCTTGACCGTCATCCATCTTCAGCATGTCAAGCAAACGCTCTTGAGCAGTGAGCAGAAGGGCTTTCAGCTCAGCATTCTCACGCTGGGCCCTGACGTAGCAATCACCTAATGACATTTTGTAACTACCTCCGATTCAGTTTCGATCCATACACGAGCACCACACGACAGTGGCTTATCTGGTGAATAGACTACACGACTCGCACCATTTATTTCAACCTCATGTGCATACGTGTTGCCCTTGTACGTCTTCACAGTAAGAGTCGGTTTGTTCTCACCGTTCTTCGCGTTCGATTTGATGACATGTTGGTTCACATGTATGACTGTCTTCATGTCAATACAAATCCTCACTGAACAGTTCAGTAGAGCCCAGGTTACCTGACTTCAGGCGACGCTTGTTGATTTGTCCACCAGCAAGGGCAATCCAATAAGCTTCACTGCGATCCATGAAGACACCGAACTGGTCGATGAAACCTTCTTCGACACGACCTTCAAGTTCGAAGTCAAGCAGTCGGTCTTCGCGGATGTATTTCAACTGACTGTGCATCACCTTATCAAAGTGACGCGCACCAGCAATAATCAAATCACCATAACGACATGCTGCACAGACGACGAATCGACCAGGAATGAGAACGTTCGACATTAGAGGCAGCCTGCGTTAGGTGGAATACTTTGTTCGCGACGGTATGCTTGGTCAGCAATCAAAGCCTCACGAATGACGTTTTCGAGGATGAGCTTACGTTCGTCAGCGTTTGTCTGTCGAATAGGCTCAATGTATCGCGAAGCAATTGCACGGATCGTTTGTTCTGGTAACATGTTACAGTCCTAGAGATGCTTTGAGGAAACGGATTGTCAAGAGGTTATCTTGCTCAAGCGCTGATTCTTTGTAGCCGTCATGATCATCATGGTTGGTGTGATGCGTGTGGTTTGCTTCAACGCACGTCAACGCTCGTGCAAGTACACGAAGGGTCAGAGCGCGTGCTTTGATCTGGTAGTCATACTCCTTGCGGGTGACTGTATCGAGCTTTTCGAGATCGATCAAAGGCTGTTTGTAAGACTCGGTTTGAGACATGACGATATCCTTCTTCACATTTGTTCCGTGCATAGTAAAGGGGCCGAAGCCCCTTGTCAAAGGATTTGTTTGCTTCAGAACATGTCGTCGGCGATGTCTTCAACAGCGGTCACAAGACCATCGAAGTCTTCAGACGGGCCGTAGGTCGAAGCGAGAACAATCACGACTTCCTCGTCAACACCATTTTCTTCAGCGAGACTGCGCAGATAGTGTTCACGCGATGTGTAACCATTTTGAACATAGACGTCACAGACATTAACAATCTTAGGCTCAGGACCGATACCTAAAACAAACTCAAGCGCCTGTGTGAGTTTACCACATGCATAGCACATGTCGTAAACGTGTTTGCTGATGAGCTTTTTAACAATTTCATCTACAAGGTCGATGTTACCTTCACCGCTACCTTCGACCCATGAAAGCACATCAGCGCGTTTGACGAGAAAGCCCTTAGCGTTCAGAGCGGTGGTGATGTCAGTGACTACAAATTGGTTTTCAGTATTCATGGTAAAGTTCTCGATTCACGTTGTTTGCTTTCTATGTGTCCATGGTAAAGGGGCCGAAGCCCCTTGTCAAGCGTTTTTGTGTGATCAGTCTTGCAGGTAGCTGAAGCTGTTGCACACATGATTTGGGATCAGTTGACGATGCTGAATCCACCCGGTGAAGTTACCAGAATGAAACTTCCAGTCTTTGTCCATATGCGTGACACCATCTTCCCACTGGTTCGTACCAAAGACACCACCAACGAAGCGCGGGGTTTTAATCGGTGTACCCTGGTGTTCGAACGGGCTAGCGTGCACCTTATCGGCCCCTACAAGACGATCATAGAGCCCTACAGCTTTCTCAAGACTGTCATCACTCTTACGATACGACACTTGGGCACAGCATGAAGAACTGATCTTCAGGGCTTCAGCCAGTGTATGACCATGAGAGTCGACCGCAAGCTCAAACAGTTTAGCGTCTGTTGTAGCACTCCAGTAGCCGTCGAAGTAGAAAGGAACGTGCCACTCACCAGGTAGCAACATATGTGGTGAACTGTTGTTGTACGCGGCCAGCATCACATCAGCGAGGACTTTGATGGTCGGATCAGCCATCTCGCAATGACGCAACCAGAACCAGTTGTCAAAGCTGGTCGACGTCACGACTACCTTGATGTTCTGGGCGAACTCAGTACCACGGTTAGCGACCTGTTTGTGGTAGCCTGCTTCAGCAAAGCCTTCACTGAACTTAGCCGCACTCAGCGCCATCAACTTCCACCACTCTTGAGGTGTGTAGCCGTTGATCAGTTCGAAGTGTTCACCAGCGTCCTGCATACCGGTCTGATTCTTACCGAAGTGCACAGGCATTGCAGGGTCATTCATGACGCGCTCAAGCACAGAAGCAGTCGGGATTGCGCGTGAGCTTGCAGCATTACGCGAGAACTCACGGTGGGTCATCAGTTCAGCGTGAACGATGCGTGGGTAGTCGAGTACGAAGGTCGTAATACGAACGCCGGCTTCACTGATGGAGTCGGCAATAATTTCAGCAGTCACAGTCATTAATAGTTACCAGTACGAATTTGGTTGAGAATGTGCGCGTCTTCTTCCTCGAAGACATGCACAGGGATTTCTGGCAGTTCTGTGGCTTCAAGTGGTGCAGAGTTTGAAACGCTTTCCAGGACTTCAGCATCATCACCGTAGTGTTGCTTGCGAGCGATCATACCTTCAATGCGCCAGATCTTGTTGAGGGCTTCCTCACGCGAGTACTTGCGACCAAGTTCATCTTTGAACTCTTCAGGGTTGATCGGTGCACTTTCACCAGTGACATAATAACCACCCTTAGTGTAAATGATGCACACCATGAAGCGTTCACCACGAGTGATGTACTCTTCAGACAGAACCTGATTTTCAATCCATTCAAGCGACAGCTTTTTAGGATTAGCCATTGAGTTTGGCCTCCAGAGCATTGTAACCACCAACGTACTCGCTGAAGCCTTCGCTAATCAAGAAGATTTGAGGAACAGACGATACAATACCGCCAACCATCTCTTCAAGCTGTTCACGTTGGATGTCTTTGCCTACGACCTTATAGTCGATATCGATACCTTTCAGCTTGCAAAGCGCTTTAGCTTTTTCACAGTAAGAGCAGTTAGGACGCCCGTAAATCAATGCCTTCATTGTTGTACTCCGAGTTTATTAAGTTGTTGATAATATTGCAGTTTACGTTGATTGAATTGTCGGTTAGCGAGGTGAAAGAAACTGAGACGGATGTGGAACATATACTCCTTCGTCACCTTTTCAAGCTCACCCTTCATGACGTTGTTTAGTGCATCAAAATCGACACACAGCAAGCGTGCTGCGCGTTCTACCGTGATTGGTTCGTCGTTCATAGTGATTGAGTTGACATGACTGACAATCTCAGCAGACAAGCCCTTCTTGTAATTGATCTCGATTAACGCTTTGCGCGCCTCTTCCTCGATATCAAAGCCGAATACCTCTTTCCAAATATTCATCGAGGGTTTATAAGGAATTTGTTAAACACGAGGGCAATCGTGTAGTAAGGTTCAGCACACGGGCGGTCTTCGCAGTCATAGTCCATCACGTAACCTAGATTCTCCATGTCACGAATGAAACAAACACGATCCCAAGGAACTCGCTTAGAATCGATCCTGACGCGCATGTCTGAACTTGTCCGCATGCGTGGGAGTAAGTGATCTTTCAACCACTCTTCAAGCCCATCGCATGCTTGGGATTCTTGTATTGCCGTGTACATCTCATGTGCATTCATTGTGCAAGACTCAGGACGAATGGGAAGTGGGTATAGGATGCATAGAACAGAGCCGCACCGATAGCCACAGGGATTAGGGCTTCATAGCAGAGACGACCGCTGAATGCATTACCTACGAAGAACAACAGTATGCCACCAATACCAAAGAACGCGCTAAACCCAGTAACAATCAACCAGCCAATCACAGCCATCATATTTCTTCACCTCAATAAAAAGCCCAGTAGCTATTAACTTACTGGGCTATTATGAGGCATGTTGCTTATATTGTCAATGTATCCTTCACTTCTTTGGCGTTGTTAAACAGCGCTTACACATACAAGACTCGTACTGTGTGTCAGGCGTATACGGCTTATCGACAGTCATGCACCAGCATAAGTTAGACGACTTGCCGTCAGCCATTGCGCAGTACGCAGGGCCCGTACATTCAGGGCAATCGTGGGTGCTGATCGCACCCTTGATCTTGTTTCTAACTGCGGAGTGTGGCATTACCAAACTACCTCACAACCACCGCCACCACTACATGCCGCACCAGCGAGCGTATCAACATCCGTGAACTCTTTCTTGCTGAGTTGTGTGGAGAAGTCGATCAACTGCATGGTGTTGTTGATAGATGTCCACTTGTGAAGGTTGAAGCAATCCTTCAGACAGTTGGTCATTTCAAGTACATCACCATTGAAGTAGTTCTTGGCGAACTTGGTAGCACGACGAACCCAGTCACGTTTCAACAGGTCAGCAGAGTCTTCTGGATCAAGTGTCGAGCCGAAGCCGTTAACTGTATCAGTAGCAACCCAGAGGTTATTGTTGAAAGCATGCAAGCCTTCGACGATCAGACCCGATGCGAACATGGTGCAAGTACCGTACTTCTCAAGCAACTCAGCCGCGGTGAATACTTCGGTGAACGGGGCTTGTGGATAAGCTTTGTCACCCATTGCACTCAACAGAGAAACACCTGCGAAGTACTGACGGTTGTCGAAGATGTACTGTTCAACAGCATCCCAATCGTCAACGCTGATCGTGTTACTGATGTTGTGACGCAGTTTCGGATCCACGCACAGATGCACGTTTGTACCGTACTCAACCCAGAACTGTTGGGCTTTCTTCACGAACTCCAACTGTTTCACACCCATCAGGTCGGCCTTGTAGATCGACGTTTCAGGGGATGTGATAGGGAACGAAACAACTTTGTCAGTGCCACCAGCAGACCAAACAGACGTTTCAACCATTTTCGGGTTGATAGCACTGATCAGACTCAAGACATCGTCTTGGTCGTTCATCTGTACGTTACGGAAGTACAGTTTCGAGTGTTCACCGTGAATACCAGAAGCAGTGTTCAGGATCACCGAAGCGTTACCCGATGGTTTGGCGCAAGTGGTACGAGCAGCATGGTTGATGCCAAGCAGGTCGGCTACCAGAGCGTTGACACGCTTAACTTCCTCTGCACCATCGATCATGTTCTGTTCATCAAACACGATTTCAGGGTTGTTCATCCAACCAGTGATCGAAACACCGATCAACGCTTCACGTTCAGTGATGCGACGTGTTGCTTCAGTCAAGTACGTAAAGTTGCTGTAACCGGCTTGTAGGGTCCCCAGAATAGCGCCTGCTTTGCACGCGATCATCAGGTCTTCTTTGCTTACGCACTTGCCACCGTTGATTTCGGTTAGGTTGCAGAACTGGAAGCCCGACTCGCCGTCTTCAGCAGTAGGGATCATACCGATTTCAACGCAAGGGTTGAAGCAGTGTTCCAAGTTGTCAGTGAATACGAAGCCAGGCTCACCGACTTGTTTAACCGACTTCATGATGTGCGCCCACTCTTCGCGAGTGACTTCACTGCGCAACAGCATGACCGAGTTGTTAGAACGACCGCGTTGTGGGTTATCGATGAACCAACTACCAGTCTTGGCGTTCAACATGTCTTCGTCATCTTTCGAGAACAGACAGATTGTGGCCGAACGACGAACACCACCAGACAACACAGCATCGCTCATGTGCATGACGAAGTCGTATGCGGCGATGGTTTTCATGGCAACAGATTCATCTTTCGACTCAGGTACGAGCGAGTCAAGCAACGCTTCGCAACGCTGGATCGATTGACGCAGACCATCAGGACCAGGCGCTTTGAAGCCGCCGGAGATCATTGCACCTTTAGGACGAACCAGACTGTAATCGAACAGCACTTTGCAGCCTTCAAAGGCAGGGAACTCACCACCACCAACGAAGTACGAGGAGATCAGAATGCCAAAGGCATCAGCCCAGCCTTCGATTGAGTCTTGCACCACGAACACTTTGGCTTTCTTGTCGTGACGTTTACGCAGTTGTGGTAGTTGAGCAACGTGATGACTCTGTACAGAGAAGCCTACGCCACAACCACACAACAGGAGATACATTGCTTCTTGGAAGAAACGTGCACGGTTACAGTGACTAACCGAACAGTTGTACATGCGTGCTTCATGCTTGAACAGTTGGTCACCACCAAACTGCAATGCGCGCTGAGCACCAAGAACGCGTTTGTCTTTGTACGCTTGACCGGCGAACTGAATAAGGTCTTCCAGTTCAGGTGTCATGATCCCTGCATACTTCTTTCGGTGCATGTTCAGAACACGGTCAACCGATTCGTCCCATGCCTCATATCGCCCATCAACATCCATCCAGCGAGAATAACCCATGTAGAACTTAGATTGCGACATCATGTACTTACCAATTTCGTCTTTTTGCATTGTATCCTCTTACACGTTCATAGTGGTGTTAGTTGTTTGGGTTATTGATTAGTTAGTCGATCGTCGCATTTAGCCGGTCGAATAGCATTTCTTCTTTTACGACTTTTGAAGGTACAACATGCGGATCAGGGTGAAGGCTACCGATACGGTGAGCTTTACCATCGTCGTCGATATATGCAACTGATCTTCCATCCTCACTCACAACAATTTTATGTTGCTTCAGATTGTAGGTGAACGTTCTGAAATATCGAGAAGTTGCCAAGTGCTCAATATCAGTTGCATCGATGGTCAACACAGGTTCATTACAAACAGGCCGCGCTATGAATCTCATTGTTACCTCATATGTTTGGGTTGTTAATCAAATAATCGACCATTGCAAAGGCATCAGTGATGTCTGCAAGCGGGCTTTTATCGGATGCGCAGTTTAGCAGTTTCTCTAAGTCGACGTCTAAGCCTTTGTTTAGAAAGGCATCGTACATCGCTGTCTTGTTCGAGTTACCTTTGCCAGTGAACAACTTTTTCACCGCAGTCGGTGCTGGTGTGATGAATGTAATACCTTCTTTCCACATCTTATGTTTAAACAGGCCAATGTTCTCGGCAATGTTGAACACACGACCACTTGCACCCATAGCATAGCCTTCAAGGCAAGCTTCTTTCACACCATGTTTCTTGAGGATAGTAATCGCCCAAGAGGCAATGTTGTCATAACGCTCTTCATCACCGTGGTGCAACGTTGCTTTAAAGCCGTGAATATTACCGTAGGACTGGTCATACTTCTTACTGTCAATGTAGAAGTAGAATGTGCAGTGTTTGAATTCAAGCGGATTCTTTGTATCGTGAATGCAGATTGCGGGACAGCTCATGGACCAATCTAAGCCGGCTACAATACTCATTCTTCTTCACCATCAACCTCGACAGTTGCATCAACAGGTGATGAACAGAACGGGCAGCAGGTGATATTTTGCGCATCCTCTTCTTGATAGACAAGGATATATTGAGTGTCACAGGTCTTGCAAATGACTTCTGATTTGAGTAGAGACATATCGGGTGATTCCTAAACGGTTAATAATGATTGTATAACTTTCATTTATGACCGCTGGAATCACCC
>Ga0065714_10002832_pt1 | contig 10314 bp, 29 predicted proteins | sample MisRhiReplicate2_FD_59101 | JGI IMG/M metagenome (GOLD analysis project Ga0065714, IMG submission 59101) | Miscanthus rhizosphere microbial communities from Kellogg Biological Station, MSU, sample Rhizosphere Soil Replicate 2: eDNA_1 v2... | ecosystem: Host-associated > Plants > Roots >... | reverse complement strand
TGAGTCAAGAGCTACTCAGTGCGGCTCGGAATGAATACGCTGACGCAATGCTTGAATACAACCGAATCGCAGATTCAGATTCAAGCGATGGTATTGCCGATGCAGCTATCAGGGCTCAGGCAGCAAAAGTTGCGCTTGACGAGCTGGAGGCAACCACTCCAAAAGTACAAAGCCCGATGCGTAAGCGGGTGGCATACGACTCAGACGCAGCTATCCAGATGATCGCTCAGCAACGATGGTTGATCGATCAGATCATTCCCGTTGATGCATTCGGCGTGATCTATGGACCATCCGGCGCCTATAAGTCGTTTTGTGCAATGGATATGAGCGCATGCATCGCATCGGCCATGAACTGGCACGGCAACGATGTAGATGAGCCGGGGCACGTTCTTTATATAGGTGCTGAAGGTGCGTCCGGCCTTCACTTGCGCAAAAAGGCCTGGGAGATCCGAAACCAAAGGCAGCTAAGCAACCTAGCCATTCTTGGCATGGCGGTAACGATCAACTCTGATGACCATAACTCGCTCATTGGCCTTTGCGAAGAACTGGTAGAAGAGCTTGATCAGCCTATCCGACTAATCGTTATCGATACGCTGGCTCGGTCGTTTCAAGGTGAAGAGAACAGCGCGACAGACATGGGCGACTTCGTTAACGCCTGCGACCATATCCGAGAAGTTACCGGCGCAACCATTCTGGTCGTTCACCACAGCGGCAAGGATGCAGAGAAAGGCGCTCGCGGCTCATCAGCATTGCGTGCGGCATGCGACTTTGAATTCAAGGTCACAAGCCCAAGTAAGAAGATGACGAAGATCAGTTGCACAAAGGCAAAGGACTCTGACCCGTTCGACGACATTAGCTTCAAGTTGAACGTGGTAGAGATCGGCGTTAGTGATCGGAAGGGTAAGGCGCTAACCAGTCTTGTGCTTTCTGCCAGCACTTCAGGAGACGACATGCGGCCAGACCTTACCGGTCACAAGCAAACCATTAACAGCCTGGTGGCTAGCGAGATGGCGCGCACTGGAGAGGATTGGGTTTTTAAGGCAATGGTTCAGGATGCTTTCTTTGCCGTGATGGGTGCGGACAAGAAACACGGAGCAACGAAGACGGCATGGTCGAGGGGTATGTCTGACCTAATCGAAGACGGATGGCTGGAGATGGACGGAAATGGGCGAATTACACGGCCAAGTCCCTACTAATCCAAGAAGTTACATGGTTACATCGCAAAAAGGCAAAGTTACATGGGGTCTTGTAACTAAGTTACATCGGTTACAGACAAAAGTTACATCGATGTAACTGGCTGCGCGCCTTGTGGTATAAGGGATCCAGCCAGATCAGGTAAATGAGGTTACATCGCATTTGGACGGTCAACCTAAAAGTTACATCCTCCACCCCTATATAATAGGGGAAGGGAGTGTAACTAGGTCGACCTTAAAGGAGTAATTCTAGGAGGATTCATGAAATTCATCGTATGCGGCGGACGTGATTACGCAGACAGAGCACGACTGAATCAGGTGCTCGACGGCGTACACAAGAAATGCACGATCCACGCGATTATCGAGGGCGGCGCTAATGGAGCTGATCGACTGGCTAGGGAGTGGGCGCTAGAGAATGGCGTGCAGGTGTTTACGGCGATTGCTAACTGGAAGCTGTACGGTAATGGCGCAGGACCAAAACGAAACGCTGCAATGCTCGCGCTGGAGCCTGATGGGGTGATTGCGTTTCCTGGTGGAAGTGGTACGCGGGATATGACTCGAATCGCCGAACTATCCGACGTAAAAGTCATGCACATTCTCTTCTGAAATAGCTTGACGCCAACCCAGCAGCACCGTAAATTGTTTTCACATTCAGAGCATTCGGTAGGGGAAAGGAAATGAAACTGGAAATTCGAGATAAGGATCACGCGGCAATTCTTGAGAAGGTATTCCACGCTCAAGAGATTATTGAATTCCATGGCGTGTCCATGGCTATTCACGAGTTTGGATTCAATTTCGATGGTCGTCCAAGCTGGACTGTTGGGCTGGCTGAAGTCTTCAAGCCGCAGTGGAAGGAAGGTGGAAAGCCGCCAGCAGGGACAATCTGTGAATATACAGACGTTCACGGTCTAAAGTGGTATGGCTGTGAAATCATCGCCTATCACGGCGACCATGTATGGCTACGCACAACCGTAGCTCAGCGTGACCATGTGAAAGTGTTTGGCGCTTTCCGATTCCGTCCGTTGCGGACGGCTGAACAGATAGAAGCGGACGAGCGCTTGCATAAGATCAAAAATGCCTGTACTGATATTGCCGCAAAAGTAGAGCCTTGGAACGAAGACATTGATTGCAGTCAGGCCATGCGCGCAGTAATCGAAGCAATGATTGACGCCGGCTACCGCAAGTAAGTGTTTTCCAGAGAACAGTTAAATTGAGAGTTTGGAGGGGTGTGATGGATAGCAGGCAGCAGTTTGAGGAATGGTATACGCAGGAAATGATCGGCATGTTCGGCGAGACCGTGCGTGGACAGATTGGTATTAATCTTGCTTGGTCCAGGGATGACGGTAGCTATGCGGATCCGATGCTTAGACTCGGGCTTATGGCTTGGCAGGCATCACGCGAATCTCTGGTAATCGAGATGCCACAGCTTTATGACTGGGCTGTTGGTGAGGCCGGTGTTTTCCAAGATGATGATGGAACGCTATTTGATTCATCTTCAATTATTGAATTACTCCACTCTGCAGGAATCCGCACCAAATGACCCTAACCGACCTACTCCCCCTATTAATCGCCATCTACGAAAAACACGGCGACCTACCACTTGCTACAGGCTTCGACGACCATAAGCCTATTGTGGGGGCGCTGGTGAGTGAATTTGAGAAGACGAGCGAGATTGGTAAGAAGGGTGAAAAGTTTGTGGATATTTACTGAGCTTTCGTCGAAATAATAATTGACCGCCTGCTAGGGTTGGCCTATATTTCATTTCAAGAGATGCAGACAACCAAACACGGAGCAACGAACATGACTCACACCACTCGTACCGGCCTGATTCGCGATGTCAAAGAAGTAGACGGCAAATTCTTCGCTTGGAACGAATTCCGTAACGAGTGGTACCGGATTGCAAAAACCAAGGTGAACAAGTGAAACTGACATGGGCAGTTGACGGCTTCGGCCGTCGCACCATCTGTCACCAGGATCTGACTGAGTTTCCATACGGCATAGCGTGCCCAGTCAAGCCGGAGGATTTCTGGGAACTGATGGACATTCTAGAAGGCCAGGGGAAATAAGAAATGATGCGATCCTTTGATTTAGTCGGAACAATTCACGGGCGTGAATACTCGGATCATGGTGAGTTCGTTACCGCTGATGACTATTACCATCTACAGCTATATAGTGAGGCAGTTGACAGGCTTAAGCTGCGAATGGAGGAAGATCTAGAGCAACAGAAGAACCTAATTTCTAGTCTACGTGCCGAGCTTACCGAGTCATACAGCATCGACGACAATTCAGACTTACTAGCCGCCCTCATCGCAATAACCAACTCCGGCCCCGACGCAATACCGATCAAGGAGGCGTTTGAGATGGCGCACAGGGCGATTGAGCGGGCTAGCGGGGGAAAGGTATGAGTGGTTTTACTAGAGGTCCTTGGCTACATCGTGGCAAGAGTGATTCAGTGCACACTCAAATTAAAGATTACCCATACGGCGATATGATTTTTCAGTTTCATGATGAGGGATCGCCATCTGATTCGGATCTTGCTCTGATACTGGCAGCGCCTCAGCTGCTTTCGGCTCTTGAGTCGCTGCTAGGCAAAGCCTACAAACAGAACTTCAACGACTCATATCCTGAAATCTTGGATGCGTGCGAATCGGCGATTGCAAAAGCGAGAGGTGATGTATGAACAACTACAGAATGAGCCATGCGACGTACACACAGGCTTGCGATCATGCTGGCCGACTTAAGCGACAAGGCGCTATCGGCGTTTGCATCATTGGGACTGGTGATGGTTATGACGTTACTTGGTCGCAGCCCTAATGAGAACCTGACTCAAACGTCGCCTTTCTGACCAGAACATAATTAATAGTCACAGAATGAATATATGAACAACATTCGCGCAAAGTTTGAAGAGATTTGGCCGGTGCCTGAGGGTGTGTATTGGTTTGACGACATGTATGAAAGTGTCTTGTACGACTCTGATGCGCTAGAACACAACGCCCGCCTCGACACCTTCACCCGCTGCCAGGAGACTATTGCGCCGGTTATGTCACTGGTGGATGAGATGATTGCTGACATTCGCTATCGCGCTTACCATGATGCCGACGATGAGGATGACGAGAAGTCTAAAGCGTTGCTGCATCGGGCCAAACAAATATTGGGAGAGAGAAATGATCGATAAAACAACTGACGAAATATGCGAAAAGATCGGGGAAATCATGGGTAACGAGATTCGCGAAATGGCGGGATATGGATGTCTGGGTGTCATCGGTCAAAAAAAGATTTCGGATCAACTAAAGCTATTGGCTTGCGCGATCAAGCGAGATTTGTTCAAGGAGTTAAATCGATGAACGCACTACCCGGACAACTGGAATTGGCGACCGTGATTGATCATAAGGCGCGACCAATGCGCGCAAAGGAACTCGGGATAACCTACGAGGCCTTCTGCGCGTCCAGTGCCAGGCAATTAGCAAAGATGCTTATGCGATACGAGGACTCACCATCGTCTGACCTATGGCGCGACATCAAGACTCTTTGCGGAGAGATTCTTAAGTCATGAAACCAAGGATAAAGCGTGTTCGCTGGCTATGGATCTTCAGGCGATGGAAATGCTCAGGTAATCGGGCTGTCGGCTACGGCAAAACGCCGCTTGATGCCTACGTTCAATGGATGATTTGCGAGGCGATTACTGGAATTTAATTGTTGACTCAAAACCAAAAGGCTCCTAATGTGAGCCTTTCTTTTTGGATTATTTTTGGATGGGTTACACATGGGAATTCAGAAATTCAGCAAAACGCTAGTAACCATGGGCGATGGCGACGTCATGACAGGCCTTGTGCTTGACGGACCAGTTGGCATGCTTATGTTTTTCGATAAGCCTGGAGTTTGCAGGTTTGGTGATGCGCCAGAAGAACGCGCAGAGATTGAAGAGGCAGATCTGTGTATCGCCTTCAAATCGCCAGAAGCCATAGACGGCGTGATCCGTATTCTTAACCAGCTCAAGGAGAAGATGCAATGACCATCTCAACCACAACCCTAAAAAACGCAGCCCGAGCTATTGAGTGTGACCTGTGGACTGATCCAGCTACGGGCGCGAACTACCTGGCTAAGGATGGGGGTATTCTTAGGCGGTGGGAGCCTGAGACGAGTTCGGCTGATTCGTTTGAGCTGATGGTTTCGCTTGAGCTTGAGGTTAGCTATTGGCCTGGATTCGAAGAGGTCAGAGCTGAAAATTGCGGGGGTGAAATTGCCACTCTTAGGTACACGAGTGACAGAAGCGCCGATACTCGATCGGCCATCGTGATTTGCGCGGCCAAGGTTGGTGCAGGCATATGATCGCCTTGACTTACTTCATTCTCGTCTACACAATGCCTGCCGTTAAGGTGAAAATTAGTTATTGGAGGGCTGTATGAGTGATTATTCTGATTTGAAAAGGTTGGTGTCTGAGTTGATTGGCGGTGACAACCTTGAAATTCGTGATGAGCGATACCTGATGAGCCCAGCGTTCGGTATTAGGCTTGAGGCGCTGATTGAAGAGAGCGAATATCTGCGCATGGCATTGAACCGCGTATACGATTCACTTGAGCGTGAGTACTGGAGCGAATACGCAGGGCTAGACGAAACTCGCGCCATCCTAGACGCCGCTATCAGTTCTCCGGAGAACCCTTAATGCCAACGCTGAGCATCCTAGGGCTCACTCTGGAGGCAGATATCCAGTACTCACACACAGAGACGGCAACGCAGCACGCAAACGGCCATAGCGAGCTTGAGTGGACTCTACTCGAAGGCGCCGACGAAATAGGCGAAACAATTTCAAAAGAATCGCTTGACTTAATCTCGATCCAGTTCCAAAGTGACATCGAACGCGCTATTTGGGCGCAGATAGGGAGATAACAATGAGCACAATCACAGTCACCCAAGCACGCATCGCGCTCGAAGCCGCGCACATGGCATACGTGCAGGCAGATATCGAGCATCCGACCGCTACCCATATCGCAAAAGAAGCGCTGACCAATGCGCGCCACGAATATTGGAATGCGTGTGCTGCGCTCTGTACGAAGCTGGAGTTTGCTACGGACCTAGCTGACGTACACGACGCGCTGATCACTCAGGGGCTTTGGACATGAGTCGCCGAGTTATTTGTGGGCTGATTGCGTTTTTTGTATCGATAGCCGCGTGCGTTTTCGTTGCTGGCGACATAAATCCGTTTAACTGGGAGGCAGAAGGACGAGTATTTACAGTGATTATTTCTTTGGTGGCGTTTGTCATGACTGCCACATGCCCATTTATTGAGGAATCTCGGACATGAGCGAGTTGCAGCCTGGGATGTTGGCGTTGGTGATTGGCTATACGATGTTTCCTATGCACCTTGGTAAGATCGTAAAGGTTGTTAGCATTGAGGGTGAAGCTGCTAAAGTGACCGGAGCCGAGCCTCAAGAGTACGGCCTTCTAAAGCACCTACTCCCAATCAAACCAGAAGCCGACCCGCTCGACGTAACCCATAAGGAAGAACTGCATGCATGAAGTAATTCAGGAGATGATTAGCCGTGGTTGGACCTATCCGATCATAGCGCTAAGGACGGGCATCTCGGAAAACCGTCTGCGTGACTGCAATCTAGGCGTGCGCGAAGAACGTAAGCTGTATGAAATCGCCACAAACGAAGCAAAGATAGATATCGACTCATTGGGGGCAGACGAACAATGAAATCAACAGAATTCCTACAAGCAGCAATCGACGTTCAGGCTGAGCGGGGCAAGCAGTACGATAAGCCGAGTGGTGAGCGATCTATGGCTGCTACCGTTAGCGCATTCAACTGCATCACCGGCAGCATGCTGGAAGAGAGCGACGGCTGGATGTTTCTTGGCCTCCTGAAGCTCGTCAGGCAGTCGCAAAACCCTGAGCAATACCATCATGACTCAGCGCTTGACTTCGTGGCCTATGCGTCGCTGTATGCAGAGGCTGCTAGTGAGCAGTGCGGGCAGTTGGAGGCGCAACAAGCAGAAGAGCCTTCACATATTATTTCGGATATTCCTAATGGGTATCATTGGGATGATGCACCAGATGGTTTTGAATGGTTCGCTACAGATACAGAAGGAGCGTTCTGGTTCAAAGATGAACCACTTGCAAGATCCGACGGCACTTTATGGGCGTGGCCTGGTAATGGTGGCTGCAAGGCTATTGACGATGACCGCAAAGAGCTATTCAAATGCAAGCGCCCAACGAGCACAGCCCAATGACCGAATACAACGAGCAGCTAGTCAAGGAAGCTATTGATTCGGGCGCTACTAATGCAATCATGGCTGAGGCTTTAGGGGTAAGCGAGAGGACTATGCGGCGATGGAAGGCCAAACTTGCAAGCGTTGGCTATGCACCTGAAGCCGACATGACTCGTCAATGTCCTGATGGGTTTCGCGTGAAGGGTGTATCTAGCCTGTACAACAAGGACGGCATTCTCTCTGCTCAGTGGGTGAAGACGACGACCGATGATGATCGCCGTCTTGCCCTGCTCATGGAAACCGTATCAACCCTCAAGGAAGAGATTCCGGCCATTCGCGCTGTAGTGCCCCCAGTAGCAAAGAACGCTAACCTGCTCAACGTCTACACGATCTCCGACTACCACTTCGGCATGCTGGCATGGAAGCCTGAGACTGGCGACGACTGGGACACTGACATTGCAGAGCAGATGCTTATCAACTGGTTTGCTCAGTCAATCCATCAGGCTCCGGACGCAGACTCTTGCGTATTCGCTCAGCTTGGTGATTTCATGCATTTTGACGGTCTTGAGAGCATTACGCCGAGCAGTGGGCACAACCTGGATGCAGACACCCGCTTTAGTCGTCTAGTGCGCGTAGTGATCCGTACAGTGGCTCGTATCGTGGATATGCTGCTGGCGAAATACCCTCGCGTTTATATTTTAATGGCAGAAGGCAACCATGACCTAGCTTCGTCTGTATGGCTTCGTGAACTGTTCGCCGCCCGATACATGGACGAGCCACGCATCACCGTTGAGACACGCCCTGATCCGTACTACTGCTATGAGCACGGCCTAACCAGCTTGTTCTGGCACCACTCCCACAAACACCGGATGGCCGGCATAGATTCTGTATTCGTTGCCAAGTTCCGTGAGGTATTCGGTCGTACTCGCTTTTCGTACGCACATACGGGGCACCTGCACCATCGCGACTTGAAGGAGACAAGCCTGATGATTGTCGAGCAGCATCGAACCCTGGCAGGCGCAGATGCATACGCAAGTCGTGGCGGCTGGATGTCTGGTCGAAGCTCCACCGTCATCACCTACCACAAGCAGTACGGCGAGGTTAGCCGCATCACTGTTTCGCCTGAAATGCTGCACTGATAAAAATAGATTGACCGCGCTAACCACGCGGTCTAACCTTCACAAATACACACGTAGGAGGGGCGCATCATGCTATATCTAGGCTTATCCATGATCGTTATAGTGATGACGGCACCGTTCGTCTTCAGCTCGCTGCTGATCGGCGTCAGGATCACGACAATCATCTGGCTCACTGCTTTAGTCGTAATGGCAGTGTTTGCTTTCGGGTTTTATCAATTTTCGGGTGGGACGTTATGATCGCAGTGGTTATCAAGTGGCAAGCAGGCAGTCCCGCACAATTCAAGCCCGGCCAATTCCTACTCTACGAATCCGGCGAGTATGCGCTTGTAGGCAGCAATACAGCTATCACGTCTACTCAGAAGATCGCCAAGCATACGACGCTGATTGAAGGGCATGAGTTGGAGTGGCTTCAATCAATGGCAGTGGATAGGAGTTTGGGGGTGAGGAAATGAGTTTTACTGTAGAGGTTGTGCGTAAAGTATTCGATGACGAGAATGGGGTTTTCATCGAGGTTGGCCCGGACTGCGACGGCTTAGGAGGTATTGAGATTCGCACTGTAGACAAAGAGAGCAAAGAGTATTATGGCGATGTGCGCCTTTCTATTCATAGCAAGCAGCAGGCAATTCTGATCGGTCAGGCAATCCTAGCTGCTGCCGAGGATATGCAATGACAACCCTAATCGCAATCTACCTGGCTTTCGGGTTCTTTTCGTACTGGCCGCTTGTATTCAACTACAAGATCAATTCCATGGGCCATCTAGACCCTTGGTACGAATGGCTAGCTGCGTGGGCTATCTGGACTATCTGCTGGCCGTATCGCTATATTGCAGATGCTTGGTATTGGTGGAGGGCTAAGAAGTGAGCGAGTGGATCTGCGTAAAGGATAGACAGCCAAATGCCGGTTCCGAAGTGATCTATTTTGACGGGTATCATGTTAAGCATGGATTTGCGCTCAAGGTTACATATCCAAAGGTCGGAAAGGCAGAAGTAATTATTCACAAAAATGTAGGTGGTAGCGGACCAGATAGTTATCCTGCACAAGCATTAGCAACTCATTGGCAATATCTTCCGGAGCCACCGAAATGACCACAATCAACGACCTAGACCAAATCAACACAATGGCGATGATGACCATGTGCGAGCTTGGGTATGCGCGGTATGAGCGGTTTCTATCGACGTTGCCGCTTGATAATGAAGCAGGGGACAAGCTGCGAAAGTTCATCCATGACTGGGTTGAAAAGGAGCATGAGCTGGAATTACGCATTCGAGTAGCCGCAAAGTATAAAACTATGCAATAATACATCCAGCAAAAAATCGTGCCGTCCCCCTCCGTCGCGATACCTTAGGCCCCGTGAACCGTCCGGGGCCTTTTTTTATGCGCGTTTTTACGCAAAACAGGCAGAATATGTGCAGTTTTATGCGCGTGTTATCATTTCTGCATCCGGTGACAATGCCAGCGCAGGACCTGAAATCCTGTTAGCTTCCGGATCGGATTGGGAGATGATACCCGGTCGCAGCAACACACGCCCCAAGCCTATGACTTCGGTTATGCTCAAATCGGGGCGTTTTTATTTGTTCGTGAAAAAGTGATATCACAAAGCCACCGAACTGAAACTGATATCATTATGTCCAACTAGGTACATTCCTTAAATCAGACCACATCCACAATGAAGAAGCCCATGAGCGATCCAACTGGCGACCCAAACGTACTAGCGCAACTGTGGGCATCTATTCCGGAGCCTATCAAGGCCGCAATCATGAACGTAGCACTCA
>Ga0065714_10003996_pt1 | contig 10318 bp, 8 predicted proteins | sample MisRhiReplicate2_FD_59101 | JGI IMG/M metagenome (GOLD analysis project Ga0065714, IMG submission 59101) | Miscanthus rhizosphere microbial communities from Kellogg Biological Station, MSU, sample Rhizosphere Soil Replicate 2: eDNA_1 v2... | ecosystem: Host-associated > Plants > Roots >... | reverse complement strand
CACAGTCTACATTTGTTCTGATAATCTTTAACACCTCCTCATTGGTATAAGCATCCGTTACCCGCACATCGACCGTAAAAGTACAAGTTGCCGGCACTACATTGTGCTGGGATCCTGCATTGATAATTGTAACTGACATCTTAAGCGGGCCGAACATTTCCGATACTTTTGAAAAGCGGTAGTTGCGAAACCAATCGATATCTTTCAGCGCTTTATAAATCGCGTTGTCGCCTTCCTCGCGGGCAGCGTGACCAGCTTTTCCATGCACGGTGCAATCCAGGACTAAAAGTCCACGTTCGGCGATAGCCAGATTCATTAAGGTAGGCTCACCAACAATGGCAAACTCCAGTTCCCCTAAATCAGGAAGTACATACTCCAGGCCATGCGTACCGGAAATCTCTTCTTCAGCGGTTGTAGCCAGACAAATGTTATAGCTCAAATCCTCCTGATCATGATAATACAAAAAGGTTGCTATAAGCGAAACCAGACATCCTCCCGCATCATTACTACCCAAGCCATACAATTTACCATCCTCAACCGAAGCTGCGTAAGGATCGCGCGTATAGCCTGTATTTGGCTTTACTGTATCGTGGTGTGAATTTAAAAGCAATGTGGGCTTAGCTGCATCGAAATGCTTATTGTAGGCCCATATATTATTCAGCTTTCGGTTCGTTTTTATATTTCGTTCCTGCAAAAACGCCTCAATTGCATCAGCGGTCTTATCCTCTTCCTTACTGAAGGACTGGATACTGATCAATTGTTTCAGCAATCCTAAACTCTCTTTTTGCAGTTTCTCAATCATCATATTTATTCTTTTGTATATAAAGCTCCGGCTTTAGCTGCTGAAAGCTTAATTCCTTTTATTAATGACGAACTAAAGCCGTGATGCTCCATTTCGTTCAGTCCGGCAATCGTACAACCTTTAGGCGAAGTCACCTTATCAATTTCCTGTTCAGGATGTGACTGCATCTGTAATAGCAGGTCGGCAGCTCCTTTAGCAGTCTGCACGGCCATTTTCAANGCCTCATCCGCGTGAAAACCAATCTCAACCCCACCTTGNGATGCTGCTCTGATTGCTCTCAGGAAGAAAGCNATTCCACAAGCACAAAGCGCCGTGGCCGANGTCATCAGATCTTCGTTTATTTTAACTACAGCCCCAACGGTTTCGAACATTCTGGTTACTTCAGCTACATTCTCGGCAGTTGCATTATCTGTAGCCACACAGGTCATGGATTGTCCAATTGCTATTGCTGTATTGGGCATAGCACGAATCACCTGTACGGTTTCGCCTATTTTGTTCCTGATGTCAATGCAACTCACTCCTGAAGCGACAGAAATAAACACCTGCTTCTGAGGATTAACAGCGGGTAAAATTTGCGAAAGCAGGTTGTTCAATTGTTGCGGCAATACTGCTAAAACAACAACATCAGCAGCTGCAACGGCAGCCGCATTATCGTCACTAACCACAAATCCTTGCTCGGCCAATGCAGTAAGTCCTGAAATATTACGTCTTGTTAAAGTGATCTGCTCTGCTGTGGCATAATTCGATTTAACTAAGCCTTTGGCTAAAGAAACACCAATGTTTCCGCTTCCCAAAATGGCTATTTTGCCTTTAAACTTGTTCATAGTTTACTTGATTAATCTGGTTCCAAAATTACTTTCATTAATTAGTGGCAGTTCATCAGCTTTACCAATGTAAACAGCTGAAACACCACTTTTAATGGCTTCAAAAGCGTTATGCAGTTTGGGAATCATTCCTCCCGAAACCACTCCTTCTTCCTTTAGCGCATCAAATTGCTCCATCCTGATCTCTGTAACCAATGAGTTCTCATCGTCTACATCCCGTAATACACCGCGCTTTTCGAAGCAATAAATTAACGAAGTTTCATATAATGGCGACATGGCCACTGCTACCGCAGCAGCAATTGTATCGGCATTGGTATTTAAAAGCTGTGCGTCTCCGTCATGTGTAATGGCGCAAAACACAGGTACTAACCCGGCATTCAGCAAACTATTCAGCGTTTCAGTAGAAACCGATGAAGCATCCAGATCACCCACGTATCCATAATCAATATCCTTAACCGGACGCTTTACAGCTTTTATTAAGTTCCCATCAGCACCGGTAAGTCCGATTGCGTTGCAACCTTTTGCCTGCAACTGGGCAACCATATTTTTATTGATCAGTCCGGCATACACCATCGTTACAACCCGAAGTGTTTCAATATCGGTGATGCGTCTGCCTTCAACCATTTTNGCTTCCACNCCAAGCGATACACCCAGTTCNGTAGCAATCTTNCCACCACCATGAATTAAAATCTTATCTCCGGGCAACGCTGTAAAATCCAGTAAAAACTGATGCAGCTTTTCTGAGTTGTCAATTACATTACCACCGATTTTAATTACACTGAGCTTCTTCATTGTTCTTTTATTTTAACTCTTCTAACATTTGCTTTAACACTGCCTGTGCTGCCCATAAACGGTTTCCAGCCTCATGAATAACCAGGGAATTAGGACCATCCAAAATTTCCGAAGAAAGTTCCAGATCGCGGCGAACCGGCAAACAATGCATCACTTTAGCATCATTTGTTCCCTTTAACTTATCATTATTGAGCATCCAGCCTTCAGGATATGGAAGCACTTTTCCATATTCTTTATAGCTCGACCAGTTTTTTACATAAATATAATCCGCTCCGGCCAAAGCCTCGTCGAGGTTATGCGTAATATTGGCTCCTGGCGTAAAATCTTCACTTAGTTCATAACCCACAGGNTGAGCTATGGTAAAATCAAGCATTCCCTCTTCNTGTGCTTTGCACATCCATTCGGCAAATGAATTAGGTACCGCTTGCGGCAGCGCTTTAATATGTGGTGCCCAGGCCAAAACAACTTTAGGCTTTTTTGCCCCTTTCCAGGTTTCTTTTATTGTAACCAGATCTGCTAAACTTTGCAGTGGATGGCGCGTAGCGCTCTCCAAACTCACTACGGGAACCTTACAAAACTTGATGAATTTATTAAAGAAATCCTCATTATAATCTTCTTCTCTGCTAACCAGCTTAGGAAAAGAGCGCAGGCCCAGAATATCGCAATATTGACCCATCACTGCTGCAGCTTCACGAATGTGTTCTACAGTTGTGCCGTTCATCACTATACCATCCTGTGTTTCCAAAGCCCAGCCTTCTTTATCCATATTCATCACCATCACGTTCATCCCTAAATTAAGGGCTGCCTTCTGGGTGCTTAAACGTGTGCGCAGACTTGGATTTAAAAAAACAAGACCTAGCGTTTTGTTTTTGCCCAGGTCNTGGTGGGCATAAGGGCTTTGTTTAAGTGCTAATGCATCATTNACCAATTGGCTGATGTCTTGCACATCATTTACTGAGGTAAACTGGTTCATCCTTTTAAAGCGGTTTTAAAATCATTTAAAAATTGATCTGCCTGATCCTTAGTTAAATTTAAAGCAGGCAACAGTCTGATTACGTTAGGCTTTGCCTCACCGGTAAAAATCTTATATTTAAATAGCAAGTTTTTCTTTACGCCAGACTTGTCTTCAGGCAGGTCTATCCCGATCATCAAACCACGTCCACGTACTTCATTTATCCCTTCTATCTGTTTCAGTTCATTAATCAGGTAAGCGCCGATCTGCCCAGCATTCTTCATCAGATTATCTTGTTCGATAATTTCCAACACAGCCAATGCAGCTGCACAAGCCAGGTGGTTACCACCAAAAGTGGTGCCCAGCATACCATGCCAAGGCTTAAATTTAGGTGCGATAGAGATTCCTGCTACCGGGAAGCCATTGCCCATACCTTTAGCCATCGTATACACATCAGCATCAACGCCGGCATAGTCGTGTGAATAAAATTGACCCGTTCTACCATAACCACATTGCACACTATCAGCAATATAAACCGCATTATACTGATCACAAAGTGAACGGATCTTTTGCAGGAAGCTCACTGAAGCCTCTCTTATACCACCCACACCTTGAATACCTTCAATAATTACCGCAGTAATTTCATTTCCGTAGGCTGCAAAAGCATTCTCCAAAGCGGCCTCATCATTGTGCGGCAAAAAGACAATGTTATCGGTTTCGTTTACCGGGGCAACAATTTTAGGATTATCTGTAGCAGCAACGGCCAAAGAAGTTCGGCCATGAAAGGCTCCTTTAAAGGCGATTACCTTTTTTCTTCCATTGTAAAATGAAGCCAGCTTTAGCGCATTCTCGTTAGCTTCAGCGCCAGAGTTACACAAGAACAACTGAAAATCTGTCTTTCCTGAAACCTGACCTAATTTCTCTGCAAGCTGAGCCTGTAAAGGAATCAGAACCGAGTTGGAGTAAAAACCAACTTTATTAAGCTGATCGGTTAAGCGCTTTACATAATGAGGGTGTGTATGGCCAATTGAAATTACGGCATGACCGCCATACAAGTCTAAATACTCCTGCCCATCGGCATCCCAGACAGCGCTTCCGGATGCTTTTACTATTTCTATATTATTTAATGGATATACGTCGAATAAGTTCATGTTCGTGAAAGTTTTGCCTTAGCTTACGCTAAGGCTTTGAATGAATAATTTAATTGATCAGAAGAGCGTGGTTAACCTAAAATGCTACCGCCTTTAGCCGGAGCCCTTCAGTCTCTTCCAATCCAAACATTAAATTCATATTCTGAACTGCCTGTCCGCTCGCACCTTTTAACAAATTATCTATAATACTCACCACAAAAAGCTTATTACCATGCTTTTCTACATGAACAAGTGCTTTATTGGTATTTACCACCTGTTTTAAATCAATGTTCTTCTTGCTTATGTGCGTATATGGATGCTCAGCGTAATAATTTTCATAAATATCTTGCGCCTCTGCTGCTGTCAAATCACTTTCAAAGTACATTGCAGCCAGAATTCCCCTTGCAAAATCACCACGTTGTGGGATAAAGTTTATCGTCTGATCAAAATCAGGATTCAACATGCTTAAGCTTTCTCCAATTTCATTCAGATGCTGGTGCCCAAAAGCTTTATAAACTGACAGGTTATTGTTGCGCCAGCTAAAATGTGACGTAGTAGACAAGCCCTGCCCTGCTCCGGTAGATCCGGTAGTAGCATTGATATGTACTTCACGCTTCAACAAACCTTTAGCCGCCAATGGCAATAATCCCAATTGAATGCAAGTAGCGAAGCAACCTGGATTAGCAATATAGCTGGCTTGTTTTACTTTATCTCTGTTAAGTTCCGGCAAACCGTAAACCCATTTGTTATCAGCATTAGCCGTCAGCCTAAAATCCTGACTTAAATCGATGATTTTAATCCCCTCTGCTATGTTGTTCGCTTCCAGAAATTTCTTTGCATCACCATGTCCAACACATAAAAACAACACATCAATATCGTTAGAAAGTGTATCTGTAAAACGCAGGTCAGTATCTCCGAGCAAATCTGTATGTACATCAGAAATCAGGTTTCCCGCATTACTGTTGCTATGTACAAATTTAATTTCTACAGATGGATGATTAACCAGAATACGGAGCATTTCGCCCCCGGTATATCCGGCACCACCTACTATACCGGCTCTAATCTTCATGGCCATTTACTTTATGCCAGATCATTACCTGGTTGCCAAAAATCTTAGAGAACCCTTTTACATCTTCACCGCTCCATGCGTTATTCATTTCACCGTAGCTACCAAACTTATTGCTCATTAAGTCGTGCTCAGACTCAATGCCGATAATGTTGAAACGGTACGGCAACAACTCCACGAATACTTTTCCGCTAACCACTTTTTGCGTGTCGGTTAGGAAAGCTTCAATGTTGCGCATGATCGGATCATGAAACTGTCCTTCGTGCAACCAGTTGCCATAAAAACCAGACAATTGCTCTTTCCATGAAAGCTGCCATTTGGTTAAAGTATGTTTTTCAAGTGTATGGTGTGCCTTGATGATTACAATCGGAGCCGCAGCCTCAAAGCCTACACGTCCTTTTATACCAATGATGGTATCACCGACATGAATGTCTCTGCCAATACCGTATGGTTGTGCAATGGCCTGTAATTTCTGAATTGCAGTAACCGGGGATAATGTTTCTCCATCAATACCTACCAGTTCACCTTTTTCAAAAGTTAATTCCAACTTACGTGGTGTAGTTTCCGAAACCTGCGTAGGCCATGCTTCTTCCGGTAGTGTTTCATTAGAGGTAAGTGTTTCTTTTCCACCTACTGAAGTTCCCCATAAACCTTTGTTGATTGAATATCTTGCTTTTTCGGCACTGTATTCAACACCATGGGCATTCAAATATTCGATTTCCGCTTCACGGGATAATTTCAAGTCTCTGATTGGTGTGATGATTTCTACGTTAGGGATGATGATATTGAAGATCATATCAAAACGTACCTGATCATTACCGGCACCTGTGCTACCATGAGCAACATAGTCGGCGCCAATCTTTTTTACATAATTGGCTATTGCCGTTGCCTGACTTACACGTTCTGCACTAACAGAAAGCGGATAAGTCGCGTTTTTTAACACGTTACCAAACACCAGGTATTTAATACAGCCGTTATAATAGTTTGTAGTTTCATCAACTACAGCATGAGAAGCTACACCAAGGGCATAAGCACGTTTTTCTATTTCCTGTAACTCTTCTTCGGAGAATCCACCTGTATTTACAATTACAGAATGTACTTCAAGTCCACGGTCCTGAGCCAGGTAAATACAACAAAATGAGGTATCTAAACCTCCGCTAAAAGCTAAAACAACTTTCTTCTTCATCTTAATATAACAGCTATTTAAATAAAACACTAAACATTAGAAACAGGGATTTCAGTCCCTTTTTTTGTGGCTTTGTTTTAAGCACCAATCTTTGCTTGATGCGCATGAAGCGCTCATACAATTTAGGTTTCTTATGCAGCTCCTCTGCAAATTTCTTAGCTACATCATGCTTTTGCTCCACCGGATCATACAACATTGCNGTACACATACAGTTTTTACGCTCCTTCATTTTTAAAATGTCGAAGTTCACACAACTCTGACAGCCTTTCCAGAATTCTTCATCCTGTGTAAGTTCCGAATAAGTAACGGGCTCATAACCGAGATCAGAATTGATCTTCATTACGGCAAGGCCTGTTGTTAAACCGAAAATTTTAGCTTTAGGATATTTCTGTCTTGAAAGCTCAAAGATCTTCTCTTTGATGGCNTGCGCCAGTCCTGCCTTACGGTATTTAGGACTAACGATGAGGCCTGAGTTGGCAACAAACTGTCCGTGGGTCCAGGTTTCTATATAGCAGAATCCTGCCCATGAACCATCTTTATGAAATGCAATTACGGATTTACCGTCAGCCATTTTCCCTGCTACGTACTCCGGAGAGCGCTTAGCGATACCTGTACCTCGTGCTTTGGCCGATTCGGCCATCTCTTCACAGATTTCTTCTGCAAAGACACGATGTTCAGGAAGTGCAACCTGCACTATAAAATCGTTTATATTCATTAATAAGATAACGAAAAAATATAAATGTTTTGGTTAATTGTTTTTTGAGAGGCAATCCTCTGGAAATGCGCTGAGCTTTTCACTCAGAGATTTACTCACATGCGCGGCGTGTAGTTTTGCCGATTTGTTGTCACAAAAAATACGGGTCGCAAACGCTCAATAAACAAACTTCTGGAAGCAATATTCTTTGCTTCTACAATAGAAAGTTTATGTGTTGTATGCTTAATCATTTTCTGTGTATAATAATAATTTGAATGAGTTGAGGCGCAAAGGTTTAAATAAATATTGAGTTGTGCAATACGTTTTTTATTTTTTTACATTTTTTAGTCAAAATCGGCCCTAAAAAGGCTCTCAAAAAAGAAGATTTTTTTGATGACTGTCTTAGCATCTGTTTTTTTATACAAAAATAGGCATTTTGCGATGTTAACGGCTCTACCGATGATTAAGTTTTTATTAAATAATCAGCCCTTATTTCGGGCCCATTCCGGAGAGTGCAGGACTAGACCCCATGAAAATCAATTTAACTTAACGTTGAAACCTGAAATAATAAGATAAAAGATCCGGGTGTCCTTCCATCATACCGGTAATCATCTCGGCTCCGGTTACAGAAAAGGTAATTCCATTTCCCCCAAATCCCAATAAGAAATAACTGTGCGGAAATTTTGGATGAGGGCCAATATAGGGTAAGCCATCTTTTGTTTCCCCGAAGGTTCCACACCAACAGAAGTCTTCAATAAACGTAACTTCAGGTAAATACACTTTAAGTGTTTTGATCAGCTTATCCTTCTTTTTACCCAGCAACTGATCTCGTTTTACAGCATTTCTAAAATCCACGTCCTCACCTCCAACAAGTAAGCGTCCATCTGCGGTAGTGCGCATATACAGGTAAGGCACATCAGTATTCCAAAATAAGGTGCTTTCACAAATAGCGGCGTGCTTATCTTCCTTCTCACTAATCATAGCATATGTACTTTTTAAATTCACAATTTTATCCGGCAGCATGCTTTGTGTTTCATAGCCTGTACAATAAATGATCTTCCTGGCATATATCTCCGCCCCTGTGTGTAAAAATGCCCTTACGCCATCCTTTTCGTATTTTACCTTTTTCAGCTCCGTTTTATCAAATACCTTTAAACCTTTTTCCGCATTATAATGAAGCAAGTCATGCGTAAAGCTAAAGGCATCAATACTTGCGCCGTCAACGGATAAAATTCCTCCTTCAGCTGCCAAACTATACAATTCTTTCAACTGCTCCTTATCCAGCCATTTTACCTCAAGACCTGCGGCTAGCCGAGCTTCAAACTCTGTCTTCAACCATTTTACATCTTTACGGTTACCTGCAAAATAAACGGAATCCTTAAGTTCAAATCCGCTGGTTGATTTAATTTCATGAATCANGCTTTGCAGTTTATATATCGCATCCCTGCAGGCTAAATAACTGGCTACCGCNCCCTGTTCCCCTATCAATTGTTTTAGCTTATAAAGCGGNATNTCTATTTCATACTGCAACATGGAAGTTGTTGCCGAAGTACTGCCATTGGCAATTTCTCTTTTATCAATCAATATGGTTTTATATCCCTTTTTAACGGCTGCGTGCGCCATNAATGCACCTGTGATGCCACCTCCTACAATTAGCAGTTCAGCCTCAAGGTTCTCCCTCAAAGAAGGATAAGCGTGCTTTATTCCATTTTTAACCAGCCAGAATGGCTCATTTGAACGTACATCCATAATTTTAATTTCATCTGTTTATTTTTTTGTTTTCAATTGCCAGATGGAGCCTTTGATGATTAAAATAATTATTGCCCTATGTGCTTAATAATTATTTTGATCATGTCGGGTTCGTAACATGATAACAGGGTATTGTGCAAATGTGTTTTATACTTTCTCTATATTTACGCTAACACAAACAACAAATGAACCTTTAGCCCCAAGACTTTTTAATATGAAAAAGTGCCTTGTAATCCTATGTCTGCTCAGTCCCCTGGCAGCCTTGTCGCAAGACATCCAGCTAACGAGAGCCATTCTCGATACCCTCACTTCCAAAACTATGTGGGGAAGAGGCTATACCGATAATGGGCTAAATAAAGCAGCCGAGTATATCAATGCAAAGTTTGAAACTTATGGATTAAGTCCGATGGACGGAAAAACATTTAAGCAACACTTCTCTTTCCCTGTAAATACTTTTCCGGGCAAAATGGAGCTTAAAATAAATGGCCAGGCACTTGTTCCCGGAAAAGAGTTCATCGTAATGCCCGAAAGTGTGGGAAAAATAGCCCGTGGCAGGCTGATCCAAAAAGACAGCTCAGTATTTATTTCAGCGAAGGATAGAATAGTTCTCATTTTAAGAGACAAGCTCACCTGGTCGGTGAGTAAGAACGTAGCGGATTATACCGGAATTGAAGTTATGAAGTCGCTGGCAAAAAAACCGGAAACCATTGATGTAAATATTGAAAACCAATTTGTCCCTGATTTTAATGCAGTAAACCTTTGCGGGATTGTAAAAGGCACGCTGCAGCCCGACTCTTTCATCGTGTTGACTGCTCATTACGACCACCTGGGGGGCATGGGNAGNNGCACTTATTTCCCGGGGGCAAACGACAATGCCAGCGGCGTATCGTTTTTACTCAGCATGGCCAAATATTACGCAGCAAATCCTNCTCCCTACAGTATGGCATTTATCTGTTTCTCAGCAGAAGAGGCNGGACTAGTAGGCTCAAAGTATTTCACNGAGCAGCCACTCCTCGACCTGAACAAAATCCGCTTTCTGATCAATCTGGATATGGTAGGCACTGGAGAAACCGGCATCACGGTTGTGAATGCTACACATTACCCTAAGGAATTTGAGCTTTTG
>Ga0065714_10003686_pt1 | contig 10325 bp, 12 predicted proteins | sample MisRhiReplicate2_FD_59101 | JGI IMG/M metagenome (GOLD analysis project Ga0065714, IMG submission 59101) | Miscanthus rhizosphere microbial communities from Kellogg Biological Station, MSU, sample Rhizosphere Soil Replicate 2: eDNA_1 v2... | ecosystem: Host-associated > Plants > Roots >... | reverse complement strand
TTTTCCGCAATACATTATGAACGCGAACCCCGGATTAAAGCAGAATCCGTAAATCAATCTATATTAATTTTTTAACAATTTATATCATGAAAAAAATTATGATCATGCTCATGCTATGCATTTGCAGCATCTTAGCATTCGGGCAAAAAGGTGAAACTAAAGTCACCATCGAAATTACATCAATAAAGCCAGATTCTATCTGGGTGGCCGATTATGGTAAAGGATTCTTTGCCAAACCTGGCAAGGACAATAAATATGTATTGAATTTTAAACACGATAAACCTTTAAAGGTTAGGATGGGCTTTGACAAACCGGAAAAAAGGAGCATGACTTTATATCTGGAACAGGGGAACCAGCTGAATATAGTAACTGACTTTGGTAATAACAGTTCATTTTCGGGCAAGGGTGCTGAGAATACCAGGGTATTCAACGAATGTACCAGGGTTTATGCAGCAGCATACGAAAAGAAGGGGAAGGAAATTGGTGATAAAATATTGAGCGCGGCAGATGCTTTTAAAACCTATTATGATCTTGGGCAATTGAAATTGAATACGCTGGAAGCTAACAGGCAAAAAGTTAGTGCCACATTTTATAACGACTGTTATATTTCTTTTTCATGTGAAAAGCTGGGGCTGCCAATTATGATCCCAAGATACTATGTTACCCCGGAAAAGAAATTCTCNGAATGTATTCCGGATAGCTATTGGGGNCTGGAAAANGATATCAAAATAGATGATCAGTTTNTCACAAATNCTGACTATGTGGGATTTATGACAAATGTTTTTCCGATTTTTTTAAGCAATAGGGAAAAGTTTAAACTGGGAACACTGGACAAAACCTTATCCCCTGAAGAAGAGGTGAAATTTAAGATGGCGCTTGTTGAAAAAATATATCCGGAGAAGTTAAAGCGTGCTGCTCTTTTTGGGATGGTAAATAATGCTGTGGGTAGTACCAAAGAGCTATCTGTGATCAAACCATTAATGGACGATTATATAGCTAAATATGCCACTGAAGCCCAGGCAAAGGAATTAAGAGCTAATTATCTTAAAGCGGATAAGTTATCGGCCGGAAAAACGCCGCCGCCTTTTACTTTAAAAGACCTGAACGGTAAAGATGTGACCCTGAAAGATTTTGCAGGTAAAGTAGTATATATGGATTTCTGGGCCAGCTGGTGTTCGCCCTGCAGGTATGAAATGAAAAACGGCAGCCCTAAGTTGCATGCAAAATTTAAGGATAACAAGGATGTGGTTTTCTTATATATCAGCTTAGATAGTAAGGTAGATGCCTGGAAGAAAGCTATTGCAGATGACAAAATAGAAGGAATTCATTTACTCTCACAAGCCAACTCAGGTGTAGATAGCCCGGTGGGGAAGGCCTTTAACATCAGTGGCATCCCGCGCTATGTAATCATTGGTCGTGATGGAAAAATCTTCGACATTGATGCGCCAAGACCAAGCCAGGACATTACCCACGCAAAGATTAACGAGGCATTAAATGCTAAAAGATAAACCGGATACAGTGACGAAAAAGATTATGTTCTAACGCGAAAGGCCAAATAGCAAATTTGGTTGTTGGGATTTACAATAAAAGCCTCAGAGAAATCTAAGGCTTTTATTGTAAATGGTAATTACGCTTATTTTAATGGGTATGCTGTATCACTTTTGACTTCTGACATCACAAATGATGTTTGTATAGTACTGATACTGGACAATGTTGCAAGTTTGTCGTTATAAAATGCATTATAATCATCCATATCCCGTGTGGCAATTCGCAGAATAAAATCAAATGTCCCTGACATTTGAAAGCATTCCATCACTTCATCAAATTTTGATATTTCTTCCTTGAATTCTTTGAGGCATTCTTTAGTGTGTGATTTTAGGAGGACTTGTGAAAAAGCGATATGGTTTTTTTCAATTTTTCTATTGTCAAGTACTGCAACAACCCGCTTGATGTATCCATTTTCTTTCAAACGTCTGATTCGCGCATGAACGGTGGCGGTTGACTTGTGAACTGTACTCGCAATTGCTTCATTACTTAATCCTGCGTCTTTCTGTAAGATCTGCAATATTTTGATGTCGATATCATCTAAACCCGTTGCCATAAAAGTCGTATTATATAAAATACAAAAAAGTTGTGTTGGTTAAACACAAAACTGAATAAAATTAAAACAAAAACCAATAAAACCGAATAATTTATGGAAAATTAAGAAAGCATTGGTGGAACATTAGAACGTTTATACTTTTGTTTATAGATTTTTAGCAGGTGTTAAGATCTGCAGCTTGTACTTTATCTTGATCGCTTAACAGCTTTTAAGTTTATATAAAAATACTATCCATAAGAAAACGAAAAAGGTAGTTAATAATTAAAACCAGGTCGATGGATTTCGACCTGGTTTTTTTGTGAACTTGGGAAACTCCTATGTTTAGGGAATATTTTTAGTCCGTGCTAACGGATAACTATACTTTTAACAGGTATATATACTAATCAAAAACTGGAAATACGTGCAACTTCCCGGATGAAAATACGTGAAATATTTTTATTTAATAGACTATAGCCTAAAAGGAAAAAAGGTATTTATATATTAATCCTGAGTCCTTGAAATGAGATGGACGTTAGATCTTATAAGCGATACAAATGATGAGTATAAAAGAACTTTTAGCCCAGATGGCACAATCGAAAACAGGACCGGCAATAAAAGTATTAGAAAAAGGTGAGCAATTTAAAGTGATCCTAATTGGCTTTAAAAAGGAAATGGCATTGAAAGCCCATCAAACGCCTATTAAAGCCAAATTAATTGTTCTTGAAGGTAAAGTAAATTATATCGAGGCACAACGTTTAGTCGTACTCAAGAAATATGATGAATTAGATATACCAAAAACAGTTGTTCACAGTGTGCAGGCATTAGAAGATAGTATCTGTCTGTTAATTCAATCGCAGGATTAATTAAAATTTTAAATTCCAATGGTTACCCAAAAATATATTGTTTCACATGAAAAACGCGCTCGTAAGAATTTGGAAAGGAAAACAAACCCTGGAAACTTTTTCTCTTGAGGATCACCAGGTTGTTAAAATTGGAGGTGGAATTATTTCCGGAATGGTTGATAACCAGCCCCTGAAGATGAAATACCAGGTAACACTGGATGAAGATTTCCAAGTTCAATCTGTAAAAATCGAAATACCAGGCAGGGCTAAAAGTTTTCTATTACTTAACTTAGATCAGTTTGGAAGATGGTTTAATGAAAGTAATCAGCATCTTCCTGAGCTGGATGGCTGCCTGGATATAGATATTTCTGTTACGCCATTTACCAATACGCTTGCTATAAAAAGGCTTGGCATGCGGGGAAAGGAAATGGAGCAGCTCAATGTGGTTTACATTAAAGTCCCTGAGCTAAATATATCGAGGGTATTACAGGAATATTCGAAGATTTCAGCTACACATTATCATTTTAATGACCTCCACAGCGGGTTTCAATCTGAGCTATGGGTGGATGAGGATAGTATGGTTACAAGTTTTGCGAATCATTTTGAAATGGTTTATCGCAAAGAAACGACTGGAACTGGATTTTATTAAAACAGTTTTTCCTGTGGAGGCTTAACTCCCGCCAGTCGTAGATATACTGTGGTTTGACCTCGGTGATGTGCCTGATGTTCAAAATCCTTAGCTAAAGCCATTCTTTTAGACATTTCGAACCTTCCAAACATTTTGATGGTTTCGTCCAGTTGGGCTTCAGACATCTTTTTAATATTATCGATCACAAAGTCATAGCTGCTTAGCACCAAATTGCTCACATTAGCTTTGGATTTATCGCTGGTTTTTTCCAATTCACCTTGACCAAACGGACTTTTCGTGGCTGTAGCTGCAGAAGTGAAAGCATAGTTAGCATCTGCCAGGTGTAATAATTGCTCTGCAAAAGATCTCATTTCCGGAGTAGGCTTTAAAGCATAGCCGCTTTCTGGCATTGCATCCAGATATTCCTTTGTATAAGCCTTTGATCTTTCCCATTCTTTTACCATATCAGCTACGTTTACCTGCGCCATTGCCAATTGACTGCCTATGATTAAACATAGTACTAGTGCCATACCTTTAATTTTCATGTTTTGGATTTTAGGTGAGTTTTTAGAATTTCCTTTTTCTTCTTATAAATTTACCGTTTTTTTCAATGATTTAGGATAGGTCAAAATAGACATTATAGTGGGTTGATTTGGACCTTTAACAGAAAGCAGCTTTTCTACATGCTGGTTTTTAGCGGTTATTTACTTCGAACCCGCCATAGCTTAACATTTCGGCGTTGTGAGACACGACAAGGTTAAGTTCCAATCTTTCTATGATGCCTTTAGCCTGACTGATGTTGCGGTGCATATCGTTGATGCCTCTAATCTCGATGCCTTTGGACAAGATCTTAAATTTGTTGGGTTCGAATTTCTCTATAAACTTTTGCAGATCGGCTGTGATTTTGATTGCTTTGTTTTCCATGTGAGTTATGTTGTTTTCTTGATGCAAAGCAAGGTAACTGAGTTTAAATCTATGGTGCAGCAATGTTATCTTATGGTTATCCTTAATTCTGATAATACTTGATGTAGAGTTAACATTGCTTTAATAATGGCCCTTTACATTTGTGGTATAAATATTTGGTTAGTATTTATAAGTTTAGGTTTAGTTGATAACAAAGAGCTCAGATGGATGTCGGAGCTCTTTTTGCATTTTATGCTATGCTTATTTGCAAACATTGGAAAGTCTTTGGTGTTTAGATAAGGGGAAAACTAATTCTTATGCTATGAAAAAAATAACATTATGTGTTATGGCTTTGCTATTGCTAGCCATGACCAGCGGCGTTAAAGCTCAGGACGATGCTATGATGAAAGCCTGGCAAGCTTACATGACGCCAGGGGATGTACACAAGATGATTGCTAAAAGCGATGGGAAGTGGAATGCAGATGTAACCATGTGGATGAAGCCCGGTGATCCACCACAAAAGAGTAAAGGCGTTTGTGAAGACATGATGATTTTGGGCGGCCGGTATCAGCAAACTAATTTTAAGGGTACAATGATGGGCAAGCCTTTTGAAGGGATGGGCCTAATGGGCTACGACAATGCGAAGAAAACATTTATTTCGACCTGGGTTGACAATATGGGCACAGGTATTATGGTGATGGAAGGCACCTGGGATGAGGCTACAAAAACTATCAATTTTAAAGGAAAAGGAGTTGATCCTATGACCGGAAAGGACATGGACATGCGGGAAGTATATAAACTTGTGGATGACAAGACTCAAATCATGGAGATGTATTGTACTACCGAAGGCAAGGAAATGAAAACCATGGAGATTAAATTCACCAGATAACAATAAAAAAACAGCAGGTGTATCATGATTGATGGTACACCTGCTATTGTAAAACGAATGACCCGATTAGACTAAATCAAACCGATCTAAATTCATCACTTTATTCCAGGCGTTTACAAAGTCTTTCACGAATTTGTCCTGAGCATCTGCGCTTCCGTATACTTCGGCAATAGCTCTTAATTCTGAATTGGAGCCTAATACAAGATCTGCACGTGTAGCAGTCCATTTTACCTCGCCTGTAGCACGATCACTGCCTTCATATAATTCCTTGTCATGAGATAACGCTTTCCATGCCGTACTCATGTCGAGCAGGTTTACAAAGAAATCGTTGGTAAGCTGCCCTGCACGGGAGGTGAAAACACCATGTTTAGAACCATCAAAATTGGTGTTTAATACACGCATTCCACCTAGTAATACGGTTAATTCAGGTGCTGTAAGGGTAAGCAAATGCGCTTTATCTATCAATAGCTCTTCGGTAGATACAGGGATTTTTGATTTGCGATAACTGCGGAAACCGTCTGCAAGCGGTTCCAGGTAGCCCATAGATTCCACATCGGTTTGTTCCTGCGAAGCATCCATACGGCCAGATGCAAATGGAACTGTGATTGCATGTCCTGCATCCTTTGCCGCTTTTTCAACACCAGCACAACCAGCCAGTACGATCAAATCTGCCAAAGAAACTTTTTTACCATCAGTCTGCATACTGTTAAAATCTTTCTGAATGCGCTCTAAAGTATCAAGCACCTTTTGTAGTTGCGCAGAGTTATTTACCTGCCAGTATTTTTGAGGAGCCAGACGAATACGAGCGCCATTGGCACCACCGCGCTTGTCGGAACCACGGAAGGTAGAAGCTGAAGCCCATGCTGTAGAAACCAGTTCGGATACGCTCAATCCTGATTCCAATACTTTTGCTTTCAAAGCTGCGGTATCGTTTTCGTCTATTAACTTATGGTCAAGTGCAGGAATAGGATCTTGCCAGATCAGTTCTTCTTGTGGTACGTCAGGGCCAAGGTACCGGGAACGAGGTCCCATATCACGGTGTGTTAATTTAAACCATGAACGGGCAAAAGCGTCGGCAAATTCATTCGGATTTTCGAAGAAGCGCCTGGATATTTTTTCATATATGGGATCTAACCTTAAGGAAAGATCTGTGGTAAGCATAGTAGGGGCATGTTTCTTTGACCTGTCAAATGCATCAGGAATAATATCCCCTGCATCTTTAGCTACCCACTGGTGTGCACCGGCCGGACTTTTAGTCAATTGCCATTCAAAACCGAACAAGTTTTCAAAGAAGTTATTGCTCCATTGGGTTGGCGTTTTTGTCCAGATTACCTCAAGTCCACTTGTAATTGCATCAGGACCTTTACCGGTGCCGTGGCTGTTGTGCCAGCCTAAACCCTGCATTTCCAGGTCAACTGCTTCTGGCTCTTTGCCTACATGGGTTGCGGGAGCAGCACCATGGGTTTTACCAAAACTATGACCACCTGCAATCAGGGCAACAGTTTCTTCATCGTTCATTGCCATACGGCCAAAAGTATCACGGATATCTTTAGCGGCAGCGATAGGGTCGGGGTTACCATCTGGTCCCTCGGGATTCACGTAGATAAGGCCCATCTGTACNGCAGCCAATGGCTTCTCCAGCTTGCGGGANTGGAAGTCACCATCCGCATCATCGTCTGATGACACTACACCATGATCCTCTANAACACCTTCNGATCCATGGGCATAACGATGGTCGCCGCCAAGCCATGTGTTCTCNGCTCCCCAATATACATCCTCATTTGGTTCCCATACATCTGCACGTCCACCGGCAAAGCCGAATGTTTTGAAACCCATTGATTCGAGCGCTACATTTCCGGTAAGGATTATCAGATCGGCCCAGGAAATATTGCGACCATATTTTTGTTTAATAGGCCAAAGTAGTCTGCGTGCTTTATCAAGACTTACGTTATCAGGCCAGCTATTAAGCGGAGCAAAACGTTGCTGTCCTTCGCCGGCACCACCACGGCCATCACCTACACGATAGGTACCTGCACTATGCCATGCCATGCGAACAAACAAAGGACCATAATGCCCGAAGTCTGCCGGCCACCAATCCTGTGAGTCGGTCATAAGTGCATGAAGGTCATTTTTAACGGCTTCCAGATCGAGGCTTTTAAAAGCGTCAGCATAGTTGAAATCTTCCGACATAGGGTTGGATAACGAGGAGTGTTGACGCAGGATGTTTAACTTTAACTGGTTAGGCCACCAGTCGCGGTTTTTTGTGCCACCACCGCCAACATTATGTTTCATACTGCCATTATGAAATGGGCATTTGCTGATGTCGTTTGATTCTTTATCCATTTTTATAGATTTAATAGTTCTGAACTTGTTTGTAATACGTATTGCGATTATTATAAATTTATGATTTTGGGACTAATAATCACAATCATTTAATTCTATAATCGGATAGCTAAAATCTATTAATTCAGGTTGCTAGTATTAAAGCTCGTTATACTATCAGGGACTTTAATCTTTAACCAAATCCGGTTAAAATGAACAAGGGTATCTAAAAAAGATACCCTTGTTCATTTTAACTTTTTAAGGATATTGCCTTTGATGGATTCCCTCTGCAAATTCTTCTACCATCTTGTCATTAAAAGCAGGGAGGTCGTGTGGGCCTCGACTGGTTACCAGTCCTTCATCAATAACAACTTCCTCATCATACCAATTTGCGCCTGCGTTAACCAGGTCAATTTTTATGGTTTTTGTAGAAGTTAGCTTTCTACCTTCCACAACATCTGCGGTAATCAATACCTGGGGGCCATGACAAATAGCTGCTACGGGTTTTCGTGCACTAAAAAACTGTTGTACAAACGCAATTGCATCGTCATTCTTTCTTAATGAGTCAGGGTTTAATACACCACCAGGAATTAACAACCCATTATAGTCGTCAGCATTAGCTTCCGTGATCGTTTTGTCTACATCGACTTCTATCGTCCATTCATGATCGTCTTTCATAGCTTGTATTTTACCTGGTTTAGAGGAAATGATATGAACTGTCGCACCTTCTTCCTGTAACCTTTGAACCGGGCTTGTCAATTCTGTTTCTTCGAAACCGTTTTCCGATAAAACGGCAATGGTTCGGTTGCTTAATTGTCCCATAGTAATTTATTTAAATGTGTAGTATTAGATTTTTGTATGATAACTACAATGGTTATTTATGGAATGTTTTAAGGGATGTTTTGTTTGTCCAACATGTCAAATACCCTGCTGATGTCTTTTGAATCGGATACGTCGGCAAGCATACCAAAATATTTTGTTTTGGCATCCAGTTCGGTTATCGCTGCCATCGTATCATTGATAGGTTGCTGATGACGAACTAATCTTGACTGTCCATCGTAGTAAATTTTGGTTGGATTGTTACCCCTTAGCCTTAAGCTAAGGGGATTATAGAGGAAATTGGTTTCTTTATTATTCAGCTGCTGCCTGTTCATTGATTGAACTGACAGCAATTTCAGTTAGGATAATATCAGTCGCCTTTTCGTTGTCTAAAGTAAACTGCAGCAACTCAGCTACGTCGGTATGTCCCATGTTTTGCGCAAAAACCACCAATGTTCCATAAGTGGCAATTTCATAATGCTCTACTTTTTGCGCAGCAAGGATTAGTCCCGCGTCGCGGATTAGAGTCCCGGCATCGGTATCCTCAATTACACCTTCGGCTTCTTTCAGCAGACCTTCCATGGCGTCACATTTTTTTGCCTGGGCTTTTTCATCCAGCAGTCGGAACACCTGTTCGAGCGTAGCGATGTGGTTATTGGTTTCTTCGGTATGGTTTTCAAAAGCGGCAGCAAGTTCCCGACTTGTTGCTGCTTTTTTCATTTTAGGCAAGGCTTTTGCCAGATGGTTTTCCGCCCAATAAATATCTTTGAGTTCATCAACAAAGAATTGATGGAATTCTGAGTTTTCCATTTTTCCATTTTTTGATTTTGTGGCGGTCTTTACGCCGGTTTTTGTTGTAGGTGCCATAATTTTAGTTTTTCGTTAAATGTGTAGTTTTGATGTTTAATACTGTTTGCCTATTCAGGCACGATAAAGAACCAACTGATTTTAGATTTGTTTAGACTTTATTAAAAAAGGCAGTAATTTTTCTTGCCGAGTACGGCGGGGATTTGAAGTACCTCAATCTAACATTGACTAATGGAGAATGTTTTGGATTTCTATTTGTTTTTATTGTTTTTTTTGGGCGATCTAAAACTTTTTGATAGCGCAGGGAGTTAATGGCCTATGGATGTTGAATCACTAATCTATATGACTATGAAAGCTAAAAACAGTTTTAAATTTGGTGTTATCCTGTTGATAAGTATAGGAGTTGCAGCATGATGGCCAAAGAGATAAATGCTACGTTGAAATAATTTTTAAGCCATTTTCGACCACTTTAATGGCAGCTGCGCGTAAGCTGCTGTTGCCTTTACGGAAGTATAACATGAGATAACACTGATATTAATAATATTCTTTTATATTGCCGGCGTATTTCAACAGGAATGCAGCAGTGTAAAAACGATGCCAGGTATTAAAACATGTACTGATTGGGAATTAATAGATCTCATTAAGTTGGGAGATGAACAGTCATTTGCCGAGGTTTTTAATAGATACCAATCTTTATTATTTAATTTCGCTTATGACCTCAGGGCTTTTTACTTTATTTTGCGCCTTCTGAAAGGCCTTTCATTTGATTTTGTAACTGTTGAAGTTCAGCTCCCATTGATTTCATACTATCCTGGACAGATTTTAAATCCATCACAACTCTTAAGACAGTATCGCTGTGCATTACTATTACCTTGTTATCTGTTGGATACATCCACCATTCGGCAATAAACATTGGCATTTTCTGTTCAGGTTCACCGATTAATTCAATTACTTTATCCTTAGTCATTCCCTTGGAAACAGATTCAAAAGATTTTGTTTTTGAACATGCAGCCAGTCCAATCGCTGCAACTAATA
>Ga0065714_10065398_pt1 | contig 10327 bp, 14 predicted proteins | sample MisRhiReplicate2_FD_59101 | JGI IMG/M metagenome (GOLD analysis project Ga0065714, IMG submission 59101) | Miscanthus rhizosphere microbial communities from Kellogg Biological Station, MSU, sample Rhizosphere Soil Replicate 2: eDNA_1 v2... | ecosystem: Host-associated > Plants > Roots >... | reverse complement strand
GTTTTGTTAGAGAACGTGGGCTCCTTGGACATCTAGACGAACTGCTCAGTGAAAATAGCTGGATGCAGGTACACGCCGACACATCAAACTTGCTGCGCGCACGCATCACCCAGCTGAAGGATGGCAGTGTGCCCGCGGGAAAATCGTCAGGTGCCTCTCCCTATCCGCAGCTGCTAAGGGCACTCAACTATGACAGGCTCCCTCCAGAAATTTCCGTTGCAGCCGCGGAAGCTCTGGAGCAAGCGCTATGTAAGCGAAATGGGCGAGAACGTCGTATCGCCAACCCCATCGTGCAGAAGCTGCTTCGCGGAATGGGCACGGCACTGACTCAGTGCCTTGACTACGAAAATGAGGTTCGCGCAGATTTCGACGAGCTGATGTTGCAAATCATCTTGTTCTGCCAAAGCAGACAAGATGCAGGAGTCAAAGAACTTGGTGACCGCGGAAAGTACTTGCGTGATCCGGATGCTACCGAGTTCGACCTACAGAATGACCTGTGGCAATGGCTAGCCGGTAACTTTCCGTCCTGCGACCTGAAAACGGAGGTTGAAGGAGTCGCAACGGGCAGAGCCGATATCTATGCCGGCTTCGGTACCCATAGGCTCATCATTGAAATGAAGCGTCACCATGGACATCTCGACAAGGATGCTGCTCGGAAATATTGCAACCAAGCTGGCGCTTATCAGAACACTAACGTGAAGTTGGGATTCCTGGGGATTTTGGAAATCGTGGAGCGTAGCGATCCTCCTGCCAGTCTTGAAGAGTGTGTCTGGTATGAGTCGTTTGTTCCCCATGGCAGCCAAGTGACGCGCCACCTTGTCACTTTCCGAGTTCCAGGAAATCTGCGATCCCCGTCCTCGTTATCCCCAAAGACCAACAAACCAAAGAAGAAAGTCTAAGTGGTGCACTGTGGACCTAAACAACTGAGTGAAGGATAAGTAGGATGCAAAGTTATCAAAACCATTATGACTTAGACGAGCCAGCAGCGAATACTCATACTCCTCAAGGCTGGGCTATTCAGGTCTTAGAAATCAAACCTAGGGGAAAAGCTCCCAAACAATATGGTTCTGGGACGTATCAATTTAATGCTTCGATGACATTGAGCGTCATTTTGCCTAGGAGAGGCTGGACGCTCGTCAAGAGCACAAAGAATTACGCCTATCTTATTCCGCCGCTGGATCAGACCTCACCACCATTTCAGATCTCAATCGCGATTCCGACTCCACAATACTGCCTAGATCTCGCTCATAGGTGTTATGAAAAAGGTCAGTCATGGCTAGGCCAACTGGGAGAGTGGCCAGCGTGGTATTTGCACGAACGAAATACCGATGTGCAAGAAATGTGGCTAGATCCTGTAACGAGCGAGATGAACTCTCAATTTCACAAGAACCCTCCGAAGTCGAGCCTTTCAATCGGAGAGTGGGGGGCGTGGAATATCGAAGTCACTGGAGTCGCTGGGAGATTTGCGCTGGGGTCAGTCCAACCCCACCAGGAAACGGTCGAAGCCTCGAGCAATTCGATGTTGTTAGAGGGCGCGTTAAAAACCGTCGAGTTGACACTACATGAACGTAACGCTACGGCCCGTCGTCTCTGCATCGCACACTACGGCCTACGCTGCCAAGCATGCGGAATGAGCTATGAAGATAAGTACGGTGCAATTGGTGCAAATCTTATTCATGTTCATCATGTGACACCACTAGCCTCGATCAGAGAGGAATATCAAGTAGATCCCATACGCGATTTGATCCCACTTTGCGCAAGTTGTCATCATGTCGTCCATCAACGCATACCCCCATACTCAGTTGCCGAGATCAAGCACTCAGTAAAAGCGCAAACTGCTGCAAGACACGCCATCAGCCAACAAGGAAGTGTGCTTGGCCAGTGAACTCGGTGTTCTTTCAAAGGGTTTGTCGCAGCTGCACCGCAAAATCAGCATGTTGATCTGTAATTACTGGTGCAGATGAGCTCTGCATAACTGCTCTCGCATCTGTGTCATCCGTCTGTCATTAGCAACCTGTAACCAAAAATCCACATAACAACTCCCTTTTTGAATGTCTGTAACGCTCAACTGAATACGATTGCGGCCCTGGGTTTGACTTTCTCCCATTCCTTGCGCGCCTTGCTGTAGTCAGACTTGATACTGTCAAACTGAGATAGCTCACTGGTCACGACTTCTAGCGTCAGTGGCACTTCGTGGAAGTCCTCGGAATGCGAATGTGCATCGATGTATCGCGACAGCGCAGCCATTCGATCATGTACACGCAGGGCAATCGCATCATCGAAGAAAACTTGGTTCAGCGTAAACGTAATATTCTCTCGCCACCGGCGTACGACATTGTTGAACAGCTTCTTCTGGATGAAATCCTCATAGGCTGTCCTGAGGTTTCCACATGCCTTTTCCAGAGCGTCTCGTTGCGGGTCGCCGGTCAGCATGCGCGCCGATTCGAAGTGCTTTTTCGCTCGGTCATACGCGGCACCCTCATAGTGTTCGTGGGGAAAAGCCAATCGATCGATGGCGCCAGGTGCATCGGAGTCGTCGCGCCACACTGTGCGCCCAGCAAATGCCACACCCTTGTCTTCAGCCGCGGATGCCAAGTAGTTCGTGAAAAGTATGTCATGGGTGAACACAATAACCTGCCGTCGCGCAGCTTCGTCCACCAGACGCTGAGCGATTAGCTCTTTGCGTACATGGTCCATGGACGTAACCGGATCATCGAAGATGACGCCCGCGCAAGCACCGTTGAGTTCAATCTCCGTCAGAAAATCCGCCAGTGCCGCTGCGGTCTGCTCCCCCTCACTTAATACGCGAGAAGGATCGATACCCGCCGTACCTGCGTTGCTGATCTCAATTTTTCGATCTGTATTACCTGCATCGCCGGCGAAGCGGAATTGCACGGGTAATTCCAGCTTTAGCGCCTCACAGTTCTCCGTGAAGCGCGTGATAAAACCTTGCGCGACCAACGTTGTAGCAAGGGCTTTTTGTTTGCTTGTGACGTCACGCTGGATGGCCGAGAAACCACGAAGCCCCTGGTTGGCCTTAACTACCCAGTTGAGATCCTCAACTGCTGTGGCAATATCATCGTATTGGCCTGAAAGCCGATGACGGTCATTCAGAAGTTGTTGCTCCACCAAGAGCGAGTCAATCAAAGACTTAGGATCACTTAGGCGCAGTTTTTCATTGTCCTGCTGCAAGCGTTCAACCAGAGCGACGATACGCGCCGAAATTGCGTCATATTCCAACAAGGACAACAGCGGGTCGGAGACGTTTGCTACCGCTAGAGCCAAGGCTCCTATGACATGACGGAAGCCTTCCACATGGGCTGCGATATCGGCTTCCAGCGCTGTGTCGAGTTCCAACAGCGTACGCCGAGCAGCACTGTCTTGGGCGAAGAAAGCAGTACTTACTTCACTTAAGTCCGAGCCATAACGGGTCATTGTCTTGTGGGCGGTAGCCAGCTGTATTTCTATGTCGCTTGTGACCATCTGATAGAACCGCGCCATACGATCTGCGCTCTCAACGTCGAGTACCTGATGACACAACACACAGCGCGCATCCTTGGCTTGGGGTGGGAACGTGTCATCCGGGTAGGCTTCACTGTTATACGCAATCGCGGTCGACAACAGGTCTCGCCACGCGGGAGTCCCTACGGGCTGAACAGGCTCTTCGCCGAACTGGGCAGCTGATAACGCCGCGCCTCTTTCGATGAGAGCATCAATCTGCCTCGCTATCTCGCCGACCTTGGTCACTGTCACCGGTTTTATGCCAACGGCCAAAGTTGCAATAGCCGCTTTGACAGTATTCAGATCGATAATACGTTGCTCGTTCTTCTTGATGATTTCCTTGGGATCGGTTGTCCTCAGCTCGGTCAATTGCTGCTCGATGGCCTGTAACCTTGCATTCTCGACATCGCCAAACACCGCATACTGTTTCAACTGGATCAGGTTCGTTTGCGCGGTGAGCGTCGCCAAGGCATTCGCGACATCTGACGTGCTGTCTTGGATCGCGAACTTATCCACCACCGGCGTCCGTTTGGTGATTTCGTCGCGCAGCTTGGTTTGCAGCTTGCCGAACGTTGCCACCATTCGCGGGAAAACGTCGAACAGATACGGCATGACTTGGAATGCGTTGCGATCATCAAGGTGTACTCGCACGCAAGTCGAGTCGAAGACGGAAAAGCCATCACGCAATCGAGGGCATGCTTCTTGATGCACAAAGGTGATGTTCGAATCATCGTCAAAGTGGAATGTTGCCGTTGGCTTAGGTTGTTTGCCCTTGGCGAGCCTGACGTCACCAAGGATGCCCGTGTCCTTTGAACGAGTGAAACATGCGGACTTCAGCACCCGTGCATATCCAGACTTTCCGGCGCCATTGGGGCCATAGATCACTGTGAGGTTGGGGCCGAAACTTAATGTTTCTCCGGCAGCCAATGCATTGACCCCTGATACCGATTCCATTGAGGCCAAGGTGCTGACCGCTGTCGATGTGTCGACCTGAAATTGCGGCAGGGTCATGCCCCAGGACGCGCGTACCGCCTCTGGCCCGCTTAGGCCTTGGTCGATAAGGTATTCGGCAAAGACTGCATCCAAGGACTCATCGGTGAGTTCAGCTGTTGCCACCAACCTGCTAAGGAGGAAGTGCTGCCAATTGGAAAGTGTTTTACCCCAACCGGATAGCGCATCGAAGATATTGAACGCTGGCTGAGTCATAAGACCTTCCTTGTTAGAGCAGCATCGGATTATTCAAATTCCGCGAGGCATCAATCTCATTGAGACTAGAACGTGGCAACCAAAACGTCTAAGCACCATCCTAAGTCAACGTTCGTCACAGCATAGTTGAGCGATATTGATACGCCAGACTAAAACCAGATGTTGCGACGGGCTGGTTTCGCGCCCCTTAAGATTCCGATTTTCTGTCAGTCGGATGCGGCTAGGTGACTGGCACGAATACAATTACGTACCCACCAGTTGTGCGGCCAGCAGCCAGACGCAATGCCATTGGCTAGTGGTCAAATGCGCGCAATTACACACGTCACCGCTATCATCCCGCCCTCCGTTGGATGAGTACGCCATGATCATCGACGAGACCATGACAACACCTCGCTGATTGAACGCAACACCGCCAGGAGCGGGTCCTTACGTTCCTCACCCCAGGTTCGACAGGCTCAACCCAAACATCACTGCGAAAAACAGCACGGACACCAGCCCGCCCCGAGCCACAACCACGCCTCTCTGATGGCAAAGCCACCTAGATCCAGGATATCCGTGGGAGTAAATGTGGGAGTATTTTTTCAGACATGAAAAAGCCCAACCTTTTCAGATTGGGCTAAGTCATTGATAAATATGGTCGGGACGGAGTGATTCGAACACTCGACCCCTAGCACCTAATGCAAGCAGATGGGTTACAACCCGCTGAACACGTGACTCCACAAGGGGCGCTCGCTGCAACGATGCCCAACGGTGTTTAACGTCGAGTGACAAAGTCACTTGAATTCCCCTAGAGCCCTAGCATTTGCCATCCACGGCGTTCTACCGAAACCCACCCTACCTTAGGGCCTACTACGTTTTCTTCATTCATGGAGGAAACCCAATGCCAAATTCAGACCTACTGGCTTCCCTACTCTACAAGATCCACGAGAACCAACTCGCCCTCGAGGCCGCCATCATGGAGCTCTCCAAATGTGTCGAGCAACGCGGAGCGGCCGAAGTCGCCGAGAACGTGCGTCGCGCTCTGGACACCATCGACAAGAACGAAGAATTCATCAAGCTAACCCTCGCAGTTCTTATATCTCCAGAGTGATCACGGGGATCAAGCAAAACTGTGCGGATTAGCTGGCGTTTTTCGTCCGGGGGTTTTAAAGGGTTTCAGGGAGCGTCACACACCCTAAATCCCCCTCAAAAACGCACGAATGGTACAAAAATAGGTACGAGAAAAGAGGTGTTTAAAAGTCGCAGTAGACTCCGGGACATTGGCAAATTACCCTGCGCGATTAATCTCTAATCGGTGCAGGAAATGGCATTCCCTGAAAACATGTTCGTTCCCTTCGGTGTTGTCACAGCGGCTTTGATCGCAGGCGCTATCGCTTATGCAGGTTTCATTTCTACGAAAGAGTCAAAAGTATCTGAGTTCCGCCAGAACTGGATCAACAACCTGAGAGACGAAATCTCAAAATACATTTCCTGCGTCGACTCACTAATTGAACACATTAGAAAAGACAACGCGGGAATGATGTTTCCGGCTGCAAAGCACATGGAGAAGAAGCTCGAACATAGCGAACTTTACACTCAGATGCTCCAAGCAAGGATTAGTATCCTGCTTAGAATTAACGACAAAGAAAAGAAACCGGAAGATTTTGAGCGAAACAGAAAATTTCTAGATCTAATCGATAGCATTTACAAGAACTTTGAATCCCACAAGTTCTCCGAAGTTTACAGCGATATAGATGCGCTGACCTCTGCCTCAAGAGACTTACTCAAGTTTGAGTGGAATCGTGCAAGAGACGGCGAGAGAAAATTTCAAGAGGCGAAGTCTGGCGCTGAATGGACCATGGGGGTTGCGGGTGCATTTTTGATGGCAATTTTGATGACCATCGGGTACGAGGCCCTTACGGCCGCGCTTGCCAGTACTACAGCAAATAATGAAATTAACCCAGCCACGACCCTCAAGGCCCCACATTAATCTGTTGAGCCCAGATCATGGCAGCAGAGACAGGCACTCAGCGTTTATTGCAAGTGCCTTTTGTGCCTAACATGATTTATTTGGCTGGCAATATCAGCTTAATGACAGCATTGTCGCAACAACCATCAACCTAATCATGAATGGAAAGGCTATGCTTTCTGGAAAGATAAGTGTCACGTTTGAGGTTCCTGAGCAACACTCGACTGAAGACGGCGTGCGTCCGTTCATCTGCATCGACACGATGAATATCGTCGACACGGCAGTCGACCTCGGTCTTCCGGATCATTCACAGCTGCTCAATATCTTGCATCAGGCGGGCACCGACGTGGATATTCAGGATCTGCTTGAGGAGTACGTGATGTCCTGGGAGCCAGAAAGCCGGCCAGATGCTGCTAATGCTGTAGCAGATTGGCTCGAGGGGATGGCAACATTTTTCCGAAAGGGTAGCGAGAAGCTATCATTGGATTTGAAGCCTCGACTGTCATCTGGGCCGAGAAATTAGACACAGAGAAATATTGGCTCTTCTGCCTTTTATGAGATTCCAGATAGCATCTGAGCTGCTTAGAGCTAGTTATTGAAGACTATCAGCACGCCAAGGAGGACAAATATGCAGATTGATCCAGAGCTTTACAGGCAAATAAAAGAAACCATCGACAACTTTCCTCCGCCCCCAGACTTGGATGCCCTCATCGCTAACGGCGACCTTCTGAAAGTCCGAGGCGGGTACAACGTGTTGACCGAGGCGGGAATGACGGCCATCAGTAGATACGTTATCGGTGCAACGATGAGCAACAAAGGCAAGCCTGCCGTTTTCAAGCTCTCTTGCCGAAGAAAAAAGTAGATCAGTGCGCAACCTCCCGCGCGTACGCTTGGCATGCAGCCAGAGCTACCAGTCCTTGGTCGCCCTCTCCGTTGACTCCGATAATTCGTTGAGCATGCACAGGATCAAGTTGAACTCTTGTGGCGCCATAAACCACGCCGCCGGCGCCGGTACCGGTACCGGTTGGCACGGAGCAGCCACCGGCTGTATCCGTGCTGTCGAGAAGGGCTGGCAGCCGAACATCAGCATTAACAAGACGATCTAGCAGATTAGCCCGGCTGCGCTGGGCATCAAGCATAGGCCTCAAGGGTCGCAATCTACGACCCTAGTGGTCAGGCTGATTTTGAGATCAGTCGATCCTGAGGTGTCGGCTCGGCGCCAGCCGCGCCGACCGTGAACTTATCTGCAAAATGACTGATAAAGGTCGAGATAAGATGGCCGTGATAATAGGCATAAACGTCAGACTCGACTTTCTCCCCGGCGGGCGGAACAACATTGAAAACGAGCCTGTCTTTGAAGTCTGGATTTGCCTTGAAGTATGCCTTTTTCCCCCACTGAGGTGATACGTGAGTGTAATAGCCTTGGTGATTTTTCACCCAAGTGGTTATTGATCCTTCCCTTTCTTTTTGTGCAATTTTTTCGTCAAAAGCCTTGAGTAGGGTGCTAGGTGATTTCGTGAAGAAGCGAGCTGCCATAGTTGATCTCCTTGAATAAGGCTCCACAAATAGCACAGCGCCACTAGCACAAACAACTTTCTCCAGCTCGGTTATTCGCAGGCATCAATCGCTGCAGCCAATTGTCGCTCGTACCCGATCCTCTGCCGACGCTCGGCCTGCAGCAACCGAACTTTCAGCTCCAGGCTGTCAGACTTCTTCAAGCCAGCGGCGGCCCAATGCGGCACCGCCACCTCCTGCGTCTTGCACGGCACCTGCACCGGAATCTCGATCCGCACAGTGCGCACCTCGGCCTCCTTGGTCGCGCACCCGGCCAGAACCAGCACTGCACACGTCACCAACCACCTCATAGCCCCAACTCCTGATCAATGATCGATTCCGCCGCCAGAGCGGAATCACCGCCGGTTCGCTCATGCATGATCCGACTGGCTGCGACGTATTCAGGCTGAGCTGCTTCCCTGGCTTTCCCTTGTACCAAAGCTGCGTTTCGTTCCCGCAGTTCGCCGGCTCGCACGAACTCGCCCAACTTCCTCCCTTGCTCAAGCGTGAAGGCTGGCGAGATGCTGTCCGCACGCTGCGCAAGATCGCCGATGACCTTGAGTCGGGTGAGCGTGAAGCCTGCTCGGTAGGTGTGATTAGCATGCGCATGGAAAGTGGTCGCATCGGTGTATTCGGATTTGGGCCGATGGCCGACGACATGCATTCACTTGCCTTGTTCCGGATAGGCGAGCAGAAGCTGATTGAAATCATTCTGGAGGACGCGGAAAGGTAGATGTGCCGCAGTGTTTGCGGCACAGGTGCTGCGTCATTCAAAGCGCTGTAGGGCTGCTTCTAAATCTACTTTGAGTTTAGATGTATCCCACTGCTCAGGAAAAAATGAGCTAGACCATGCTTCCAACTCGTCAAAGGGGCGCTGGAACCTAGCGCCGTCGCGATCAATGATCGTAAAGGATGCTGGGATCGCTACTTCCTCAATGAGAATTCTGATTTCTTGGTTGGCAAGAACCGCGCCGCATCGATTCGCCACATCCTGAGCAACAGGCAGATCCCTCCTGTTCGGAGGTCTGTTCGCGTTAGCTACCACGTGGAACGCGGCCGCTCCAGCAATAGTTATCAGCCATAAGCAATCCGTTTCTGAGCGAAATGTCATTTCTATTTTTCCTGGTTGAAGTAGGGCCCGAACTATCTTTTCTTGGGACTAAACACGTTGAGATTGAGCAGATTAGGGCGGACGTTATGAGATTGCTTAGGCCAAGTCCACCCGATTGTCTGTTGCAGCTATCTGAACTCTCTGAGTCTGGTGTTCGTCTCACCGCCATCGAACGACAACGCCTCACTGGCGCGATTAGGCATGGTTTCTTTGAAGGCCAAACCAACTTCCAGATCATCAAGAACATTCGCGGTACCAAGGTGCTCCAGTACAACGACGGCATCTTGGCCACGACCAACCGCAATGCCGGCGCAGTGGTGCGGACGGCGGTGCAGCACGTCGCCACCCAAGCACGTATGGAGACGCTGAAGGAGAACGCCGATGTCGTGCAGGCGGTGAAATGGGTCAGCACCTTGGACACGAAGACCACCAGTCAGTGCAGGTCGCTCGATAAGCAGCGATTCAAGCTGACTGAAGGACCGAGACCGCCGATCCACATCAACTGCCGCTCGACGGTGGTGGCGGTAACCAGCTTCAGCGCCTTGTTTGGTAAGGGCGCCACGCGAGCATCCATCGGTGACGTTGGCACCCAACAGGTGGGGGCAGACCTCAGCTATTACGACTGGCTCCAGCAGCAGCCAGCGGCGTTTCAGGACAAGGCCATCGGCCCGGTCCGCGCCAAGCTGTTCCGCGAAGGAGGACTGAGTATTGAGCGATTCGCCGAGCTGCAGCTTGACCGCAACTTCAAGCCACTGACACTGGTGCAGAGTCGCGCACTGGAGCCGCTGGCGTTCGAGAGGACGGGTATTTAGCTAACAACTTCTCCGATCAGAATTGATGGAGCTCATAAATTTTTGAAACTCGTCTCTCCATTTGTCGTGAGTTTTGTTGAACGAGTCCAAATAGTTGTCAGAAATTTTATCGTCCTTCTCATGCAGGGCGTTTTTCAGAGCAGTTACTAAATTCAGGCTCAATACGGAAAGTTCTGCTGGCGAATAAACGCTGAA
>Ga0065714_10003679_pt1 | contig 10337 bp, 12 predicted proteins | sample MisRhiReplicate2_FD_59101 | JGI IMG/M metagenome (GOLD analysis project Ga0065714, IMG submission 59101) | Miscanthus rhizosphere microbial communities from Kellogg Biological Station, MSU, sample Rhizosphere Soil Replicate 2: eDNA_1 v2... | ecosystem: Host-associated > Plants > Roots >... | reverse complement strand
GGTTGATACACGTACTGGTGACTATGTTGAAAGAGTAAAATAAGAATTTTCATAGTTTAGTTTTAGGTTTAGGTTGATTGTGGCTTCGGAGTGGTTCCCGAAGCCATCTTTTTTTATCTTTGTTTTTTATTAAGAAGACATTCCCTGGTATTTAGAAGGTGTATCTTGGTGAAATAAATGCAAATTAAAGGAGATGAAAAAGGCAGAACTTAGAAAATTAGCACTGAACCAGAGACGATCGCTCTCTTCCTCAACAACATCCGAACTTTCCCGCCAATTATTATCTCATTTCTCTAGGCTTGATTTTTCAGAAATAAAGACGGTACATCTTTTTTTGCCCATTTTAGAAAAAAACGAACCAGATACGTTTCTTTTCATTGATTGGCTTAAAAGCAACCATCCTGATGTTAAGATTATTGTTCCAAAGGCAGACTTTGAAACGGCTTTAATGAGCAACTATGTTTACTCTGGGAGAGAAGATCTTCAGAAAAATATATACAATATCCTGGAGCCTCAAAAAGCCGAATTGCATAATGGGGATGTAGAAATGGTTATTATTCCACTGCTTGCATTTGATGAAAAGGGATATAGAGTCGGTTACGGAAAAGGCTTTTATGACCGGTTTTTAGAGGGATTGACCACGCTTAAAGTCGGGATTTCCTTTTTTGGTTCGGTAGATATTATCGAGGATGTTAATGAACATGATATCCAATTGGACTTATGCATTACACCTCATAAAGTATATGATTTCAGGAAATCAGTGATCAAATAGGCAATGCTTTTTCCTGTAAGCAGGCTTGTTCTTCCGTCTGCCATCTTACTTGCTCCTTCACAAATGTGTAAATAAGCAAATTGCTTTGATGATCCTAGAATGATCCTTCTGATATCGTTTAGGCTAAATCCGGACGGTGTAGCTGCGCTTGAAAGGAAGTGTGCTATGCTGTCAAGATCGATTTCTAAGCCAGGCGCTTCAAAATCGTTTATAAGGTGATTCCAGGCGCTTAAAAGGGAGTCTTTAAGCAGAATATCATCAAAAAAAACGGTCCATATTTTTTCGTTTGTTTCTATTTCTTTTAGGATAGCTTCGTTATTGTAGTTCTGGTGTAGGCCAAAGATGCCGTATTTAGCTATATAGCCTTCTTTTAGGGCGTAACTGAAGCCATTACCACTATGTCGTCCGTCTGGCTCTCTTAAGTCGGCATGGGCGTCTATATTGATGATGTCAACTGCTTGCTGTTTAACTAAAGCGAGCGCTTTTATTAGGGGATAAGCATTATTATGCCCTCCTCCGATTACAATAGGGGTTTTACCTGCAGATACAATTTTAGCGATGCATCCAGAAACGGCTTCATCTATTTCCGATACTTTTTGCTGTAACCCTTCAATACTATCGTTTTTAGGATCAGTAAACTCAAAATGACCCAGAACGCATAATTCTGACCCATTTAAAAAACGGTTACTTTGTGTATTCAGTAGTGCTTTTAGGGCCGGATTCCATGCTGTTGATGCACCCCCCAGACCATAATTCGCCCTTACGCCGATATCTTCAGGAATTCCCAGTAGAACAAAACGGGCATCCGACGTATTAAGGTCCTCTAAAGAAGAAACAACCCCTACACGTTCGCCTAACTTTGTTTCTCCATTTCGAACATTAACGAGTTTTAAAACATCATCACTGCTGTAAATTCTAAGACTATCCATTAGTATATTTCTCCGTTTAAAATTACTTTTTCTATTTGAGACTGTCCAAAACTATAGGGTAGGTAAGCTAAAGAACTCATCGGTCTGGTGATGAACAGGTTTGCTTTTTTTCCAATGGCAATACTTCCAAGGACATCGGATAGTCGCATTGCTGCTGCGCCATTTAAAGTAGCAGCATTAATTGCCTCTTCTGGTAGCATCTTTAATTTAATACAAGCCAGAGAAACTACGAAATTCATGTTCCCAGAAGGGGTAGAGCCAGGGTTAAAATCTGAGGCTAAAGCAACGGGAATATCTGCGTTAATTAGGGCACGGGCATTTGCAAAAGGAATACCAAGGTACAAAGAACAGGATGGGAGTAGCGTGGCAATTGTATTGCTGCGGCTTAAACTGCTGATCACATTTTCGTCTGTAACCTCCAGGTGATCTACGGAGATGGCATTGTGTTTTACGCCTACCTGAACACCGCCTGAAATGGATAATTGGTTGGCATGTATTTTAGGAGGCAAGCCATATTTAGCTCCCGCTTCTAAAAGTCTATCAGTCTCATCAACAGAGAAAAAGCCTTTTTCACAAAAAACATCAATATAATCCGCTAAACCTTCCTCAACTATTTGTGGGAGCATCTTGTCTATGATGAGCTCAATGTATCCGTTATGGTCGTTTTTATAACCTTCAGGGTAAGTATGGGCGGCAAGGAATGACGCTTTAATTGGAATTTTAAAAGCCTCTTTGAGTTTCCGGATAACCCTAAGCATTTTTAATTCACTGTCTAAGGTTAAGCCGTACCCGCTCTTAATTTCAACAGCCCCTGTTCCCTGCTTAATCATGTCTTTTAAGCGCATAGAGGCACTTTCAAACAGGTGATCCTCGGGTTCGTTTTGAAGTTTTCGTGCAGAATTTAAAATCCCACCTCCCGCGGCGGCTATTTCTTCGTAGCTTTTGCCTTGAATCTTCATTACAAATTCCTCTTCTCTGGATGCAGCAAACACAATATGCGTATGTGAGTCGCACCAAGAAGGGAAAACATCGCCTCCTTTAGCAGAAATGGAGGTTAATGATGTTGGCAGATTAGAAGGTAAGCCATTCATGCTGCCAAAATCAACTATTAGTCCGTCCTCACATAATATCCAGGCATTGCTTATTGCCGGCAAAACATTCATGTTATTACCCCTTAAAACGGAAATATTTTTAGGGTGAGTGCCAACGAGTGAGCCAATATCTGTTACTAAGAGGGCAGACATAATTTATGGGTTTAGTTCCAATAAAACAGGACAATGATCTGAATGGATCGCATCAGGGAGTATGGTAACATTTTTCAACTTATTCAAAAGCGGCTGAGTCGCCAAATGGTAATCGATGCGCCACCCAAGGTTCTTTGCTCTTGAATTTGCCCTGAAACTCCACCAGGTATAATGATGAGGATCCTTATTAAAGTGCCTAAAAGTATCTATGAACCCGTTGTTTAAAAACAATTCCATCCATTCGCGTTCTTCCGGTAAGAAACCTGAAGAGTTGGCATTTGATTTCGGGTTGTGGATATCAATTGCAGTATGGCAAATGTTATAATCGCCCGAAATGATCAAATTAGGGTATTCTTTGCGAAGCTCACCAATATATGTATCAAAGAAACGCATGAATTCATACTTTTTAACTTGTCTATCGTCTCCGCTTGACCCAGACGGCATGTAGAGGCTCATTAAAGAGAAGTCGTCAAAATCGGCCCTTAAAATGCGCCCTTCTTTGTCGATCCACTCTTGGCCGCAACCATATTCCACATGGTTTGGTTTTATCTTGGTTAGGATAGCAACCCCGCTATAGCCTTTTTTCTCTGCCGGAAACCAGTAATGGTGATAGCCCAATTGCTCAATTAGAACCAGGATCTCCGGAATCTGTGAAGGCAATGCCTTGACTTCCTGCAAGCAAACCATATCTGCATCCGTTGACTGTAGCCAGCCAAAAAAGTTTTTAGTTGATGCCGAGCGAATGCCGTTAACATTGTAAGAGATAATCTTCATAAAATATATATTGGTACTGAATTAATTAATTGTAAATGACTCGTTTTTAATCGATTTGGCCAATTCTTTTTCTAGCTTTTTTGCTGTGCGCTTTTTTAGAACAGAAACAGTCATTTTCACATCCGCCAAAGGACGATCGTTTGAATCTTTAGAAACAGCAGCAATCTTATCAACCATATCTAAGCCCTTAACTACCTCTCCAAAAACGGTATAGTTCCTGTCCAGATGAGGGGTGCCGCCTATAGTTTTGTAGATTTCTCTCTGCCAAACCGGTATTTTAAAATTAAGACGATTTGCTTCTAAAGCATCCAGCTCCTGATCAGTAAATTTTTTACCCTGAACAATGTAGAACTGAGAACCACTAGAGGCTTTTTCTGGATTATTGTCTCTTGCCGCGCCCAATGCACCCTTTTTGTGGAACAAACTGTCTCTAAACTCAGCAGGGACGGTGTAACCAACAGTTCCTTCCCCAAGTAAATCTCCTTGTTTTGCGGTTTTTGAATCTGGATCGCCGCCTTGAATCATAAAATCTTTGATGATCCGATGAAACAAAGTACCGTTATAAACGCCCTTTTTAACCAGAGATATTATGTTGTTGCGGTGTTGAGGGGTTTCATTGTAAAGCATAATTATGCATTCGCCCATGTCCGTTTTAATTTTAATATATTGATGTTTTGGCTTTGCGGCAAAGGCAGTTAAAGTGCCCAAACACAGTAGCAAGGTAAGAATTCTGTTCATTAATATTAATTCGTTTTTGGAGCTAAGGTAAGCTAAAAATGGCTTTATTGAAATGAGCCTCAATTCAATTTTATTGATTACCTTTCTTATCATACATCAAGAGTGGCTAAGCCAAAGGGATGTATTTTTGTAAAATTAATAACTCAAAAAATTATGAAAAAGGTATTTTTATTCCTGGTTGCAATTTCAATCAGTGTTGCGTCTTTCGCACAAACAAAGTGGACAGTAGATCCAATGCATTCATTTGTGAATTTCTCGGTAAAACACATGGGAATCTCTTTTGTAGATGGATCATTCAAAAAATTTGACGGTGCTGTTACAGCTGCTAAAGCAGACTTAACTGATGCTAAAATCAGCTTTTCTGTTGACGTAAATAGCATTTCTACAAGTGTTGAGCCTCGTGATAAGCACTTAAAATCTGATGATTTTTTTAATGCTGAAACTTTTCCATACATGACTTTCGAAAGCACTTCATTTAAAAAATTGAAAGGTAACAACTATGAGCTGAGTGGAAAATTGACAATTCGTGATGTAAGTAAGGATGTTAAGTTCAGTGTTGTATATGGCGGAACTGCTAAAGATCAGCAAGGAAATACCAAAGCAGGTTTTTCTGCAACTACAACCATTAATCGTTTAGATTATAATATCAAATATGATCCAACTGGAATGGGCGTTGGTAAGGACGTTAAAATTGGCTTAAACTTAGAATTTGTTCAAGCTAAATAGTTAGTTTAAAGGTCGTTTGGTTAGTGTGAGCACATTAACCAAACGGGCTACTTTAATTCCTAATCATTATGACAAATTTATCTCAATTCAAAACATTCACAAGCAGGCTGCCAATTCAGGAAAACCTTATGCCTGTTCTATTTGTAGGGCACGGATCTCCAATGAATGGGATTGAGGATAATGAGTTTAGCAGCAAATGGGCCTCTATGGCTCAAAATATACCATTGCCAACTGCCGTGCTGGTAGTTTCTGCCCATTGGTTTACCAAAGGCACACACATTACTGCAATGGATTTTCCTAAAACCATCCATGATTTTGGAGGGTTTCCACAAGAACTTTTCGATGTAGTCTACCCGGCACCCGGAAACCCGGAGCTGGCAACAGAAACAGCCAGGCTTATACAAAGCACTCATGTTGGTTTGGATCACGATTGGGGGCTTGACCATGGCGCATGGACTGTTGTAAGACACATGTACCCTGAAGCAAATATTCCGGTACTGCAGTTGAGCATCGATTACACCAAGGATGCACGCTATCACTATGAATTAGCCAAAGAATTACAGCTTTTAAGAAAAAAAGGAGTGCTAATTCTTGGAAGCGGAAATATGGTGCATAACCTACGAATGATGAGCTGGGCAATGATCAATGGTGGCGGTTACGACTGGGCNTTGCAAATGAATGACAAGTTTAAAAACCTGATCTTGAACAACGAACATCAGCCGTTAATGAACTATCANTCTTTGGGTAAAGAGGCGATGCTNGCAATCCCAACTCCGGAGCATTATCTGCCATTAATGTACACCTTAGGGCTAAAAAATGACAACGAGGAAATCGCCTTATTTAATGATAAAGCTGTCGGGGGGTCGTTAACAATGACTTCCGTCAAGGTAGGCTAGTTACATTAGCCTTTTCAATAACCTTAATACCCAATCCTTACCATGATAAGGAGGGTAAATAATTGAGGTCATATCTAGTTTAGATTGAAAAACGACAGCTCTTTCGTGACTAAATGACTTAAAACCAAACGCTCCATGACAACTTCCCATACCGCTTCCGTTTACGCCCCCAAAAGGGAGTTTCGGGTTTGAGATGTGAATCAGTACGTCATTAACGCAGGTGCCACCTGCGCTGGTATTTGCTATAATTCTACTTATATTTTCTTTATTTTCGCTAAAAATATATAAAGCTAATGGCTTGCTTTTTTTATTGATACGCNCAATTACTTCATCTAAATTTTTATANGTGATGATTGGNAATACAGGACCAAAAATTTCTTCGTTCATGATGCTCGAATCGTCCTTTAGCCCGGTAAGAAGGGTCGGGTTAATCGTTTGGTTTCCTTCATCTATTTCTCCACCTAAGGCCAAATGTGCGCCTTTATTTGTTGCGTCTGTAATTAGACCTGTCAGTCTGTTAAAGTGCCTGTCATTTATAATTTTGGCGTAAACCGAATGATCTATAGTGTTGTTCCCATTGCAGAACATTTTGCTTACCTGCTCCTTGTAATGGCTAATAAAAGCTGTTTGCAACTCTTCAGGAATAAAGACATAGTCTGGAGCAATACAGGTTTGTCCGGCATTCATCAATTTCCCCCAGGCAATCTTTTCTGCTGCATTCTTTAGGTTGGCAGTAGCGTCAATTATCGTTGGCGACTTGCCTCCCAATTCCAATGTTACCGAGGTCAGGTTCTTCGCTGCGGCTTCCATCACCACTTTTCCGATGGCCGTGCTTCCAGTAAAGAAAATATGATCAAAGGGGAGTTCCAGCAGTGCTGTTGAAACCGATGCGTCGCCCTCAAAGCAGCAAATTTCCTGCTCTTCAAAGCATTCGGCGATGATCCGAGCAATGATTGAACTGGTTGCAGGGCTCAGCTCCGATGGTTTTAACATCGCGCAGTTCCCTGCAGCAATTGCCGATATCAAAGGCGCCATTAGCAATTGAAAAGGGTAGTTCCATGGCGAAATGATCAGGCAAATGCCCTTTGGCTCATAGTAAAGCCTGTTTTTTGCAAATAGATTGGTTATTGTTTTGCCAACATACCTTGGCCTCATCCATTTACCCAGATGCTTAATCGCAAAATCAATTTCGGCGTAAGTGAATATCAGTTCGGTAACGGCAGCTTCAAACTGGCTTTTGCGTAGGTCCTGTTGTAATGCGGCATAAACCTCAGGCTCATACTTTTCTATTCCGCGTTTTAGTGCTTTTAATTTATTAATTCTTTGTGCGGCATTGCTTGTCCTAAGCGTATATTTATGCGCTTGCTGAGCATTAAAAACAGAAGTGATCGTTTGAGTCATGTTAGCTTGCCAAACCGGCCTAAAATTGTTAAAATAGGTTAAATTAATTGTCCTTAAATGCTATTGTATTGAAAATAGATTCATTTAAGGGATATTGCACATGTAAAATAAATATACAAAATGAAAAGGGGATTTCTTACAGCACTTGCTACTATATTATTTCTTCAATTTGGGAACGCTCAAACCATTAAGACCGGTGTTTTGATTATTGGAGATGGGAGCAATGCGGTAGGGGCAAGTATTCAATCCAGCGTTTCCGGGGCAAAAACCGTTTTACTACTACCTGGTCAAGACTTTGATGCGACACTATCTGGTGGAAATTTACCTTCCGGAATAGAGGCCGACCTGATCAAGAGATTAAAGGTTTCAGATCAAAGTAAAGAAGTTCAGGAGCAGGCTTTTGCGGATAAAGCCAAAGTTAGCTCAGCGATAAAGTCGTGGACAGATACCCTTAAAAATTTAACCGTAATAAAGAATGTAAGCTGGATCAAGCTAAAAAGATCTGGAAGTGGTTGGAGTGTTCAGCTAAGTGACGGCAGGACAGTGAAAGCTACAGCTTTAATAAATGCAGACCGATCAGGAAAGGTTAGTGAAGCCATTCTGGTGCAAAATGTAAATAAACCCTGGCACGCACTTACTTACGATAACAACCTGTATAGAACAAGTATTGGGGCGGGGCAACAGGCAGAGAATGTTTCTTCAAACCTACTTTTTGTAAGCGATTTGGTGATTCCCGAGCAGGAAAATCTCGTAGTGCTGAACCCACAGATTGAAAGTGTCATGACAGGGCAAGCTGCAGGTGCTTTAGCTGCTTATGCTGCCTTTTTCAAAGCAAAAATTTCTCAGGCTCCTTTAAAAGAGATCCAAGGCGAATTAATTAGATACTCGTTAGCTCCGATGCCATTTGCCGACATCAAGGCAACAGATACCAATTGGAAGGCCATTCAGTTCCTCGGGCTTTCGGGCTTTCTGAAAGCTGATATTACAAACGGTGTTGCAAATTTTAAACCGGAACAATTGGTTTCAACCGCAGAAATAAAAGATCCGATTAAGGAGTTTTACTACAAAGCCCAGATCTGGTTTGATGACAATAAGGAGCCTCAAATGACCATAGGCTCTACACTGAACCTTGCTTGTTATGTAGGCGGGAAGTCGCCTAAAAACACTGAAGAAGAGATAAAAAAGAACTGGAGTAAAGTATATAAGTTTAAAACTGAATACGATCCTAAGCGCAACATTACACGACGAGAATTTGCCGTTCTGGTAAATGATTATTTAAAGCCATTTGGGGTTAATATCGATAAATCCGGAAGGGTGTTGAGGTAAAAATAGAAATAGATAAAAACTAATTTTTTATTCTGAGTTATAGATTGTGTCTATGTGCCTATCAAGATTAAGTATCTGTTATATCTTGAATATGGTTGTTTTTGAATGGGGATAGCCTTACCTTTGCACCATCAAAAAAGAACAATAAATAGAAATTATAATTATGGCTATAGTAGGAAAAAAATTCCCAAGTGTTAGTATCGATGCGATGTCAGAAATGGGTGACGATTTAAAGATTAATGTATTTGAAGAAGCAGTAAGCAAAGGAAAAAAAGTTTTATTATTCTGGTATCCAAAAGATTTTACTTTTGTTTGTCCAACAGAATTACACGCTTTCCAGGCCGCTTTACCTGACTTCGAAAAAAGAAACACAATTGTAATTGGTGCATCATGCGATACAAACGAAGTTCACTTCGCATGGTTAAATACTCCAAAGGATAACGGCGGTATCGAAGGTGTAACTTACCCGATTTTAGCAGATACTCACAGACACTTATCTAATATTTTGGGTATTGTTGAGCAAGAAGTTGAATATGATGAAGAAGGAAATGAATCATTTACTGGTTCAAACGTTACTTACAGAGCAACTTACTTAATCGACGAAACTGGTAAAGTATTTCATGAAAGCGTTAACGATATGCCAGTTGGTAGAAACGTTAAAGAATATTTACGCTTAATTGATGCTTATGCTCACGTTCAGAAACATGGAGAAGTTTGTCCTGCAAACTGGGAAGAAGGAAAAGAAGCAATGAACGCAAACAGAACCGGCGTAGCTGAGTACTTAAGCGCTAACTAATCAATAAATAAAAATTATGTTTTTAGAATTAACAGAAGATAATCTTCAACAATATGTTGCTGAAAACAAGAAAGTAATGGTTCAGTACGCTGCATCTTGGTGCGGTAACTGTCGAATCATGAAGCCGAAGTTTAAGAAACTAGCTGCTGAAAACGAAGATGTTGCTTTCTTGATTGTGGATGCCGAAAAACTTCCGGATTCACGTAAACTGGCAACAGTGGACAATTTACCAACTTTTGCAGCCTTCGAAGGTGGCGTTTTGGTAGAGCAGGTTCAAACGAACAAAGCAGAAGTATTAAATGAATTATTTAATAAAATAAAGTAATGAAAATACCGGTTATAAGACAGCTATTCCAAAATAGTACTCCAGAAAATCTTGAAGCAACTTTAACTGTTTTAGAAGCTTTTTGTGAATTCAGAGGGGTAAGTGAGGAAGAGATTGATGTAGCAGGAGAGATGATCACCAATATCTGTGGAGCGCTTGAGGTTCATGCGAACGTACAAGCAGGAGCAGTTGAGAAAGATGCATTAAATGCATTTGGTCAAAAGGTAATGGGATCTATCGATAGGTAGGCATTAATTTAGCAACATAAGAAAAAGGGGGATCTCAAATGAAGTGAACCCCAAAAGTTAGACAAAAACTTTTGGGGTTCACTATTTATGACAAAACACACATTTGAGGAGAAACTAGATATAGTTTCTCAAGTAAGAAAGGGAAAGCCGATTCTGCGCATA